>Ga0247610_10000842_pt1 | contig 40897 bp, 26 predicted proteins | sample 174DNAGHGhighgp2_FD_193483 | JGI IMG/M metagenome (GOLD analysis project Ga0247610, IMG submission 193483) | Sheep rumen microbial communities from Palmerston North, Manawatu-Wanganui, New Zealand - 1742 DNA GHGhigh gp2 | ecosystem: Host-associated > Mammals > Digestive system > Stomach > Rumen...
ATATTCTGTATTCAACAAGAAATAGCATCGTTCATGCAAAATCAAACTATGAGCCTAATGGATTGGAGTGCCCACCAGACTCACTTGAAGAAGTTAATCAGATGATGTCTTCGATAGGAAGGGCTTTAATTCAATGGAATGAAAATCAAGCTGATTATATCAGGGTGTAGATCCTGAGGAAATCATAGTAGTATCCACAGACGAACTCATGAATTCCCAAACAAAGGTTAAATACGTTAATTTTGCCTCCTTATTTCTGACATTGTCCAACCCTAAATCATCCTCTCTACCGTTTAATGTATAAGTTGTTGATTATCAATACTTAATATATTCTATTATTGTAATGGCTTGACCTCCGTTACCATCCCCAACAGCATTACCAGTATCGGGGATTATGCGTTCCAAAACTGTAGTGGCTTGACCTCCGTTACCATCCCCAACAGTGTTACCAGTATCGGGAATTATGCGTTCCAAAACTGTAGTGGCTTGACCTCCATTACTTCTTATATTACAGAAGTGTTTAAGACAGAAGATAATGCCTTTTATGGTTGTGAAAATATCACCTTGTATGTTCCAAGAAGCCTAGTTGACACATACAAATCTACTGCTTATTGGAACAGAATCAGAAAGATATTGGAAATGTCCAATCAGTACGATGTGAACAATGATGGTTCAATTGACATCTCTGATGTGGTTTCTCTTGTCAATGTCATCTTATCCTCTTCAACAACGGATGATTCATTCGACGTGAATGGTGATGGTCATGTGGATATCAGCGACATGGTGGTGCTTGTAAATTATATACTTGAAGGAGATGATAATTATGTATTTTATTATACATGTCCCGACAACCACCACCCTCATATCATCGACCTTGGCTTGCCATCGGGTACAAAATGGGCTTGCTGCAATATAGGAGCTAATAAGCCAGAGGACTACGGCAGCTATTATGCATGGGGCGAAACAGAGTCGAAATCAACATACGACTGGGTCAACTACATCCACTGTGAAGGTACAGAAAGTACATGCCATGATATTGGCTCATCTATCTCTGGCACTCAATACGACGTTGCCCATGTAAAATGGGGTGATAACTGGCGAATCCCCACTTACAATGAACTAAAGGAACTTTTGGACAACTGTACTTACGAATGGACTACATTGAATGGAATCAATGGAGGCAAGTTCACCAGTAAGATCTATGGTAACAGCATCTTCCTACCCGCTGCTGGCTATCACCTTAACGGAATCAACGACATTGAAAGCAACGGTTATTACTGGTCATCTATAAAGGATCCATCCAGAAACTTTGGTTCTTTAAACGTCTACTTTAATTCGAAGGACTATTATTGGGGCTGTGGCAACCGTGGTAATGGTGAAAGCATTCGTCCTGTTTATGATTCTTCATTTTTCCTCTCCCTCTCTGAAGACACAGTGAATGTATTTGTCAATTCCTTTGCTACTGTGAACATTGAAATTGGGAGTGGAGATTATGAATTACAGATAGATCAGAATGATATTGTTGATGTTGAACTAATATCAGCAGATAAGGAAAACGATCCTGATGCAAAAGATTTAGTTTCCATTTACGGAGTCGCCGAAGGTACCGCTATCCTCACTGTTTTAGACAAATTGAAAAACAAAACAGCCAATATTGTTGTTAATGTGAAAACACCAACTGACGAAGATATGGCACAGACAGAGGAATATATAGCCAGAGTAAACAACTTTATTAGCCAACAAGGGGAAATCTCCGTTGCAAACTTTCAAAATAATTTGACATCATGGCTTGGAGAACAGGATTGGATAAAAGCATTTAACTCTGGATCTGTTACCTCTCTACCTGTGTTGATGACAATTTCATTTGTTAATGGGGCAAATTATATACTTAGTTTTATTGATTTCGATGATTTAATCGGGATAGGAATAGATGAAGATTTTCATAAAAGCGAATATTATGCATCAAAAGAATTACCAGCCAATTCTTCAATTGATGTGTCAACTGTGGCTGGCGAAGATATCATAGATAACACATATGTTCTTCACATACAAGGAAGAACTATGCCGAGTTTTGATAAGCAAAATCTATCAACTGCCGCGAGAGAAAATGATTTGATACAACAATCTAAAAACAAATCACCTATAAAATTTGAAATTACACCACAATTCAAAGACCCTTCTTTTCTTGAATGGAGTAAATATAATTATGGAATGATATTATTAGGACAAACACACGGAGGATTCCTACTTAATAGTACTTACTCAGGTTGTTTTCAAGTTGAAAATGGTTTAAATAGTCTCAATCGTGGAGTAAAAGTGATTGTAGATAAAGGCATGGTTGTTAAAATTGATGATGAGCATAATATTTATTATGTTGCACCAATCAAATTGACAAATAAAATTGATGACAAAACTATTTTTTATAGCAGTTATTGCTATAGTTATTATTTGAGGCAATGCAATTTCAATGCCACTTTTTTTGGATATGGCACACGCGAAATGTATGAAAAAGGATCTTATCAAATGGCTGAATTTTTCTATAATATGTCTATGGGACTTACCTATGAAAAAGCAATAGAACCAATGATGAAACCATATGATATTAAATATGATGGTGAAGAAGAATATTCACATGTCATTCCTGCCACCAATAAACCCAATTCCAAGCAACGTTATTTCAGCATATCCACAGAAAACGTGATATACTCTGAAACTGGTACCCCAATTATTAAAGGTAAAATCAACGGATTCGATAACTTGAAATCCGAAATACAATATTACGTCTATGCTTATAGCAAAAACAAAACACTAAATTATGCAGACATCACTACGGGCAAATGTATCAGCATTAATCCAGATGGCACGTTTTCGTTCGAATATCCTGACGTGCCAATAACAGAAACTTCAGAAGAGTATAATGTGATAGTAGGTTTCAATTATGGTGGTATAACCTATCACGGCCCAATCAAATCATTTTGGACAAAAGTGTATAAAGAATGTCCCGACGGTCACCATCCACATATGATTGACCTCGGCCTGCCTTCTGGGACTTTATGGGCTTGTTGCAACGTGGATGATGAACGTGAAATGGAATGTCCAACGAATTACGGCGGCTACTACGCCTGGGGAGAGACGGAGGAGAAGTCATATTATAATTGGGATAATTATCGATTTATCGGTAACACTTCCTGGTCATATATTGATATTGGCTATGATATTCAAGGTACAGTTTACGACGTTGCATATATAAAATGGAAAACACCTTGGGTGATGCCAACGATCGACCAAGTAAACGAGTTGAAACATAAATGTACCTGGACATGGACTACGCTGAATGGAGTAGATGGCTATATTGTGGAAGGTTTGAATGGTAGTTCTATTTTCCTTCCTGCTTCAGGTTGTCGTGCTAAAAACGACTCTAATAACCATTTTACAGGGCACTATTGGTCATCTAATTTTGGCATATATAACGAACCTTGGGGATTATTTTTCGATAGAAAAGAAGTTAATATAGAATACGTCGGAATGCATTACTATGGTTGCACTGTTCGCCCCGTCACAAAATAGAAGGAATTCATGTATCTCCGTATAACAATTACATTCAATTACCATTTGTCTAATTGTTCTGCCAAAACACATTATGACTTATTCAAAAATGTAACGTTCCAAAAACCAAAATCTGGACTCATGAACACATCCCAGGAACAAAAAAAACAACATTCTCCTTTAGCCCCACCACCGTAGCGTGACTAAAGGAGAATAGTACAAACACAAAATATTGTAATATTATGTCAGTAACGAAAGAAATAATTGAAAATGAAGCGTAGCGATTGGCAAGTAGTGAGCGTGATGTGATACGTCTGCATCGAGAGGGTTCTTTTCTTTGTGCCTATGAGTGGAGTGCATTCTTCGCATGCCGATACCTACATTCCTTCAAGATTAACAAACGGACGTTTAAAGGTATTGACCAACCCGTGGCATACATAGGATTCCCCGAGACAAGTCATGGCAAATGGACGTTGGAAGGTGTTAACTAAAGGAGATTTAGAAAACGTTTAAGAATTTACTGAATTATCGTCATTTGCGTTAATGAGCAAATATGTGCTCTATCATTCATTGGCAGATAATAAAAAACTCTTTAGAGGCTCAAAAACTCTACCATTAAGGGGGTGTTAAATAAGCCTAACGTCCTCTTAATATTTGTTATTTTTCACCAACTCAACAATGCGGAAAAGAAAGTTTTCATAGTATAAAAAACCACATAATAATCCTAAAGGGAAAATAGTACCGTTTAAACATTTGAATATCAGCTTTGTTATTGATATTCAAATGTTTACATAATAATTTAGTCGTTCCACATGAATTATCCATTGTGAATTATTTATTGTGAATTATTTATTGTGAATTATTTATTGTGAATTATTTATTGTGAATTATCCATTGTGAATTATTTATTGTGAATTATCCATTGTGAATTATCCATTGTGAATTATCCATTGTGAATTATCCATTGTGAATTATTCTAACAAATTTTTGTTCAGGTTTTCTTTCGAAATAGAATTGGGAAAGTGGAAAAATGGATTGAAACGGGTAAAAAACCTTGTTTTTCATCGTAACATATCGTTTTACGAACGTAACTATATGTGTTACGAGCATAACTATGTATGTTACGAGTACTAACTATATATGTTATGAGAGCCCAAAAAGTGCTTTTTTTGAGATAAAAACATCCATTTTACATCTATTATAAAACGTTACAGTACTGTAAGTTGTTGATAATATGTTTCTTAGCGAAATGTCGAAAAACGGGCATTTTTTCTACCAAGTATCAACTCGTTTGAAAAAAAGCCCGTTTTTTAGGGGGTAAATTCAGATTTTACATGACAATTTCAGAAACATGAATGTACGAAACAAGAAGCAGGAGATATGATCTGATAGAACTATATTTGAATTATCTCATGATAAAAGCGATAAATGTACGAAAAGCGTTGTTGCTGACTACTTCTTGGCTTCCAGTTTATATCTGAATGTGAGAGTGGCGTAGTGATGAAGGAAACTCTTGCAAGACTCGGTGTGTTTGGTGGTGGTGATAACGGAGCTATAGTCAGTTTCCTTGTTCAAGAGGTCGCGGGCGGTGAGTATGAGTTCGGCGCGGTTCTTCAGGAACTTATAGCAGATTTCACCGTTGAGGACGAACAGATTGTTGTTCATCGCATCGGAGAGGTAGCCACGATTCAGGTAGAAGTGCGGGTCAAGCGTAAATGTCCATTGATTAAGATGATAGCGGACGTTCAGTTGCGTGGAATAACGGAAGATGTTTTCCCTCTTCTGTGCTGCGTCACTATAGGTATAGCGTTCCCAGTTGAACTCGTGAAAGGACGAAATGGTCAGATGGTCTGTCTCATAGATAAGTCCCAGTTTCTCCCTCAGATGCGAGGACTGCTGGCGATTGTAACTGTGCCCCGTCTGCTTATCCACCATCGTCAGGATGCCGTAGGAAGCATTCCAATTCTCAGAGAGCGTGTTTTGGAATTGCAGATTTTTGGCTAATGAGCGGTCGTAACTCAGTGATGCGTTCCAACTATTACCGCCACGGACGTTCTGCTTCTGTGCCCGATAGCCTCCCGTCTGTGAATTGTAATGTAGTACGGTGCCAATGGGGTTATAGATTTTGATATAGTTCATGGCAATGCTGAAAGCTTGACTGCCATGGGTGAGCATGAAGTTGTAGCGGAGACTGGCATTGAGCGTCCGCGTGGTTGTGAGGTTCGGATTGCCTTCGTAGATAAACAACGGATTGATGTTGTCAGTATAGGCGATGCAGTCGATAAGGTCGGCGGGGCGCTCGTCGTAGGAGAGATTTCCTTTCAGGCTCATTTGCTTACGAATGCGGTAGGTCAGTTCCAATGAAGGGCGCAGAAGCAGGAGGCTTCGGCGGGCTACGGTATCGAGGGCTGCACGGTGGTAGTTGGTTTGTTGCGATGACATCGCAACAGACAGAACGGGCTTCAGGGTGAGCTTATGGAGAGTAAGGTTAATTTCTGAGTGAAGGTTGTTGTGCCATTGGTTATCTACTCTGAGGAAGCTGTTTCCTGTGTCTGTCATGTTGGCTCGCAGACGTTGCTCATTGCGGGAGTCGTGGTTGTAGGATGATTTCAAATTGACGTGAAACATGGCCTGCTTGGTGAAACCATGACTGTAACCGAGCTGTGCGACGACGTTCAGATGGTGGTGTGGAGCCTCATAGCTTTGACGGTCGTTGGTCTGCGTGGCAGTTTGTTGGTAGCGGTATTCGCCCACAGAGCTGCCATGTTCGGTTGCGTCCGAGTAGCCTACGCTGGCTCTCGCTGTGAAGGAGCCTTTTGACGTGTAGTAAGTCAGATTGCCGTTGATGGTGCCGTTAAACATCTTGGAGGCAGACAAAGAACGATAAGTAGAAGTGTTGACAGGAGTGAGCGTGAACGTTTCAAACGTCTGTTGTTCCGCATGGTTGATGGTCTTGCCTCGTTCATACCCAGCATGAGCAGTCAGATACAGCGTACTCTTGGGACTCAGGTTAAGGAAAGCCGAGAAGTCGAGCGGTGTTTTGAACTGATGTCCGTAGCTTTCATGTTGGCTGTTGGTTTGCGTGGGTGTAGTGCCGGGAAGAAAGGTCTGTACGTTCTCCCAACTGCTTTGCGGTCGGTCGGTATGGTTGGCGCTGGCACTCAGCGTCAGATAGTTCTCGCGCTTTACCTTGAATGGTGGTCGCCAGACGTGCTTGTAGCCAGTCGCTCCCATCTGCTGGCGTACCGCCGTGCCACCTTCCTCTCTCCCAAAACTACCCATCGTGTGCACCATTTCCCTTCTTGGCTCGTCGCCCACGCGTCCGAACAGCATGATGGGGTCGGTGTCGCTTAGGCGCATACCGTCAAGTTGGGCACCATAGTTCTTGCCAGTATAGGCGGTCGCCTCCACGCTGCCATACCAGTTATCCATGAATCCCGGCTTTATTCTTACGTCGAGCACCTGCTCTTGGTTGCCGTCTGCCACGCCCGTGCGCTTTTCCTGTTCACTCTTGCGCTCGTAGGCCTTCACATCAGCCACTGCCTCCACGGGCAATCGCTTCAGCAACAGCTCTTCGCTCAACGCTTCGCTGCCATTCATCATGATCTTCAACGGTTCACCGTTCCAGAGCAACCGACCGTCTTTGATGCTCACGCCTGGCAGTTGTTGAACCAAGTCCAGCAGCCGGTCGCCGTCTTCCAATTGGAAGGCTTCAGGATTGAACACCACCGTGTCACCCCGCATGTAGAAACGTCGCTGACGAGCCGTCACTTTCACCTCATTCAGCAGCACCTCGCTGGGTTTCAGCAGGATGTCGCTGATGCGGATGGTGTCGCCGCCATCGCTTCCCATGAGTCTGACAGAGCCCTGTTTGTAGCCGAAGAAGTCGGCGCGAATGGTGATGCGCGTCATACCGGTGCAACGGTATTGGAAGCGCCCCAGCGAGTCGGTTTGCAGGACTTGGCTGAAGGTACAAACATCTGGAATTACTTCCTCAATGCTCACCTTGGCACCGTCCAGCGGTTCACGGGTTTCAGCATCAAGCACTCGGCCCTGAAGAATGTCGGCCTGTGCGGTCTGCATGCCGAAAAAAAGGCACAGCAAGGACAGGATGCGGAGCATTCCGCATCGGAAATAGTTGAATGTCATAAGAAAAAGATTGTTTAGAAGTTTGCTATCACTTGGTCAAGGGTCACAGTGGGTTCGGTGACTCCAAAGCCTTCCTTTTTCAACTTCTGTTTTCGGTGCTGAACGGCAGAAACCGAAATGACGTAGATGGCTGACAGAGCTGTATTCGAAAGGCGTAGTCGAGTGAGCATGCAGAGGCGGATATCCTCCTCCGTGAACTGAGGGTGCTCAGCCCGCAATCGGCTGACGAAGTTGCCATCGGCAGTGTCGAGCGTCATCTCAATCTCACGCCAGTTGCGAGCATTGATGATGGTACGCTTGCCTGCTTTGGGTTCCAGCATGTCGAGAATTTCGCTCTTGTCCATGATGTGCCCGCGCAGCATTGCAATCATCGTATCCTTCTGTCGCAGTCGCTCTGCCAGTTGTTCGGCTTCGCGTTGATGGACGATGCGCTCAGCCTCATGGCGTTGCTTCGCCTTGACGCGCCAACTGCGGAAGAGAAGTCCGAGGATTAGCAAAGTGAGCAAGAGGATGACGATGACAGCCGTCATCAAGTGTCGCTGTAAAGTGGCGGTTTTCATGACATAGCCAGCAGCCAGATAGGTGTCTTGTGAGGTGTTGAAGGTAGTGATGGAGTTCTTCCATTCTGTTTCAAAATCAGGCTTTCGCTTCCTGTTCTCGTCATTTTCGTTGTATAACCGCCGAGCCTCTTCGTAAATGTCTGCCGGCACTCCGATTTCCGAAAGGCTCGTGTAGGCAGAGTCAGTCTCGTTGTACTTGCCATGACTCATGAAGGTGGCCGACATAAATTTCGGAGCTGGTAAAGCCTGAAGTCTTTCGAGACATTGAAAAACAGAATCGCACACTGCGGACTGAACGAGAGGGGATGTCTGATGGCGGGCTGCCGTGGTTGCCATGCGTTCCACGACAGAGAAGTGAGTAAGGTCGAAAGGTGCATAGTGGAGGACGGCGCAGCCATAGTCATTGATCAGCGACAGCAACCAACGTTCGCTACCTGTCGACTGGCGGTAGTACTCCAGCGCGCGAGTCGCATACAGGAGCTGCGAGACACCTTCCGTGTGCTGCCCTAAGAGCCGATAAGCGCGAAATGCCAAAGCGTGGTCTTCGCTTGCCTCGGCACAGTGGATTGCCAAGTGCAGGAGCTTGTTTGAATTAAAGAGAGAAGTCTTCTCGTTATCTTTGCAACTCATAGCGTAACAAATACGTCCAAAGCGGCGCAGGTCATCCCTGTCATCTGTCGTGCCTCCGAGACTCGCGCGTTCATAATAATGATACACACGCAGGAGCGTACTATCTGCGAGCAGTGGCTTATCATCAGCTTTCCTATGAATCGTTGTACGCTTGAAGCTCCATACATTGCTGCTTGTTGACAGACAGGAAGCCGTGTCAGCATAGTGCAGTTGCCATCGTTCTTCATTCACCAATGCCCGCATGAGGTCATACAACATTTGTGAATCTTGAGTCAGATGCACTGTGTCAATTTGCGCTAACAGCCGCTTTGTGCTATCTACGTCCACGAAAACCATATCTTCAGCGCACTCAAGTATTCGTTTCTGCGATAAGTCGCGCAAGTTCCAGCCAATACAGCACGCCAAGACCAGTACCAGTATGGCAACGATGATGCTAACAGTTTTCCTTTTCATGTTCTTTGGGGTTTGATGCTGCAAAGATACTGCTATTTTGATGCTCCTACAAGAGAGATGGGTGGAAAACACCATTCCAACCCTTTTGCTCTGGTATTCAGTGTGTTTTGCATCTGTTTTCCACCCACTTTCCACTGTGCAAGGTGGAAAAGGAGCGTTTCATGAGCTATACAGATAATAACACAAAAACAGCCTACATCACAGGCTGTTTTTGTGTTTCTCAATCATTGAGATAAGGGAGGATAATCATAGGAATTACTTTTGCCTTGCCTCAATCTCCATGTTTATTTTGTCGATAACCTCGTCGGTGAGTTCATACTTACTGATAATCCACATAGCCAACAAGAGCAACAGGGCGGGAATGACACAGACTAACCAAAGGATACCTTCTTCGGCAAATGGGGTTTGGTCTATAGTGTCGCTATTGTAGCCGACAAAAGCTAACACTGCAGGACCTACTATACTTCCAAAGGTCATACCTGCCTTGAAGAAAAGCCCTGTCAAGGCATTGACAATACCAGAGATACGGCGACCTGTAGTATATTCACCATACGAAATAACCTCTGGAACCAATGCCCACATATAACCCGTTGCTACAATCACACCTGTACTCTTGATGAATTGTGCAATATAAATCATCGTCATATTCACATGCTCCATCTTAGAGATGAAGTAGAGCAATATCATACCGATGATGGCTGCTCCAAGGAATATGTAGAACATGTTTTTCTTTCCAACCATACGCTTGAACCAAGGAACAAGTGGCATGAAGATGAAAGCGGGAATAGAACCGAGTGCCATGAATATAGATAACTCTTGGGCAGAGCCGTGCAGATTGCTGTTTACAAAATACGCTCCTGCCGCATTTCCGACAGACATCATGGCGAATGCGGTAATGAAAAAGAAGGCGATGATGCGTAATGGACGATTGCGTAAAAATTCCATCCAAAGGTCGCTAACCTTTACGTTTTCTGTGGTTTTTGCATCCATTACAACACGTTCTTTACACTGGCTGAAACAGAACAAGAGTAAGCAGAAGCCAACGATGGCATAAATGGTCATGGTAGTGAACCAAGCGGAAGAATCTTTTGGAAGACTGTCGGATGGAGCTCCTGCAATCAATGCGATGAACAAAGGAAGTCCAGAGTTGACAGCCAAGCCGCCCAGATTAGCCATAAACATACGTACTGAAGTAAGTATGGTGATTTCGTTGGTGTCGCGCGTAAGCGAAGAGTTCAATGCTCCGTATGGCACGTTGATAAACGTATAGAGCAATTGCATAGAAATATATGTAACGTATGCGTATATTAAAGAAGGTGCGAAACCGTTGTAAAAACACAAAATGGCAAATCCAGAAAGTGGAATACCCACATAAAGCAGATACGAACGGTATTTTCCGTAACGTGGGTTGTTTTTGTCGATTAATGCGCCCACTATTGGATCCCAAATGACATTTGCCACATTGCCTACAAGGAACATGACTGCTACTGCTGACGGAGTAAGTCCATAGATGTCAGTATAAAAGAACAGTAAGTAAGTACAAATGACTTGAAAAATCAAGTTTTGTGCAAGGTCGCCAGAGCCGAATCCGATTCTTTGCAACCATGATAGCTTGTAGAATCCCTTGGATTCCTGGATAGTAGTTGATTGATTCATATCTTTTGTTTTTGATGTTATAATATTCTTTTCTGTCGTTTAGGAGTTCCAAACTCTCATGTCGTAGATTTTATTTGCAAAGTTAAAAAACTTGTTTGTAAAAAAAAGAATTTTAAATGTAAAATTTTACATGAAATAAAATATTGATAACTTATAGACAACTATCAAATAAAATTTGAAAAAATATGTAGGTTTGATGATGGATAAAAGTAAATAATTCACTACATTTGCATTCGAAATAAAAAAATAAAAGATGAAAAAGCGATTTGCCTTATTGACGATGTGCCTGTTGGCATTGAGCCTTTATGCGGAGAATGGTTCCCGTCTGTGGCTCAGATACACGCTCCTCAACCAAGCGGAAGTGATTGCACCGAAGAGTTCTCCAACCATCGACATTGCCGTAGATGAGTTGCGAAAGTATTATTCTGGCAAGAAAGTGACGTTGCAGTTGCAGAAAGCCCAGGCTCCAAGCGATGGCTATACCATTGACCAGCAAGCTGATGGCAGCGTGACGGTGGCTTCTTCCTCAGAGATAGGATTGCTATATGGAACCTACGGCTTGCTACGTATGGTGTTTACGCACGCTAAACCTCATGTTTCCACCTCGCCAACCTATGGTTTGCGCATCTTAAACCATTGGGATAATCCAGACGGAAGCATTGAGCGCGGATATGCTGGAAAAAGTATCTTCAATTGGTTCCATCTGGATGAAAACCTGTTGAGGGAATATGCACGAGCCAATGCCTCTATCGGCATCAACGGAAGCGTTCTCAATAACGTGAATGCGTCGCCAAAGATGCTCACACGCCAGTATTTGGAAGAGGTGAAGAAGATAGCCGACTGGTTTCGCCCTTACGGAATCAAGGTGTATCTGTCCGTGAATTTCGGTTCGCCCAAGGCTTTAGGAGAGACCACTACCGCCGACCCGCTTGACAAAAAGGTGCAACGCTGGTGGCAACGGAAAGCCAAGGAAATCTATTCGTTGATACCCGACTTTGGTGGATTTCTCGTTAAAGCCAATTCGGAAGGACAGCCAGGACCAGGAGACTATGGACGTACACATGCAGAAGGAGCCAATATGTTGGCTAAAGCGGTGAAGAAATATGGTGGAATCATTATGTGGAGGTCGTTTGTATATGGCGCTAACCACAAAGGAGAAGACCGTGTGAAGCAAGCCGTCTCAGAGTTTAAGATGCTCGATGGGAAGTTTGCAGACAATGTAATCCTTCAATCAAAGAACGGACCGTTGGATTTCCAACCCCGTGAGCCATATGCTCCTATCTTCGACAATATCAAACAGACCACCCAGATGGCAGAGTTGCAAATCACGCAAGAATACCTTGGACAAAGCATTCATCTGGTCTATTTGGCTCCCATGTGGGAAGAGTTCTTCCAATTCGTGAATCCACAGATGCTGAAAGGCATTGCTGGCGTTGCGAATATCGGAAACGATGCCAATTGGTGTGGTCATCATTTCTCACAAGCCAACTGGTATGCGTTTGGGCGTTTGGCATGGAATCCCTCGATGAAATCGGAAGAAATTGCCAATGAGTGGCTGATGCAGACCTTTGACGTGACGGATCAAAAAGCCAAGGATACCATGCTCTCGATGATGATGCGTAGTAGGGAGGCGTGTGTAGATTATATGATGCCGCTCGGCTTGCACCATATCTTCAAGTTTGACCATCATTACGGACCTGAACCAGATGGCTATAAGGCTGAATATCCCATAGAATGGTGTCCTGTGTATTATCATCAGGCAGATGCCAATGGGGTAGGGTTTGACAGAACATCAACTACGGGAACCAATGCGGTGGAACAATATCGGGAACCTTACCGTTCGATGTATGACAACGTGAATACTTGTCCAGACGAATATCTGCTATGGTTTCACCATCTGCCTTGGAACCATGTCATGAAAAACGGAAAGACACTCTGGCAAAACCTTTGTACCCATTACGACAAGGGCGTGAAAGAAGCCGCGTCGTTTGTAGGTGAGTGGAGACAAGTGCGTCCCTACGTAGATGACGAGCGCTGGCAGGAGGTAGATGAACGCATTACCCAACAGTTGTTTAACGCGATGGAATGGCGGAATGTTTGCCTGAAGTACTTCCAAACCTTCTCGAAAATGCCATTGGAAAAAGAATAGTCAACACATTTATATTATATACAAACAGACAGTCAACATACTACCATGACTTACACGATAGAAAAAGTAACGACACTTATCGGTGCTCGTAGATTTGGTGAAAAGGAGATGAATATAGCCTTTTTGCTGACAGACAGTCGTTCGCTCTGCTTTCCAGAGGAAACCTTGTTTTTCGCGATTAAATCGGAGAGAAACGACGGACATAAGTATATTCCAGAGTTATATCGCCGTGGCGTGCGTAACTTTGTGGTTACTCATCTTCCCGATAACTACTCGAATGATTATCCAGAAGCCAATTTCCTCTTGGTGCTGAATACACTTGAGGCTTTGCAACGCTTGGCAGAACGCCATCGTGACGAATTTGACATTCCCATCATCGGTATTACAGGCTCAAATGGCAAGACGATGGTGAAAGAATGGCTTTATCAGTTGCTCTCACCCAATATGCGAGTGACGAGAAGTCCACGTAGCTATAATTCGCAGATAGGTGTTCCCCTTTCAGTCTGGCTTCTCGACAAACAAACGGAGGTAGGTGTGTTTGAAGCGGGTATCAGCCAGCCAGGTGAGATGAAAGCCTTGCGAGATATTATCCAACCCACCATTGCGGTGCTCACCAATTTGGGAGCTGCCCACCAAGAAAACTTCGGTTCCATGGAAGATAAATGTGAGGAGAAAATGCACCTCTTCCATGATGCAAAGGCTGTGGTTTATCACGCTGATGATATGAAACGTCTGCACATAGCGAATCCCTTGGCTGAGGGACAAGTATCTTTGGCTTGGTCGGAAACCGATAGAAATACACCTTTATATATAGAGGCTATTGACAAGACAGACGAAGCCACTCGCATCACCTATATATATCAAGTGGGAACGGCAAAGCTCAGTGGCACGTACCAGATACCTTTCATTGACGAAGCCTCAGTGACCAACTCTATCGCTTGTTGTGCGATTTGCCTCTACTTGGGAATATCGCCCGAAGCACTTGAAGAGCGCATGAGCGGATTGGAACCCGTTGCCATGAGACTTGAGGTGAAGGAAGGACAACATGGTTGTACGCTCATCAACGATAGTTACAATTCAGACATCAACTCCTTAGACATTGCGCTCGACTTCATGAATCGTCGCCCAGACCATCAAGGGCGCAGTCATACGCTTATCCTCAGCGACATCTTGCAGAGCGGTAAACATCCGAAAGACATCTACCGTGAAGTGTCGGAATTGGCAAAAGAGCGTGGCGTGAAGAAGTTTATAGGCATTGGCGAGAAACTATGCGAGTTTGGGCAAGAAATAGAAGTAAGCGAGTGTTACCTGTTCCCCACGGTAGAGGCGTTTGTGAAGAGCGACGTGTTTGCATCTTTGCATGATGAGGTTATCCTGCTGAAAGGCGCAAGGCAATACGGCTTTGACCAGATTACCGAACTGTTAGTGAGAAAGGTACATGAGACGATACTTGAAGTGAATCTCAGTGCAGTGGTGAAAAACCTGAACTGGTACAGGTCATTCCTCAAGCCTACTACCAAGTTGGTGTGTATGATCAAGGCTGATGGCTACGGAGCGGGAGCCGTAGAGATAGCCAAGACCTTGCAAGACCACCGTGTGGATTACTTGGCCGTGGCTGTGGCAGACGAAGGTGTTACGTTGCGAAAGAATGGAATCACGTCTAATGTAATGGTCATGAATCCAGAAATGTCTTCCTTCAAGACCATCTTCGATTACGATTTAGAGCCAGAGGTGTATTCGTTCCGTTTGTTAGATGCCTTGATAAAAGCAGCTGAAAAAGAAGGAGTGACGGGACATCCCGTACATATCAAGATTGACACGGGAATGTGTCGCCTGGGATTCAATCCCGAATGCGACATGGAAAAACTCATCTCTCGCTTGAAGAGTCAGAATGCCGTCATCCCACGCTCGGTGTTCTCTCATTTCGTGGGAAGCGACAGCGATGGCTTCGACGAATTCTCCGCTCGTCAGTTTGCCCTTTTCGACAAGGCAAGCAAGCAATTGCAAGATGCCTTTGACCATAAGATATTGCGCCACATTGATAATTCTGCTGGCATAGAACACTTCCCCGAACGGCAGTTGGATATGTGTAGGCTGGGCTTGGGATTATATGGCGTGAATCCCAGAACTAACGAGATGATGCACAACGTGAATACCTTGAAGACCACCATCTTGCAAATCAGAAACGTGAAGGCTGGCGAGACGGTGGGGTATAGTAGGAAAGGCGTTCTCGAACACGACAGCACCATTGCTGCCATTCCTATTGGATATGCGGATGGACTGAACCGACACTTGGGCAATCGCCACTGTTATTGCTTGGTAAACGGGAAGAAAGCCGAATATGTAGGCAATATCTGTATGGATGTTGCCATGATAGACGTAACGGGTATAGATTGCGCGGAAGGCGACATGGTGGAAATCTTTGGTGACCATCTGCCTGTGACGGTGCTCTCAGACGTGTTAGACACCATTCCATACGAGGTGATGACGGGTATAAGCAACCGTGTAAAGCGTGTGTATTTCCAAGATTAGAAATTTTCTTTTTATATGTAGTTGATTTTCAATATTTTTTTATTACCTTTGCATGGATTATTTCTACTGGAAGGCAAATTAGAAAAATAAACAATCATATTATGGAACAAGTATTTAGCTATATCATTAGCTTGGGAGCCAGTGTGATGATGCCAATTCTTTTCACCATCATCGGCTTGTGTATTGGAATGAAGTTTGGAAAGTCACTCAAGAGTGGTCTTTATGTGGGTGTCGGTTTTGTCGGCTTGGGTATCGTGACGGCTTTGCTGACCACCAACTTTGGCAGTCCGCTTGATGCTTTCTCAAAGATCTTTAACCTTGACCTAAGCGTGTTTGACATGGGTTGGCCAGCCGCTGCTGCCGTGGCTTACAACACAGCTGTGGGCGCACTGATTATCCCCATTTGTCTGGGTGTTAACTTTTTGTTGCTCATAACTAAGTGCACTCGCACGGTAAACATCGACCTCTGGAACTATTGGCACTTTGCCTTCATCGGTGCCGTAGCCTATTTCGTGATGGATCAGTCGTTGGCATGGGGCTATTTTGCCGCCATTGTCTGCTATATTATTACATTGGTGATGGCTGACCTCACAGCCGACCGTTTCCAAAAATACTATCCTGAGTGGCAGGGTATCTCGATTCCCCAGCCCTTCTGTCAGAGCTTCACACCGTTTGCCATTGGTATTAACTGGCTGCTCGACAGGATTCCTGGGTTCTCTAAACTCGACATTGATGCCGAAGGACTGAAGAAGAAGTTTGGTGTACTTGGCGAGCCCATCGTATTGGGTGTTATTGTTGGTGCTATTATAGCTGCCTTGGCTCACCTGAATCATTTCGGTGATATGGAAAGCTATAGGGTATCACTTGAAGAGGCAATGAAAAGTAAGAATCCGCTGGCTAAACCAGTGTCTATGACCGATGCAGTGATGTCTGTTGTCAAGGATATTCTCTATCTCGGAGTGGTCATGGGTGCAGTGATGGAACTCATACCTCGTATTACGAAATTGTTCATCGACGGATTGAAACCCATTGCCGACAAGACACAGGAGGTGGTAAAGGAGAAATTCAACGGCAAGAAAGTTTATATAGGTATGTCGCCGGCAGTTGTTATCGGCCATCCTACAACGCTCGTTGTATCTTTGTTACTCATCCCCGTTGCCCTGTTGGTTGCAATCATACTTCCTGGCAACCAATTCCTGCCGCTGGCATCATTGGCAGGCTTGTTCTATGTGTTTGTCATGGTGTTGCCTTACACCAAAGGAAATGTGGTGAAGACATTTATCATTGGTCTGATATCTGTGGGTATAGGACTTTATTTTGTTACCGACATGGCTCCTGCATTTACAAAGGCAGCTAATTCAGTATTTGCTACTACTGGTGATGCTGCAGCCAAGATTCCTGTCAAGACCGATGGCACTCCCTATTTCGCAGGTGCACTCGACTTTGCCTCATCACTCTTTGGCTGGGTTATCTATAAGTGTGTAGCCTCTCTGAAGTGGATAGGTGCCGGCGTGCTGACGCTTATCACCATTGCCATGGTGGCGTGGAACCGCAAGCGCATCGTCGCTGATGAAAAAAATAATAAACAGTGATTAATTAAAAAGATAAAAATAATGAAGAAAACAATTCTTTCGATTGCGGGGGCTATTGTCCTTTCGCTTTCTTCAGCCAATGCACAAGAAGCTGACAGGTACGTAGGAGCACAACATGTTAAATTCCAGACTGCCTGTCATCCAGAAGACGTGAAACACTATGACACCAAATTGCTCCGTGAGCGATTTGTCATGGAAAAAGTCATGTCACCAGACTCTATTCTACTCACTTACTCCCATTATGATCGTTTTATCTTCGGTGGAGCAATGCCTGTGAATACCACGTTGACATTAGAGAACTTTTGGGAACTGGGTCTTGATGTTGATAACACCATCAAGGAAAAATATTTCATGTATAACCGCGAACTTGGTGTAGTGAACTGTGGATTGGGCGACGGCTGGGTCATTGTTGACGGCAAAGAGTACGCTCTCTCACCCAAAGAGGCACTCTACATTGGTCGTGGTCATATCGCCAAGGGCAAGGATGTAAACAAGAGCATCCAATTCCGTTCAAAGGATCCTAAGAACCCCGCCAAGTTCTACTTGAACTCAGCTACCGCACATCAGCATTTCAAGACTCAATGGATTACCCTCGATGGTCGTAAAGGGTCGCTGAAAGCTGCCGTTTGGGGTCCCGTGGGAACAGTGGAAGAAGCAAATAACCGCACTGTCTATAAGCTCATCGTCAATGATGTGCTTGAAGAAGGACCCTGCCAATTGCAACTCGGACTGACCCAGTTGAATCCTGGTGCTGTTTGGAACACGATGCCTCCTCACACTCACGGTCGCCGTATCGAGGCTTACTACTATTTCAACTTGCCAGAAAATCAGACAATCTCTCACGTGATGGGACAACCACAAGAGAGCCGCAATGTTTGGTTGCACAACGAGCAAGCCATCATGTCTCCTGAATGGAGTATCCATGCTGCTGCTGGTACCTATTATTATACTTTTATCTGGGGTATGGCAGGTGAGAACCTCTATTACAACGACAAAGATAATATTCCAGTGATTGACATCAAATAAATTTCAGAAATATGAATTCAGTACAGAAAACAAAGATGTCTAACTTCCGTTGGGTCATCTGTGCGTTGCTTTTCTTGGCAACTACGATTAACTACATGGACCGTCAGGTTCTCTCATTGACTTGGAAGGACTTCATTGCTCCTGAGTTTCATTGGACCGATAGTCACTACGGTACTATTACGGGTTTGTTCTCATTATTCTATGCCATCGCCAACCTCTTCGCCGGAAAGTTTATCGACTGGATGGGAACGAAGAAAGGCTATTTGATTGCCATTTTCGTATGGTCTTTGGGTGCCGTTCTCCACGCTGGTTGTGGATGGGTGGCAATGACAATAGAAGGCTACGATAGCATTGAGGCTCTTCGTATGGTTCAGGCTGGTTCTGATGCGGCTGTGGCTATCGCTACTATTTCTGTTTGGCTCTTCCTCTCTTGTCGTTTGATATTGGCTGTTGGTGAGGCTGGTAACTTCCCTGCTGCCATTAAAGCAACGGCAGAATACTTCCCCAAGAAAGACCGTGCCTTTGCTACGTCTATCTTCAACAGTGGTGCTTCTGTTGGTGCATTGGCAGCTCCTGCTACTATTCCATTGCTGGCTCGTGCCTGGGGGTGGGAAATGGCATTCATCATTATTGGTGCATTAGGTTTCATTTGGATGGGACTCTGGATGTGGCTCTATGAGAAGCCAGCCAAGAATATTCGTGTGAATCAAGCTGAGCTTAACTATATTGAACAAGATAACGACTTGGCTGAAGCTCAAGATCGTGATAACATGAAAGAAGAGAAAACTATTCCTTTCTTCAAATGTTTCAAGTATAAGCAAACTTGGTCGTTCCTCGTTGGTAAGTTTATGACAGATGGAGTATGGTGGTTCTTCCTTTTCTGGGCTCCTGCATATTTCTCTGACCAATATGGTTATACTTCTGACTCAGCTATGGGTATCGCCCTCATCTTCACGCTTTATGCTATCGTGACTGTTCTCAGTATTGGTGGAGGCTATTTGCCAACTTACTTCGTTGACAAAAAGGGTATGAATCCTTATTTAGGTCGTATGCGCGCCATGTTGATTTTCGCTTGCTTCCCTGTATTAGGTCTCTTTGCCCAACCTCTTGGTGCATATAGTGCATGGTGGCCAGCTATCCTTATTGGTTTGTTGGGTGCAGGACACCAAGCATGGTCCGCAAACCTCTTCTCTACCATCGGTGATATGTTCCCCAAATCTACCATTGGTACGATTGTAGGACTTGGAACAATGGCAGGTGGCTTGGGTTCAATGTCGATTAACCTTGGATCTGGTCGTTTCTTCGACTGGGCAGCAGAGCAGGGTGCAGCTTTCACCTTCTTTGGCTTTGAAGGCAAACCTGCCGCTTACATGGTAGTGTTCTGCATTTGTGCTGTAGCTTACTTGATTGGATGGTGCATCATGAAAGCCCTCGTTCCTAAGTATAAACCTATTAGTGTAGAAGATTAATTCTCGATATCCTAAAATTGTTGGTCAAGAACCTGTCTCTTGGGTTCTTGACCATTTTTATTTTATTTGATAAATTTAGAAAGACACTTAATGCGTCTCCGCTCAATAGCTTGGTGTGTGCAGTACTCCAGACAGACATTGCGAGTGACATCGACCCTGAATGGGTTGCCCAACGCATATATGAGAATCTCTTTTATAGAGTATGTTTCCCTCCTTTTTTTACTATCCGCAGTTTCTGCGGACTACAGATTGGAAACTGCGCTGCAGTCTGATGTGTTTAGCGTTTATTGTTAATTGTTTTGTGATAATGAACTTCAAATTTCATCTTCTTCCCTTAGATTGTTTGCATGAGCCTAAGACTGTTCATGAGGACATGAAAAATTCACTTCACTTTCCATAATAAATAAAAGAAGGATGTGTCTTTCACGAAAGCACATCCTTTATAAACTATATTAAAGCTAATTATTTTGCAAATGCAACAGAACGAGTTTCACGGATTACTGTAATCTTAACTTGTCCTGGATAAGTCATTTCGTTTTGGATTTTTGTTGCGATTTCACCACTGAGTGCTTCTGTCTCTTTATCGTCCATCTTGTCTGCACCGACAATGACACGAAGTTCACGTCCTGCTTGAATGGCGTAAGTCTTGGTAACGCCAGGATAGCTCATGGCTATTGCCTCAAGATCGTTCAGTCGCTTGATATAAGCTTCAACTATTTCGCGACGAGCACCTGGACGAGCGCCTGAAATAGCATCACATACTTGTACGATTGGGGCAAGAAGAGTGTTCATCTCTGCCTCATCATGGTGAGAGGCAATGGCATTGCAAATATCTGGTTTCTCCTTAAACTTTTCAGCAATTTTGGCACCATATAAAGCGTGTGGCAGTTCACTTTCTTCATCAGGTACCTTTCCGATGTCGTGTAACAAGCCTGCTCGTTTTGCCTTCTTAGGATTAAGGCCTAACTCTGAAGCCATAACCGCACACAAATTAGCGGTCTCTCGTGCATGTTGCAGAAGATTTTGACCATAAGAACTACGGTATTTCATTTTTCCTACAATCCTAATTAATTCAGGATGTAATCCATGAATACCTAAATCAATAGCTGTGCGTTTGCCCGTTTCAATGATTTCATTGTCTAATTGCTTTTTCACTTTGGCAACCACTTCCTCAATTCGAGCGGGGTGAATGCGACCATCTGCAACCAATTGGTGGAGAGCCAAGCGACAAACCTCACGACGAATTGGATCAAAAGCGGAAATAACAATGGCCTCAGGAGTATCATCAACGACGATTTCTACACCAGCAGCGGCTTCAAGAGCACGAATATTACGACCTTCACGACCGATGATTCTTCCCTTTACTTCATCGCTGTCAATATGGAAAACACTTACAGAATTTTCAATGGCAGTCTCTGTGGCAACACGTTGAATGGTTTGGATAACTATTTTCTTTGCCTGAGCGTTTGCGTTGAGCTTAGCCTCATCCATGATTTCGTTTATGTAGCTTGCTGCTTCAGTACGAGCTTCATCTTTAAGGCTTTCTACCAATCTGCTTTTTGCTTCTTCTGCACTAAGTCCAGAAAGTTCTTCCAACTTAGCACGCTCTTGATTTTGCATTTTTTCAAGTTCTTCTTGCTTAATGCTCAAGAGTTTCTTTTCGTTTTCAACACGTTGTTGGCTTTGGTCAAGTTCTTGTTTACGTCTTCCAAGTTCTTCTTGTCGTTGATTAAGAGTCATTTCACGTTGTTTCAACTTGTTTTCGTTTTGTTGAAACCTTTGATTACGTTGTTGGGCCTCTTTCTCAAGTTCACTTTTCTTATTCAAGAAATTCTCCCTTACTTCGAGTAGTTTCTTTTCTTTAATCACCTCAGCTTCCTTTTCGGCAACTGACATCATCTCATTATATTTTCCTTTAATGACATATCGGAAAATCAGATAGCCAATGACTCCTCCAATGATAAGAGCCAAAATAGCTGTTATAAAAATACCAATCATATAAAACTATATTAAATATTCTCAATTTCATTAACTTTTCAGAGTATCTTCGATTTCTGAAGTCAACTTATTGAGAATATCACTATAAGGTGCCGTGTCATTTCTATTTGACTCTTTTTCATATCGAAGTGCAATATGGATAAGAGCCATATAAAGAATATCCTTATCCGTTCTTTTCCCCTTGAAAAGAGACGCATAAGTATTAACGGTATCTGTTATAAGCTTTGCCGCATTACGATAATAGATCTCTTCATCACGTTGAATCGTAATGTTCAGATCTGTATCATATACATGCAATCTTATATGTAACTTGTCTCTGTTTTCTTCAGCCATCAACTCTTACTGTTTCTCACTCAATAACGTGATACACTTATTGACATCTCGGATAAGCTTAGACAATCGTTTCTGGGCATCTTCCATGTCACCATCAGATATTTCAATCATCTTTGCCATCTTTAAGCTGGTGTAGTCATTTTGCATCTGACTCAACTTTGCCTCAAGTTCTTTTATTTGAGACTCTCGCTTTTTCAACTTTTCTTGCAAGGCATTGATTTCTCTTTTTTTCTCATCGTATTGGAGTATCAGTTGCCTTACACGAGTGGTGAAAAGTGTTAAAGTTTTCTCATTTGCATTCATGAAACTACAATTTGAGTGCAAAGTTAATTTTTTTATTTGATAAAACCAAACATTTCGTTGGTTTTATTTAAGATAAGGTTATACTCGTCACTCTTTTTCCCCATCATTTAGATGTGGTTTCTTCTTTTGGTTTTGGTTCTTTTTTTGCCAACATAACAATCTGATAGACAAAATCTGTAACCCATTTTTGACTGAATCCTAATCTTTTGTTGTATTGTCTAATAGCCATAATCGTTTTCAATACAGATGCATCACTGAAGTCGTTCTTGTTGAAGATGTCGTTAACGGTCTTCTCAGTCATTGCATAAATAGCTTTTTTCATAAATGAAGGCACACGTAATTTGAACTTCATCAGGTTGCCAATCAACATCATTAAGTCTTGAGAAAAAGCTTGGAATTGAATTAAATACATTTGCACATCTTGTATCTTGTGGCAGTTTTTCCTTATGCTTTGATCTATTTCCTTGAAGAAATCGTCATTGGTGTTGTAAATTTCTTTCAGCATCTTCTTGCACTGATTTTTTTCACCAATACCTAATTTGTTGTTAACTGTTGGTACATGAAGTGTAGCTTTGAACAATCTCAAGTCTGGAAGCATGGAGAGATTGTTAATTCCTAAATTTGCAGCTAGTGATGCTTGGAAATAAACTCTAATAAGTGTCATGTAATCTTCCATTCCACCAGCTTTGTCTGTATCGGCTTTTTTACCAAATAATTTTGAGAAAAAACTCATAATCGTTAAAATATTTTCTTTTAGTTTAAACTTGTTATGTTTTATTTTTTTGCAAAAATACAACAATCTATTTGAATAACAAAATATTTTGGAAAGTTCTAAAACAGATAAACTTATATTTCCCATTCTTTAGTTCTTGAATCTAGGTTGTTGTGTCATTTTTAACATGTAGATTCTTAAAAACATGAATAATATCCTTAAAAAAGGAACATTTTTTATCTTCTATTTTTTAGTATACATATTTTTTCGTATCTTTGCGCAGTTTTTCGACATATTAATTAGGAGAATTATATCATCGTTAAAAAATGAGACAATATTCAAGTGGCAATGATATCATCAGAGTAATTGTGATATTGGGCGATTTCGTTTTGCTCAGTATCTTGATTATGGCATTTTATTATCTTCTGCCTCAGGATATGTTGCCTGTCTATTTCAAATCTTCTATTAAAGAGGTTCTTCTGGTATCGAACTTCTCTATGTTGATTGCCCAATATTTTTTCCATACGATAATCCACTTTAGGAAAATTCGCTTGAACGTGATTTTTTTAAGGGTGCTTAAATTGACATTTGCACAAGCCATAATCATGTTTGTGGCACTCCGTATCATTAGCGATGGTGGTGGATTGTTCCAATTTATGTTGATTTTCATCCCAGCTCTTTATGCCACACTTCTCATTGCTCGCTTGACAGAAAGAAATGTTTTGAAGTTTTATAGAAAAAGAGGAGGTAATACAAGAAACGTAGTGTTCGTAGGAAGTGACCCTGCAAATTTGATGCTTTACAAGGATTTGATTGCAGAACCAACTACTGGATATATCGTAAAGGGCTATTTTAGCAATGACGTAATAGAAGATTGCCCTGATGAATTCGTAAAGCTTGGTTCAATAGATGATTTGAATAAAACCATTGAGTCAGATAATCACAATATATTGGTTAAAAAAGTTCATCAAAAAGATGATTCTTTTAGATTGGACTTGATAGATGAATTCTTTTGTTGTCTTTCTCATGATGAATCCGAAGAGATTATTCGTATTATGAGATTTTGTGACAATAATATTATTCATTTCCACTATGTGCCGAGAATGTATGGGAATTTTAGGCTTCATCTCAAGCCCGAAAGATTTGGTGACATGTCTCTATACACCAATTTGCGTGAACCACTGACATATATGAGCAATAAAATCGTTAAAAGATTGTTTGATATAGTTTTCAGTTTAATTGCTTGTATCTTGTTATTGCCATTTATTCCTATTATAGGACTTATCATACTTTGTCAAAGTCGTGGTCCTATTTTTTTTAAACAGGAACGTACGGGATTGAATGGAAAAACATTCTTGTGCTATAAATTTAGGTCTATGCATGTTAACAGTGATGCAAATACCAAACAGGCTACAAAAGATGATCCTCGTAAATTTGCCTTTGGGGAATTTATGAGAAAGACTAATATAGATGAACTGCCACAGTTTTTTAATGTTTTAGTAGGAGATATGAGCGTGGTTGGGCCACGTCCTCACATGGTATACCATACGGAACATTATCGTAAACTGATAGATAAGTATATGGTTCGTCATTTCAGCAGACCAGGTATTACTGGTTGGGCGCAAGTTACTGGTTTCCGTGGTGAAACGAAAGAATTGTGGCAAATGGAGGAACGAATCCGAAGAGACATATGGTATATTGAAAATTGGTCTTTTTGGTTGGATTTAAAAATTATTTTAATGACTTTTACATCTTTTTTTAAACACGATAAAAACGCATACTAATTATGAAAGGAATAGTTTTGGCTGGAGGATCGGGAACGAGGCTTTATCCTATAACCAAGGGGATAAGTAAGCAACTCATACCTATTTTTGATAAGCCTATGATATATTATCCGATATCTGTACTGATGCTATCTGGCATCAGGGATATCTTGATTATTTCTACACCTCATGATTTACCAGGATTCCGTCGCCTTTTGGGAGATGGTAGTGATTTCGGTGTCCATTTTGAATATGCTGAACAACCAAGTCCTGATGGTTTGGCCCAAGCATTTATTATTGGTGAAGAATTTATAGGGAAAGACAGTGTGTGTCTTGTCCTTGGTGATAACATTTTCCATGGTGCAGGTTTCACTTCGTTATTGAAGGAAAGTGTCATAGATGCAGAGCAGCATGGAAATGCGTCTGTTTTTGGATATTTCGTCAATGATCCTGAAAGATATGGCGTGGCAGAAATAGATGACAATGGTAATTGTGTAAGCATAGAGGAAAAGCCACAACATCCCAAAAGCAATTATGCTGTTGTAGGTCTTTATTTCTATCCTAACAATGTGGTTGAGATTGCTAAAAACATCAAACCAAGTAAAAGAGGAGAATTGGAAATAACAAGTGTCAACCAAGAATACCTGAATCGGAAACAATTAAAGGTGAAAAAACTTCAAAGAGGATTTGCTTGGTTAGATACAGGTACTCATGATAGTTTAAGTGAAGCAAGCACCTTTATAGAGGTTATCGAGAAACGGCAAGGATTGAAAATCGCGTGTCTTGAAGAAATTGCCTTATACAAGGGGTGGATTACTAAGGAACAATTAAAGCAGATAGCTCAACCAATGGCCAAAAATCAATATGGTCAATATTTACTTCAATTAGCAGAACAATAAAATTATATTAATAAAATGGAAGAAAGAAAAGATTTCACTTTAGACAGTGTGTTGGAACAAGAGGATAAAAATACCTTTGATTTCCAATCGATTTTGAAGACCATTATCCTGAACTGGCAATGGTTCTTACTTGCACTGATTATCAGCCTCGGTACGGCTGCACTCTTTTTACGTTATGCCACACCTATTTATCAAGCCAGAGCTAAGATGCTGATCAAGGAAGAGGATGGTAATGGCAACCGTCGTGGAAGTATGCTTAACATGGCAAACCTTGGTATGATGACTAACTCTACTGGTATTGATAATGAGATGGAAATTTTAAAGTCTCATTCTATTGCAGAACGAGTTGTTAGAGACCTTAAATTATATGTGACGTATATTGCAGAGGGGAAAATTAAAGATAGGTTGGTTTATGCTACTCAGCCAATTACTGTTGATATAGACCAAGTTCATTTGAACAAAATGACTTCTTCTATTCCTTTACAGATTGTTCGTGAAGGAAAGAATTATCATATTACTGGTTCATATTATGTTCCTGTTGAGGATGGTCCAGATGAAGGTCCTTTTGGGATTGATAAAACTTTTGCCAAACTACCTGCAACAATAGCTACTCGTGCAGGGATCCTTTCTTTCGGTCTGAATGGAAATAGAGATCTTAGAGATGGATCTGTGCTTAAGGTTAGAATTTCTCCTGTTAGTTCTATTGGAAACAAATATGCTTCAGCACTCTCTGTGGCTCCAACTTCTAAAACCACAACTATTGCTGCACTTACTTTGAAAGACGAAATTCCGCAACGCGCAATTGATTATTTGAAACAATTGGTTATTTGTTATAATGAACAAGCCAATGAGGATAAAAATGAAATTGCTTTCCGTACAGAGGCATTTATCAATGATCGTCTTGAGAAAATTAATGCTGAACTTGGTACTACGGAAGGTGAGTTGGAAGCATACAAGAAGCGCAACCGTATGGTACAGTTAAGTGTTAATGCCAACCAAGCTATTAATAATGCCAACCAATATGAGCAAAGATTGCAAGAAGCAAACACTCAAGTTGCTTTGTTGAATAGTTTGCAGGATTACATGGATCAGCCTTCAAACAAGTATCAGACATTGCCAACCAATGTAGGTTTGAGTGACCAAAGTGCTTCACATTTGATTAACAAATACAACGAAATAGTTTTGGAGCGTAACCGTCTGCTTCGTAGTGCATCGGAAAATAGCCCAACAGTGCTTCCTTTGACTTCTCAACTTGATGACTTGAGCAAGAGCATCAATGGCGCTATGGCTCAAAGTCGTAAAAACATGGAGATTCAACGGAGTTCTATCGCTTCTCAGTTTGGCAAATACACAGGACAGGTAAGCCAAACTCCTGAACAGGAACACATGCTTTCTCAGATTGGTCGTCAACAAGAGGTGAAATCAGGACTTTATTTGATGCTCCTTCAAAAACGTGAGGAAAACTCTATCGAACTTGCTGCTACCGCTGATAAAGGTAAGATGATTGATGTACCCGTTTATGCAGGTCAGGTGAGTCCTAAATCAAATATGATTATGCTCATCGCTTTGCTGTTAGGTCTTGTTGTTCCAGCCGTTATATTCTTCCTTCTCAAGTTCTTCCGTTATAAGATTGAAGGTCATGATGATGTTGTACGTCTCACCAAATTGCCAATTTTGGCAGATGTGGCTGTTGCCAGTGATACGGCTAAATCAAAAGCTGACATCGTTGTTCATGAGAACAAGAACAATCAAATGGAGGAAATCTTCCGTTCAATGCGTACCAACTTGCAATTTATGATGAAAGAAGGGGAGAAGGTAATCCTGTTTACATCTACTACATCTGGTGAAGGTAAGACGTTTAACGCTGCTAACTTGGCAGTCAGTTTCGCCCTCCTTGGCAAAAAGGTAATCATTGTTGGTCTTGATATTCGTAAGCCTCGTTTGGCAGAGTTGTTCGAAATCGATGATCATAAGCATGGTATTACTCCATTGCTTTCTCAGAATGCTCCTTCTTGGGAAGATGTAAATGCAAATATTGTTCCTTCGGGTGTTAACAACAGCCTCGACCTTCTGTTGGCAGGTCCTATTCCACCAAACCCAACTGAGTTGGTTGCTCGTCCATCATTGGAGATAATCATGAATCATTTGAAAGAGCATTATGATTATATTATCATAGATACTGCTCCTGTAGGTCTTGTTACGGATACCTTGCAAATAGGTCGTGTTGCAGATGCAACGGTTTACATGTGTCGTGCAGACTACACTCCAAGAGAAAGTTTCAATCTGATTAATAGTCTCAGTAACGAAAACAAATTGCCAAATATGTCAGTCGTTCTCAATGGTATTGATATGTCTAAGAAGAAATATGGATACTATTATGGATACGGACGTTATGGTAAGTATGGACGTTACGGACGTTACAATTCAAGGTATGGCCGCTACGGTAATTACGGTAGTTATGGTAGCTACGGAACATACGGCTCATACGGTAATTATTCAAACAGCCATTACGGTGACAAGAATGACACATCAGTTAAACGCTAATTGCGTTTAACTGATGCTCAAACCTTATTATATATGGTTATTGGTGTAGATTTTGACGGTACTATAGTCGAAGACAGATATCCTGAGATTGGACCTGAGATTCCATTTGCTACGGATACTTTACGAATGCTAATCAAGCAACAGCATCGTGTCATTTTATGGACAGTACGCGAAGGCGAATTGTTAAAAAAGGCTGTTGATTGGTGTCGGGAACGTGGTGTGGAGTTTTATTCCATCAATAAAGATTATCCAGAGGAAAAAGAGGAGTGGAATAATCATTTCTCAAGAAAGATAAAAGCCAATGTCTTTATCGACTCTCATAACGTGGGAGGTATTCCTGAATGGGGACAAATCTATCACATGATAAATGATGGTACTAATTTCAAGACCTTAGTGTCTGAGGCAAGCAGAACCAGTATCGATAGTTACGAAACACCAAAAAACAATTGGAAAAAGAAACTGAAACTATCTAAGTGATATTTTCTAATATCTTTCAATTGTATATGTACTAATAAAACTGAGCGCATCATTAAGACGCGCTCAGTTTTATTATAAGGGTGATTTCGTTAGAATGGATAACCAATGGCTAAATGAATGCTTTGTCCATCCTTAAAACTTGGTATGTTATAGAAGCCTGACTTATATGGCAGATGCAAACCTATTCCCCAATCCAATCGAATCACGAAGAAATCGAGGTCGTACCTTACTCCAACACCAGTTCCTAATGCCATTTCCTTTAGGACATTCTTTATTTTAAATTTCGCATAGGGTCTGCTTTCGTCATCATGCATAGCCCAAACGTTTCCGGCATCAAGAAATATGGCGCCATATAGATTGCCAAATAATCGTGAGCGATATTCAAGATTGGCTAAGAACTTTATATCTCCTGTTTGGTCAAGATAAGAAGATGACTTAGATGTTGGCGAATAACTTCCAGGGCCGATGCTTCTTACCGTAAAGGCTCTGATGCTATTGGCACCTCCCACGTAAAATTGTTCTGTATAAGGTGCGGCTGATGAGTTACCATACGACCAAATTGCCCCAATGTCTAAATGAGAAACGAGTTGAGAATGGGAAGAAAGGTGCCATGTCTTACGAAATTCGCTCTCTATCTTAAAGAATTGAGCATAAGGATTTTTAAACATCGTCTTGTCCTTTTCATTCCAGTTGTTTCCTGCTGCCATATATCCCAACGACAAGATATTTGCCGCTTCACTGACGGTTGTTTGCCAAAAGATGGGATGTAAATAATCAGTAGGACTTGAATAAATATATGTATAGCGCATCTTGGGAATAAACTGGTCCTTCATGGACACTTTCAAATACGGACTTCGTTCCATGATTTCGTCAAATTCTGCCGTATGGCTCGACATATAGTTATATTGCAAATGTAAGGGACTGAATTGGTGCAAAGATGTTTCTGATGTTTGAAAATTATATGTCAATTCGCCAGATACCACATGCCGTTTAAAATAACTTGCTCGATTGATGACATTCGTTGCGGCTTTTAAAATGGTTGATGGGGTGGTGAAGAAACGTTTTCTGCGATTATGTGGCAAAAGTAAACGCGGAAATTCCAAGGATGCGTCCATACCGTACTCGTATGTGTGAATGAGGTCTCGTGATCCAGATAACTGATTCCTTGTTTGCCATTCATAACTGCCATGGGCGTTGATATCGAGCTTTTCCCCTCCACGAAAGGCATTACGCTTAGTAAAACCAATCACCATTCCTGGACCTATCCAACCACTTGTCTTGCCTTTCAAGTTCGTTTCTACGTAGAAATCGTATGGCTTGTCAAACACACAGTTGATTACCAAGTCAAGTGTGTCACAAGTTTCCGTCGTGTCACGAGGTGAAAATTTAAAGTCAACCAAGCTAAACAGACCATTTCCTGTAATCTTGTTCACGGATTGCTGATATAAATCATAGCTAAACAGTTGGCGAGGTCGTAATTTCAAGTCACGTAGTATCACACGGTTTCTCATAGGTGGCTTACGTCCGTTAAAATATGAACTAAAGCTCCTGAAGTGAACAGAATCGTGCAGGGTTTCCATGATTTGCTTTCTCATCTCTATCCTCACTCTTCCTATATACCATTCATGTTGAGCTTCAGATGGTACGTTTTCCACTTGCTGAAGTTTCAGTTGTACTTTTCCTGGAACCGTTACCGTATCAGCCAAGTATGATGAATAGGTGGGCTGATAGTAATAATAACCATTGTTGCGAAAAAGATTGTTCAATCTATTACGTTCAGCATCTAATGACGTGATGTTGAATGGTGCTCCAGTCTGAATCATTGACTTTGTCCTCGTGGAATCGATGAGCTTTTGCATCTTTTCCGGAAAGCGAACGTATGAAATGCTATCGAGAGTGAACAGATGCCCCAAGTTTACGTCGTATTCTATCTTTGCCTTCTTGGGATTTTTCTGCGTTATCGTTTTTGAAGAAACTTGCCCGTGAAAATATCCGTGATTCTTCAATACTGATTGAGCCACTGACGCGCGAAGCTCTGGGTTTACCCAGCTCATCAACACGGGTTCCTTGGCAAAGTTTTTCGTAATCCATTGTGAGAGTTTTGATTCAGAATTAACAAATGCGTTCCATGTCCACAAGCGAAATTGCAAAGGACTACGATAATAACTACTGCCAAATAACGAACCATTGGGAGCGCAAGCCAAAGCTGCCTCTATCTCCGCCATTGTTTCCGAGAAATGGGAGTTTTTCTCGTAATTGTTGTATTTGATTTTGGTAAGTCCCGTATAGAGTTGATCGTCTTCTGGAATGTTTTTCGTTGTCGAACACGAAACGAATGACATTGCCATCAACGTCAACATGGGCAACATCCAACTTCTTAGTTTCTTCTTTTTCAAAAACAACCTTGGCATCTTGATCATTCGCGTTTATTCGTTAGTGTTCACGTTACTTTTCACGGAGTCTCTACGCAGGGTAGGCATCATCATGTTAGATTTATCTTTCAATTGGAATATATCCTTGAAGTGTTGCAATTTCCTTCTCCAAATAAAACCACCACCATATTCGCTCACGTTGCCTTCCAGCCAGTCGTACGAATCGCGTTCATAGAACAATTTCAGGAATTGTGACGATTTCTCATTCAGTCGATATTCAAACTGTACATTGTTAAAGAAGGAATTGTTTTGCCTTTCCATGTCTGAACCAGATGACAACTTGCCGCCAACGATAATTCTCAAGCGATTGTTCCAGAATCGTTTAGAGAATTTAAACGAATAGTCCGTATGAACATTTCCGCTCGCATCGGTGGAGTTATCCATGCCAAAGCTCAAGTCGAGTGTACGAAGGGCATTTCCTGCAATACCGTTGATTTGACTCTGCAAGAAAGCACTCAATGCGCTGTTCATGGAGAATGCGCTGGTATTGCCGTCTGCCAAGTACATTCCAGTGGTAAGCAGGGTTACTGCCAACTTTCCACGCTCTTCCAGGCTCATCGTGTTCAGTTGGTTGCTGATGTTCATGTCTTGTGGAGCATCTATCACAAACTGCAATCCCATGTCGTTCAAGGTCTTGGTAATCACCACGCCACATTCAAACTCCACCATCCTGCTCTGCTCTCCTTGTTCCGAAACGGCAGCTTTGGTCATTTCCGTAGCGGTGATGTTCAGACGTGGATTCATTGCATCTCCGTTAAACTCAATGTAACTGCCATCCTGAATGGTAAATGTCTTTAATGGAATGACGGGCAATGAGTATTTCATCTCTCCATTGCTCAGGGTGTATCTTCCTGTAAGGCGCAGCTTCTCTACAGGACTGTATTGCATCCTCAGTTCTCCGCCGCCAATCAAATCTACGTAATTAGACTTATCGGCATTCAGGGCGCAGAGAATATGTGCACTTTCGTCAATGTTCAGCGACAAGTCCATATTGAAACCTGTCAGTGGCGGACGAGTTATCACTTGTTCTGTCGTGTCCTTGAAGTTGGTAAACTTCACCAAGTCGTCCAGTTGGTTGTCTGTTGTCAATGGCGAGTCACGAAGGATATAAGTCATGTCTGTAGAGCCAAGCACGTCTAATCGTCCACGCATTCTCAGACTCTCCAATTCTCCTTGCATGATTCCCATAAAATTCACGAATGTCTTTCCGAACACCTCCGACCTGCTGTTCTCCTTGGCATTGATAATCTGGAAGTTTTGCGCTCTCATGCGTACATTCATGTTCATGTGGTCAAAATCGGAGAAATCGAAATAACCAGCGGCAAACAATGGACTCTCACCTTTCGTGTCATTGCTTCCGTACATGTTGAAATTCTCAAACAGCAATCGACTGTTGGTAATGGTTACAGGGTCATTGTCGAATCTCAGTTTCACTCCGTAGGGAACACTTGCCATATATGCCGAGTCAAGATACACCTCACCGTTCACCACTGGCTTAGACAATGAACCTCTGATAGACAAGGTGCCTTCTCCATATCCGTCAAATCCTATCAGATGGTTGGGGATAAATCCATTCACCATTGACAATGGTAAACGCAGCAAGTTGAGGTCGGCATCAAGAAAACCATCTTTAGCCGAGTTATACGTACCCTTTACGGTGGCTATATCTATGCTATTCCTCGACAAAACACCATCTATATAATGACTGCCATCCGACTTGGGCATATATACAAATTCTGTTGCCACATTGCCCATGGGATTGCTTTCATACACCATCTTGTTTACCTCCATGCTCGATGATACAGACAGTTCTTCTTCTCCCTTGATTAAGTGGAAGTCGCCACTCATCATTCCAGATATATGAGGTGTATATGGGATAACCGATAGGATGCGTTCCAAGTCTATCTTGTTTATACTTACCGTGATGTCTTGCAGAGCCTCGTCGTTGTCGTCATTGGTATATACTTGCAAACCTGTTCCGTCTTTTGCCTTGAGTACCATGTCTGCCGACACTCTCATGTCATTACCCACATATACGTAATTGTCGTCATTAATCGTAAACTGCTTATATCCCAGTATCGGCTCATCACCGTATGAGTGGAACACAAGTCCACTGTCGGCAATCTCTGCCGACACACCCATTCTTACACCCAGTTCATCCTTAGAGTCAAAGATGGAAGTGGTCAGGTATGTGCCTTTCTCTGTCAATCCTCCATCTGCCAACGCATTAAACACGTATTGTGGATTGTCTTTGTTATTTCTCACTTGGGCAGAATAGTAAATGTTGGTAGAGTCTGAACGAATGGCAAAGTTTACGGTGTCTAACAAGATACTATCTACGATGAGTGAATCTACATGCAATTGCCCGTTCAGTCCTGCTACGGGTGAGGAAGTCAACTGGCAGGTGAGGTCTTTGATTCCATAGCCATATTTGTTGAGCATTTGCACAATGAAGTTTTCCTTGCCGCTTGACAGCCAGATACGGGCGTTAGGCAGTTGTTGACGAATGCTCACTTGGTCAATCAACTTGTTTCCGTATTGCTTTTCTATCTCCTTGGCGATGCTGTTTCCTGCTTCCAAGAGTTCTTCGTAGTAATGACTTGCGTCCATGTCGAGATGGAAATCTGCACAGTCTATGATGGCGTGTGTGGTATCTGGACAAGAGAACATGTCAAGTACCATGTCGTCTGGACGATAGTATTTTTTCTCGTCGTGTATGGTCAGGTCACTTATCAATCCTCGTAATCTATGGCAACGTTTCATGTCAGAATCAAAGTCAAGGTGTATACATCCGCTTGCTGACAACTTATTGTTGACCAATCCAAACTTATGCAGGTCTATCTTGCTCAGATCGCCTGTCATTGTGCCACGCAAATGGTCTTTAGACACTAAGGCATCTAAGTCTAAAAGCCCCTTTAGCAAAGGATTGTCGCTGTTTATCTTTGCCTTGGTTCTTCCGTTAGCCATGGTCGCATCTGCCGACATGTTATTGAGGTCATAACCTCCGTATTTAAATTTCTTGATGTCTGCCTTGGCATTTAATGTGGTCTTGGGCGACGTGAAATCTGTACCTTGCCCCTTCAATGCTACATGTCCCGTAAACGGACTTAGTCCGTAGTTGGGTGCAAAGTGTTGCAATTGAACGTTGTTTGCGTCAATGTCTGCTTGATATGCTTCTTTTGCTTGGTCGTAGCTGACGTTGCCTTTCAGGTTTCCGCCGCCTTCGCTGAGGGTTAAGTTGCCGTTGTATTTATCTCCGTTTGCTTTGACATGTCCTTTTAATGCCATGTTCTTGGGGATTCGAATGTCGTTTTTCACGTTATTGGGCAACATCTCTCTGACAAAGCCAATATCATGGGCTTTTGCGTCAAAATCTATGTCGGCTTTCAGTCGCTTCAGGTCGTTGAGATTTTCTGCATATCCGGTGGCTTTAGCTTGGAAAGCCGTTGGCAATTTCACGTTCAGTCCTTTGAAGTCTAAACGATCCATGTTCCCTTTTACCACTCCGTCAATGCTAAGAGGATAGTTAGGCCATTTCTTCCTGAATCCGGCAGGTGTGTCTCCCATGTATTTCATCAAGTCTTGCTTGCCTAACGAAGCATGAATGTTAGCGTTCAATTTCCCTGCGTTTTTCACGTCAAAGGTGTTCATGTCCATGTCAAAGTCGGCACTGATGCTTGAATCGGGAGTCTTTACGTTTGTGTTTTTCAACTTCAACTTTTTATCATCCATTGCCAGTTGTCCTGAAACGTTCCTGATGTCTATGCCGCTCTTTTCCTTCAAAGAAGCACTTTTAAGGTTGGCTGACAGCTTGGGCTCCTTGTATGATATGTTTTCCATGCTCACGTTCACGTCCTTGGCATCTAAGTGGTTTGTGTCCAGTCCGCTTCGTGCATGTACCTTTGTTTTGTCATCGTATTGAATGCGCCCGTCTTTGAGGTCGAACTTGCCCACTTGATAAGACGATTCCTTCAAGTCGAAGTTGCCGTCTTTCACGGTTGCCTTTCCCAAATGGGCTTTCAGTTGTAGCGCATCGCCCGGTAAGGTAACCTTTACGTCAGAGCGATTCACGTTGAGGTTGTCAACGCGTATTTTCCAGGGTGTTTCTGTTTTAGTGGTATCATCTGGAACCGTATCGCTGAGAGCCACGTCAATCTTCGCATCTGCTATCTGTGCGTCATCGATACGTATTTCATTGGTCTTTAGGTCTATGCCATGACTTTTCACCGATAACTTGCCTATTGTTCCTTTCACACGTGTGTCATCAATGAAGTCGGTGGTGTTGATTTTCGCATCATGGAAATCCAATTGGTCTATTTCCACTTTCTTTTTCAACAAGGGACCCATCTGCACGTCTGCCACCACTTTCTTGATGTCGGCAACGGTATCTTTTTGTTGTGGAATGGAGTCGTTTGGCTTGATGACCTTTACGCCTTCCACGCCAAGCTTCAAGGGAAACTCAAGTCGTACCTTGTCAACAGAGATTTCCATCCCAGTCTTTTCCGAGGCATACGAAGCCACTTTATCTACCGCCCAGTTTTGAAAAGGCGGAAAATAAAGTAAGGCAGCGCAGATGCTTGCCAAGGCTACTGGTATAGAGGCAGTAATTCCTGCCCATTTGAGTAATCTCTTCATCCTTGACGTGTCTTATCGTAGTACGTGCAAAATAAACAAAAAAATCACAAACTCCATTCGTTTGGTACGAGAAAATCGATAATTTCTATCGTTTTTTTGCACTTTGCGCAATATCTCGCCACAAATTATCTTCTGGAATAGGTGAATCTACTGAAATGAATTCTTTTGATACGGGGTGGGTGAACTCCACGTGGTGAGCCAACAATGAGATGCTGCCGTCTGGATTGCTGCGCTTAGCCCCGTATTTCAAGTCGCCTTTGATGGGACAACCTATAGCTGCCAATTGGCAACGTATCTGATGGTGTCTTCCCGTAAGTAGGTTTACCTCTATTAACGTGTAGTTATCGGTGGCTCCTATTACTTGGTATTTCAGACGAGCTAATTTGGCGTGAGGCTTTTCCCTATCGTAAGCATAACTCTTGTTTTGCTTTTCGTTTCTCACGAGCCAGTGCTCCAAGAGTCCTTCCATTTCTTGCGGTCGGTTCTTGGTGATTGCCAAATAGGTTTTGTGTACTTCACCATTGGCAAACATCTTGTTCAGTCGTTCCAAAGCCTTGGAAGTCTTGGCAAACACCACCAACCCGCTCACGGGTCTGTCTAACCGATGTACTACACCGAGAAATACGGCTCCTGGCTTGGCGTATTTCTCCTTGATATAGGCTTTTACGTTTTCGGATAGTGGGGTGTCGCCTGTCTTGTCGCCTTGCACGATTTCACCACTGCTCTTATATATTATAATAATGTGATTGTCTTCGTAAACTACTTGCATGTTATTTTCAATTCAACGCCCAAAGGTGAATGGTTCATCTTTGGGCGTATGAGGTTATTGTTTCATGACTCAGGGTTTACATGTTCATTCCACCGTCAACCTGAATCACTTGACCGCTTACGTAGCTGGAGAGGTCGCTGGCGAGATATACGGCTGTATTGGCAATGTCATCTACCGTTCCACCCCTGCGGAGAGGTATCTTCTGACACCATTCCTTACGCACTTCCTCTGGCAAGGCTTGGGTCATGGCTGTATCGATAAAGCCTGGAGCAATGGCATTGGCACGTATGCCCTTTGGTCCCATTTCCTGGGCAATTGATTTGGCAAGTGCGATAAGTCCTGCCTTCGATGCGGCATAGTTGGCTTGACCTGCGTTGCCATGAACGCCAACCACTGATGCCATGTTGATAATCGAACCGCCACGCTGACGCATCATGATGGGAACGCAAGCGTGAATGAAATTGAATGCAGACTTCAGGTTGACTGCTATCACAGCATCCCATTGCTGTTCTGTCATGCGAAGCATCAAACCATCTTTAGTGATTCCTGCATTGTTTACGAGAATGTCTATCGAGCCAAACTCTTCTTTTACTGCTTTCACCACTTCCTCTGTCTGGGCGAAATCAGCGGCATTTGAAGCGTAACTCTTGGCTTTCACGCCGAGGGCTTCTATCTCTGCCTGTGTCTCCTCGTTTACGGCGAGGTCTGTAAATGCAATGTTTGCGCCTTCTGCGGCGAATCGTAAGGCAATGGCTTTGCCAATGCCACGTGCAGCTCCTGTGATGAGAGCCGTCTTACCTTGTAATAATCCCATTTTCTTATATTAAAGTTAATTCTTCAGTCTCTTTCCCAATGCACCGTAAACCACCTTCGCCACTTGCGGCTTCGTGGCTTCCTCGGTCATTCCGTGTGCTATCCTACCATATATATAAGGTACTTCCAAGCCCTTGATACAATAGTGTGTGATGTCTGCCACAAGTTCTACGTTGTCAATGTCAAACTCACCGTCTTCCTTGCCTTCTGCATACACCTTTCTAAACAACTTGATTTCCTCGTCGTCGAAGTTCTTGCGAATCTTCTCCACGGTCCAAATGTTGCGGAAAAACTCTGCACGCAGATTTCCGTTACGCACCACCGTCTCCTTGATGGAACTCAGATGCGTGTAAATCAATTCGATAATCTTGTCTTGAGGACGTATCTTCTTGGCTGCTACTTCATCGAGCTTGTCGCTCAGTCGCTCCAATTCCGATTCGATAACTGCCGTATAGACATCTTCCTTGCTCTTAAAATATGTATACAACGTACGGCGACCCTTGCCAGATGCCTGCGCAATGTCGTTCATCGTTGTATTAGCAATTCCATTCTTGGCAAAGAGTTGTCTTGCAACGTCTACCAACTTCTGCCTTGTCTTCGATATTGACATTTTTGCTCCTTTCCTTAAAATTGCACACACAATATCACGTGTGCAAAATTAGTTCTTTTATTTCATATAACCAAATAAAAACGGAAATAGTTATATGAAAATGTTGTCAAAACTTGATAAATATCACAAACTGATGCAAAGTTTTGGGTTACATTTTATGCTATTTTACTTGTATTAATCCAAAATAATACTCTTTTATTTGCACATCTCAAATATTTGTTGTAATTTTGCACTCGAAATCAAAAATATCGCGGAGTGGAGCAGTTGGTAGCTCGCCAGGCTCATAACCTGGAGGTCGCATGTTCGAGTCCTGCCTCCGCAACTATAAAGAGAAGAGGATGCTCAATTGAGCATCCTCTTTTCGTGGCTATATAGAAAATTGTGAGGCAGGCTGCTTCCGAAGAATGATGGCACAATGAATAAATCAAAGGGTAGCTCTAATGGAACTGCTCTTTGATTTATTGTTTATCTGCAACTTATTTGATTTTACGAACAACACAGAAAACAGAACTGAAAACGACCTATTTGCGTAACTTTACCCTATGAACAATTGCTTTCTGAATTTACGATTGACAAGTAAATACATAAGAGTTCTTTTCTTGTGTTAGCAGAAAAGTTTTCTGAAATCGAAGGAAAGAGCAACAATAAGATTGTCAATGTTATACGTTTGGGTTCAAGAGAAAATCTTGAATAGGAGTTCTTTAGATGTAATTCAAACTGAACTTCGCAGAGATCTTGTTTGAACATGTGTTCCCATACAAAGTACAGCGGTAACAATAGGATGTCCATTTCTCTACAGGTTTCTTGAACCACTTTGAAATCAACTATCCCAGCTTCTATATCAAAACACTTTCTTTTTTGTTCTTTCAAAAGAGAAATGTTATCTTTTACGTTTTTTATATTAGCCTTACGCATAAATCTTGATATTAGTAACATACATGACATGGTGTCCGCCCTTTTCTTTCTGCCTTTTCCAAGGTTATTGGTTTGACAGAATGCCCTTGAATGGTTCTGCACCAATCGTGATGGTATCTTTTTCCATACGGTGTTATATACACTTCTCTTTCGGAATTTGATGAATAAAATGAAGCAATGCCACTGATTTCATTGTTTTGCACATCGCTTCCACATGCTGATAGAACAAGTGTCACCAATATAAATATCCAACAATTGACCCTTTTCATAATTCTGTGCGTTGTAATTTAAAAGATATTGATAGTTGTATTACCTAAGTCATCCGTATGGGCAGAATAGAAATTCCCATTACTGTCATACCCTGTTGTATTACCGAAATCATCGGTATAAGTGTGATAGAAGTTCCCATCGGAATCAAAACCAGATGTGTTTCCGCAACCATCAGTGTGAGAGTAGTAATAATTTCCATCTGAATCGTAGGCAGTAGTATTTCCAGAATCGTCCGTATGTGAATGGTAGAAATTGCCATTGCTGTCAAAACCAGTAGTATTCCCGTAACCATCGGATGAAGCTCTGTAAAAGTTGCCGTTAAGGTCATAAGCTGTAACGTTGCCACAATCATCGATTGACACATGATAATAGTGGCCATTCATATCAGTGATAGTAAAGTCTGCTTCTCCACAGGTTTTCATCGTGTAGCTATTGCACTCCGAAGAGTATACATAATCTTCTTTCTCAATATCATAATTGGCTACTTCACTATCTTCATACACCTTGCAAGAACCTGTATAAAACGTAGCACTATTGTATTGTGGGTCAACATTAGGATAATTGTTGCTGATCACTTCGTTTGACGAGTTGTTATACTTGTTACAACTTGCAAAAACAACTGTGGCAATAGCCAGAATAAAAATTTTCTTCATAATCAGTTTTGTTTATTTGGTCCTTTTACTCTTTATGTTGGATAAGCATAAAAGGTTAACAATGAGATTACAATTTTTTTATTGAATGTTTACGTTTGACGGTGTCGGTACCAACCTGCGTATTTCATCACTGCTGATAACAATGTTACATTGCTTATGAGTATGGTTTCCTACATATCGGTAAACGAGTCCTGTATGGCTTACTTTGCACATATCAAAAAGTGCTTTGCTGTCAGCATCATTCACACCGTTTTCTATCATGGAGTTCTTCACAGCATTTATATTCTTGTTGAGTTCATCAATAGAATACAGGCTCTCGTCCATTTCTGCTGTGATGACTATGTTTTCTCCATCCAAACTGTAGTCTGTCATCGTTATGCCTTCTTCTATCTGCATAGGTAGATTCGCCCTTTCTGCCTCCATGCTCATCGACAACAGCGAATAGAGTGCTTCGTGCGGATCAAGTTCAAAGCGCTTTCTCAACGACTGTATTTCATTTACCGTAGCAGAACACTCGAACTTACCTTTGGCCGAACTGCTTATGATAATCTTCAATCCGAAATTCTCTTCTACGAGCTTGTCCATAAGCACATCTCCTTGATTTCCACCCTGTCCGTTGAGACACAGGAAACACATCAGCAAAGCGTCTTTCACCTTTTCCGGATCTACACTACTCATCAGATTGTAAAATGGATTGTCGTATGACAGATAATAGGTCAAGAACCCATTCTCCAAATGTATTGCAGTGACGGCACCATTGCCAAGTGCTATGGGTATAGGACAGTTCCGATTGGCACGAGCAACTTGGGCTGCAAACGAGTTCTCATACATGGGGCGTGTAATCATCCTGACAATGTTGCCCAGTACTATCAGCCAAATAAATACGATGCCCGTTATTTTTAAAACCTTTTTCATAGAACTACTTTTATTGTTGAATGATTAATTTAACCGATAAGGACTCCTGCAAAGTCATGCTTTGTGGCGTTACCGCGCATCTTAAACATAAGTT
>Ga0247610_10000845_pt1 | contig 40783 bp, 34 predicted proteins | sample 174DNAGHGhighgp2_FD_193483 | JGI IMG/M metagenome (GOLD analysis project Ga0247610, IMG submission 193483) | Sheep rumen microbial communities from Palmerston North, Manawatu-Wanganui, New Zealand - 1742 DNA GHGhigh gp2 | ecosystem: Host-associated > Mammals > Digestive system > Stomach > Rumen...
CCGAGATAGATGCGATCACAATCAGGATGACTTGTGTCATTTGCGGACCCAGTACGGAAGTCGAAGCCAAGATAGCGGTTGCGATACCGCCCACGATGAGCAGTAACCAGCCCCAGGTCGAAGCCGTAGCATAGAAACCGTTCTGTTTGGTGTAACAAATCGCCTTGACGGTCATCGCCAAGCAGATATGGAATACACCGATGAACAGGGCCAACACCATCATAATGTCATACCCCATCCAGTTACCGGTTCCGTCTCCGAACCAAGCCTTAAACATAGGCGCTTTGGCACATTCCGGGAGCCATGCGGCTTGGTAGAGATCGATACCGAAGAAGGTTCCGGACAGGTAACCGACGATCGTACAGCCCACACCGAGCACCATAATGATCGGACCTAAGCCTTCGAACATCTCGATACGCAGTTTCTCTTTAGCGATAAGCCATCCTACCAGGATAAGCGCCAAACCGTACCCGCAGTCGCCTACGCAGAGCGAGAAAAACAGCAGATAGAACGGAGCCAAGATCGGCGTCGGATCAAACTCATTGTAGTTCGGCCAACCATACATGCCGGTCAGCGGTTCAAAGAGTTTGGTGAACCAGTTATTGCGTAACTTGATCGGTGTCGCGTCTTCCTTCTCTGGATCCGTCTCCTCGTAATAAACCTGCGCTTCCGCCAACATCGCGTTCAGTTCTGCCTCCTTGTCTATCGGACAGAAGCCTTCGAAGAGGCACAACGCACCTTCTGCTACCTTATCGGTAGAAAGCGTAACGCGTTGCCAATCAATCTGTTGACGGGCTTCTACAAGTTCTTTCTCTAACCGCTCTTTGTTCGCCAACTGCCATGCTTCGATACGGGCATTGGCAGCAGCCAGCAGACCGTTTAGGTGCTCTGCTTCTTGCAACCAAGCCGCTTCCGACTTCTGCGGTACAGGGATCTCATTCAGATCTTCTATGCTCTCAAGCGCCACGAAATAGGTCTTGCCGTTGGCTTCATTGACCTTAATACCCCACTCTTCCTGGAAAGACTTGCTTGCGCACTCATAGAAATGCAGCGTGTAACCGGCTTCCTTGAGGGATTCAATGCGTTTTGCATCGAAATCACCCCATACCGCAGCTTGTTTAGCGGCTTCTTGGGCAGCTGCGATACGCTCGTTCACCTCATTGCGCTCCGCGATCAGTTGATCGGGCGCTCCTTGTTTGAGCAGACGACGGATTTCATCTTCGTGCTGAAGCGCAGCCTGAAGTTGCTCATTATCTTCGATGAGACCGGCGGCTTTCTGCGTGATATGTACTACTCCGAGTTCACGAAGTTGCTCCAAGAAAGGCTTGTAGTCACGATGGAATACCAGGAAGGTATATTTTTTCATTTGTGTGATCATACCTGCACCCCCTTTCCGTCTAGGGTTTTCCCCGTTTCATCGGGGACAACCGTCACCCTTTCTTTCTTGGATTTCACAATCTTCTGACTCGATTTATTCAGGTTCTCCTCGTCTTCCATAAAGCGTTTAATCTTACGGATAGCGTCTTGATAACCAGGTATTTGTACTTTCTCAAAGAGGTTCACTTTCTGCGTCGTTTTCTTACGCGCATACTCGAGCAGATCCACTTTGCGGCGCACAAACTCCTGGCGGATACCTACATCGGCGATAGCTTTGAGTTGCTCAAAACCATCTGCAAACCATTTCGGGCTGGAGAACAGCGAAAACTCCTTGGTCGAGTACACCACTTCATCCAACACAGGTACGCGTACGCCCGCGATCTTTTTAATAGACATGCGTACGTCGTCCACATGAATGAGGCTCGTGTCAAACTCTCCCCAAAGCGCTATCATCTGATCGTAGTCCTTGATGCGGCGGTTCACTTCCTCGTCGAGGTCAGCCAGTTCTTTCTTGGCTTTCTTCACCTCCAGACGAAGTGCCGTTTCCTTGCTTTGCAGTGTAGGAAGCGTTCGTTGCCGCATCTTCAAGTCCTTCTCCAGACTCTGCAACGATGTTTTATTAAATTGATAAGAAATAGCCATTTGTCATTTGACATTTGTCATTTGTCATTGGTCATTTATTTTGGCCAGTATTTTTCCACGAGAGCGGCTTTGATGTTTACCTCTTCCGGTTTGAAGTACTTACCGAAGAGTTGCCATGCGATGTCGAGCATCTGAACGGTGTTGATGTTCACGTCGATAGCCAGGATCTCGCGGCTGTAGTCACGTGCGAAATCAAGGCAACGCAAATCGTAGTCCGTCAAGTCGAAACCGTTCTCTTTCTTGGTCTTGGCGTTTGCGGCATCGGCGTACAGACGAACAGCAGCGTTCATTACTTGCGGGTGATCTTCGCGCGTCTTCTTGCCGGCAACCAACTGTTTCAGACGAGACAACGAACGGAAAGGATCGACGATGACCTTACCGATCTCAGAGTCACGACGCAGGTACAACTGACCCTCCGTGATATAACCCGTGTTATCCGGGATAGCGTGTGTGATATCACCACCGGACAATGTAGTCACAGCGATGATGGTGATGGATCCGCCACCTGCCTGCTCCGGGAACTGAACGGCCTTCTCGTAGATCTTGGCAAGATCCGAATAGAGCGAACCCGGCATAGAGTCTTTCGACGGGATTTGGTCCATACGGTTCGACACGATAGCGAGTGCGTCGGCGTACAGCGTCATATCGGTGAGGAGGACGAGCACTTTCTCGTGTTTCTCGACTGCGAAATACTCAGCGGCTGTCAGCGCCATATCCGGAATAAGCAGACGCTCAACCGGCGGGTTCTCGGTCGTATTCACGAATGAAATGATGTGATCCAACACACCGGCGTTGGTGAACACGTTCTTAAAATAGAGGTAGTCATCATTGGTCAGACCCATACCGCCAAGGATGATCTTATCCGCTTGTGCACGAAGTGCTACGTTAGCCATCACCTGGTTGTACGGTTGATCCGGATCCGCAAAGAACGGGATCTTCTGACCGGATACCAATGTATTGTTCAAGTCAATACCGGCGATGCCGGTTGCGATGAGCTCTGACGGTTGTTTACGACGAACGGGGTTCACAGAAGGACCACCGATCTCCACATCCTTACCCTCGATAGCAGGTCCGCCATCGATCGGATCACCGTAAGCGTTGAAGAAACGACCGGCGAGTTGATCCGAAACTTTCAACGAAGGAGCCTTACCGAGGAACACCACTTCGGCGTTGGTCGGGATACCTTCGGTTCCTTGGAACACCTGCAGCGTCACCTCGTCACCGATGATCTTCACCACCTGCGCCAACTTACCGTTCACGGTAGCCAACTCGTCGTTACCTACTCCTTCGGCTTTCAAAGAACACGTAGCCTTGGTAATGGCCGTGATCTGTGTATATATCTTTTGAAATGCTTTAGCCATAAAACTTAATCTTTAATTTGTTTTTCTGCCAACAGTTCATCGAGTTTCTTGCGATAGTCTTCGAACTCAGGCGAGTGGAACTCGCAATAGTTCATCTGCTTGCAGAGGTTGATCACACGTTTGAAGTAATCGATGACATCGAGGAAATTATCGAAGTCGTAGTCATGGTTGCAGATGTCCATTACCATGCGCAGCATGTACTGCTGACGCTCGAGCGGACAAACGGCGTCGATCTTATCGAAGGCATCCTGCTGGAGGATAACGAAGTCGATAACCTCTGATTTCCAGAATGCCTCGTGGTAATCAACAGGTACACCGTCATCACCAAGGATGTTGATTTGTTCCTGAATCTCTTTACCGCGCTGCAGATAGGTCTTCATGTCGTTCACCATCGGCAACCAGTCTTTGTCGATCAGTTGGCTTATATACTCCTCAAACTCAGGGTATTCCACGTATTTCGAATAACTGTCAATCGGGTTCACAGCCGGGTAACGCTTACGGTCCGCACGTGCCTGCTCCAACGCATAGAAACAACGTGCCACTTTCTTCGTACCTTCGGTCACCGGCTCTTTGAGGTTACCACCTGCCGGCGAAACGGTTCCGAGGAACGTTACCGATCCGGTTGCACCATTATTGAGGTACACGTATCCTGCACGTGCGTAGAAAGCACCGATGATCGCGGAGAGGTCCATCGGGAATGCATCCTGACCCGGCAGCTCCTCCAGACGGTTAGACATCTCACGCAGCGCCTGTGCCCAACGGCTCGTCGAGTCGGCCATCAGCAGCACACGCAGACCCATCGAACGGTAGTACTCCGCGATCGTCATGGACGTGTAAACCGATGCCTCACGGGATGCGACCGGCATGTTGGAGGTGTTGGCGATGATGATCGTACGCTCCATCAGCTTACGACCTGTGTGCGGGTCATCCAGTTCCGGGAACTCGGTAAAGGTCTCCACGACCTCGTTAGCACGCTCACCGCAGGCTGCGATGATCACGATGTCAGCCTCCGCTTGTTTGGAGATCGCGTGTTGCAATACCGTCTTACCCGTACCGAACGGACCCGGGATAAAACCTGTACCACCCTCGCAGAGCGGGTTTGCCGTGTCGATCGTACGTACACCGGTCTCGAGGAGTTTAAACGGCCGCGGTTTCTCGCGGTACGCCAGAATGGCTTTCTTCACCGGCCATTTCTGTACCATCGTCACGTTGTGGTCCACGCCTTCCGCGTCGGTCAGCACCGCCATCGTCTCATTGATGGTGTACTCACCTGCCTTGGCAATCGACTTCACCGTGTATGTGCCTTCGAACACGAAGGGCACCATGATCTTATGCGGCTGGTGGTTCTCATCCACTTCGCCCAGCCAAGCAGCAGCCTCCACCTTGTCGCCCACTTTAGCGATCGGCGTGAATGACCATTTCTTCTGCTCGTCCAGCGGGAAGTTATACTCACCGCGCTTGAGGAACACACCCGTCAGTTTGTCGAGGTCATTCTGCAAACCGTCGTAGTTACGGCTCAGCAGACCCGGACCCAACGTCACTTCCAGCATGTGACCGGTGAACTCCACTTTGTTGCCCACTTTCAGGCCACGGGTGGACTCGAACACCTGCGCGTACACATTTGCGCCGATGACCTTGATGACCTCCGCCATCAGTTTGGTCTCGCCGACGTAAATGTAACAGATTTCGTTTTGCGCAACCGGCCCGTCCACTGCGACAGTCACCAAGTTGGCAATAATTCCTTTTACTTTACCTTGTGTCATAAATATATTTACGATTTTCTCATTTACAATTTGGCCATTTATTTGTTCATTGAGTCATTGAGCCAACTACGTCTAAATGGCTAAATAGCCAAATGGTACATAAATGGTACATGGTACATGAACAAATAGTACATTAAGCGTCAAGCTTGACGCCTTTCTTCATATCCGCCACTAACTCGCGGAAGATCTTTTCGCCCTCTTCGATGGTGAGAATACTCCATCTATGCAGCATTACTGCTTCAAGGTAGTACGCAAACACCATCTCCGGCGAGAAGAAATCGAACTCCGTGCGGCTTTGCAACCACTCAAACCGAATCGCGTCTTGTGCCTTCTCGCGTTGCATCAGATCTTCGATACCGGCAAGCGCCAATATCTCCGTCCAGTCACCGGTTACTTCGTTCAGACCGAAGTCTTTCTGGTTCACGTGGCTTCGCAACTGTTCCGCCACTTCCCCTTCTCCAACGATCTGGGTCTTGGCATCGAACCCGTGCTTACGGCATATCTGCGCCACCAGCACATTATTCATGTCCTGATTGAACGCAAACCACTCCCGCACGAACCGGTTCCGCGCCTTCAAGCCTTCCGCCAAAGTCGCCTCTTCCATCGGTGCGCGCAGTAGTGCCAGGTATTTCTTATCCGACGCAGACAGCTGTTCATCCAGCAGTTCGTCCAGTTTCTCCATCGAGATCGGACTATCACTTCCTGCCTTCAGTTCCGGCAATCCCGCCAATAAATATTCGTAAGTCATCTTAGAACAATTCTTCTACGAGTTGCGGACGAAGCATTTCCTTGAAATATGCGATAAACTCAGCGTCACCAAAGGCGAGCTTGTACCCACCCTTTGCCGGCTGAATGGTGAAATCGGTCTTGATACCCTTCACCTCTGCAATCTTCACGCCCTTCTCGAGCAATCCCTTCGCATTAGCCGCAAAGTACTTCTTTAATGCCTCGGCATCCTTGGTCTCGATCAGCACCTCGCCGTTCTTAGCCATAGCCTCTGCCAACTTCGCGATCAGACCCTGCATGAACTTCGCATCTGCCGTCGCAGCCTTCACGCTGTCCGCAGCGATCTTGTCTGAGAGCAGGTTCACGATCTCGGTCTTTACCGCATTCACGCTCTGCTCAGCGTACAACTTCAGTTCTGCACGTGTCTTCTTGTCCAAATCAGCCGATTTCGACTCTGCCTCTGCCACCAGTGCCTCTGCTTTCTTCTGTGCATCAGCCACGATAGCCTCTGCTTTTTTCTGCGCTTCAGCAACGATCTCTTGCGCTTGCGCATTTCCTTTTTCTACGCCTTCTGCGTAAATCTTTTCAGTAATCTCTGATAAGTTCATTTTGTATAGTTATTTTTATTTTATTTCTTTTCCTTCCGGCTTTGCGCCAAATCGGCTGCAAAGTTACGAAAAAAAATCCGAATGTGCAAATAAAATTTGCATAATTCGTAAAAAAGTCGTATCTTTGCAGCGTGAAACCGAGTTTGGAATACATACAAGCGCATTTTGACGAATATAACCGGCTGTATTTTGGCGGAGCATTACCTACCTTGCCGATTAAACTCAGTCATGCAAGGGGATTTCTTGGAAAAGTGACCTTTGTGAAGCGGCGTTCATGGTTGTTTGGTCCGTATAAAAACGAGAACTTTGTGTTACGGATCAATGTCAAGATTGACCTACCGGAAGAGGTGGTACAGGACACCATTCTGCACGAGATGATTCATTATTATATCGCGGTTAATCAATGGAAAGATACCTCGGCTCATGGCAAACTCTTCCGTGCCGAGATGGCGCGTATCAACAAAGAAGGAAACCGTCATATACGCATCTCCTATCGATTATCGTCAGAAAAAAATAGAACATTGACCGAGTAGGCAATGCATAGCTATTGACCACGTAATGCATAGGTAATGCTTACGGTCTGAAAAATGAAACATTTCACGAAAGAACACAAAAAAAATCGCTCGAAACGAACGATTTTTTTGTGTTACTCAACCGGTTGACCGGTTATCGTGTAGGTCTTATCTCCGTGACGGATGAAGAGGTGACCATCCCGTATGTATTTGTGATTTGTAATTTGTAATTTGCGATTAGAGATGCCTTGTGGAGTGCCACGAAGGATGCAATGAACCGTGCGTTCGGCAGAGTTAATGGCATTCACTTCCATACGTCCTTGGGCATCGACGGTAACCTTTCCGGCCATGATAAACCAGACGGAAGAAAGTTCGCTGCCCTTATTCAGATAACCCGCATAAGAGGGTGTGCAGAAGCCGGATATGTATCCTTCTGACGCATGGACGGACATGTACGGATTAGAGAGGTCGGTACCTTGCAGAATCGGATAAACGCCCGGCGTAATCTCCGTCTCGCCATCTGCGATATAGACATCAAGAGCGACGCATTGGAAATTATCATTGCGCGCATAGACAAAGATATCGCCGTTAACGGGTTGCTCGCTTGTGTCGAGCGTATAATCGGCAAAGAAAGCATCGAAATCGGCGTTTGTGACATCGCCGTCCATCGGGTCATCTTTTTTATCGCGCACACAGGACAAATACAGATTATATCTGGGCAGTTCATACCGATCGTTCTCGTTCTGACAAATGATATAACCTGTAACAGCTACCCGATTCCCGTCTTTACGGACGGTGAGTGAACCGCTAAGGACATCATAATAGACATAGGATCCGTTCTTCTTGAGCCGCACCATGGACATCGTTTTATAGATATCATTGGAGGTGTACGTACCTTCAAGCATGGTGGCAAAAATCGTCAGTTGGAGGTACAGATCCTTAGCGTCATTCTCTCCGTAAATCTGGAACTCTCCTTCGGAGAGGATCCTGTCCTCGAGAGTGAGGATATTCATTGTCAGGTTCTGCGTGCTGGTCGGAACTGGGTCATTACGCAGGTTGAGCACGTAGGTATTTCCGTTGGTGCAAGTGATAGAACCGGACACAATGACTTCGCCGTTAGGACGGGTTATCTCCATCGTTCCGCTTGTAGCTTGGGTGGCATTCGCCGCAGAAGCACCTGCCGGTAAGACGAGTGCGGAGTTATCGGAATCGATGGTATAAGTACCGGTATAGTCTTCTGCTGTAGCACGTATCCGGATACGAATTTGGGCGGTAGTTCCTGCTGCTTCCATATCCAAGATATACGACGGAAAACCGGCATATTCTTCATACAGTTTGAGGTCCCGTGCATCGATAGTGACAGTGGCAGCTGTTGCGCTGACTGTCAATACAATACCGGCGATAAGGGATAAGATTTTTTTCATTGATTCAAATATTCTTTTAGTCTGTTAAGGGCTTCAACAAGGATGTCACGCGAGGTGGCCAAGTTAATACGCACATAGTGCTCTGCACCATACATCTCCGAGGGGTTAAAGAGGACATGTCCTTTCTTTGCCAAATCGCAGCAGAACTGCTCCGCCGGCATGTTAAGCGCCGATATATCGACCCAACCGAGGTATGTTCCTTCAGTCTCATGGATACGCAGTTGAGGTAATTCCTTTTGAATGAAATCACGCAGGTAACAGAAGTTACCATAAACGTATTCGTTCAGTTCATCGAGCCATGCTTCCGACTCATTATATGCTGCCACTTGCGCTACCAATCCAAACGGATTGAGTCCGTTCACTTCGTGTACCTCCAGGGCATGGTTGATCTGTGCAAAGAGTTCCTTGTTCGGCACAAAGATGTTCGCACAAAGCAATCCTGCGATGTTAAACGCTTTGCTGGCAGAGGTGCAGACGCAGAAATCGGTATCATTGATGACAATGGACGCGAAAGGTGTGTAGGCATGTCCCGGAAAAGCGAACTCGCAGTGGATCTCATCGGAGAGTACAAACAGATGTTCGCGTCGCATGATATCAGCAATACGTTCCAGTTCGGCACGAGACCATACCCTACCCGTCGGGTTATGCGGGTTGCAGAGCAAGAAGACATCGGCTTCTTTGGCTTTGGCTTCAAGGTCTGACCAGTTGATCTCAAAGCGGTTTCCTTCCAACACAAGCGGACAAGGCACCAGTTCGCAACCCATATTCTCAATGCTGCTGAAAAAGGCGTTATATGCCGGCGTGAAGGTAAGGATCTTCAAGGGAGAACCGGCTATACCAGTCTTACCGTAATGCGCCCGGAAAGCCTCCATATTCGCTTCCAAAGCGGCAAAGATAGCAGAGATAGCCGGTACGACAGCAGTGGTATAGAGGAGGTTATCCCGATTGATACCTTTCCATCCATGCCGACGTTCGAACCACTGCGCTACTGCGTCGTAGTTGGCTTGCGGCACGATGGAATAGCCGAACACACCATGGTCAAGCCGACGTTGCATAGCTTCACGAATAGGCTTTGCAGCTTTAAAATCCATGTCTGCAATCCATAAAGGCAGACATCCTTGTGCACATTCCGAATCCCATTTATAGCAATCGGAATCTTTACGATTTACATATTCAAGCACAATATTGATTTATGATTTCAAATTTATAATTTCAAATTTATTGTAAACAGTTGTCAAGGGCAGCTTTGAGGGCCGGTTTGTCCAGATGTTGACCGATGAAGACCAGTTTCTGCATTCGATCGCCGTACTGGTCATCCCAGTCTTTGCGCAGTTGGGCATCATCTGCCATGAGTTGCATCAACTCTTCTTTCGGCATGGTAGCGAACCACTCTCCGGCTTTGCGGAGGTTAAACTGGCGACCTGCCTGTTCGAAGAGATAACACATGTCATACTCTTCCGCAAAATAGCACATTCCCTTGCAACGGATAACGTTGGACGGCCAGTGTGCTGCCACGAACTCATCGAACATCCCTAAGTCAAACGGCTTGCGCGCGAAATAGACATAGGTATCGATACCGAACTCAGCAAGATGGTCATGGTCCCCATGTTCATGGTCATGATGATGATGTTCCTCGTGTTCCTCCTCCTCGTCATCATCGTCATCCTCATCGTGGTCGTGATGATGGTGTTCATGATGGTGGGAAGCATCCTCCACTTCCTGTATCCATTTGGCAGAAGTAGCGGTACGATCGAAGTCAAACAGACGGGTGTTCAGCAGCTTGTCCAAGTCCATATCGCAGTAGTTCGTTTCGATTATTTCGGCAGTTGGTTGTATGGCGCGAATAATAGACTTGATTCGAGAAAGCTCATCTTCGCTAACTTCGGAAGCCTTATTTAATAAAATGAGGTTGCTGAACTCGATCTGCTCAATAACGAGTGCAGCAAGGTCTTCTTCCTTTGGTACATAGTGTGCCAGAGCGTCTCCGCCTTGAAATTCATCACGCAGGCGCAATGCGTCCACAACCGAGCAGATACAATCGAGTACCGGCAGACCGTCTTGTGCAAAACCGGGCACCATCTGCGCATAACTGCAAAGGGTTTGTGCGATAGGTGCAGGTTCACAAATTCCGCTAGCCTCGATTACGATATAATCGAATGCCTTTTGCGCACATAAGTCATGCAGTTGGCTGATGAGGTCCATCTTGAGGGAGCAGCATATACAGCCGTTCTGCAGGGCAACCAGGGAGTCGTCCTGTTGGGACACCACCCCGCCCTTCTGAATGAGGGAAGCGTCGATATTCACTTCGCCGATATCATTCACGATAACGGCAAAGCGAATACCTTTTTGGTTAGTAAGAATACGATTGAGCAACGTGGTCTTACCACTTCCCAGATAACCGGTGATTAGTAAAACCGGAATCTTATTGATTGTTTCCATACGCCAGATACTCAGGGTAGTACAAATCTACAAAATCGTTCTCTCCGTAACGTTCACACACTTGGAGCACATAGCCCAAGATAGCATGCTCACGATCCATCTTAGGTGCTACAACACGCGGTTTGACGTTCTTTTTCTTAGGAGCAAACTGCTCCGTAACCGCTTTCTCAAACTGCATATACTCCACGCAGTTATCCGCTACCGCTTTCATGATGGCAAGGGCTTTCTCCTTCTCGCCCAACATGAAATACATGGAAGCCATGGAAGCGGAGGTGTAGTCGTACGGGATATTATAACCAGGCAGCATCTCTTCCGCATAGTCCAGTACTTCAAGTGCTTTGTCACGTTGGTTCTCCCGAATCAGCTGTTCTGCCAGTTGGGCGAACATCATACGGTGGGTACGACACATACGCATCAAGTTCTCATCGATATAGATGCCCTTGATATTCATGTTCCCGTATTGGAACTTATGCATCATGTTCTCGTACATCTTCTCTGAGTTGACACGCGGTTGGCCGTCACGATTACGGATCGGAGTCACTTGGTACGTAAGACCGGTCAGTTCCATCCAAGGTTCAAGACCCAGATAGTAGTCATTTCCTACAGTTGCGCAGAAATAGATAGGACGTTCCCAGTTATTGGTGGAAAGCATCTCCATGATCATCATCTCCGAACGAGTGTACATCCGTTTGGATTTGAAAGTAATCTGTTCGCCGTCAGGCGTCTCGACATACAGTTTATCGGACGGGATGTAATGCTCTCCTTCCCGATTGAGGGTACGTGGATCCTCGGAGCGCAGGAAGTTAAACGCGCGCTCTACCGAGATAGGTTGACCAAGTCGGTTATCAACACGTGCAATCTCGTTCTTACCCGGCATAAAGTCTTTGTACTCCCAAGAGATAGGAAGGGCTTCTGACTCATAATACGGACGTTTCATCTGGGAGATATACCAATCGGTCTGGAGATACGACAGGTTGCACACACGCAGGTCTGTACCCACTTCTTCCACCTCTTGGTTATACCAAAGCGGGAAGGTATCGTTATCACCATTGGAGAAGAGGATACCTTGCGTCTCGCAGGACTTGAGGTAGTTCGCTCCGAAATCCCGACAGGAGTAACGGTTGGAACGGTCATGGTCATCCCAGTTCTGACTTGCCATCTGAGCCGGTACGAGCAGACAAACGAGGCCTACAAGAACCGTGACAATAGTCTGTCCTGCTTTGGATTTGATAGCACGAGTGCACCAGTCGATGAGTGCCAAAGCACCCAGACCGATCCAGATACAGAAAGCATAGAAGGAACCGGCATATGCATAGTCTCGTTCACGCGGTTGGTACGGGGTCTGGTTAAGGTATATCACGATTGCCAGACCAGTAAGGAAGAAGAGGAGGAAGGTGAGCGTGAAGCTCTTGGCGCCTACTGCTTCTCCTTTCTTATTTACGCGAATGAGTTGCCAGAGGATGCCGATGATACCTAAAAGCAAAGGTAAGCAATAATAGACATTATGCCCTTTGTTCTCTTTAAGTTCGGCAGGCAACTTGGATTGGTCTCCCAACATGGCATTATCAATAACAGGGAAACCGGTGATCCAGTTACCTTTGGTGATCTCTCCGTAAGACTGCAGGTCATTCTGACGACCCGAGAAATTCCACATGAAATAGCGCCAGTACATGAAATGTACCTGGTATCGGAAGAAGAACCGCAGGTTCTCTCCGAAGGTAGGCACACGGTCGGACTTAACCTGTCCGCAGTAGTCATATTTGACGCGTTTGCCTTTGACCGCCCCCCATGACTTATAAGCTGCTTGATGACTGCCTTGCGACGAGTACATACGGGGGAAGAGCGTGCAGAACTGACGCATGTATTTATAGGATGACTTGTAACCTGTTACTACGTAACGGTCTTTCTTTCCTTCTTCACGCGGAGCGGGTGCGTACTGCGCATGTCCCACTTTCTCTACCGGGATACACATGTTTCCTTGTATCCGCAGTTGAACGGGTGCGTTGTAATACTGACCGAAGAAAAGGGGTCTGTCACCATACTGCTCACGATTGAGGTAGTATTTGAGACTGAAGACGTTATCGGGACTGTTTTGGTCCATCGGCGTGTCGGCATTGGAACGAATGACAAGTGCCGCATAGGAACTATAGCCGATAAGAATCACCGCAATCATGACGGAGATAGTGTTGAGCCAACGTGCCGAGATGAAGCGACGCAACGGAATCATCACACCTAATAGCGTGCCGATGACAAGTATTCCCATCCACCATTTCTCAAAGAGAAAAGCACCTCCGGAAAGGGAGAAAGCAGCGGCAAACGCGAACACTTGACGCAAGCGACTGTGTTCCTCTTTGGCAGTGTCAATAATTGCCCATGTGAGAGCTGCTATCGCCAAGACGATATAGACAATCAGACCCGTGTTGAACGGACAGCCTAACTTATTGACGAACAACAGTTCAAACCAACCGGCAACGGTCGGGAAGCCCGGAATGATACCGTACAGGATCACCAGCAAAATACCGCAGGAAGCGGCAAAAGCGGCAAACACGCCCCACCATGTGAAGCGATAGCGACGGAAGTAATAAACCAATCCGATTGCCGGAATCGTCAGTAAGTTCAAGAGGTGCACACCGATAGACAGACCCATCAGATAAGCGATGGCAATGAGCCAACGGTCCGAACCTTCTTCATCGGCCTGTTCATCCCATTTGAGGATCAACCAGAAGACCACAGCGGTAAAGAGGGATGAGGACGCATAGACCTCTCCTTCGACCGCTGAGAACCAGAAGGTGTCGGAGAACGTGTACGCCAACGCACCTACCGCAGCGGCAAGCAGGATACCAACTCCACGACCGACGGTATCGGGTTCTACCAGTTTCTTCGCAAGTGCCGTGATCGTCCAGAAAAGGAAGAGGATGGTGAAGGCACTGGCGAGTGCAGACAAGGCATTAACGCACATAGCGATATGTGCCGGGTCTGACGCAAAAAGACTGAAGAAATGTCCCATGAGCATGAAGAATGGTGCTCCGGGCGGGTGTCCAACGTCCAGTTTGGCGGCGCTGGAGATGAACTCGCCGCAGTCCCAGAAGGAAGCGGTCGGTTCCATCGTAAGGAGATACGTAGCTGCAGCGATGGCAAAAACGAGCCAACCGCAGAGCGTATTCCACAATTTGAATTGTTTCATTGTTGTTGATATTTTAATTGTTCTTGTTTTTCTACGAATTTGGGCACAATATACCAAATTTGGTGCAAAGGTACGAAAAATAATTGATAATTGAAAATTGAAAATTGAAAATTTGCATATACTGGTATTTTTTTACAAAAAAGTACGCGCGCACTTGCGTATGTAAAAAAAATATTGTATCTTTGCGGGCTTTTTGTGTAAAAAGAGCACAGAGCACAGACTGAATTACAAAAATGGAAATAATATAAACAATATACAAAGTTATGATTAAAGTAGGAATTATCGGGTGTGGCTTCGTGGGAGGAGCCTTAAAAAACTGGTTAGAGAACAATAACCCGGAGTGCAAGCTGTTCATCAGTGATCCGTACAAGGGTTACAATGATGACTTGAGCGATATCGACATCGCTTTCCTGCAGATCCATGTGCCGACGGAAGAGGATGGCACGCAGGACCTGACGCTGATGAAGGAGTTGATCAAGAACCTGCCGGACGTACCGGTGTTTGTTCGTACGACGATCTTGCCGGGTTCGAGTGCGATGCTGACCAAAGAAACGGGTCACAACGTATATTACATGCCGGAGTTCTTAACCGAACGCACGTTTATCGAGGATTTCAACAAGCAGACGATGGTGTTCACCGGTGCGCAGGAGTTATTGACCAAGATCTTTGTCGGCAAGAAATTTACCGTTATGTCGCCGTTAGAGGCTGAGTTGACCAAGTACATGCACAATGTGTTTGGTGCGTACAAAGTGACCTATTTCAATGCCTGCAAGGAGTATTGCGAGAAGATGGGTGCCGACTGGCGGAAGGTACACACAGGTGTACTGCTCTCCGGTTATATTAACGACACGCACACTTATGTTCCGGGGCCGGACGGCAAGTACGGTTACGGCGGTAAATGTTTCCCGAAAGACGTGAATGCGTTTGCCGAGATGACGAAGGGAACTTCGCTCGGTACGCTATTAGAACATCTTCATGAGTTAAATGTACACTTTAGAGGTGTAGAAGAACATATTTAATATGAAGATAGCAGTAGCAGGAACGGGGTATGTGGGGTTAAGTATTGCTACCCTACTCGCCCAGCACAACGAGGTGACGGCGGTAGATATCGTGCCCGAGAAGGTCGATATGATCAATCGTCGGCAATCGCCTATTCAGGATGAGTATATTGAGAAATACCTTGCAGAGAAAGATCTCCATTTGAACGCCACCCTTGATGCCGAATCGGCGTACAAGGGAGCGGAATATGTCGTTATTGCTGCGCCGACGAACTATGACAGTCAGCGTAACTATTTCGACACTTCAGCAGTAGAAAACGTCATTGAGACTGTACTGCGTGTCAATCCGAAGGCGAACATGGTCATCAAATCGACCATTCCGGTTGGTTATACGGAGAGCGTCCGCAAAAAATTCAATTGCAACAACATTCTCTTCTCGCCTGAGTTCCTGCGGGAGAGTAAAGCATTGTACGACAACCTCTATCCGAGTCGTATCATCGTAGGTACGAAACTGGATGATGCGTATTTGGTACAGGCTGCCGAACGTTTTGCTGCTTTACTGCAAGAAGGTGCGCTCAAAGAGCAAATCGAGACACGTATCATGGGAACAACAGAGGCAGAGGCGGTGAAGTTATTTGCCAATACCTACCTGGCGCTACGTGTCAGTTACTTCAATGAACTGGACACCTATGCCGAGATGAAAGGACTGGATACGCAGGCTATAATCGATGGTGTATGTCTCGATCCCCGTATCGGTACGCATTACAACAATCCATCCTTCGGTTACGGCGGTTATTGTTTGCCCAAAGATACAAAACAGTTATTAGCGAACTACCAAGACGTGCCGGAGAACTTGATTGAGGCGATTGTGGAATCCAACCGTACCCGTAAGGATTTTATTGCCGACCGTGTATTGGCGAAAGCCGGTTATTACGACTATTACCACAAGGGTGATTTTGATGCTAAACAAGAGAAGAGTTGTACGATCGGTGTGTATCGTCTGACTATGAAGTCGAATAGCGATAATTTCCGTCAGTCGTCTATCCAAGGCATCATGAAACGTGTGAAGGCCAAAGGAGCTACGGTCATCATCTATGAACCGACATTGGAGAATGGAACTACGTTCTTCGGAAGCGAAGTGGTGAATGACTTGGCGCAATTCAAACTTCGCAGTCAAGCCATCATCGCCAACCGGTATGATGCGGCATTGGACGATGTGCAGGAGAAAGTATATACGAGGGATATTTTCAGACGCGATTGACATCTGAAAATATTTGACATTTGATATTTGTAATTGGTAATTTGGCTGAGAAAGTAGAACATATCGGGAAGAAAGAGATCGTGTGGAGTTATGCCGGCACAGCGTTTATGATTGGTGCGGGTGTGATTCTGCTGCCGTTCATCTTGCATAAAATGCCGCAAGAGACGGTGGGGATCTGGAATATATTCCAGACAATCACGTTCCTGGTACTCCTGCTTGACTTCGGTTTCCGACCATCCTTTGCCCGTAACATCAGTTATATCTTCTCGGGTGTCAAAACCTTACAAAAAGAAGGTGTGGCACATGCGAACGCGGATTCGGAAGTCGATTACGGTCTGCTCAAGGGCACCCTCATCGCCATGCAGCGGTTCTACCGATGGATAGCGATAGGTGTATTCGGCTTGCTGGCGACAGGCGGTACGGCGTATTTCTACTATATCCTACAGAAGTATTCTGGGGACAGGCAAGACGCTTTGATTGCATGGATACTGCTGATAGCTATCAACTGTTATAACCTTTACACGTTATACTACGATGCCTTGCTGACCGGCAAAGGGTATGTCAAACGGATACAACAGATCAGCATGTTCGGTCAAGCGATATATATCGCTTTGGCGATTGGTCTGATCTATGCGGGTTTAGGTCTAACCGCCATTGTGGCGTCGCAGATGATATCCACCGTCATTCGTCGTGTGCTGATGTACCGTGTGTTCTTCACGCCGGAACTGAAAGCGAGACTGGAGGCAGTGGTACCCAATGAACCCAAACAGATACTGAATGCCATCACACCTAATGCCATCAAGATCGGTCTGACGCAGTTAGGCGGATTCCTGGTAAACAAAGCATCTATGCTCATCGCGCCCGTCTTTGTATCCTTGGAGATGGTGGCTTGTTTCGGCATTACCGTACAAGTGATGGATATCCTGGCACGTTGTGCAACGGTGTTCTACCAATCCTACATGCCTAAGTTGGCTCAATGTCGGGCAGAGAAAGATCTGACGGGTTTGAAACGGTATTACCTACTCTGCACAGGTAGTCTGGTGGCTGTCTATGCGGTAGGTGGTCTGATGTGGGTATTGTTCGGTAATTGGGCGTTGGATTTGATTGGCAGTCAGACGCATTTTGTGCCGACAATAATGTTGATGGTGATGCTGCTTATCAGTACGTTGGAACATAATCACGCCGTTTCGGCAGGTTTCATTATGGCGGATAACAAGATCCCGTTCTTCATTCCGTCCTTGGTAAGCGGAGCGGCTACGGTATTGCTGTTATGGCTTTTACTTGGTCCGTTGCAGTTGGGTCTTTGGGGTTTGATCTTGGCACCCGGTATCGCGCAATTGGCATACCAGAACTGGAAATGGCCAAGTGTGGTAATTAAAGAATTGTGGGGAAAAAGAGTAAAAGAGTAAAGGAGTGAAGGAGTTGATCATTCATAGAGAGCGAAACAGATATGATATCATGTTGATTCTGATGTGTTGGTTGATGGCAGCCGGTCTTTTCGGCGGTTTCCTTCAACCTGTTCGCGTACTAATTTTTCTGCTTACTCCTTTCTTTGTGAATGATGCTATCCGGTCTGAATTACATATTGTTCCTCCTCTACGTGAAGTACCATCCTACCGATATGAACAGATTTGCTTTGTTTTATGGGGATGCTATGCGGCTATCAGTCTCTATTGGGCAATTGATATGCTAGAAAGCACCAAAGCCTTTTTGCACCTAATAATCAACTTTATCGGTTTCGGTGAATTCCTTTGGCTTGCTTCCAAGGCGCAAAAACCGCAACAATCTGTAATAATCGGTTGGGCACTTATGTTCTTGACTACAGTACCTATTGCATTGCATGAATTAATAACAGACGAACATCTTCCTATGTCTTTACAAGAATCGGACTATTCCATTAAGTTTGGCGGAAGCATAGCAGAAGTAAGACGTTTTGCATCAGTGACCTTTGGAAATTTAAACACCTATAATGTAGTACTATGTATGACCTTCTGCACAATGATGGTATGTACGTTGCGAGATACATTCAAAGAGCGTTTCTTTGGGTACTTGATGATGATAAGTATTGCAGTATTAATAGTAGTCAATAGTTCGCGAGCCGCTTTTATTTGTCTGGCTTTTGGAATACTGATCTATATACTCGTTTTGATGCGAAAAAGACACCATGTGATTCTTTTATTAGGCGGCATCGTTACAGCTGCCGGCATATTAATCTATCGGTACGCAGACTTATTCTCCTTTGTGATTATGCGATTTCAAACACAGGGCTTAGAAGATGTTGGTCGTTTAGGTGTATTGACGCATGGTATAGAGGAATTGATTCGCACGTATGGATTGGGTATCGGAATAGGTAATTTTATCCCAACTATGCTCAATGAATACCACTTGGATATTGCAGCACCACATAATCTTTTATTAGAAGTAGGAGTACAATTTGGTGTGATTATTTTACTGCTTTTCATAGGCATGTTTGTTCGTGTTTATAAACGATCAAAAAAAGGCACTATCTTCAACCGGTCCTCTGCCATTTTGACCATTTTACCTTTCATTCCTATTTCTATTATTGATAGCGGATATATTTTGAAAGTTCCTACATGGATATTCTTTGCCACAATTTATGTGTTAGCATATTCAAACTATAATGATAATAAAATAAATGATTAAGGTTAGTATCATTGTTCCTATATACAACGCAGGTGCCTATCTGAAAGACTGTTTAGATGCGCTGCACGCACAGACCATGCAAGATGCAGAATTCATTCTTGTATTGGATTGCCCGACTGACGGATCGGATGATGTAGCCAAACAATATGCCCAAAATGACTCTCGCTTTGTTATTGTAAAAAATGACACGAACTTGCATATTGGCAAGAGTCGAAACAAAGGTATTGACATTGCTAAAGGAGAATATATTGCATTCTGCGATCACGACGATGTGATGGTACCGGATATGTATGAGAAATTATACCATATTGCACAGAAGAATAATGCTGATTGCGTTATTAGCATACCCACTATAGAGGAGAATACCATAAAGACATATTGGTCAATACAAACATTGGATAAGACAAAAAATAAGAAACAAATCATTCTCAAAGACTTGCTAAGTTATGGAGGAACAGACCAAGCCATATCCAAGTATTGCTATATCCATAATGTTATTTATAGAACCAAAGTTATTAAGGAACATACCTTTCGATTTGTTGACACCCATATTATTACCAATGAAGACGTCATTTTTAATATTGAATTCATCTTGCGCGCACATACGATAATTACATTTAATGAATCGTTATACACACATCGCTTAATACAAACCAGTACAGGACATCAGCAAACCTACTTAGATTGGAAGAAACGTTTTCAAGAAGTAGAATACGTTTATCAGCTTTTAGTGAACACAAAAGTGTATGAGATGTATAAAGAGGATTTCTATTTGATGGCACAGAAGAAATTCTTAGACGGCATCATTGCAATATTGTTGCACAAAGAAGGGTTGACTACTTTAAGCAATGCTTACCGCTATATCAAAAGTACGCCTTACGGTAAACTTGCTTTCAAGAACTACAGGGATAATATACAACGCCCATTATTAAAAAAATCAGGAAGAAAACTAATTGCTGCTATTTTGGCACTATGATACAAGATTGGTTTTGTAACATATATTCATCCATTAAGGACGGAAATTCTTTTCTGAAAAAGATTCGTTTCTATTCCCTACTCCGCTGGTTGACACGCCAAACGGCTAATATTGTGATTCCTTTCGCGTTTCGTTTACACCCGACTAAATCAACATTGTCAAAGGATACTAAGCCGAGTTTTATCGTTTCATTAACAACCTTCCCTGCACGTATAGACAAAGTCTGGATGGTTATTGAATGTATATTCCGCCAAACGGTTTTACCCGATAAGATTATTTTATGGCTGTCTAAAGAACAATTTGCTTCTATGGATGCTATCCCTACGCGCTTGAGAGCATATCAAGCACAAGGGCTGGAGATTCGATTGGTAGAAGATGATTTTCGTTCTCATAAGAAATACCTTTATACTTTACAGCAATTTACAGAAGATATACTCATTACAATAGATGATGATATATTCTACCGCAGTACACTTATTGAGGACTTAATGACATGTCACAATGCACACCCAACAGCAATAATAGCGCATTACACCCATAATATTCTCTATGACAAGAAAGGGGGTATCTTACCTTATATTCAATGGGAAAATAATGTCATTGAAGGAGACCATTTATTCTTTGGTAGCGGAGGAGGAACGCTGTTCCCTTCGCATGCACTACATGAGGAAGTTTCGAATATAGAAGCAGCATTGCGTATTTGCCCTCAAGCCGATGACGTATGGTTAAACGCAATGATGAGACTAAATAAGACCGAGTTGGTACACACACCTACGCGTACAGTCGTCTTACCAATCCTGAACAGAAACCAACCCACGCTGTCGAAGACCAATCTCGTAGGTGGAAACGATGTGCAGATACGGCAGGTAACGGATTATTGTATTCGTCAGTTTAACAAAAATCCTTTTGAAGAATGATATTACATATCGCACCGGATTACATGAACAAGTCTCTTTATAAGCATTTGCTAGAGGCATTGGAATTACATGACATTGCGTTAAAGCAATGTGTTTATGCGTGCGATAATACTGCACATGATATACAAACTATTCCTGACAACGTACATGTGGTAAACCGTTCTTTCTCCGCTTTTGAGCGACTGCTATTTTTTCCAAAACAACGATACTTGATGCGACATATTGAATCCGTTGTTCCGTTAAGAGAAATACAATTGATACACGCACACACACTTTTCTCAAGTGGTTATATGGCGTACCGTTTGTATCAGAAATATGGTATTCCTTATATTGTAGCAGTACGAAATACAGATGTCAATGTGTTTTTCAAGTACATGCCGCATCTACGTCCTATAGGACGCAAGATAGCCAAAGATGCACAGAAAATCATCTTCATATCTCCGGCGTATAAAAATCAAGTACTCGGCACCTATCTTCCACAAGAATTCGAGCGTAAAGTCGTTGTTATTCCCAATGGTATTGATCCATTGTTTTTGGAGAACACCTCTCATCATTCTATGTCCGAAGAAATCAGGCTGATCTATGTAGGACGTATGGAGAAAGCCAAAAATGTACACACGATTATTAAGGTGGCCGATTCATTACGTCAAGAAGGCATTAAGGTTAAATTATGTTTAGTAGGAAGTCTTTTGTGTCCTGAATATAAGGAGCTTATAGAAGCACGTAAAGATTATATCGAATGGCACGACCAATGTTCCAAGGAAGAAGTCTTGAAATATATGCGAGAAAACGATATTTTCATAATGCCATCATATAAAGAGACTTTTGGTTTAGTCTATGCAGAAGCAATGAGTCAAGGTTTGCCGGTAATTTACACCAAAGGACAAGGATTTGACGGATTTTTTAAAGAAGGGGAAGTGGGATACGATGTGATGCCTGACGATATAGTTGACATAAAAGATAAGATCAAACGTATCATTCAAAACTACGATACCATTTCGTTGCGTTGCCAACAATATGCAAGTATGTTTGATTGGAAAAATATAGCCGTTGAGTACAATACGATTTATCAAACGATTTAAACTAATGCAACTTGTATCGATCATAATGCCTACGTATAACTGCGGACGGTTTATTGCTGAGTCGATCCGTAGCGTGCTTGCCCAGACGTATACCAACTGGGAATTGATCATCGTGGATGATTGTTCGACTGATAAAACGGAGGACGTTGTTGCATCTTTTGATGACCCGAGGATCCATTACTTGCGAAACGAGCAGAATGAGGGAGCAGCACTGACACGCAATAGAGCCTTACGTGAAGTCAAGGGAAGATATATCGCTTTTTTGGATTCAGATGACTTGTGGCTACCGACTAAATTGGAACGACAGATTGCGTTCTTGGAGCGGAACGGCTATGCGTTTACTTATCACAAGTACACGGAGATTGATGAAGAATCAAATCCTATAGGCATCTATGTGAGTGGAAAGAAACATGTACGACCGTTTGATATGTATTGTTGTTGTTGGCCGGGATGCCTTAGCGTTGTTTATGATGCGAAAACCATTGGTCTTATTCAAATACCCGATATTCGCAAGAATAACGACTCTGCCATGTGGTTGCAAGCGATCCAAAAAGCAGACTGCTACTTGCTGCCGGAGAACTTAGCGCAATACAGACGACGCACGGGTTCTATTACCCCGACATCCGTATGGAAGAAAATCGGATGGCATTATATACTCTTCCGCAAAGGAGCCGGAATGAACCCAGTTGCTGCTACCTTTTGGATGATCATGAATATAGTAGGAAACAGTTATAAGAAGATTAAATATGTTAAACGATATGAAGAAGTTTAATATTCCATTTTCGCCGCCGGACATGACAGAAGCGGAGGTGAATGAAGTACGTGAAGCGGTGCTCTCCGGATGGATCACTACCGGTCCACGTACCAAAGAGTTAGAGCGACAGATTGCGTCGTACGTAGGCGTTGAGCGTGCTGTATGTCTGAATTCGGCGACAGCTTGCCTCGAGATGGCCTTGCGGTTGTTAGGTATCGGTGAAGGAGACGAGGTGATCGTTCCTGCTTATACCTATACGGCTTCGGCATCGGTGGTTTGTCACGTAGGCGCCAAAGTGGTGTTTATCGATAGCCAGAAAGATAGCCTGGAGATGGACTATGAGGCCGTAGAAGCAGCTATCACGCCGCGCACCAAAGCCATCATCCCGGTGGACTTGGCCGGTATACCGTGCGACTACCAGCGGATCTTCGATATCCTGGCGCGAAAGAAAGCCCTTTTTGTGGCAGCTAATGATCTGCAGGCTAAGATCGGTCGTATCGCTATATGTGCCGATGCCGCACATGCTTTCGGTGCTTCTTGGAAAGGAAAGATGGTAGGAAGCATTGCCGATTTTACTTCCTTCTCTTTCCATGCCGTAAAGAACTTTACCACAGCGGAAGGCGGTGCGTTAACTTGGAATATAGAAGGGGTAGATAATGAGGCGCTTTACCATCAGGTACAACTCTACTCGCTGCATGGGCAATCCAAAGATGCGCTGGCCAAGACGCAACTGGGCGCATGGGAATACGATATCGTAGGACCGTGGTATAAATGTAATATGACCGATATAGCAGCTGCTTTGGGTCTGGTGCAGATGAAGCGTTACCCTGCCCTTTTGGCACGCAGAAAAGAGATCATCGCGCGCTATGATGCAGCCTTCAAACCGCTGGGTGTGGAGGTTCTCAAACATTATACAGACGACTATACCTCGACCGGTCACCTTTATCTTACCCGTATTACGGGTGCAGGATTAGAGGAGCGTCAAGCGATCATCGTCGCCATGGCAGAACGGGGCATTGCTACCAATGTACATTATAAACCGCTACCGATGATGACGGCTTATAAGGCTTTGGGCTTTGATATTAAGAACTACCCGAACGCTTACGCGCATTTTGTGAATGAGATCACATTGCCGTTGCATACGCGTCTAACAGACGAGGAGATCGACTATATCATCGAACAATACACGGCTATTTTGAAGAATAGATGATACGATTTTGTGACATAGTATTCAGTTTTTTCGGGCTGCTTTTGCTTAGTCCCTTGTTCCTCATCGTTGTCTTATGGATCGTCATTGATGATCCGGGACCGATCTTCTACCGCCAGCAACGGGTGGGACGAGATAATAAGGACTTCGGTTTGCTCAAGTTCCGCTCTATGCGTGTCGGAGCCGATAAGATGAGCCTGATCACCATTGGTGACCGTGACCCTCGTGTCACGCGCGCGGGATATTACATAAGGAAATACAAACTCGATGAACTTCCGCAGTTATGGAACGTTCTGGTAGGTGATATGTCCTTAGTCGGTCCGCGTCCTGAGGTGCGCCGCTACGTAGATACCTATACCGACGAGCAAAAAAAGGTGCTCTCCGTGCGACCGGGTATTACCGACTATGCCTCCATCGAATATATTGATGAGAATACCCTTCTGGCTGCGTCTGATGATCCTGATAAGACATATATAGAAGAGATCATTCCGGCGAAGATTGCCCTCAATATGAAGTGGATCCATCATCAAACGATTGGTGAGTATTTTAAAATAATATTCCTTACATTGACTAAAATAATTCGATAATATATGGAAAGAAAAGTTCGTGTTCGTTTTGCGCCAAGTCCGACAGGCGCATTACACATCGGCGGTGTGCGTACCGCTTTGTACAACTATCTGTTTGCCCGTCAGCACGGGGGTGACATGCTGCTCCGTATCGAAGATACGGACTCTACCCGTTTCGTGCCCGGCGCAGAAGAGTATATCCTTGAAGCCTTAGAATGGCTGGGTATTGGCATTGACGAAGGACTTCGCATGCGTAACGGCAAAATTGAAGCCGTAGGCGCTCATGGTCCGTATCGTCAATCCGAGCGTCGGGAGATCTATCATCAGTATGTCAAACAACTGCTCGATTCCGGTCATGCGTATATCGCGTTTGACACGCCGGAAGAGTTGGAAGCCAAACGTGCAGAGATTCCCAATTTCCAATACGACGCACGTACACGATTGCAAATGCGTAACTCCCTGACGATGCCGGCAGAGGAAGTGAAGCGCTTGGTTGATGGAGGTGAGAAATACGTGGTACGTTTCAAAGTAGAACCCGATGAGGATGTACATGTGCATGACCTGATTCGTGGTGAGGTGGTCATCAATAGCAATATCTTGGATGACAAGGTGCTGTACAAATCCGCAGATGATCTGCCTACGTACCACTTGGCCAATATCGTGGATGACCATTTGATGGAGATAAGTCATGTGATACGTGGTGAGGAATGGTTACCTTCTGCCCCACTCCATGTGCTGCTCTACCGTGCATTCGGTTGGTCAGACACCATGCCGCAATTTGCACACCTGCCGTTGCTCCTTAAACCGGATGGAAACGGTAAACTCTCCAAACGTGACGGTGATCGTCTCGGTTTCCCTGTCTTCCCGCTCGAGTTCCACAATCAGAAAGATGGCACCGTTTCCAGCGGTTACCGTGAGAGCGGTTATCTGCCGGAGGCAGTCATCAACTTCCTGGCATTGTTAGGCTGGCATGGAAGCGGAGATCAAGAGCTATACACGATGGAGGAACTGATCAAAGATTTCAGTTTGGACCGTGTTTCCAAATCAGGTGCTAAATTTGACTACGAGAAAGGTAAATGGTTCAACCATCAATACCTGCAATTGCGTAGCAATGAGGAACTTGCCAAGATGTTCCTGCCTGTTCTCAATGAGAAAATCGCTCAATTGGACAATAAATCGTCAATCGTAAATCGTCAAATCGTCAATGACAAAGCGATGATTGCTAAAATCATCGGTTTGACGAAGGATCGTGTGAACTTCGTTCCGGAACTGTGGGAGCAAACCAACTTCTTCTTTGTTGCCCCGACGGAGTATGACGAGAAATCGCTTAAGAAACGTTGGAAAGAGGAATCGCCGCGTCATATGACCGAGTTGTTGGAGTTGTTAGAAACAGTAAGCGAAGAAGATTGGCATAAAAATGAACAAATCACAAATGACCAATCACAAATTACCAATCTTTGGCATTTAGACAAAGTGGTGATGCCTTGGATTGAGGCACACGAATACGGTGTCGGTATCGTGATGAACGCTTTCCGTATCTGTCTCGTTGGTGCTGCACGTGGTCCGCATATCTGGGCCATCACCGACGTCCTCGGCAAGGAAGAGACCTTAGCACGTGTTCGTGCTGCACTTAAAATCCTAGGATGACCTAGGACGACCTAGGAATACCTATGTCCCCACGCGAAGCGTTAAAAATATTCTTTGGATACGATGATTTCCGACCATTACAGTCGGAGATCATCGAGTCCGTGTTGGCGGGTCGTGATACGCTCGCGCTGATGCCTACCGGTGGAGGTAAGAGTATCTGTTTTCAGGTACCTACCCTCGTCATGGCGCAGGATGATCCGAACAAGCGTCTGTGTCTGGTTATTACACCGCTTATTGCGTTGATGCGCGATCAGGTGGCTAACCTTCAGGAACGAGGAATCCATGCGGCAGCTGTCTATACCGGCATGAGTTACGACAAACAACGCGTAGCCTTGGATAACTGTCTCTACGGACCGTATCATTTTCTCTATTGTAGTCCGGAACGGCTTGAAAGTGAAGAGTTTCGCAAACGGTTGGCAGATCTGCCGATAGGTCTGATAGCCGTGGATGAGGCACATTGCATCAGTCAATGGGGATATGACTTCCGACCATCGTATCTGAATATAGCTGCCGTACGGGAGTTATTGCCGAATGTACCGGTTTTGGCTCTGACGGCAACGGCTACACCGGAGACGATCGATGATATACAGGATAAATTGGGTTTTGCCGAAAAGAATGTATTACGCAAATCGTTCCATCGGGATAACTTGATCTATGTGGTGCGGCGTACGAACAACAAACCCGAACAGGTTGCACATATCTTATCCAAAGTGCCGGGTAGCGCGATTGTGTATGTACGGAATAGAAAACGTGCTCAGGAATTATCCGAATGGCTAACATCAAACAATCTCAAACAATCTCAAACGACATCAAACAAAGTTGATTTCTATCACGCCGGACTTACCACCAAAGAGCGCAACGATCGTCAGGAAGCCTGGACACGAGGCGACACACGGGTGATAGTGGCGACGAATGCGTTCGGTATGGGGATCGACAAACCCGATGTGCGGGTGGTGATCCATGTGGATCTGCCCAATACGATGGAGAGTTATTACCAAGAAGCGGGTCGAGCCGGTAGAGACGGACAGACTGCCTATGCCGTGTTGCTCTATAATGTGGAAGAAGACAAAGCCAAAGCACGCAAACGGGTGACGGATAACTACCCGCCTAAGGAGTTCGTGGAGAGTGTTTATCATAAGACGATGGACTTTCTGCAAGTAGGTGCAGGCAGTGGTTTGGGACATCGGTTCATGTTGCATATGGATCAACTATGCCACGTCATGCACTTACCAGTTCTGCAGACCTACTCTGCCCTGCATATCTTGACGCAAGCCGGGTACATCGATTTCGAAGAGGAACATGAAACCCAACCGCGTGTGCAGATCCATGTGCCGCGCCATCAACTGGGAGACTATAACCTATCTCGTGAACAAGCCGAACTTCTCGACCTGCTCATGCGTTCATATACAGGCATCTACACCGAACTCCAATATGTGCGTGAAGCAGATTCAAATCATGAATTGTTGGTTTCCTTGGCCCAACGCGGTATCATCACGTATATACCTCGTTCTGTGGGATGTTCCTTAACGATGACCAACGAGCGACAGACAGAGATCTATCTATCGCCCGCTATCTATGAAGAACGGCAAACCCGCTTCATCGCCAAACTGAAGGCGATGGTCGAGTATGCCGACCAAAACCAGTTCTGCCGTGAACAGGTGCTGCTCTCCTATTTTGGAGAAAAAAACGCAGTGCCTTGTGGGCACTGCGATGTTTGTCGTGAATTGGAGCGGATTATTCTGCAGCCAATGTGATACGACGGAAATCTTTGATAACCACGCCTTTCGCTTTCAGCACATCCTTCACGAGCTCTTTGCTCTCGCTCATGATGTATGCCTGCTCAACCAGCGTGTTCTCTTTCAAGAACTTGTTCAAACGACCTTGAGCGATCATCTCAATCTTCTTTGCCTGAGCAGCGAGGTTAGCCTCTGCCTCTGCCGGAACTTTCGCACGAATGTCGCGAGCTACTTGAGCTTGCTCCTCGGTTAACCAACCCTTCGTGGTGTTGGAAGCGATATGATCGTCGCTGTCGCAGTGAGCCGGGTTCAAACCAGCCTTGCGCAGTGCGTTCTCAACAGCTTTGTTGATCTCGTCCTGTTTGGTCTTCTCGATAGCAACTTCCAACTCGTGCTTCTTAACCTCTTCACTTACGTGATCAGCGTCCAAAGCGATCGGACTCATGGCAGCTACCTGCATCGAGATACCGTGAACGGTCTCGTGATCAGCACCTGCCTCTGCAGCAACCAGCGAACTCAGTTTGTTACCCAGGTGGTTGTAAGCGTCAACTACCGGAGCCTCGAGGCATGCGTAGTCAGCCAACTCCATCTTCTCACCCGTAACACCGGAACGCTCTGTGATGATCTCAGCAACGGTGAAGTTACCGATCTTCAGGTTCTTCAGCTCCTCTTTGCTCTGTACTTTGTTATCCAAAGCAGCGTCCAGGATCAGTTTCACCATACCTACGAAGTCCTCGTTCTTAGCCACGAAGTCCGTCTCGCACTTCACGCCAACAATTGCGCCGAAGTTGTCTTTCACCTTTGCCAGCACGCAACCTTCCGAAGCCTCACGATCAGAACGTTTTGCTGCGATAGCCTGTCCGCGTTTACGGAGCAAGTCCTTCGCAACTTCGAAATCACCGTTTGCCTCTTCCAGAGCCTTCTTTACGTCCATCATACCTGCACCGGTGATGTCACGCAATTTCTTGATATCTGCTAATGTTACAGCCATAATTCTATAAATTTAAAATTTCAAATATCAAATTTCAAATGTCAAATTATTCTGCCTCTGCAGAATCAGCTACTTTCTCAGCTTCTGCTTTCGGAGCAGCCTTACGGATACGTTGACGACGCTCTTTCGGAGCCGGAGCCTCCGTAGCAGCCTGTGCTTCAGCAGCTTCCTCGTCAGCTTTCTCTACCTTGCGCTCCTCGAGACCCTCTTTGATAGCGTCGCAAACAGCGGTGAGGATGACGTCGATAGCCTTCGTTGCATCATCGTTTGCCGGGATCACGAAGTCGATGTTGTTCGGGTTCGAGTTCGTATCTACGATACCGAATACAGGAATACCCAGACGGTTAGCCTCTGCAACAGCGATCTTCTCTTTGATCACGTCAACTACGAATACTGCACTCGGCAGACGAGTCATGTCGGCGATAGAACCAAGGTTCTTCTCCAGTTTCTCACGCTGACGTGCGATTTGCAGTTTCTCGCGCTTCGAAACGTTATCCAGCGTACCATCGGTAGTCATCTTGTCGATCTGGCTCATTTTCTTCACAGCCTTACGGATCGTCGGGAAGTTGGTCAACATACCACCGGCCCAACGCTCGGTGATGTACGGCATGCCTACTTCTTGTGCGTGAGCAGCGATAACCTCTTGAGCTTGTTTCTTCGTACCAACGAACAGCACCTTACGGCCACTGCGTGCCAGGTTTTTCAAAGCTTCAGCAGCCTCTTCAACCTTAACCACAGTCTTGTTCAAATCGATGATGTGAATACCGTTACGCTCCATGTAGATGTACGGAGCCATTGCCGGGTTCCATTTGCGTTTGAGGTGGCCAAAATGTGCACCAGCCTCCAGCAATTGATCAAAATTTGTTCTCATTTTTTTGTGTAATGTTTAATGTGTAATGTTTATTAAAAAGCTCCTTGAATTTTGGAATTCTCGTTCACGCGCATAATACATTATTAAATACACGCGCACGCATATGCGTTTGAGACTCCAAAACAATCGTGTGGTAATCCCGAAGGAGTCCACACGATTTGGAGTATTCTTCCGATTAACGTTTACTGAACTGGAAGTGCTTACGAGCCTTCGGCTGACCCGGTTTCTTACGTTCCACCTCACGAGCGTCACGAGTCATGAAGCCTTCTGCCTTCAACGCAGCCTTGTCTTCCGGATTGATCTTCACCAGCGCACGTGCGATAGCGAGACGCAGCGCCTCTGCCTGACCTTTGAAACCACCACCGTCAAGGTTAGCCTTGATATCGTATTTCTCAGCAACACCGAGTTTGTTCAGCGGCTGAAGAACGATATAGCGCAGAATAGAAGACGGGAAATATGTCTCGATGTCACGGCCATTGATCACAATCTTGCCGGCACCATCATTTACGTAAACACGAGCTACTGCCTCTTTACGACGACCTAATGCATTAACTGTTTCCATATCTTCTATTATTTCAGGGTGTTAATATCAATTACTTTCGGTTGTTGTGCCTGCATGTTGTGCTCTGCACCTGCGAAAATGTACAGGTTCGTGATCTGACGAGCACCCAGACGATTCTTCGGCAGCATACCTTTTACTACTTTGCGAACGAGCTTGTCAGCGCCCTTAGCCATCAGGTCAGCCGGAGTGAACTCACGTTGTCCACCAGGGAAACCGGTGTAACGAACATACACGCGATCATTCCATTTGTTACCTGTCAGCTGCACTTTGTCAGCGTTCACGATGATTACGTTGTCACCACAGTCCACGTTCGGAGTGTAGGACGGTTTGTACTTACCACGCAGCAGTTTAGCTACTTTGGAGCACATACGGCCTAAGATCTGGCCCTCAGCGTCAACCACTACCCACTCTTTCTTAGCGGTAGCTTTGTTTACAGACACTGTCTTGTAAGAATTGTATTCCATTAATTTTGTTTGTTTTTGACTGCGCCGACAGACATCTATTAAGCCTTTCGGCACTGCCCAACGCAGCGATTAATAATATTGTTTTACGTGCGTTTCCGCATGCGCGTTATACCCGTTCACGCGAAAAAGCCTGCAAAATTACTACTTTTTTTTGACATGACCAAATTTTTCTGCAACTTTTTTATAAAAAAGTGCATTTTCTATCATTTCTTTGCATAATCATCCGGAATTTCAGCAGATTATTAGACGATTATATACAAAACGAACTCACAAGAGAAACTTGTGGGTTCGCTTCGAGAATCAACCTCTAATCGTGAGATGTACGCTTGTCCCCCGTTGCCACGCCTTCTTCAAGCGCTCATACAACCGGTCATACGTCTGCTGCGATTGCGTCACCAATCCCGCCATCACGGCCTTGCCCACGATGATCTCGCCTAAGATGCTTGCTAAAGCGCCATCGCCGTGCCGAAAAGGATTAGTATCCAGTTCGACCGAATACGTGCCGTTAGGCTTGTGGCGCGTGGGGTGTTCCACCGTGTCACAGATTCTCTTGCGGTTGATGTACAGGTGCCCATCGATACCCCAAGGTCGTTTGTCACCGCGTATTAGTACAATTTCCATGACTTTTAACTTTTAACCTTTAATGTTGCCCAGCATCAAGCACGCATACTCCTGCAAAACCGCATCCTGGTAATACCGCGTCTCTGGCACACCGCCTGTTCCGCTTGCATATACGCCCTCGTTCACACGCATCCGAATCGAAGCGGCGATACACATGCCCTGCGTCACCTTCAGCGGCTCATTCCCGAACCACGTGACGAGGTACGCATCTTCGTACTGACCGCCTTGTTCACGGATAACTAACTGTTGTTTGATCATCTCTGAACCATCGTTCTTGGTAATCGTCTGCGGCCCGCAGACATTAATTATTCTATAAATGCTTTTCATTTTTGTTTTTGTTTGTTTAATTTGTGAATAAATCAGTCCGTTTCCTGCTCGTCGTGACAGCGACGAGTTTTCCATTTGTTTCTTCTGTTTGATTTTTAGTCCGTTTCCTGCTCGTCGTGACAGCGACGAGTTTTCCATTTGTTTCTTCTGTTTGATTTTTAGTCCGTTTCCTGCTCGTCGTGACAGCGACGAGTTTTCCATTTGTTTCTTCTGTTTGATTTTTAGTCCGTTTCCTGCTCGTCGTGACAGCGACGAGTTTTCCGATACGTATCCTTCTCTATCTCCTCTATCACACGCATCTTCTTCCATTGGGAGAGGAAGACTTTGACGGGCGTGGTCTTGCCTTGCTGCTCGATGAGCGACCGCAGCTGTGCTCTATTGAAGGTCTCGCTCAATTGGTCGAAAAGAATGGTCTTCGGCCCCGGCTTATTCTCCTGATCACGCTTGGTATTCAGGTCCTCAAACCGTTTCCCCCATCGGTCCATCATCCCGTTCAGGATATAATCCGCCATATAGAGGTAAATCTGCTTCACGAACTTCCGAATAGTTTCTTCGTCCTTTTCCCGCAATTGCATGCGGGCTTCCAATTCATACAGATACTGGCATAGCGCAGCCACACGGAACGCACTCACGCTCGATCGTTTTCGGAATACATCCAGCGCCTTATTCCCGCTCAGACTCGCTTCTTTACCCTTTGCCCTTACCCATTGGCAGACGGTCTTGTCGAGCCACTTCGTATCCAGTGTGATAGTCGGTTGCAAGCCTCCATCCTTGTCATAGGTCTCATCCATCAGCCTATTCAGCATATCCTCAATACGCATTCTCTGTTCCGACGTGTAAGGCTTGAAGATAGCACCATCTTCGCCTAAAGTCTCGTCCAAACGGCACAAGATCGTACGGGTGATGTTACCGCCTTCAATGGCTTTCTTGTCGAAATAATCGTCAATCGCCGAAGGGGTCGCACAGAACATCGAACAGATGTTGATGTCCACAATCGCGCTATAACTATTATCGCTCGCAAAGTCGATACCGAACTGACTTCCCAGATCGTACGCGGTACGCATGATGGTTCGCAGGTTCGAATAGCCGTTCTTACCGGCATCGGTCACTTGTGCCAACTCTTCCGCAAACATCCAGAACGTCAACGTATCACCCAGCACCCGCTCATACATGTCCGCACGTTTCGTCAGTACGGTCTTAGAGATAGTAGGCGGTACGACACGGATGGTCGTTTCCGGTTCTTCCTCCAGTTTCTCGTTCGCCTTACGACGCTTGCGCTTGTCACGGTACTCCTGTTCCAACCGACGCATAGCCTTGTCGTGCGCCTTAAGCGTCTTGTCCATGATCAGACTCTCGATATCAGCTGCAAACGACTTACCCGAACTCTGCGCTCCCTCTATCAGTACCTGCAAAAGCAGAGCTGACGGACGGGTGTCGTAATAATACTGTAACCGCACACGGGAACTCATCGCACAAAGGGGGGCTGTTGAAGCAATAAATGCGGCTATCTTACGGTTCTGAGGCGCATTACTCACGATCTGCCGGATAATCTCCGGCAAATCGTTATCTTTCAAAAATGCTACTTTCTTCATAAGCCTAATACTTTTTTAGCGGTTAACAATTCCCTTTGAATAGCATTCCCCACACGAACAGGACTGAATCGCTTATTCAACTCCATCTTTCGCAGATGGATATGATAATGTCCGTTCTTGTCACGATGAACATTAATGTATTCTCCTTGCCATACTTTAGGGTTGCGACGATAGGTCTCCGTCGTTTTCTCCACGAACTCGAACTTCTCGTCCTCCTCGGTCATGGTCAACTCGCCTGTACGTGTTTCTCCAACGCGCATGTGGTGTTCGTGTATGTACGCTTTTAGATAGGTGTCCGGATAAATCTGAGACACTTGCTTCGGCTGTCTTGCAAGGCGTGCCAGCGCTGATATACTCTTTTTCATAGCAACACCTCCTTGCTAATAAAGAACCACATACCGATACCATCGCACTCGGGTACCTTACATAATGTAACAGGTAGCAACGTCTCGCACAGGTCGATTCGTTCTTCCTTGTGCATCGCGTAATACCCCTCAATAAATAACGCGTGAACTGAGTTCACTTCAAAGAGGTTTTTCACTTGTTGAATCAGTACCTCTTCCTGATTTTGCTCTTGTCTTGGCACAAGAACGAGAGCGTTGTTGTTTTCTGCCATTTCTGTTTGTTTTTAGCAGTTAAACGAAATGGCAAGCGCTTGCCGAAAAATCTGAGTGGCTCTCTATAGCCAAACAAATTCATCGATGAATTCGGCTGCAAAAGTAGTATAAAAAAATGAGACCTGCAAGAAAGATCTCATTTTGGGAAAGTAGCGGAAAACTTTAGGAAATTCAGGGGAAAGAAGCGGAAATATTTTGTTACTTTTTCCGCGGAAAGAAACGGAAAAAACTACTGTTTCCTTTTTACGTTTGGAGCCTTTCGAAAATCATCCTTTGTAAAGACATAATCCTTGGTTGTATAAGCCACCCATGGATTAATTAATTTAGCTTTTTCTTCATTCGTCTTTCCTTGTAATTGGAAGTACCCTGCAGAAGTAGACTTACGAATATTCCTACAAGCGTTTAGTTTAGATGTTGCTGTGTTAATATCTTGTATCAATTGCTTTTTGCATGTCTCATAGGGGTAATCATCTGAACATGTAAAGAAAGAACTATCGGTGGCTTCATTCTGGGAATCTTCATCATTTACATTATCCTCATCAATTGGTTTTATTTCTCCCAAGGCAAGATCTTGTTCCATCCTTTTATTGATACTCTCTGTGATTGCCGACATCATATATTGCCTTATTTCAACTGCAGCCTCTCGCACAGACTCGCTAACATCTTCGTAATACTTTTCCTTGATAAAATCAATGAGCATGTTAGAGAATTTTGTCATATAGCGTTCAACCGGACTTTGCAAACCTCCAGCCTCTTTGGCATATACACTCATTACAAATAAGGTTTGTATCATAGGCTCTTTGTGATTACGTACCGGACGGTTAGCCATCATCGATAGAGTTGATCGAATATTCGGCAATAATTTTTCAATATCAGGCATCTCTACCTGCTCCTCATCTTCTCCCTCTTTGGGTAACGGATAAAGTATGGTTGATAATCCAAGTGTGCTTTTTGCTGCATAGCAGATTGATTCAAAAGGAAATAAGTTTGTATATTGGTAATCTGATGGTTTCCACATATGCTCAAAAATAATCTTAGCTCTTCCCGTTAGTTCTAAATCCTCGCGTGTGTTATAATTTGCTCCTATCAAACGAAGATAGGGTTTGTTCTCATCATATCCACCTTTTACCGGCGGCTTATTTTCATCAATTACTTTGCATACAAGACTATCACATGCTAATTCGAAAGCTTCAATCTCTTCTTGAGTCGCTTCTAAAGGTAAAACATCGTATGCATGGTCACTTATATATGTGAATACCCGTACTATTTCATCTGGTTTCTCGATAATCTTTGCTATCTTCTCTATATTATCTGCAGTAATGCCGAAAGCACGCCATTCTACTTCGCCATAGGCATCTATGCCAACAACTTCGTCACGAAATAGTCTCGCCAGCATTTCCAATACTGTTACGCCTTTGAAATGTTCGATTCCACATAGACGGCGCGCATCTCTTAATTTTTGACGTACATTCTCATAAGAGAAATAATAGTCTTTTTCAACTGTAATTCTTTTTTCCATAATTCCTATATATTTAATTTATGTTATAACTCTCAAGAAATCGGCTGCAAAGATAATACACTTCAACTACTTTACCAACACATTTTACAAAAAAATGCAAAAAAAATGCATTTTAATATTTTTTTTTCATTTTTATGCTTGCGTCCAATTTTATACATGTAGTTTTGCATCGGAATTCGGAGAAGAGCAGAAAAAAGCCCGTAACTCAATGGTTACAGGCTCTATCTAAAGAGTTTGTAATAGATTTTATTTCGTTAATTCTTGATACATTTCAAATAATTTTGCTACACACTCGCTCTCGGTCATCTTCGTGCTAAAGCCATAAGCTGCCATGACGGCACGGTCGTTCTCTTGGTGCGCTTTGCGGAGTTCCGGCGGTATGGTCACTTCATCGTATAGGTCAGCCAACGAACAATCCGGATACTTAGCCCGCGCGTCTAAAATAGCTTGTGCTGTTTGCTCAATCTTTGCCTTCTGCTCGTCGGTCGGTGTCGGCCAAGGGAAGTTGTTATAGACGATGGTGTTACTGTATCTATAATCAGATTTCAAACGACCGCAAACAGCACGCATCCAAGCATTGTGTATATTTGAGGTCATTATTCCGAAGTGGTATAATCCGGCTTGCGGAACAACGAAAGCGAGATTACTGGTGACTATATCTTTCGGCATATAGCCGATAGGAATATAACGCCGTCTCTCCGAACTTACACTTGGAACAAGCAAGTAGTCACTATCCGGCTGCCTGTTTTCGGTAAACATGGTTGGATATTCCGCCCATTTTTGTGTGGCAGCTTTAGGGCTGGAGAGTCTCATCTGCCGCACTTGTTCGATACGTTCCAAAACAGGCGGACATGCACGCAAAATAGATGGATTTACACCAACGAGCCACAAACAGTAGCGATATTTATTATTGATGAACTCATCTGAACCTATATAACGATGAACAAACGGGGCTATCTGCGGATATTTGTACACCAGTTCGTTTTTCTCTTCCTGTGAGAGAATCAGATTTCCTCCGTCGGTAGGCTGACTGCCTTTGACCATTTCCGGCACATCACATAGCGGCTTTTTACGATTCACTATAAAAATATCAGGAGCATCAAGAAGATAGCCGTTTATGTTAGCACATTGTGTATATGTTCCATCCGGTAAGTATAGCCGTTTAGGCGCAGGATTGTCAGTAATAGAAAAGCCTATTATGACACAATGCACATGGGCTTTGATGTCGGCTTCGCTATCCCAACGGAAGGTACGATAGGCAAAATCAAAATGGATACCGTATTGTTCAAAGAGAGGCTTCCATATAGCCGCTACTTGTTCGCCTTGGGTAATTGAGTTTGTAGATACGAGTGCGGCACGAATAGCTGGGTTTTGCGCCATCATTTGTGCTGCTTTCATATACCATCCGGCGACATAGTCAATGTTGCTGCCAAAGTCTTTCATAATTGCAGCTAGGTCTTCCTTTTGCTCCTTGCTTTGGTAGGTATACCCTACAAAAGGCGGATTGCCCATAATATAGTTGAGCTTTTCGGGGGCAATCACCTCGCTCCAGTCTATGCGTAACGCATTTCCTTCGTGGATGTAAGCATTCGTTTTGAGCGGCAGGAAGTCAATCGCACGACCGGCTATAGCCGAGGTCTCTTTGAGAGTCTGGCTCTCGGCTATCCAAAGGGCGGTTTTGGCAACCGTACAAGCGAAGTCGTTGATCTCAATACCGTAGAACTGGGCGATATTGACCTTAATAAGGATATCGAACGTGAGGATATTTTCCCCGCCGAACATAGCTTGTATAACCTTGTTTTCGAGGCGACGAAGCGATAGGAATGTTTCAGTTAAGAAGTTTCCACTACCGCAAGCCGGATCAAAGAAGGTGAGGCTGGCCAGCTTGTCTTGGAAGACCTGCAAAGCCTGTTTGCGCGTACCTGCCTGTTTGATCTCTTGAATCTGTGCGAACTCCTTCTTTAATCCGTTCAAGAACAGCGGATCAATAACCTTGTGGATGTTCTCAATAGTGGTATAGTGCATGCCGCCGCTGCGCCGTGTCTCGGGGTTGAGGGTCGATTCGAACACCGCACCGAAGATAGTAGGCGAGATCTCTGACCAATCGAAATCAGACGAGGCTTTCTCCAACAGCATGTCTTTCAGCTCGTCCGTGAACTGCGGTATCTCAATGGTCTTGTCCGAGAACAAACCGCCGTTGACGTACGGGAACGATGCCAAATCTTCTTCGAGGTATTTGTCGCGTTCGCTGAGCGGCGTGTCTAAGATGTCAAAGAGATCCACAAGCGCACGACGCATCTTCTGTGCGGGATACGCAGAGAGATAATCGTGGAAAGCCGTGCGGCTGTTAAACAGACCCGCATCTTCGGCATAAAGGCAGAAGACGAGCCGCACGCAGAGGATATTGAGGCAGCGGAGCGTCTCCGGATCATCAACACACGGCATCGCATTCTCGGCTTCGGAGCCTCTCCGGTACTGTTCCAATAATTTATCGTAAATGACACCGACCAACTCACCTGCCTTGACCGACACTTCCATCTCACGTTTGAGGTGTTCGTTGCCTTCATCCACAAGGAATTGCAAACGGTAGTACTCCTTTTCGAGGTTCTCAAGAAGAATCTTCTGCGGTTCGCCGTTGGGCTGCTCCATGTCATACACCCAGAACTCGCGGAAGTTACACGTCACTATCCACCGCGGACGCTGACTGTACGGCAGTTCGGACGCATAGCGTTTGGCCTGCTGGAAAGGGTTGAGCGGCGTGCCATCGGACTGCTTGATGGGCGCACCAAGGTCTTTATTGAGCGATTTCTGCTCAATCATCACTTTGGTGGACGGGATGAAGCCGTCGATAAAAGACGTATGATCGAGGTGTACCTGTTGCTCATAGAGCAAGAACGAGTCCACATGCTCAACCCCGAACACTTCCGTCAGAAGCGTACTCCAAAAGATCTGGCTCTCGCCTTTCTCGTAGCCTTTACCTTTCCATCTCTCCGCAAATTCCTTTGCTGCTTTCTGTTGCTGTATCTGTGTCATAGTATCTTATATTATCCTTCCTTTCCTTACTCCGTCTCCTGCTCGTCGTGACAGCGACGAGTTATCTTATTCCGTTTTCTGCTTCGCGTGATAGCGCGAAGGTCGCCAAATCCGCTGCGTACCCGTTCATATCCAAGCATGTCGCACGCGATATCCGTACAGCTCTCGTCTCCTCGCTATTCTCCATATAAGGCGCTAACACCAGCATGAAACCATCCGAGCATCCCTGTAAATCTCTCCCGGACGGATACACAAACTTCCCATCCAATGCCCTGTTTACTATTCGTATCATCTTCAGTTTCTCCTGATAGCACGCCTCATAGACTGCCTTCTCTGCCGGTGATATAAACGGCGACACCAACACTACTCCCTGCCGTGCCAATCCTAAATAATACGCTACTTCCTTTTTTATCTCCTCCTCTGTCAGATTACGATGGCATCGCACCTGTGCTCGCTCCGGATATTTCACCAAGAATGTCTCACCAACTGCCGTATAGCGATGCCCTTGCTTTCCTGCCTCAAACTCATACACTTTTCGCAATCGGTCCGTATTATGCACCTTTAACCACAATCGCCTCGGGTTATCCTGCAAATACTCAATCCACCCCTCTAACTGCCCATACTGATTCAGCACTCGATCATTATACCCTGCATTAAACAGACTATCTTTTAGTCCCTTTCCTGCTCGGAGTGACAGCTCCGAGTCCCTTAGTCCGTCCCCTGCTTCGCGTTTCTTTAGTCCGTTTCCTGCTCGGAGTGACAGCTCCGAGTCCCTTAGTCCGTCCCCTGCTTCGCGTGATAGCGCGAAGGTCTCCCTATACGCCCTTGTACATACCCCCTTCCAGCCGGCAATAATCTGCCCTAATGGCCATTCCTTCGGCAATTCGTCCCTTACGTACAATATCCCGTGAAAATGATCCGGCATCAACTGATACTGCACCACCTGCACCCGGCACCCCGTCTTCTGCTTTGTAACTTCCGGTATGCGGTTAAAGAGCGCAATCACCATCTTCCCTAAGTCTGTCGCTTCTACCTGTGCCTCATCTGCACTTCCCCCTACCAGTTTCCCTAATATCCGCTGCCTTTCTACCGTCGTAACCGTTATCAAATATAGCGATACGGAGGTATAGTCATGTCCTCTCTTTCTCCTTTGCTTATTGTGTTTGACAGGCGCATAGTAATCTCTCTTCACGCTGTCACGTGAAGCAGTCAACGGACTAGTCTTTTCTTGTTCCTCCATATCGTGTTTTCCTTTCTGCGCCAATTTTGGCGCAAAGTTACAACATTTTTCTGACATATGCAAATATATCTCCTTTTTTCTCATTTTTCTATTCCGTTTCCTGCTCGTCGTAACAGCTCCGATCTGTCTTAGTCCGTCCCCTGCTTCGCGTTTCCTTATTCCGTTTTCTGCTCGTCGTAACAGCGACGAGTTTTCCGCTTGTTTCTTCTGTTTGATTTTAGTCCGTTTCCTGCTCGTCGTGACAGCGACGAGTTTTCCGCTTGTTTCTTCTGTTTGATTTTAGTCCGTCGCCTGCTCGTCGTGACAGCGACGAGATCCCCATGGTTAAAAGTTAAAAGTCATGCGATTTTAACTTTCCACTTTTGACCCAGAGTCCCGAAAGAGTTAATAATCTATCTCCATATGTACATATCGCGCGCATGCGAGATGTAAATACAAATTCGATAATTATTAACTTTTAACTTAACCTTTTAATAACTTAGGGGACAAATACCACAACCTGGGGGACAAACTATTGCCCATGTCAGAAAAAAGCAGTACCTTTGCATCGAATTTAAAAATCACCCTTACACCATACACCTTACACCTTCCACAACATGGCACAAGTATCATTAGTCAAAGGCCTCGGAATAGCCTCTATCTCCGGCAAATTAGGTAACTGCATCTTCTACACCCGCAACGGCAAGCAATATGTCAAACGGGCGGACAAAAACAACGATGATTTACCGTCCATAATCGATTCCATATCGGGCAATCACGTATGAATCACGTATCATCTACGTATCAATATCGTATCAACTACGTATCTGATCCCGATCTAAAAATCCAGTTGACCGGTTGACCAGTTGACCAGTCGACCCATAAACAAACCTAAACCCAAAACTATTATGACCAAACAACAAATCATCAAAATCGTGATCTCGGTGCTCATCGCGGCCCTCACAGCCCTTGGCGCAGCCCTCGGATTGCAATCGTGCACTGCCTCCCGAGTCGTCTCCACCACCGCCAGTTATGTGCAACGCGGCGACACCACCACCACGATCATGACCAAGACCACGGAGACCTACCGTGGCGACAAACATAGGTAAAGGACCGCCTATCC
>Ga0247610_10000846_pt1 | contig 40768 bp, 26 predicted proteins | sample 174DNAGHGhighgp2_FD_193483 | JGI IMG/M metagenome (GOLD analysis project Ga0247610, IMG submission 193483) | Sheep rumen microbial communities from Palmerston North, Manawatu-Wanganui, New Zealand - 1742 DNA GHGhigh gp2 | ecosystem: Host-associated > Mammals > Digestive system > Stomach > Rumen...
GGCGTCGTGGCCGTGACGACCCCTGACGGCAAGGTGGCCGTCAGCTGGCGCACGCTGACAAGCGACCAGAAAGGGCAGGTCTTCGACCTCTACCGCAACGGCGTCAAGCTGAACAAAGAGCCGCTGACGCAGGGCGGCACCTTCTTCGTGGATGAAGAGCCGCTGACAACGGATGCCACCTACGAGGTGCGGGGCGGCGGCAAGGACGGCAGCTTCACGCTGAAGGCCGACGCGCCGGCGGGCTATCTGTCCATACCCATCGAGAAGCCTGAGGGCGGCAAGGTACCGGCCATGGAGATGCCGCAACGGCCACGTGGCAACGGCAACTTCAGGGGTGACAACGGCAGAGGACGGCGCGGACCGCGTGGAGGCTTCCGCCGCGACGACGGCAGCTATACCTACACCGCTAACGATGCGTCGGTCGGCGATGTGGACGGTGACGGACAATATGAGATATTCCTGAAGTGGGAGCCGTCGAACGCCCGCGACAACGCTCACGACGGCTATACGGGGCCGGTGCTCATAGACTGCTACCGGCTGGACGGTACCCGACTGTGGCGCATCAACCTGGGACAGAACATCCGTGCCGGTGCCCACTACACGCAGTTCATGGTCTACGACTTTGACGGCGACGGACGGGCCGAGCTGATGGTGCGCACGTCGGACGGCACCCGCGACGGACTGGGCACCGTCATCGGCGACTCACTGGCAGACTACAGGAACAAGGCGGGCCGCATCGTGACAGGACAGGAATACCTGTCGGTGTTCGACGGACTGACAGGGCGGGTGCTGGACAGCAAGCCCTACACCCCACAGCGCGGCGACCCCATGGGCTGGGGCGACGACCGTGCCAACCGCTCCGACCGTTTCCTGGCAGCAGTAGGCTATCTGGACGGCATCCATGCCAGCGGCATCTTCTGTCGCGGCTATTACACCCGGACGGTCATTGCCGCCTGGGACTGGGACGGCAAGGAGCTGAAGGAGCGCTGGACCTTTGACACCAACCAGCCGGCATGGAAAGCGTACGCCGGACAGGGTAACCACAACCTGCGCATAGCCGATGTCGACGGCGACGGATGCGACGAGATTACCTACGGGTCGATGGCTGTTGACCACGACGGCAAGGGCTTGTACAACACTGGTTTCGGCCACGGCGACGCCATCCACCTGATTGCCGCCCCGAAGGACAACCAGCTCTACATCTGGGACTGCCACGAGAACCGCCGCGACGGCAGCGACCTGAGGAATGCACGGACGGGCGAGGTGGTGTTCCAGGTTAAGTCGTCGACCGATGTGGGCCGCTGTATGGCTGCCGACATCGACCCGACGAACCCGGGCTGCGAGATGTGGTCGACGGACAGCCACGGCATACGGACGATGACGGGCGACGTGCTGTTTACGGCCCAGGATGCCGGCGACCCGCAGCACGACAACTCGCTGGTGCTGAACGGACGCTGGCTCAGCGTGAACTTCGGCATCTGGTGGGACGGCGACCTGCTGCGCGAACTGCTCGACCGTGCCACCGTCAGCAAATACGACTGGGAGCAGCATGCCGTGGTCGACGTGATGCGCTTTGACGGGGAGTTCAACAATTGGACGAAGTCGAACCCCTGCCTGTCAGCCGACCTGCTGGGCGACTGGCGCGAGGAGGTGCTGCTGCGTAACCGGGAGTCGACGGAGCTGCGGCTCTACGTCACCACCATTCCCACGGGCTACCGCCTCAACTGCCTGATGGAGGACATTCCCTACCGCCTCTCGGTGGCTACTGAGAACGTGGCCTACAACCAGCCGCCCGAAGCCGGCTACTATATAGGGCCTGACCGCACGGACTATCTGAAGTGAAGTGCAATGTGCCCCTGGTTAAACCATTAGTTTGTCTTAACAAGACAGAATAATAGGAAAAAGTTTTGTAATATCGAAATTAATTTTTATCTTTGCACCATGAGAGTATTGGCTTATTCTACTATAAGAGATTACATAAAGATTCATGCGGATGCCGACAAGCCCTTGCGTGACTGGTATGTTAAGGTGACTAAAGCTAACTGGAAAAGCCTTGCAGATATCAGAAATGATTTCAATCATGTTGATTTCGTAGGCAATGACAGATATGTTTTCGATATTGGCGGCAACAATTTTAGGGTAGTTGTAGTGGTGATATTCCTTTCTCACATGGTTTACATCCGTTTTATCGGAACACATGCAGAGTATGACAAGATAACGGACATAAAGAATATTTAAGTATGACACAGATAAAAAACGAAACCCAGTACAAGGCTGCACAGGAGCGCATAGAGGAATTACTTAAGATTGTGAATAACGAGACTCCTGCCACCGACAAGAACTTCATAGAACTAGAGCTGATTTCCAATTTGGCTGTAGACTATGAAGAGGCCCATTATCCCATCAAGCCGTTGTCATTAGTCGAAACAATGGAGTTACGTATGTATGAAATGGGCCTGACCCGTCAGAACCTTTCTGAAATGCTGAACCTTAGCAAGTCATCTGTCAGCGATTTGCTTTCTGGCAAGCGCGAACCGACTTTAAAGACCGCACGTACAATCGCACAGAAACTCAATATAGACGCTTCCGTAGTACTCGGTTTATAAATCATTTTTCTCTGATCCCATGACCTGTCTGAAATAAAAAAAATCGGGGCGACGGCCCCGATTTTCTTTATCGTCTTACTCAGCTTTTTCTGCTGCTTTCTTCCTGGCAGCCGGCTTCTTGGCAGGCTTGGCAGCCTCATACTTCTCCAGTTTGGCCTTCAGACGGGTAATCTCCTTGTCCTTCATCTCAATCTCGTCACCCTGATTCTTGATGGTGGTAAGCAGACCCTCCAGCTCATCGTTATCGATGTCAAGGGGATAGAGAGCGTTGACTCTGTTGATGAAGTCGCCCAGGATATTCATGTAGTTGGTGAAGGCATCGAACGGGCCGCTGTAGATGCCACGGTCGAGACCCACGTTAGAGGGCTTGGTGGTCATGAAGCGGAAGTTGTTGCTGGCCTGCAGATAGTCCCAGTCCTGATTGATGCGCGGGTCGTTGGCAATACGCAGACGGTCGGCCACGGAGTAGAGCTTCTGGAAAGCCTCGCGCTGCATGGCGTTGCCGAGCCAGCATGAACAGTCGCGCTCCTCGTCAACCCACGACAGAGTGTCGGGCACGTCGACGGCACCCACGCTGGGCACCTTCATGCAGATCTCCGTCGGTGTGGCGAAGTCGATACCCTTCTCCTTGGCACAGGCGGGCAGGGCCTTGATGAACTCCAGGATATTGCTGCTGAGAGGCTGGGCGATACCCAGGGCCGACAGCTCCATGAAGATATTGATAATCTTCTCCTCCTCAGGGAAGCGGCTGATACGGTCGATGTAGGCATCGGCAAAGAGGGGATAGCCGTCCCACTCGGCATTGTTGAAGCGCAGCGAGATGTCGTCAGACAGTTCGACATCGCGCAACAGCAGCTTCAGGTTGGGAGCGATGTTACAGTTGTAGACATAGTGCGGCGACTTCCAGCCCAGCACGTGCTTGGCACCCTCGGTGAGCATGCCCTTGAAGCCCATGGCGGCAATCTGCGAGCCGATGTCATCGCTGTAGATGAGCGAGGAGTTGCGGGCCACCTGCGGCTTCTGTCCGAAGAGCTCCTCAATCTTGGCGCACTGCTTCTTCACGTCGAGGGCAAAGGTCTCCTCGTTGGCCAGCGACGACAGACCGTGGCTGTAGGGCTCGGCAAGGAACTCCACGCAGCCGGTCTTGGCCAGCTCCTGCAGCTTGGCGATGACCTGCGGGGCATGGTACTCCAGCTGCTCAATGCCGGTGCCTGAGAGCGAGAAGGCCACCTTGAAGTAGTTGCCGTTCTGCTGAATCATCTCGCCCAGGGCGTTGAGTGCCGGCATATAGCTGCGCTCGGCAATGTCGGTGATGCTACGCTCGTTCTCGTAGTCGTCGTAATAGTAATGGTCGGTACCGATGTCGAAGAAACGGTAGCGCTTCAGATGGATAATCTGATGTATCTCAAAATATAAGCAAATTGTTTTCATAATGGAGCCCCCCTCTTATCCCCCCGAGGGGGGGGAGACCAGCACAGGGGCATTGGGTCTTTTTCTTGTTACTATTATTTGTCGTATCCTTTCCTCCCCCCCTTCGGGGGGAACGAGGGGGGTTACTCCCACCCAAGGGTTCTTCTATAGAGTGTGCGAATCCACGTGCCCACCTTCTCCCAGGTAATCTGGTCAACCTCGCGCTTGCCTTCATCCTTGAGGTACTGGAAGAGCGACTCGTTCATGCAGATGCTGTAGATGGCATCGGCCAGGGCGTGGATGTCCCAGTAGTCGACCTTGATGCAGTTGTCGAGAATCTCGGCGCAGCCCGACTGCTTGGAGATGATGCTCGGCGTGCCGCATTGCATGGCCTCCAAGGGCGAGATGCCGAACGGCTCGGAGACGGAAGGCATGACATAGACATCGCTGGCCTTGAGGCACTCGTAGACCTGCTTGCCGCGCATGAAGCCCGGGAAGTGGAAGCGGTCGGCAATGCCGCGCTCGGCTGCCAGATGGATCATGGCGTCCATCATGTCGCCGGAGCCAGCCATGCAGAAGCGGACGTTGCGTGTGCGGTGGAGCACCATCGTGGCAGCCTCGACGAAGTACTCGGGGCCTTTCTGCATGGTGATACGTCCGAGGAATGTGACGACCTTCTCCTTGCCTGTGTGGTCGGGACGCGGAATGTCCTGATACTCCTGCGGCAGGGGATAGACGGCGTTGTGGACGGTGAAGCACTTACGCGGGTCTTGGTGATACTGGTTGATGACCGTCTGGCGGGTGAGCTCAGAGACGCACATGATGCAGTCGGCCCAGTCCATACCGTTCTTCTCGATGCTGTAGACGGTGGGGTTCACCTTACCGCGAGAGCGGTCGAAGTCGGTGGCATGGACGTGGATGCACAGCGGTTTGCCGCTCACCTGCTTGGCATGGATGCCGGCAGGGAAGGTCAGCCAGTCGTGGGCATGGATAATGTCAAACTCCTCAGTACGAGCCACTTGCCCGGCAATGATAGAGTAATTGTTTATCTCTTCATGCAGGTTGCCGGGATAGCCGCCGGCAAACTCCATGGCCCCCAGGTCGTTGACGTTCATGTAGTTGAAGTCGGCATAGATATGCTCGCGCAGCTTGAAATAGTAGTCGGGGTCCATGATGTTACCCACGCGCTGCTTCACGTAGTCATAGTCCACATCGCGGTAGGCAATGGGCACGGCATTCATGGCCACGATACGGCAGGCATGCTGGCTCTCGTCGCCGAACGGATGCGGCAGGCAGAGCACGGTCTCAATATCGCCCTGGGCCTTCAGACCCTCAGAGATACCATAGTTAGCGGTGGCCAGTCCACCGAACACATGAGGAGGATATTCCCATCCAAACATTAATACTTTCATAGTCGTCTGCCTCCTTTATTTTTGATACGAATACTTCTCCAACAGTTTCAGCGTGCGCAGAATCTCAGCCACGTTCATGGCAAAGGCCATAGCGCCGCGTCCATGGAACGGCGGGTTGCCGTCGAAGAGCTCGGAGATAGTACCGATGGCGTGATAGTCAATTTCGTCTTCGTAGCCCACCATCTGACGCTCGATGAACGACAGGCGAGAGCGCTTGTAGAGTTTCAGGCAAGCCTCCATATAGAAGCCGCCGAGCCATGGCCAGGCAGTACCCTGGTGGTAGGCGTAGTCGCGTTGCGTCTGCGGACCGACATACATGGGGTTGTAGCCGCCACTCTTTGGCGACAGCGAGCGCAGGCCCTTGGGTGTGAGCAGTTCGCGGGTGCAGATGTCGACCACGTTCTTCATCTGCTGTTGCGACAGGGGTGAATAGTCGAAGGCCACAGCAAAAATCATGTTGGGACGAACGCTCCAGTCCATATTGTTACCATCCACATAATCAAGCAGATAGCCATAATCGTTAACGAAAGTCTCAACGAACGACTGCTTGGTCTTGGCAGCCGACTGCTCCAGCTCGTCAGCCTCCTGCTGCCGGCCCTGGTCGGCCAGCATGGCGGCACAGAACTTCTGAGCGTTGTACCACAGCGCATTAAACTCTACGATATAGCCGGAGCGGGGCACCACGGGACGACCGTTGGCGGTGGAGTTCATCCACGTCACAGCCTTGTCGCGGCCGTTGCTGTAGACCAGGCCGTTGTCGTCTAAGCGCAGGTTGGGATGGCCGCCCTTGGCGATATAGTCGACGATGTCCTTAACAAACTGGCCGTAGCGCTGGTAGCCTTCATCCTTGCCGGCATCCTTCACATACTGCTGGACAGCCCAGATAGCCCACAGGGGCACGTCAGGCTGCTCAATCTCATAAATCTTGACACTGAGGGGCTTTTCCTCCATGAACTCGCGCAGACCCTTCTCAGCCGTCTGCATGACCAGTTCAAAATAGTCGCGCTCGCCAATGGCCAGGGTCAGGCCGGGCATGGCAATGAACGTGTCGCGGGCACGGGCCTTGAACCAGGGATAGCCGGCCAGCAAATAGCGGTCGTCGTTGGGCTGACGGTTGTGGAACTGATGGGCAGCCGTCACCAGACAGTGGTAGAAATTGTCGCGCGGCGCACGCAGGCCCACCTCGTCATCAAACAGTTTTTTCAGACTGGTGGCCTTGATCTGCGACGTCGAGGCGGCAAAGACAATAGACTCACCTTTCTTAATAGGCATCTCGAAATAGCCGGGCACGTAGAGGTCCTCGTTAGAGGCATAACCACGCTCCTGCTCCTTGGGGTACTCAATGCCCCGATACCAGTCAGGCATGAAGACAAACTCATTCTTCTTAGAGAACTGCATATACAGGTCGGGATAGCCGGCATACATGCAGGTCTTGATGCCATGGTCAATCTCCTTGTACTCGCGGCTGGCCGTCATGTTCTCATGCGTGAACTGGCGCACAGAGCGGAAGGCGAGGAAGGGACGGAAGCGCAGCGTCGTAGCCGAATGGGCGTCTACCAGGGTGTAACGAATGAGGATGCGGTCCTCGTAGGCCTGGAAGATGGCTTCTTTTTTCAACACGACACCACCCACGCGGTACGTTGTAGTAGGCACGAGGCTAGCATCAAACTCACGGATGTACTTGTGTCCGTTAGGACTGAAAGTGTTGCCCTGATACTTGTGGAGGCCCAGGTTGAACTCTGCCCCGTGCTGGATGACCGTACAGTCGAGCGACGACAACAACACGTGGTTGTCATCGTCCAACTCAGGTACGGGAACGACCAGCAGACCGTGGTACTTACGGGTGTTACAGTCTACGAGTGTAGACGAGCTGTAGGCACCTGAACGGTTGGTACGGAGCAATTCACGACGGAGACTCTCCTGAAGGTTAGTCATCACGGCTTTTTCGAATCGTAAATAACTCATAGTTCCTATTTTAAGGTTTTGTATTTTTTATTGTTTTAGATTTGATGACCCAAAGGTAAGCATTTTTCGTCAGCCGACAAAAGAAATAAGGTTATTTAACACAAAAGCGGGCTGTGAAGACACATCTCACAGCCCGCTTTGGTATTTTTTATGAGTAAAACGGCATCAGGCTTTCTTCAACTCGTCAGGCAATGTAGGCATGGCACCGTTCTGGGTGCAGACATAAGCGCTCACCTGAACAGCCAGTCTATGAGCCTCGGCAACCGGCTTACCACTGAGGATGGCAGCGCAGAAGGAGCCGGTGAACGAGTCGCCGGCACCGACGGTGTCGGCCACCTCGACCTTCGGGGTTTCCTGGAACGACATCTGTCCCGGTGTGAAGACGTATGAGCCGTTGGTGCCGCAGGTCAGCACCAGCATGTCCAGATTGTACTTGCCCAGGATGAGCCAGCACTTGTTCTCGATGTCAAGTCCGGGATAACCGAACATACGTCCGATGAGCACCAGCTCCTCGTCATTGATCTTCAGCACATTGCAGCGCTGCAACGACTCGCGTATAACCTCCTGGGTATAGAACTGCTGACGCAGGTTGATGTCGAATATCTTCACACAGTCGGCAGGCGTCTCGTCAAGGAACTTATGGATGGTCTCACGGCTGACCACATTGCGCTGAGCCAGCGAGCCGAAGCAGACGGCGCGGCAGTTGCGGGCTATCTGACGGATGTCATCGTCGAAGGGGATGTTGTCCCACGCCACGTTCTCCTTGATATCATACGTAGGGATGCCCTGTTCGTCGAGCTGAACCTGTACTGTGCCCGTGGGATACGGCACCTTAGGCATCAGGTCGTTCAGGCCGTGCTCGCGCAGAGCTTCGATGGTCTCATCGGCCAGTTTGTCCTCGCCAAGGGCGCTGATGGCGATGGTGTTATCACTGCCAAGGAATTGGCCAGCATGATAGGCGAAATTGGCAGGGGCACCGCCCAGTTTCTTACCTTCGGGGAGTACATCCCACAGGACTTCGCCGAGTCCTACTACATAACGCTTTTCCATAATTTCTTTATACTTTATTCTTTATACTTTATTCTTTAGGGCGAAGCCCGCATTAGTGTTTGACTTGAGGAATATAGGTAAAGAGATAGATGACACCCAGTGCCATGACGATGACGGCTCCGGCCTGGCCGATGGCATCGCTGGCAAAGCCCATCAGGAGCGGGAAGATAGTGCCGCCGAAGAGACCCATGATCATCAGGCCGCTGACCTCGTTCTGCTTGTCGGGCAAAGAGAGCAATGCCTCGCTGAAGGCCATGGAGAAGATGTTGGAGTTGCCGTAGCCCACCAGAGCGATGGCCACATAGAGCACGGTCTTCGATGCTCCACTGAACATCAGCGCCATGGAGGCAGCCATCAGGACGACGCTGATGATAAAGAACCAGCGTGTCTTCATGACCCTGAGGAAGAACGAGCCCGTGAGGGCACCGATGGTACGGAAGATGAAATACAGCGAGGTGGCAAAGGCGGCCTCGTTGAGTGTCATGCCCACCCGTTCAATCAGCAGCTTCGGGGCCGTGGTGTTCGTGCCCACGTCGATGCCCACATGGCACATGATAGCCAGGAACGACAGCAGCACGATGGGCTTCGACAGCAGTTTGATGCAGTCCATGAACGTTGACGACTTGCCTACCTGCACATCCTCCTGAATAGGCGTTGCCCACAGCAGGGCGGTGGCCAGCACACCTACGATGAAGTAGATAAGGAACAGCACGCGCCAGTCGTAGCCGAAGGTGGGCAGCACCTGGGTGGCACCCCACATGGCCAGATACGGAGCCAGGAACGATGCTATGGCTTTGACGAACTGTCCGAAGGTCAGCGTTGATGCCAGGTTCTTGTCGCCGATAATCAGCATGGCCAGCGGATTGATACTGGTCTGCATTAGGGCGTTACCGATACCCAGGAGCGAGAATGCCACCAGCATGATGCCGAACGAGTAGCCCAGCAGCGGTATGAACAGCGAGATGATGGTTACCACGAGTGACAGCAGAACGGTTTTCTTGCGGCCAATCTTGTTCATCAGCATACCCGTAGGAACGCTGAAGATGAGGAACCAGAAGAACACCAGCGAGGGAAGCGTGTTAGCCACGGTGTCGCTCAGGGCGAGGTCTTCCTTCACATAATTGGAGGCGATGCCCACCAGATCCACGAAGCCCATGCAGAAGAAGCAGAGCATCACGGGGATAAGGTAAATAGATTTGTTTTGGTTAGCCATAATTGTTAATTGTCAATTTTCAATTTTTAATTTGATAGATAGTAGCCTTGCCGCCTTTCACCTTAATTATATTATAAGGCTGCTGCGGGAACACCAGGTTTGACATCGCCATCCTGCCTTCGCCATCGAAAGCCTCGATGGAGCAGCGGTCGATGAAGATGCGCAGCTGCTTGACGGTGCCGAAGGTGGGTGCCGTGGTCTCGCAGGGGAAGGCCTCGCTGAAGCTCACATCGCCGCTCTTCGTGCGGTCCATCGTAAAGGTCTGCTTCTGGGCATCATAGCGCATCACCACCTGCTCGCCCTTGGCGTTCATCAGCGTGATGCTGGCCGTGCCCTTCACGTCGACGACAATCTCGCAGGCCTCCGTGGGCTGCTTCACCTTCTTGCCGCGCAGGGCTGTCACCTCCTTCGAGGGGGTGCTCGTCAGGTAGGTCTCGCCACCAACGGTTGTCAGGCCGAGGTCACGCGGCAGACCGTTGGCTGAGCGGAACTGCTGTGTAGGCACCTGGTTGGCATACTGCCAGTTGCTCATCCAGGGCAGAGCCACGAAACGGCCCTCCGGTGCATTATGGAATGTCACCGTAGCATAGTGGTCCTTTCCATAGTCCATCCACTTCGTCTCTGAGGGATTGTCTTCACAGGTAAACTTATGACCGTCGAACTGTCCCACGAAATACTGCGTAGCCGAGCCGCCGAACGGGCCGCCGGGATTGATGTTGAGCAGCAGTACCCATTTCTTTTGAGTTAGGAGTGAGGAGTTAGAAGTGAGGAGTTGCCTTGCGGATGAGGAACCGTTAACTCCTAACGCCTCACTCCTAACTCCTAACTCAAACAGGTCAGGGCACTCCCATACGCCGTCGTGGTTGCCATATTCGCGACCAAACGAGCTCTCGTACTTCCACTCCTTCAGGTCTTTAGAACTGTAGAACTGCACCTCCTGTCCCACGGCCAGCACCACTATCCAGCGCTTCGTGCCCTCATGCCAGAACACCTTGGGGTCGCGGAAGTCGGGAGCGTTGAAGGTGATGACGGGGTTGCCGGCATACTTGGTAAATGTCTGTCCGCCGTCGGCACTATAGGCAATGCTCTGCGTCTGGGCTGCACCTGCCGAGGTGTACATGGCTATGACGGCATTGCTGCCAAAGCCTGCCGTGTTGTCCTTGTCGACGATGGCACTGCCCGAGAAGATAGCACCTAACCAGTCGGTCTCAATGGCCAGCGGCTGTGCATCCCAGTGAATCAGGTCGCGCGAGGTGGAGTGTCCCCACGTCATGTTCTCCCACTGCGAGCCGTAGGGGTTATACTGATAATAGAGGTGCCATACGCCGTCCTTATAGAACATACCATTGGGGTCGTTCATCCAGCCATACAGCGGGGTGTGGTGGTATAGCGGGCGGAAGCGTTCACGATTGGCAGTATCGAACGTATCCGAATACTTCATCTCCTTCCAGCAGGCAAAATCCTTCACGGCACCTGTCTTGCGGCGGTCGCCCTGGAAAGTGACATCCAGCAGCTGACCGTTCTTGATTTCGAAGGGTACGAAATAGTCTACCTTGTCAACAGCCAGTCGCACGTTCAGCCGTTTCACCAACTCGTTCCTGCTGTCGAGTACGGCAATGTGGGCAATCTCTTCTTTCTCCTGTACGGGCAGCAGCAGATACTTGGTTCCTTGTTGCAGCCGTAGCATAGCGTGGTTCTCACCCAGAATCATCGGACTCTGGGCTTTTACTGTCACCGCCATCAGCACGGCAGCCATCATCATCAAGAGTTTTCTCATATTAGTTTTACGTTTTTAGTTTTTGAAATCTGCCGCAAATTTATATGTTTTCCCCTTTTCATCCTATAAATTATGATACAAACACTAACAAAAAACGTTCATTGCACCGTTTTTTACAACTAATGAACGATTTTTGACTTTAACGAACTACTGAATCGAAAAAGGCACGACTCGTCACGAGCCGCGCCTTCTATAATAAACCTGAAAGTCAATCCTTACTTTACCGTATCATTAAACTAACCATTTTACCTTTTTACTTTTTTACCTTTTTACCTTTTAATACTGATACACTTTCACGTCGCTGACGGTGACGGAGCCGCCGTAGTTGTTGATGCTCCAGCAGTTCTTGGCAATGCCGTAGATGCGGTTGGTGTAGCAAACGTTGTCATTAACGTACATCACCATGACAGAGTTGTCGGTATAGATGTCAATCTTATAGGTGTTGTCAGAGGGACGCGAGAAGCCATAGCTGTCGATACCCTCAACAAAGCCCTTGCCTTCCTCACCTTCTTGTTCGAAGTTCACCTTGCGCCAGTTCTCGTTCTCAGGATTGAAGACCATCGTGTAGTACTTCTTCGAGTCGGTACCACGTACCAGCGAGATACCGAACTTATCCCAGTTGTTCGAGGTCTTGACAGTCAGCGAGATGTGGTTGTGTGTGCCCAGGCGGTTGAAAAGCACGTAGGCATCGTCGCCGGAGAGGGAAGCCCCCACCGACTCCCCCGACTGGGAGAGCGAGCTGCCGTTGGAAGCCATTACCTTGACCTCCTGCTGCTGGTTGTACTTGCCTGCCATTGCGGGCACCTCGCCAACGGTAAGGGTACCGTCGCTGTGCTGGATAATCTTGTGGCATACCAGTGCTCCCGACCAGTTAGGCTCGTTGCCGTCGCCTGCCCCCACGTTGGTGTTCATCTCGTGGATGTCGCCGCCAGAGCGGAAGGGGCACCAGCCCCAGATGTAGCGGTCGGTGCCGTTTGAGGCGGTCTTGCCAGCATAGAAGGCGCGGCTGTCGAGGATGCCCTCTTTACCATCCTTCGGCCAGTTGGCACCCGGATCGTTGAAGCAGGATTTGAGGGCATCCCACGACGTAGCCATCATATACTTCACCTTGCGGCTCCATGAAGCCTTGTAGCTCTCGCTATACACCAGATACCAGTAGTTGCCCATCTTGAAGATGTCAGGACACTCGAGCATACGGTCCCAAATCATGTTGAACGGTCCGACGTGTTCCCAGTTCTTCATGTCGCTGCTTTTGAACTCAGCAAACTTGGGGTCGCCACCGCTGACGGGGCGTGTGCTCATGATCATGCGGTACTGTCCGTCCTCGGCAACGAATATCTGCGGGTCGCGGAAGTCGGTGGCAGAATAGCCGTAGTCGGGGCCGTTGAGCTGCCACAGCTCATCGCGTGTCCAGGTCTTGAAGTCGGACGACGTGGCCCGCATCACGGCTTCACGGTACTTGCTGTTGCCGTTGTGGCCCGTATAATAGATGTAGTAGAGGCCGTCCTTTTCGTTATAGTAGCAGCAACCCGTACCCAGGGCTGCATCCTGCTGGTAGTCGTTGCCGCCGACGGGCAGGATTTCGCCCAGCGACTGGTAGTTGCAGCCATCGGTAGTAGACACGCCCCAGATGGGGTGAAAACGGTAGGTCATGTTATTGGTGTACTCCTGCAGGTAGAGCACCTTGAAGTCGCCGGCTTTCTGGTCGTAGAACGGCATGGGGTCGCCACAGCGTCCGATGGCAGGATTATAATAGGTAGAGAATCCCGTCTCGTCAGTAGGTGTGAAGAACGTGGTGGTTCCTGCCCAGTCCTTGGCGGGATCGCCCTTAATGTCATCGTCGGAGCAGGAGCAGAGAAGCCCCCCTCCAACTCCCCCGAGGGGGAGAGCAGTTACCATGTAGACAACTAATGATATGATTTGCTTTTTCATATTGTTATTCTTTTATTTAATGTTTGTCAAATGATTTGTGTATCTATTCCCTCCCCTCGGGGAGGGTCAGGGAGGGGGTTACTCTCCTGTCAGATAGTGGTAGGCATTGAGCATGATGGTTCCCATGTTGTCGTGATAGTTCGACGTGTAGGGCGTGGGAGAGTTCCAGTCGAAGAGTCCCGAGCCGAAGCAGATGACGCCGCCCTTGCCGTATTCTCCGTTGGCAGCCTTCAGCTCCCACGACGACACGCTGTTGTCGCCACCCAGGGCACGTCCGCCGGTCTTGGCCTCAACGGCACTCTCGCGGCCCTCGTAGTCACCCCAGAATCCGAACTGCGACGTTGTGTTACAGATGGTGTAGCCGTTGTCAAGCGTGTAGACGGCATTCTCGGCAGCACCGGGATAAGTCTTCAGACCCTGCCACAGCGGATGGCTGATGTCGTAGGCATAGAAGTGCCAGGGATCGTCGCCCATGAGGTCGGAGCCTTCGCCTCCACCGCCGCCCCACACATTGTTGGGATAGGCATCCTGGGGCGCAGCGCCCAGGGCAATAGCGTAGTTGACGGCTGAACGTCCGAGCACGAAGCCCACACCACGCTGCCAGCACTCCTTCATCTTGGCCAGTGCCGACATGGCATTCTTCTCAGCCTCGGCAAAGCCGTTGTAGTTGCCGTAGGACGAGCAGTGACGATGGAAGAAGACGAAGCGGCACTCGTCGAGCGATACGTTGCCGTTGGCCACATCGCTCCATGAAGCGTAAGCCGAGCCGGCAATGTTTCCGGTAAGCCACTTGGCGGCAGCCTTCTCCTCGTCGTTGAGCATCTCCACATTCTCTGCATCTCCGACAAACAGTGCCTTGGGCTTGTCAATCATGACGGCATAGACGGTATAGGTGCTGGAAGCGGTGTTATCAGTCAAAGTGATTTGGAAGGGTTCCGTGAAGTTGCCCTTCGTGCCGCTGGCAGGACTGCAAACGGCATCCTCGCTGCCCTCTACCTCGAACGTGGCGTTGGCAAGGTCGATACCGCTGTTGGCAGTCACAGAGACGGTCACAGTCTTGTCGGCCTGGTTGATGGCACCCTTCACACCTCCTAAAAGGAAGAGCGTCATGATGGCCTCGTCGTTGCGTACAGCCACCTGATAGTCCATCACCAGGTCGCCGTTGGTGATGTGCAGGGTCTTGTCGGCCACCAGATTGATGTGGTCGCCCACCTTCAGGTTGCTCTTGGCGCCGGCCGAAACGGTGAGGCTTGTCACCTCCATATTGTCCTTGGCCGTGAAATCAACAGGCACCTTGACCTTGATAAGACGTTTTTCGGTGTTGATGGTTGCTGTGTATTGGCCGTTGAGGACGAACTCCTGCACCAGGCATTCGCCGCTGACGTCGATACTGCCTGTACGGTCATCGTTAGAGCAGGAAGAGAGCACCCCCCCTCCAACTCCCCCGAGGGGGAGAGCAGTTAGCATGTAAATCAAGTATGATAATATATTCTTTTTCATAATTGCTGTCTGTTTGTTATATGTTTGTTTATCTATCTATTCCCTCCCCTCGGGGAGGGTTAGGGAGGGGGTTTTTACCAGTTTCCACAGTTCTGCGTGTAGTGTCCGTTGGAAGCGGCAATCTGCTCAAAGGGAACAGGCAGGTACTCATTCTTGTTGGCAGTGAACGAAGATCCTTTCAGGAAGTTCATTGTCTCGCTCTCTGAAGTGTAGAAACTATTCATGACGGTGGCGGCATCGCCCCAGCGTACGAGGTCGAAGAAGCGCTCACACTCCATAGCCAGCTCCAGGCGACGTTCCATCTTAATAATCTTCATAGCCTGTTCCTTGCTGTAGGAACCGTTATACTTGCCTACAGCGTAGTGAACACCATATTTGTTGGGATAGCCCGAAACGACACTATTGCTCATCATGCCGACGGCTCGCTGGCGAACCTGGTTGACCAGGGTAATGGCATCACCGGTGTTGTTCAGCTGGGCCTGAGCCTCAGCACGCATCAGCAGCACATCGGCATAGCGCAGCACGACGCGGTTCATCGACGAAGCCCACTGGTTGTCGCAGTTGAAGAGGTAGATGTTGGTGAGGTCGGGATCTACGTTCTGTTTCAGCGAAACGAAATAGCCGTAGTCGCCACCTGAGCGGCTCCAGGTGTTGCTCTCGCTCATCATATAGGCAGTGTTGAACATGTAGGGAGTGCCAGGCACGCCAACCGTCACAAAGAGTCGCGGGTCAACGGTCTCGTTGCTGCCGACGGTGTAGTCAACAGAGGCGAAGTCGTCGAGCATAGGCAGACCGTCGCTGTTGGTACGGTAGGCATTGACCAGGTTGTGCGAGGGCTTGTAGAAGTCGCAGCCTGAGTCGTGTACCTTAGGAATACAGGGCACAATCAGACGGTTTGAGAAATTCACGTTGCCATATTCCGTACCGTCGTTACGCGAGTACTGGATGGCCCACAGGCTTTCCTTGCCGTTCTCGTACTGCTCCTCAGGACGGAACAGGTTGTGCAGGTCGCTTTCCAGACCGAAACCAGCAGCCGTGTAGATGGCGGGAGCGGTATATTCAACCACCTTCTGCAGGTCGTCGGCATTGATGCTGGTCACCTGGTTGGTGTTGGCATCGTCCTGATGATAAGCCTTATAGAGATAGACCTTGGCCAGGAAGGCGGCGGCGGCAGCCTTGGTGGGACGGCCCTTCTCCTTCTGCGTCACGGGCAGTACAGCGTAGGCCTCTTCCAGGTCGTTGACAATCTGCTGCCAACCCTCGTCATTGGTGTACTCGGTGTTCGAGAGATTGTTGTAGTCTTCTTCCTGCATGTTGGGCTTGTTGACAAAAGGAATCTTCTTAAACAGGCGCTTCAGCTGGAAGTGGCCGTAGGCACGCAGGAACTTCATCTCGGCCGTGCGCTGCTGAATCTTAGCATCGTTCTGGTCGGCTGTTGCGAGGATGTCCAAAGAGAGCGACACACGCGACAGGTAGTTGTACATCTTTCCCCAGATAGAGGCGAAAGGCCAGTCGGTGGTGTTAATACCCACTTCCTTCTCAAGATTATGGAACGGACCGCCGTCGCTGGCATCAGCACCACCTACGTAGGCATCGTCAGAACGGGTGTCGTAGTTCCACAGCGAGAACGATGCGTTCATGTCTTCGATAGATACCAGGCCTGCGTATGCAGAAATGATAACGTTGTCAATATACTTGGTATCTTTCACTTCGTCCTGAGTCAGCGTAGCCTGAGGCACCTGCTCTTCCAAAAAGTCGCTGCAGGACAACAAACCACAGATAACGCAGATTGCACAGATTGATTGATATATCTTGGTAATCATAATTCTCAATTTTCAATTTTCAATTTTCAATTAGAAAGAAACGTTCAGACCGAATGTCATGTTAAGAGGTATAGGATAGCCGAATCCGGGGTTCTCGGGGTCGGCGCCTGAGAACTTGCTGCTCTTGATGGTCAGCAGGTTCTGGGCAGAGACATAGAGGCGGATGCGGTCCATGCGCAGTTTCTTGGAGAAAACACTCGGCACGTTGTAGCCCAGCTGGATGGTGCGCAGCTTGACGAACGAGCCATTTTCAATATAGTAGGACGATACACGGCCTTCGTTGTTTGAGTCGGTAGTTGACAGCGCAGGAATATCGCTGCCAGGATTAGCCGTGCTCCAAGCGTCGAGCACACGTACGCCCTTGTTCAGGTAAGGCACGTTGATATTGTTGTTGGCCCAGAAGTCGGTCTGCGACTTAAATCCCCGGCAGTCAACATCCACGCCCTGCACACCCTGCCAGAACATGGTGAAGTCGAAGTTCTTGTACTCCAGATAGACGTTCAAGCCCCATGAGAAGTCGGGCGTCGGATCGTAAATCCAGTCCTGGTCGGCCTCAGTAATCATGCCGTCGCCGTTCAGGTCTATATAGCGGATGCGTCCAAGGGCAGCACCTTCCTGCACGGCATGGTTGTCAATCTCTTCCTGACTCTTGAAGATGCCGTCAGCCAGATAGCCTACCTGAGCCCCCATGGGATGACCAATGACGCTCTTCACGCCGTTGCCGCCGAACTTGCCGTTGGCAGCCACCGTTGCCGGCAGCTTTGTTATTTCGTTAGAGTAGCGGCTGACATTGCCGTTGATGTCCCATGACAGGCCGTTGGCCAGCGTGTGGCGATAGCCCACCGACAGTTCCCAGCCGGTGTTCTTCATCTCACCGGCATTGATCCACTGCGAGGCACCCTCACCCATGGCACCGATACCCTCCATCGGCAGCAGGATGTCGCTGGTCAGCTTGTGGAACCAGTCGAAGCTACCGTAAATCTCGTTATGATGCAGGGCGAAGTCAATGCCGATGTTATGCTGGGTGGTTGTCTCCCATTTGATATCCTCGTTGCCACGCTGTGTGCGTACGTAGCCGTTGTCAAGGGCATAGCCGCCGTTGCTGCCGGCAATGTCGTAGGAGGTGCCAGCCTGACCGCTTCCCCAGAGGCCCGTAGAGACCACGGCCTTGTAAAGGGTGTAACGGGCGGTATTCGATATTTCCTGATTACCCGTCTGTCCCCAAGAGTAGCGCAGCTTCAGGTTGTCAAGCCATTTGAAGTCCTTCATGAACTTCTCTTCGCTGACTCTCCAGCCGGCACTGGCCGAGGGGAACGTACCATACTGTTTGTTTGTGCCGAAGCGGCTCGAACCGTCACGACGAATGGTCAGCGAAGCCAGATACTTCTCGTTATACGTGTAGTTCACCTTTCCGAAGAACGACACCAATGAGAAGCCGTCGCCAGAGCCTTCTGCCAGCTGACGCCCAGAGCCGGCCGACGGCCACATGTAGTCGGTGTTGAGGATGCTCTGCTCGTAGCGCTTGGCACTGTTCCAGTTATAGTCCTGACGGTTCACCTCCATACCAATCATGGCGTCGCCGCGATGAAGACCTACCTCCAGGTTGTAGGTGGCAATGGCGTTCCACATCCAGCGCATCCAGTGCTCCTGCTTGCTCTCGGCAGCCGTCTCCGTGCGCATCACCTTACCATTGGCAATGGGGTAGGTGAAGAAGCGCTGCTGCTTCTGGCTATAGTCCATACCCAGTGTGGTGCGAATCGTAAAGTCCTTCAGCGGCGTGATGCTCAGGTGGACATCGCCGAAGGAGCGCCACTGGGTGTACTTGTTATCCTTATTATTATATAGCAGGCTCAGCGGATTCTCGCGCTCCGAATAAGCGCCGAGGGCCTGTGCAAACTCACCGTTCTCAGCATAGATGGGGAAGTTGGGGTTGAACTCCAGCGCATTCTCCAGAATGCCGCCGGGAGCATCGGTGCCCTGCGTGCGGTTCATCGTGAAGTTCTCGCCAATGCTCACCAGGCCGTCGAAAAGCTTGTATTCGCTGTTGGCACGTGCCGAGAGGCGGTTGAACTGGCTCTCCTTGATAGTACCCTTATTGTCGTAGTAGCCTATCGAGAAGAACGAGTGGCCACGCTCCGAGCCGTTGCTCACCGAGAGGTTGTACTGCTGGACGATACCCGTGCGGGTAATCTCGTCGAACCAGTCGGTGTCGCCTGTACGTACGGAGGCATTCTCATCGAGGAACATATTCATCGTCAGCTTGTTCAGCACGGGGTTGCCCTGCTGGTCGTAGCCCCAGTCGAAGTTGTAGCCCAGATTGTTGTTGTTGGGGTTCAGTCCGTCGTTCACGTTAGCCTGCCAGTAGGCGCGTCCCCACTCCGAGGCATTCATCGTCTCAATCTTATTGGTATAGAACGAGGCTGCCACACTGGCGTCGAAGTTCACCTTGATGGTGCCTTCCTTGCCCTTCTTGGTGGTGATGATAATCACACCGTTGGCAGCGCGTGAACCGTAGATAGAGGCCGAGGCAGCATCCTTCAGCACCTGTATCGACTCGATGTCGTTACCGTTCAGCTCATGCATGCCTGCCTTTGTGGGTACGCCGTCGATGATGTACAGCGGATCGTTGTCGTTCAGCGTGCCGACACCACGAATGCGGACGCTGGCAGAACCTGAGGGATTACCGTCAGCCTGAATATTCATGCCTGGCACACGACCCTGCATAGCCTTGATGGGGTTGTTCTCGTTCTGCTTCGCCAGGTCCGAGGGGCTCACCGTCGAGATGGCACCTGTCAAGTCAGCCTTGCGCTGGGTGGTATAGCCTGTCACCACCACCTCGTTCAGCAGCAGCTGGTCTTCCTTTAGCTGAATCTTCATGCCAGGAGCTGCAACCGCCACCACAGGGTCATAGCCGATGTAGGTGACCACGAGCATGGCTCCGGCCTTCACCTTCAGTTTGAAGTTTCCGTCAAAATCGGTCACCGTACCGTTTGATGTGTCCTTCTCCTTCACGGTAGCGCCGATGACAGCCTCACCTGTCTCGTCGACCACCGTGCCCGAAATCTCTGTTTGCGCGTACATTATTGTACTTGCAAAGATGAGCAGTGTGCTCAGAAGCATTCGTTTGAGATGTTTCATTTGCGTTTTTTTGTTTTAAGTTAATACAATTGTTCCTGTTATTTTTCGCAAAAGTATTAAAAGAAAGGCTGAACGAATGTCAATTATCGTTCAGCCATTAGGAATTATGTTACATGAAACAATCGGTTATAACAAAGTTTTTTTTCTTTAACGCAATTCTTTGTTCATTATTCACTTTCTTCATGAGCGCGAAGCTCGCCCGGCAGCTTGCCATATTGCTCCTTGAAACATTTAGAAAAGTATCCCGGGGTGTTAAAACCCACTTCAAAGGCGATTTCTCCTATTGTCTTGTTGGTTGTTGTCAGCAGCACATAGCCTTGCTGGAGCCGTATCTTTCGGAGCAGTTCCAATGGCGCAAGACCAGTTATTGACTTCACCTTTCTATATAGTTGTACGCGACTCAGACCTATCTCTTCGCCCAAATCGTCCATCTTCAGGTTCGGATTGCTCATGTTTTTGCGGATAGCCTCGTTGAGCTTCTCGGCGAAGATGGTGTTCTGAGATTTTGGAGCAGGCAACTCGTTCTTCGGTGTCTCAAAGACCTGGGTCAGCATGCGGCTGTCGGCATTGGTGTAGAACAGTGTCTCCTCCTCGTTCAGCGTCTGTCGCTGACGGATGGCCTTACGTGTCTGGATATAAGCCCGCCACATCATGACAAATGCCACTACCAATAGGATGATAGCGATGAAACTACCAATTAGTACCTTGTGCTGAGTGTTATAAAGTCCGAAGTAAGCTTCCAATTTGTCATGTATCGTCACCATGTGGTCGTTTTGTCTCATCAGCTCTACCGACTCTGTGGTAACCAGATCCACATTGTCGGGGGTTACGACAAAACCTAACAGCGGATTCTCGCGCTCATAAGGCTTGCCCGTAAGAATGTCAAGAGCCAGCCTGATGATTTTTTCACCATGAGTGGGATAGTGATAGGTAGCCACCTGATGACCTAACTTGACATACTCCAGGCCTTCAGCAGGCATACCGTCAATACCCAGTATCTTGACACGTCCCTCAACATTTTGCTCTACCACGGCTTTATAAACTCCGGTAGCCATACCATCATTGTGGCAGAATATGTAAGTCTTATCCAGCCGACCGTTACCATGTCGGCGTAGCGAATCTATCAGCTGGGTAGCATAATAACAGGAGCTGTCACTTGACCAGTCGCTCTTCCTGCAAATATACTCTGCCTCTGGAAAAGCTTTCATGGCCTTTTCAAAACCTATATGACGCTCCAAGGCCGGGGTGCTGCTTAGCAGTCCCGTTATTTCCATGACGAGCGGCCGCTCGCCTCTTGATACAGACGCAATGTATTGCCCCACAATCAAGCCTGCCTCAACATTGTTTCCTCCAATAAAGGCCGTATAGTCGGCGCTGGTCTTACGGTCGAAGCTTACAACCGGGATGCCGGCTTTAAGTACCCGCGCAATGGCATCATTGATAATCTGTATATCTTCGTATGGCGCTACCACCATCAGGTCAATGCCTGTTTTCGCAAGACTGTCAATCTGGCGGGCCTGTAATTCGGGGGAGTCGAACGAATTTGCTATGGTCACCTTCACATCGTGTTCATACAAATGCTGGGCAGCAAGCATCTCCTTGTTAACCTTCTCACGCCACGGTCCCTTAGAGCATTGCGCCACCGCAATCTTGTAGGGGGTCTCACCCTCTAAGCAAGAGGTCAGAGCCAGTACTACAACTAACAGGCAAAAAAGCTTTTTAAGCATAGAGAAATCATTTATTCTAAACATTGGTGGCGCAAAGATACGAAAAAACTGCAAATAACCGAACATTATTTGCGGTTTTTTCTACTAAAATGTCGTGCTCCGAAGCGCTCGCCCCTTTAAGGTCGCTTATGCAAGAGCACGCTGCAAGGATAAGGCTTTTTATCGAATAACAAAAGAAAAAGGGAAGAAAAATGTTGATGAAATGGGAAATGTTTTGTAAATTTGCAGCCGTTAAGAACAACTTGGAATATGACGGCAGAGCATTTGGACTTTATCACATCCTGCAATTCTTTTAGAATTGTTATCGCGCACACGCAACTATGGTGACAGAGAATACGATGGAACGGCTGCGGATACTCGCAGAGTCGGCGAAGTACGACGTGTCGTGCTCGTCGAGCGGCACTGTGCGCTCCGGCAAGAAGGGCATGGTAGGCTCGACAGTCGGCGGCGTGGGCATCTGCCACTCGTTTGCCGACGACGGGCGATGCATCTCACTGCTGAAGGTGATGCTCACTAACTACTGCAAGTACGACTGCGCCTACTGCATCAACCGCCGCACGAACGACATCCGGCGGGCCACGCTCTCGGTCTCGGAACTCGAGGAGATCACCATGGAGTTCTATCGCCGCAACTACATTGAGGGGCTGTTCCTGTCGAGCGGTGTGGTGCGCAACCCCGACTACACGATGGAACGGCTCGTGGCCATCGTTCGCGACCTGCGCACCGTCCACCGTTTCAACGGCTACATCCACCTGAAGACCATCCCCGGTGCATCGCAGGAACTGCTCGCCGAAGCCGGACGGTGGGCCGACCGCATGAGCATCAACATCGAAATCCCCAAGGAGGAGTCGCTGAAGGCACTGGCACCCGAGAAGGACCACCAGAGCATCTTCCTGCCGATGCAGCAGATTCAGCAGGGCGTCTTGGAGAACAAGGAAGACAGAAGAAAGTTCCGCCACGTCCCGCGATTCGTGCCCGCAGGCCAGTCGACGCAGATGATCGTGGGCGCAACGAAGGAGTCAGACCGTGACATTCTGATGATGTCCAACGCCATGTACCAGCAGCCCACGATGCGCCGCGTCTATTACTCGGGCTACGTCAGCGTGAACACCTACGACCCGCGCCTGCCCGTCTTGAAGCAGCCGCCACTTATCCGCGAGAACCGCCTCTACCAGGCCGACTGGCTGATGCGCTTCTACCACTTCCGCGTCGATGAGATTGTGGACGATGCGCACACCCACCTCGACCTCGACGTTGACCCGAAGCTCGGGTGGGCCCTGCGCCATCCCGAAGCCTTCCCTGTTGACATCAACAAGGACGACTACGAGCGCATCCTCCGCGTGCCGGGCATCGGTGTGAAGTCGGCAGTGCTTATCGTCAACTCGCGCCGCTTCAGCCGCCTCACCAGCTACCACCTGAAGCAGATGGGCGTGGTGATGAAGAAGGCGAAGTACTTTATTACCTGCGGCGAGCTCACCTCCAATTTCTCGCAGCCCATCGTCGGCATCAACGAACTGCGGCCCGAACGGCTGCGGCCCCTGCTGCTCTCGAAAGCCCAGCAGAAGCGAGCCGCCGCCGAGCAGCAGCTGACGCTCGACTTCAAGGACGACGACAATCCGTAAAATCCGTTCAATCCGTGGTCTCCTCAAATGCAGGTTTACGTGTTCGATAATACCCTCGACGGCTTGTTGACAGCCGTGTTCGACAGCTTCTTCCTCCACCAGGAGCCGGAGATGCTGTTGGCAGAAGGCGAGCAGCTGCCGCTCTTTGCCGACGTGCCACACGTGGTGATGACCGACGACGATAAGGCCGGACGCGTGTGGAAGGGACTGGAGAAGCAGCTCTCCAAGGACGGACTGCGGATGATTACCATTAGCTGGCTATCGGAGGAAAAGGCGCTTAACCTGCCACTCTTCAACTTCATCTGCAAGGTGTTCCGCCTAAAAGTGAAGGACCTGGAGCGCAACGCCGCCGACCCCGACGTGCTGGCCGTGCGCAACACCTGCCGCCGCGTGCTCCACGAACAGTTGCGCATGAAGCAGTTCATCCGCTTCCAGAAGGCCAAGGACGGCACTTACCTCGCCGTCGTCAGTCCCGACCACAACGTGCTGCCGCTCATCACCGACCACTTCCAAGACCGCTTCAACGACCAGCCGTGGCTCATCTACGACGCCCGCCGCCACTACGGCTACTACTACGACGGGGAAACCGTCACACGCGTGACGTTCGAGGACGAGGCCGCCTTGCCCTTTGATTTAACGAACGGCAAGATGGATGCCGACATTCTCAGTGCCGACGACGCGCTCTTCCAGCAGCTCTGGCGCACCTACTTCAAGGCCATCTGCATCCGCGAGCGCCTGAATCCCAAGAAGCAGCTCAGCGACATGCCCCGCCGCTACTGGAAGTATATGACCGAAAAGAATTAACTTCTTACCAAAATGACACCACAAGATCTTTTGCTTTACCACATTTTACTTGTTTTTCATAGGAAGCATTTTCCCGTAACTAAGGTCTCTCCTATCCTATTCTTTGAACCGTTTCTCCCTATTCCACTAGGTTCATCTGTGCCCCATCCACCGTTTGTTTGTCCAAGTGTTTTATTACCATATTTTTATTGTTTTATTTGTTTGTTTCGAAGATTTATCGTATTTTTGCAGCAGAAATCAAAAGAACTGAGTTATGACAGCAACTGTTAGAAAAATCCAAGCTTCTCCTTTTGCCCCCATCTTGGAGGCAACAAAGGGGGCAGACCCCGATGTAATGTATGCCGTCATCGAGTATTTGCAGGAATCCATTCGTGAGGCCGAAGAGGCCAAGCGCAAGGCAGAGGACGAGTTCTTGGCCAAAGCGGAAAACGAAATGGGAAACGGACTTTCAGAATCGTTCCTGAAATTGCGTGGTTGCTTGTCATTCACGCCAGAAGAAATAGCAGAAGATGACCGACTGGCATATATTCTTAGTAAATGAAGAAAGTTTTTATTGATACAAATATTTTTATCGATTATATTGATAACCGAGAGGGGGCGGATTTGGCGCAAAAAATCTTCAATATTGCAGCTAAAGGTAAAATTATTCTCTATGCTTCTACATTGACATTTGCAAATATGGCCTATGTCATTAAGAAGAGGCGAACAAGGGAAGAAGTTCTGAACATCCTTGATAATTTCGAGCAATGCGTAGAAGTCCTTCCTATGGACAGACAGCAATTGCGTAATGCAATAGACCAACCCTGCAAGGATTTTGAGGACATGCTTCAATATCAGTGTGCAGCTGCAGGCAATTGTGAGGTGTTTGTTACAAACAACGTTAAAGACTATCGGGAATTCTGTGAACTACCGCTGTTGTCTTCGCGAGATTTCCTTCTGTACTTTTTTAGAGGAATTGAGTAGTTTCATACGCTCAAACCCTTTAATTGTTCTTTCAGTACCACCATCGACGTACCCTTGATGACAAGAACTTCATTGCAACCTTCACTAAACTCTATAACAAATAAAGAGTTGCCTGAGCAACCCTTTGAAAACGGAGTAGTGTCGGTCCTGTCTTGCTCCACGCGGAAAATACCGGATTAGTCATTTCTGACGGTGCAAAGATAGGCATTATTTCTGAAAGTTCCAAATTTCGGAGCAACTTTCTTTATTCTTTCCCTCACTTTTCGCTTGTTTAGCTCGTTTGCTCGTACTCTTCTCTTGTTATAGGAGTCTCTGGGTCTACGATGAGGACTTCATCGTAAGTCAGGCCGTAGAGGTGATAGACGAGGAAGTCTATTTGTTGCTCTAATGATGATGTGTCGGCATTGGGATTATTCCTTTTGGCATAAAGTACTCCATCTACTAAATCAATTATAGATAGCTGCTGCTTGTTCGTCGCAAATGGAATTGGAAGAAGACGTGCCTGTTTTATCCTAATTTTGGGGAATAAATCCGTATCACTTTTGAATTTTGAAGAATAATAGTATTGGCATGCTTTTGTATTTAGGCAAGCCAACACATACTTTACAAAATAGTTTGAGTCTTTGATTTTGATTGAATAAAGGCTACGGTTGCAATAAATCTTTTCGTCCTCATATACTACCGTAAGTGAGCTGCCTGTTTCACGAATAAGAAGACGCTCCCCTGTATAATAGTAATCTTCCTTAGCAAAAGACAAATATGTTTCTCTTGAAATGTATGATAATGTGGTATGAACATAACGAGTCACATTAGAGCCGGTTATAAATGGATATTCACCATAACAACTAACTAAATTTCTCCCAATTTCAAAGCCTCTTTGAATATTAGAGATACTGTTTAGAGTCAAACCGGATTTTTCCATCTTAGATAATATTTGTCCACCTGGTATCATACTTTCAAAAGACCATTTCCCATAATCTTTAATTGTTACGAGTATAGCTGTTGGCATCTGAACGTTCTCAAATACATCATCACCAACAACGTTCAAACTGATTATTCTGGAGTTTCTTTCAAGAAAGGATCGTAGAGTTTCAAATTTTATACCTTTAATAAAAAGGGATGCAGTAATGAAAGACAATACCCCCTCAGAACTAAGCAGCTTTATGGCCTTTTCATAAAAATATGCATACATTTCCAAACAATCTTTGGTTTGGAAATAGTTAGCATAAATGTTGTTTTTAGGAACAACTACATACGGTGGATTAGCGATAACAATGTCAAAGCCACCTTTAACCCCAAACATCCATTCTGCATCGAAATAGGATGACGATGCATTTTGCTCAAACATATCCCAACCTGCAAGCAGTTCTGCTTCGCTATGACCAACGAAGCCGGTATTCTCAATAGCTTCAGCGAGGGCTTTTCGAGTTTCTTTGATTTCGTTTTTCAGACGCTGCTTATCGACATTGCGCTTAGCCAAGAATATCTTGTGATTAAGCTCTTTCAGTTTGTCTTTGTTCTTGCGAACTTCTGGGGCAGACTCAACCAGTGTGCCATCATACTTTACAGGTATCAACGTATTAGCAGCCACAAACTTCGATTCAAGGTTAGGCAAGGGACGGATACCAAAGTTATGAGTGGCATCATCCGTTGGTTTCTGGTCAACAACCAGAGAGATGAAGAAACGGAGTTTGCTTATCTGAACGGCAATGGGCTGGATGTCGACACCAAAGATGCAATGCTCTATGAGGTAGAGTTTGCGGGCGTAGTCAGGGTCGTTGATGTTGCGGTCGAACGCCTCTTCGATATCTGCCAGACGGACTTTGCGCTCTTCGTCTTGCTCTTCAGAGAATGCTTTTCGTGACTGCTCAATGGCTAAGTCAATCATGAAGTCCTTCCACATCTCGTTAGTCGGGTCGAGCTGCCGCAGAATGTGTACCATCTGCTGAAGCACACCCATTGGGAATGCACCAGAGCCACAGGCCGGATCGAGTACACGACAATTGTAGATGGCCTGCATCATGTTGCGACGCTGTTCTTCTGTGAGCGACGTTTCCTCTGTAGCGTAGTTAAGCAGGGAACGGTACTGCGGTTCCAATTCATCGCCACATATCCGTTTCAGATGAGCCACCAGACTCTCATCCACCATATACTGCACTATCTCGCGAGGCGTATAGAAAGAGCCTGTCTGCTTTCGGGCAGATGTCTTGGTCTCCGGGTTGTAAGATGCCAGCAGGTTCTCAAATGCTTTACCCAATAGCTCTGGGTCGAGTGACACTTCCTGGTCAAGCGGTGTGTTCTCCTCAATGGTAAAGTTATACCTCTTTAATATATCTATGATGCCTCGTGCAGAAACGCTCTTCTTTTTCGTGTCTCCATACCATTGCGAGAGGTCGATGCTGCGGCCAACCTCGTCGCCAAAGAAAAGCCAGTCAGGAAGATATAGCTGTTCGAGCGATTCCTTTCGCTCCGAGAAACCGTCGTAGTATAGGTTTTGGGGTTTGTCGTCAAGACAGTCGAAAAGACCGCCATTGAGGAACGGCACATGGCTGTTGGCCATCTTCAGGAACTCGTCGGCACCGCCAGCCTTGAAGTCGCTCTTATAGCGCATCAGGTTGTTCACGTTATAGCCGTCGCGCTTATACCCCAACTGGCCATCGCCTCTGAACTTGCGGTTGTTGGGCGTATCCTTTCCTTCAGGCACGATAGGCCGATTCAGCATGGCGAAGAAAAGGTTCTGAAGAATCAGCCTGTAATAACGACTCTTCTCTGGATTGTATAGCAAGTTCTGTCTGTCGTGCGGATTGAACTCTTCGATAAAGTGTTCCCTGATATACCGCTCGTCAAAGAATTCCTCTGGAACAAGGCGTTTTTGCCTGAGGAACCACACAAAGATGAGACGGGTAATCAGACGGATGCAACTCTCATGGTTGAATTTCTCATCATCCTCATTGGTTGTCAAGTCGTTGGGGAAACGGGCTACCTGCACCGCCCAGGCGTACCAATCGCTTAGTTCTCCATAGAACTTCTTGGTGAGCAGTTCGCTGGAGAATACCTGCATCCAATGCTTATAAAGTTCCTCAAAGTTCGGATATGCCTTATCGCCGATGGACTCCAAGATGTCAATATGTCCGCGATGCGGTTGACGGCAGTCGATGTCGCGCAGCAGACTCACCTTGCCCAACTTCTCGCCGTCACGCCACTGCTGGGTGTACTCGCTGCGCTCGCAGGTGGCCAAGGCCAGGCGGTCGGTCTGCCTGATGAAGAGCACTACAGGCTGAGCAGCGGCAATGCGGTTAAAGCCACGGGTGAGCGTGGCCATCTCGGTGCGTGTCAATGTCTGGCCGTTGACAATGTTGACAGCGAAAATCATCATACCCGCATATCGGCCTTCTGCATTGTTGTCGCATTGTAAATGCTCATATCCGGTGAGGCCGGATTGCAAATCCGTCCTAACGGCATCCGACCTAACGTCCAGCAAATCCGACCTCACAGAAGCATGGCCTGACAGTGAGGCTTCATCCACGGTGCCGATGAAATAGGTGTACTCGACTTTGGCCATGAGTTCCTGCAAGGCTTTGGTCAATGCCGCCGGATAGAGTCCTTCAAACGGTACTGGTGTGCGCGTCACCTCATTGAACTTTATCTGCAAATGGCTGAGCATCGCTGCACAGGCATCAAACAGCGGCTCGTCAAGGAATTGTTTCAGGATAGTTTTCATGTCAAAATACTCAATTGTCAATTGTCAATTCTCAATTTTTACTCACGTACTCCCACGCTATCAGGTCGAAGTTCTCTCGTTTGAACTTATCCTCTAAGCGTATGCCATCGCCTTTGGCTGCGGGTTTTGCTCCCCTACGCGACTGTGCAATCTGCAGAATGGCATTAGTAGCCTGCTGAGGAACCTTCTCTTCCATCCACTCTTGCACAATGGTCTGCAACTTGGCAAGTCGCTCGTTGTCAGGTTTGTCTATCCAGTCTGGCAAATAGCGGTCTTGGCGTTTGTTCTTACGCAGGAAGTCGAGGATCTCTGCGCGGTTCATTTCCGTGAAGGTTGGCACCTGTGACTTATCGGCAGGCTGGCACATCAGGTAGATTTCACGATAGCGGTCTGTTGCTGAGTCACGCTTGGGATAGCCAATGACAGCGACAAGGCTTTCTGGAACCTTTTCAAACAGCGTATCTTCATTCACGAAACCAGTAAAAATGCCATTGGGCATACGTTCCAACTGCTGTTTGTACTTCTCGAAATAGTCAAGCAAATCCTGGCGATACACTTCCAATGAGAAGTCTTTGAGCGATAGCGTCTGTGGTGACTCGATGTCGCTGATGCTGTTGTTCTCAAGTTCTGCCAGCAGGCGGTCGGCATTCTTGTCTATCAGTGGATTGTCCTTCTCCATCTGCACGTATTCGTCATTCAGCTGCTGGGTTTCCGCACCCGTCAGGTTCATGATGACCATACGGTTCATGATGCGAGCCTCTAAGTTCAGATAGTCCTCAAACGATTTGGCTGGCCAGAAGTTGACACATTGAATCAGTTGGTTCGGCGAGCCGATACGGTCAATACGTCCGAAACGCTGAATCAGGCGGACGGGGTTCCAGTGGATGTCGTAGTTCACCTGCATGTCGGCATCCTGCAGGTTCTGACCCTCCGACAGACAGTCAGAGGCAATAAGGATGTCTATACCATCATCCAACAATCGGGCCACAGCAGGCTCTTTCTCCCTTACAAGCTGCTCCCATATAAAATAAGGTACGCGCCATTGGCGTTTCTCTGCATCGAAATACTGGGCTGTATCAAGGTGAGCATCGTCGTAGAGCTGACTCCAGTCGCGTTCCTTGTAGAGCTTGCTGTAGGGAGCAAAGCTTTGCAGCACCTCCTGGAAGTCGTTGGTGTGGTGGTGGCCTGATGTGTAGATGGCTGTGCCGGAAACAGAGACGATGCGGCTGAAGCCCCTCAGATGAAGTTCGTCATAAAGGAACTTGGCTGTATCGCCGTAGGCTGTGAAGATGACAATCTTTTTGTTGCAGCTCCGTTGTTTCTCCTTCAGCAACGCTTCAAGTTCGTCCAGTTTCTCGTCCTGTTCGAACTTGTTCCTGTAGTCCTGTTCAAAGGCTTTCAGGCTCAGGTAGATTTCATTCAGGCATTTCACGTTATGCTGGAGGCCCCGCTTGAACCCGCCCAAGTTTTTCATCTCGCTGAGGCTGATGGTTCCCTTGCGCAAAGTAAAGGTGTCGTCGGTGTCGAAGTTCTCGTCCTCGTCGGGTATGTCCACATCTATGACATCTCCTTTTTTACTTTCCTCGAAGTCAAGCACCATTTGCAGTGTCCGCTGATGCACGTCGAGCACCTTCTTCACTGTCAGCATGCAGGAGTACCACGAGCTTTCCAGTCGTTTCATAAACAGGATGCTCATCATCTTGACCAGGAATCGCTCGCGGTTCACATTGTCGTTCCAATCGTTCTTGGCTCCCTTTTTGGCCTGCTTCTGCGACTCGGGAATATAGAGGCTGGGCTGATAGGCTGTCAGCGTCAGTTCCTCAAAAGCCTTGTAGATGTCGTCAGTACTCTTGTATTTCCCGAAATGGTCAACACCCTTGTAGATGTTTCGCGGCCTGGCCTTTTCCGGGAATCCCATATCCTCGCCCAGCGTCTTCTCAATCAGCTTGCGGGTACGGGCCACAATCAGCCTGTCTGTCAGGTTGAAGAACTTGGGCGACAGCTTGGCAATGAAGCTGCCGATGGTACGCTGGGGGTCAGCACACCATTCTGTGTATTTGCGCTGGGAGTCGGCAAACAGGCTTCTGAGCGATTCTACCCCAAAGTCATCCGTGTCGAAAGCACCGTCCTCGCCTCTGCCTATCAGGTTGAACTGTCCCTTCACATCCTTCAGGCCAGTATTGATAGGCGTTGCCGACAGCATCAGCACCTTCAGCTGATGGCCTTCTTTCTGCGACTGTGCCCTGATAAGACTGTCCATCAGCTCTTGATAACGGCCCGACTTCTCGTTACGCAGGTTATGGCTCTCGTCAATCACAATGAGCAGTTTCTCACGCCGTTGCAGATAGTCGAGCTTGTAGGTGTCGTAGCTGTTCTGCAGCCGCTCGTTTTGGAGGTCTGTATGGAAGCGCACCTGATAGTCGAAGCGGTCTTTGTCGAAACGTGAGCCGGTACCTTTCAGATACTGTGTCCAGTTCTGCTGCAGTTTCTTGGGGCAGAGCAGCAGGGTGGTATAGCCCTGAATCTGGAAGAACTTGATGACGGCCAGGGCGGAGAACGTTTTTCCCAGGCCGACAGCATCGGCCAGGATGGCACCGTTGTATTTGCGCAGCATCTTGATGAGCGAGATGACACCCTTCTGCTGGTAGTTGAACAGCGTCCGCCATATCTCGCTGGTCTGAAGCAGCGACATGTCCTGCTGATGCTCTATGGAAGAGCCGTCCAAGTCAAGGTCGGCCTTGAACAGCTCATAGAGAATCTTGTAGTAGATTTCCTCCGGGGTGTACTTGCGGAAATACTCTTCTATCATGCGGATGAAATAGTCCTTCACGCTGATGAGGCCCGCCTTGGGGTTTCCCGGATCTTTTATCTTTTCTTTGGCAACCTTCCAGATGTCCTCAAACCAACGGCAGATCTCTTTATAGTCTGAGTTGGCTTTGTTCACAGAATCGCCAATGGTCATTTCCACATTTGAGGTAGGCTTCAGGCCTAATCCGGCATCCGTCAGGTTGCTGCTGCCCGTCAGGTAATAGCCATTGTTCTGGGCGATGTTGTTCTTGAACATATACACCTTGGCGTGGCAGAAGGCGTTGGCAATGGCGCGAATCTGCACGGTGTTGCGCTGCAAGAAAGCCTTTGCCTCCTGGGCATACTGGTCGAGTTGCAACTGGCTGTCGATGGAGAAGTCGCCGTTGAGCAGGTCCTTGATGTCCTCCAACTGCTGCTCCTCGCGAACCATTTCAGAAGAGACGATTCGGAACTCGTCGTCAGCAGGCAACTCGCGGTAAAGCTTGCTGAGCGCACGAATAGTGAAATAGCCCGTCACAATGTCGAGCTTACCCGTCTGGCCAGACTGCTGACCAGAATACAGATTGATGAAATCCCATACGGTCTTGATGCCAAGGCCGTCCTCGGGATAACGATCTACCTTGTTGTCTATAAGCATAGGTCTACGATAGTTTTAGGCAGCACACTCGTCATCGGCATGTTTATAGGCCCAAAACCAAGACCTCCGGACATGGAAAAAGCGTAGAACGCTACTTACCCATATCTGGAGGCCCTAGGAATAGCCTATACTACCTGATAAGTTGTGCCTACGCTATCGCATAGGCATCAATCTTGTCATTTGGTAGTAAATATCTTGTGAATTTCCTAGGTTCCCAGATATTTCCAACAACATTAATGCTGTTTGTTATTTCCACGAAAGTTATACCGCCACCCTGCGCTCAGGGAATCATGCTTGTTAGCAGGTGCCGTCTTTGACACATCGGCGATAGTTGTTGCAAAGATACACAATTATTTGGAATCTGGCTCCTTGTTTTCAAAAAAAATGTCAACGGAGGTGAAGATTTAACCGTTTATCAAGAAAATGCCGGAGTCATGGCAGGCGTTTGTTCTTATATAGGAAAAAAGTGTTTAAAGGGTGACAGGGTGACAAAACCGCCTGCCACAAAGGGTTTGCACCCTTTTTCATGGGTGACAAGGGTGACAGAAGGGTGACAGTTTACTACCCTAACTCACTCTTTCCTCCCCTGAGTCAGGGGAGGTCAGGAGGGGTCTGCGCTCGACCTCTGGTCGCTTGCTACCGAAGGGACGCAAGAACGGCCGCAGAGAATCCCCTTGTTCAGACCACCCCTAACCCCTCCTCGCTCGGCCGAAGGACGCTTGCAAGGCAAGAACTTAGGAGGGGAATGGTTACGCCTCCACGCTGCTGAATTCTCTCGAGAATTTGACCGTTTGGAGCCTGCAGAGATGTGCAAGGCGGCTCTTTACGTTTGAATTCTCTCGAGAATTTGTTTTTATTGTAATTACTGACCCCACCCCCTACAAGGGAGGGGAGCAGCTATCCGCCTCCTTTCGCGGAAGAACCCCAGCAGACACTCCCTGTCACCCTTCTGTCACCCTTGTCACCCATGAAAAAGGGTGCAAATGCCCTGTACATCGGCGTTCTGTCACCCTGTCACCCTTTTTCACAAAAAATCCTATACATGAAAAAGGCGCAGCCCATCACGGGCTGCGCCTTCGCCTTAGTTCCTGAAAACAATCTGTTACCTTATTCTGTGTGGTGATAAGTTCCTAATTCAAGTGCTGTTGTTCAGACCACCCCTAACCCCTCCTAACTTAGGAGGGGAAATTGCAAATTCTCCCCCTAAGTTAGGGGAGGACAGGTAGTACCGAAGGGCCTGCTCAATTCCAAATGCTTTTCAGCCTGCGCACCTGGGCTTCATGGGATGCTCCTGTGACTGTCAGGCTGTTGTAGATAGACTTGGGGAATACGAGGTTGGTCATCGACATGGAGCCATTCTGCGTGAACAGTTCAACAGACGACTGGTCAACGAAGAAGTCGAGGGTGACCGTGTTGCCATCGGTGTTGAGAGGTGCCTGCATCGACGGGATGGAGAATGTGCCGTTGAAGCCCGTCTGGCCACTGGCAGCTGTTCGATGGGCTGTCAGCGTGCGGGAAGAGGCATTGACATCGACGGCGAACTTCTCGTCTGACGAATTACTGAGCGTAATAGTAGTGTTCTTGTCAAGACTGAGCGTGAGGCGCAGTTGGTAAGCGGCCTTCTCAGAGGTGAGAGGTAAGAGGTCAGAGGTGAGAGACTGCCAGGCATCGGCTATCTTGTCGATTTCGCTGACCACGGTGCTGGCCACCAGCAGTTTGCCGTCGTGTTCGAGGAGTTTCAGTTCGCGGGGCAGCGTCATGGCCGAGCGCCAGGGCGAGCAGGGCACGTTACCGCTGTACGACCAGTTGTTCATCCAGCCAATCATGATGCGCCGGTCGCCCGCATTGCTCCATGTGACACCGGCATAGTTGTCCATACCATAGTCGAGCCATAGGGGGTAGTCGCGCTCATCGGCGGTGAAGGTAGTACCGTCGAATTGGCCTGTGAAGTACATCATGCCGGAGCCAAGGATGGGGCCGCCGGGATTCACGCTGACCAGTAATTTGAACTGCCACCACCAGGAGCAGCATCCGTCACAATGTCCACACCTGCCAACTTGCCCTGCATGGAGTTCAGCATATTGGGATCACTTTCGCTGACAGGACCTTTCATGTCCATCACAGCGACGGCACCCGTCAGGTCGGCCTTGCGCTGTACCTGATAACCTGTCACCACCACCTCAGCCAGGTCGGTGGCATTGTCTTTCAACGTCACCTTCATGCCATTGGCGGCTGGCATTTCCTGCTTGTCATAGCCGATGTAGCTGATTACCAGCATTGCACCGGCCTTCACCTTGATTTTGAAGTTACCGTCGAAATCGGTCACCGTACCATTCGACGTTCCTTTCTCCATGACAGTAGCGCCGATGACACCCTCGCCGAGGTCATCGACCACAGTGCCCGAAATCTCAGTTTGCGCGTACATTACTGTACTGGCAAAGACGAGCAGCGTGCTCAGTAGTAGTCTTTTTAGTCTTTCCATTTGTTTTTCGTTTTTAGTTAATACTCAGTTTATACAAATTCTGACGCAAAAGTAGTAACTATATGAGCAGGAGTATTAAAATAATCGTTCATCCCGTGCAAATAATGTTGCAATGTAACATATTTGCGATGGAATGAACGATAATTACAACCGTAATGCAGTTGCGGGCTATTTCCTGACGTCGCCCGGCACCTTACCGTATTCGTCCTTGAAGCACTTGGTGAAATAGCTGGGCGATGTGAACCCTACCTTATAGGCAATCTCGCTGACCGAGAGGTCGGAGGTAAGCAGCAGCTGGTAGGCGCGGTTCAGGCGTGCGGTACGCAGCAGCTCGATGGGGGTGGAGTCGGTCAGCGCCTTCACCTTGCGGTAGAGCTGTACGCGGCTGAGGTTCATGTCGGCAGCCAGGTCTTCAACACTCACGTCGCTGTCCTCCAGCCGGGCCGCGACGGCTTCACGGAAGCGTGTGATGAAGGCAGAAACTTCACCGGCAGCACCTGCCTCCTGTCTCTCCTCCTCCTCGGGGAGATCCGTTGATGGCTCTTGTTCCGTTTGTTCCTGGCTGGCATGCTCATCGTGGGTGTCAGCATGCTCTTCCGCTTGTGGCCGTGGGGCGTGGGTGTCCATGTTCCATACGCTGCTGGCTACGCGCTCCTTGTGCAACGCTATCTTGCCTAAATAATAGCGATAGAACAGCACGATGGTGAGCAGCAGCAGTACGATGACGCCGAATGACATCCAGTTGAAGACACGCTCTGCGTCAAGTTGCCGCAGGTAGCTGTCGGCACGGTTATGCAGCTGGTCGAGGTAGTCTGACTGGCGCATGATTTCTTCGTTCTGCATCAGCAGCACATGGGCATTGTCAGGGGTTACCAGCGCCGACATCATCATCTTCTCTTTCTCATACGGTTTTCCGTCAAGTATGTCAACAGCCAACTGAATCAGCTGGTCGCCGTGCGTAGGATAGATGTAGGAAGCGTCGAGAACAGAGTCGCGCACCAGCTGTATGCCGCCGTTCTGGCCTGGCAGTCCGTCGATGCCGCAGTATTTGGTGGAGGGCGACTGCAACGCCTTGCGGGCACCTATCGCCATGCGGTCGTTTTGGCCGAATACGAAGTCAATGTTGGTCAGGTCGCCTTTGTATTCACTGATGGCCTTGATGGCGCTCTCTTCTGTCCAGTCGCCCTGCAGGGTGGCAACCTTGGTGATGCCTGGATGCTGGGCAATGGCGTCGTCAAAGCCTTTATGCCGATCAATGGCGGGTGATGAGCCTTTAAGTCCCATAATTTCCATGACACGCCCACGTCCGCCGAGACGGTCGGCGATATATTCGCCCATGACACGGCCCATCTCGTAGTTGTCGGCACTCATGAATGCCGTAAACTTCTGGGAATTGGTCTTGCGCTCAAACACGATAACGGGGATTCCCTTGTCGTAGGCACGGTCAATGGCGGGCGAGATGGTAGCCACCTGGTTGGGGGCCACAATCAGCAGGTCAATGCCTGTAGCCACAAGACTGTCAATCTGCTGCACCTGCCGCTCGTCGCTGTCGTAGGCAGCAGCAAAGTGCAGTTCCACGTTGCCTTGCAGGTAGGCTCCCATCCGTAGCTCAGCATTCTGCTTTTCGCGCCAGATGTCAGCCGAGCATTGGGATATGCCTATGACGTAGCTCGGCCTATTGGCCGACGTACACGACCAAAGGATTGCTGAAAGGAGTAGAATAAGAAAATGGTGTATCGGTTTCATTGTAGTGGTTTGGTTAATCTGGTATCAGAAAATTGATGACCTCTTGCTCAATGTCCACACGGAAGGCGCCCATGGGCGTTTTCATCAGCCGCCCGTCGATGCCTACCAGGGCTTTCCTGGCTTCGTCGACAAACACCTCGCGGGTGCGGTAGGGGTGGACGTTGCGGTGGTTCAGGAACCGGCCGGTGATGAGCAGCCACAATCCTTCAATCAGCTGGACAACCTCCGGATGGTAGACGACAGACACGTCGAGCATGCCGTTATAGGGCACAGCGTTAGGTGTCTGACCGTAGCCGGGGCCTGAGCCTATGCAGACGGTCATCACCTTGCGGTCGATGGTGTCGCTGTTGATGCGGAGCTTCATCTTATACTCCATGCGGTGGAAAAGCATGACGAAGAGCGACGACACGAACGACAGGGTGCGCGAGCCGAAGAGCCGGCGCGTCTGGCGGCGCAGGTTCATGATGTCGGCGGTCATGCCGATGTTCAGGCAGTTCAGGAAGTAGCGGTGACAGCGCTCGCCCTTCTTATTGGTATAGCGGATGCAGCCAAGGTCAATCCTGCGGATGCGGCGGCTGGCAAGCCAGGCGACGGTCTGTTCCAGCTTGTCCTCGTCGAAATCCCAGAATCGGGCAAAGTCGTTCATTACGCCGTTGGGTATGACGCCCAGTGCTATCTCGTCGCGCACAGCCTTCTCCTCCTTCATCAGGCAGTTGACGGCGTCGTTCAGGGCCGAGTCGCCGCCAACAACGATGATGGTCTTGTAGCCGTTGTTGATGAGCATGGTCATCAGGCGCTCCACGGACTCGGCGGTCTCGCTCTGCACCATGTCATAGACCACGCCGTGCTCTTTCAGCACCGCTGCTATCTTTTCCCAGCGCTTCTGCTTGCTGGTTATTCCTGCCTTGGGGCAATAAAGCACGCCCCATCTTGTTGTTTCTACTGCCATAGTTGTAATATCTTGTTAACTTTCTCCTCCATCGGGAGTGTGGCGTCTATCCAGTGTATGCGGAACCCCCGGCGCTCCATGCCGCGGAACCACGTCATCTGCCGCTTGGCAAACTGGTGGATGGCTATCTCAAGCTGGCGGAACATCTCGTCGTAGCTGAGACGGCCGATGATGTATTCCGTCACAAACTTATACTCCAAGCCGTAATAGATAAGGTCTTCGGCGGGTATGCCCTCGTCGAGCAGACGGCGCACCTCGTCGACCATGCCCTCGTCGAGACGGGCCTTCAGTCGGCGGGTAATCTTCTGGCGGCGCAGCTCACGGTCAATGTCGACGCCGATAATCAGGGAGGACACTGCTGGCAATTCGCGCCGTGGCATCGGATGCTTCAGGTTATAGGTTTCTATCTCAATGGCCCGGATAGCCCGCTGACAGGAGTCTACATCGGTCTTGTTGTGCATGGTAGAGCCTGTCTGTGCCTTCAGCTCTTTGAGCATCTGTGTCAGTTCTTCCAGCGACTTGCCCTCAAGGCTGGCGCGCAACTCAGGATTCTGGGGCACGGGCGACAGGTGATAGCCCTTGAGTACCGCCTCAATGTAAAGTCCGGTGCCGCCACAGAGAATCGGAGTCACTCCCCTACTCCGAATATCCTGATAAGCATCATAGAAGTCCTGCTGATACTGGAACAGGTTGTATTTCGTGCCCGGCTCACAGATGTCAATGAGATGGTAGGGAATACGTACCTCGCACCTCGTACCTCGCACCTCGCTTACCACATAGTCGTCAAGATCCTTGCCCGTACCTATATCCATACGGCGATACACCTGACGGGAGTCAGCGGAGATAATCTCGCCGCCGATGCGTGCCGCCAAGGCTGTCGCCAAAGGTGTCTTGCCGCTGGCCGTAGGGCCTAATATGGTTATCATCTGCTGCATATCGTCTGCAAAAATAGCAAAAAAAAGCCATTCTGCAAAACAGAATGGCTATAAATTATCAATTGTCAATTATCAATTGTCAATTATTTGAGCTCAGCGAGGTACTTGATGGTGCGAACCATCTGAGAAGTGTAAGAGTTCTCATTGTCGTACCAGGCAACAACCTGAACCAGAGAGTTGCCGTCACCAATCTTGCTGACCATGGTCTGGTTAGCGTCGAACAGTGAACCGAACTTCATGCCGATGATGTCGCTGCTGACGAGCTTCTCCTCGGTGTAACCGAACGACTCGTTCTGAGCAGCCTTCATGGCAGCGTTGATGTCCTCAACAGTCACCTCACCCTTGACAACAGCGTGCAGGATGGTGGTAGAACCTGTGGGAGTCGGAACGCGCTGGGCAGCACCGATGAGCTTACCGTTCAGCTCGGGGATAACCAGACCGATAGCCTTGGCAGCACCGGTAGAGTTGGGAACGATGTTCTGGGCACCGGCACGGGCACGCTGAACATCACCCTTGCGCTGAGGACCGTCCAGAATCATCTGGTCGCCAGTGTAAGCGTGAACAGTAGTCATGATACCGCTCTGGATAGCAGCGAAGTCGTTCAGAGCCTTCGTCATAGGAGCCAGACAGTTGGTGGTGCAAGAAGCAGCGCTGATAACGGTGTCGGCGGGAGTCAGGGTCTTGTGGTTAACATTGTAAACGATGGTGGGCAGGTCGTTGCCGGCAGGAGCAGAGATAACAACCTTCTTGGCACCAGCGGTCAGGTGGGCAGAAGCCTTCTCCTTAGATGTATAGAAACCGGTGCACTCCAGAACGACGTCAACGTCCAGCTTGCCCCAAGGCAGCTCAGCAGCGTTAGGAATAGCGTAGATGGTAATCTTCTTGCCATCGACAACGATGAAGTCCTCGCCAGCCTCAACAGTGTGCTTGTTCTCGCCGAACTTGCCGCAGAAACCGCCCTGAGCGGTGTCATACTTCAGCAGGTGAGCCAGCATCTTCGGGCTGGTCAAGTCGTTGATAGCTACTACTTCATAACCTTCAGCCTCGAACATCTGACGGAAAGCGAGGCGACCGATACGGCCGAAACCGTTAATTGCAACTTTTGTCATTTTTTTGTTTGTTATTAAAAGGGTTATATTTGTTTCTTGAAAAAAATCTGCGTCCTTAAAACACATTTTCTTGTTTTCGTGTGCAAAGTTACGAATTTTTTCTTAAATTTGCATCCGAATTCAGTATTAATTAAAGTGAAAAGTGGAATGCTAGGCACGAAAACTGACAAATGTCAGTGACTTATGCCGACTATTGCAAAACGAAGATTACAATTTATACAATTAAAATTCATACATTAATCATTAAACATTAAGACTTATGGGATTTATTAGTGAATTCAAAGAGTTTGCCATGAAGGGCAATGTGTTGGACATGGCTGTCGGTGTCATCATCGGCGGTGCGTTTGGTAAGATTGTCAGCTCACTCGTCGACGACATCCTCATGCCGTTGGTGGGCGTGGTTACAGGCAACGTAGACTTCACCAAGCTGGAGTTTGCCTTCGGCGAGGGTGACCTGGCTGCTACGCTGAAGTACGGAAACTTCATTCAGAACACGGTCGACTTCCTCATCGTGGCCTTCTGTATCTTCCTCATGCTCAAGGCTATCAACAAGCTGAACCGCAAGAAGGAAGAGCCCGCTCCCGAGCCCGAGGCTCCTGCCGGACCTACTCAGGAAGAGCTGCTGGCTGAGATTCGCGACCTGCTGAAGAAAAAGTAAGAGTGGTACACCTTATTTATTAAGCGAAGCCCGCCATCGTGGCGGGCTTCACTATTTTCTGACGTTACCTCTGGAGTGCCAGACACTTGGCACCTGCCAGTCACTGGTTCTTGGCGCGTCGCTTGGCTGCTTTTTTGTAGGCCTTCATCTCGACGATGGTAGCGAGGCCCGTCTTACAGCGGAACTCCTGGCGAGCCAGACGCATCTGCTCCAGAAAACGCTCGCTGGTGTGCAGGCGGGCATAGGCGGCAGAAGCAGCCAGACGGGCGGCGTTGACATCGCTCTGCCAGTGGGCACCAACGATGATACGGCTGTCGCCATACATCAGACCGCGCGCCAGGATGGTGTCGGCACGGTCGGGATTAATCTCTGAGAGCAACAGGGCCGAGCTCCATCCGAGCAGGGTGTGGCCAGAGGGGTAGGAGCCGTTTTTGCGCAGTGCAGGCTCGTCGGCGGGATAGAGCGTCGGCTCGTTGAAGCGCATGAACGGACGCTTACGCATGTAGTATTTCTTAGGTATCTTACAGATACTGTCGCAGGTAGCCGTTCCCTCGCGCAGCACCTTGTAGATCTCAGGTGTCTCTTCCTTGGAAATCTGCAGGCCGAAGGGCTCGCTGAACTCGCGGATGATGCAGTCGATACCATACACGGCATCGCGGATGGCGATGGCGGCACGTTCCTTGTCGTTGCGCATCTGCTTACCCCAGAAATACTGCGTGATGTCGTAGGCAAACGCTGCCCCGACGGTGTCGGGAGGAGCAGGACACCACTTGAGCATGTA
>Ga0247610_10000847_pt1 | contig 40725 bp, 29 predicted proteins | sample 174DNAGHGhighgp2_FD_193483 | JGI IMG/M metagenome (GOLD analysis project Ga0247610, IMG submission 193483) | Sheep rumen microbial communities from Palmerston North, Manawatu-Wanganui, New Zealand - 1742 DNA GHGhigh gp2 | ecosystem: Host-associated > Mammals > Digestive system > Stomach > Rumen...
GTTTCGAATGAATTCGTACAATTTGGCAGGTCGAAGATTATCTGTTTATGTTAAGTATCCAGACTTCACAACTTCGACAAAAAATTATACTTTACCTTCAATGTTAGATGATTATTATCAGATAGTTCAAATTTTGAAAAATATGTACTATGATAATTTTGCAAATAAAACAATTAGATTAATTGGCGTTGGTATATCAATGCTTCAACCAAAAATTCAAATGAATACAATGATTTTTGATAATTATGTTGAAAGCGAAAAAATTATTGAAGATGAATGCGAAAATATTAAACGCAAGATTAATGAATTCTTTCAATTAGACATTATTGATATTGCATCAAAAAAACTTAAATAATTAAATACATTTTTTGATGTTTTCTAGCAACATTTTCCCATCATATGTTATTCTTCTACCTTTATTTGTTTTGACAATATATTTTTTTCTTAATAAATATGGTTCAATTTTTAGAGTAATTGTAAGTTCATCGATTCCAATAATTTGAGTTATTGTTTTTATTCCTAGTGTGTCATCATCATTTTGACTTAATGCTTTAAGATATAGATAATCATTGATATCAAATTCATTGTAAATGTAACCTATCTTTTTTAATATTTCCTGAATTTTAATTTTGCTATTATCAAGTCTAAAATCATAAATTCTTCGAATAAGTTTATAAGCTATTCTTGGTATTCCCTTTGATGCAAGACATATCAAATCTATTTCTTCATTATCGAGTAATACACACAATTTATAGGCATAAAATTCAATAATTTTGCGAATTTCATTTTCACTATATTCATTAAAATTGATAATGATTCCAAAACGATCAACTAAAGGTTGAGGTAATTTACCATAAATGGTTGTCGCACCAATAATAGTAAAGTTTGGCAATTTAATTCTTGTTAGTCTACTATTAAAATCTTTACCAATATTAAGATCCAAGCTGTTTTCTTCCATAGCTGAATAAAAAAGTTCTAAACATTTAATATTAACGGCATGTATTTCATCAATGAATAAAATTTCTTTTTCTTCTATTGATAATAAAATATTGATGACATCAATTGGTTTTTGAATTGTTGAACCCTGAACAATCCTTAATTTGGTTTGAAATTCATTAGCAATGATTTTAGCTAATGTTGTTTTTCCTGTACCTGGTAGACCATAAATTAGACAATGTTCAAATGAACGATGATCTTGTTTACAAGAGTTAATATAAACTTTAATATTTTCTTTAACTTCATTTTTGCCTATGAAGTCATCAAGAGTATTAATTAGATTCAATGCCATTTGTATCTTTTTTAATTATGATTTTGATTGCTTGAGTAATTAAATCAGATAATTCCTCTTCTGTTGGGTTCTTTTTAACTGTTAATTTACTAATTGCATATTGAATGTCTTGGTCTTTATATCCAAGTGAATTTAATGCGCTAAATAATTGTGTAATTTGTTTATTATTTGAATTATCAATATTTGTTTTTGCAATGTAAAAATCATAAAGTGTGTCAATAATTACTTTTGCATTTTTGCTGCTAACTCCTTTACATTTTGACAATTCTTCTACATTTTTATCAACAATCAATTGTCGTATTAAGTCATTATTGTTAGTACAGATTTGTAATGATGTCTTTGCACCAATTCCCTGACAACGCATTAATGATAAAAATAGTTCTTTGGCTTGGTATGTTTTGAATCCATACATATCATTAGTAAAACTATTTTTGCTCGTTAATGAATATTGGCTGTAAATATATAGATGAATTTTTTTCTGCAAACTGTATTCGTTTGGATTTGTTACATAAATAGCATAACCAACATTGTTACACTCAAATGTGATTGTTTTCTTATTAATAGAGACAACCTCTCCATATAAGTATGAGTACATTTTGTTTTCCTCCACTTATATAAAATGAAAAAAAATAAGGAAAATAAAAATTTTTGTGAATTATTCGTCGTTGCTTAAGATTTTAATAAATGTATCTTGTGGGACGGCAACATTGCCAATATTTTTCAATTTCTTCTTGCCTTCTTTTTGTTGTTCCAATAATTTCTTTTTACGGCTAACATCTCCACCATAACATTTAGCAAGTACATTTTTATAAATTGCTGAAATTGTTTCTCTAGCAATTACTTTACCACCAATAACAGCTTGAATTGGAATTTCAAATTGTTGACGTGGAATATGCTTTTTTAATTTTTCACACAACACTCTTGCTTTAGCATAGGCGTTTTCACGATGTAGAATCATACTCAATGCGTCAACTTTTTTGCCATTTAAAAGGATATCAACTTTTACTAAATCACTTTTTTCATAATCTAGTAAATCATAGCTCATTGAAGCATAACCACGGCTTACAGCTTTTAAACTGTCAAAGAAATTATAGATAATTTCACCAAGTGGAATAATATACTCAAGTTTTCTTTGATTTCCTTCAACAACATCTAAAGATTGATATATACCACGGTGATTTTGAGCTAATTTCATTAGTCCACCAAGGTATTCTTCAGGAGTAATAATTTCTAGTTTAACAAATGGTTCACGAATTTCTTTAATGTATGTACGATCTGGTAATTCACTTGGATTATTAACTTTGATTATTTCACCATTAGTTTTTAAAACTTCGTATTCTACACTTGGCGCAGTCAAGATTAAATCAATCTTATATTCACGCATGATTCTTTCTTGAATTACATCCATATGTAATAAACCTAAAAACCCACAACGAATTCCAAAACCTAAAGCTATTGAAGTTTCATATTTATAAGTTAATGATGAATCTGATAATGAAATTTTCATCATTGTATCTTTTAAATCAGCATACTTGGTATTGTCAATTGGGTACATACCACAATAAACCATTGGTAATACCTTTTTGTATCCAGGTAATGGGGTATCACAAGGATTTTCAAAATCAGTAATAGTATCACCAACTTCAACGTCTTTTGCAGTTTTAATGTTTGCTGAAATTCACCCAACATCACCACAATTTAAAGACTTAACATTTTTAAACTTTGGTGTTTTAATTCCGATTTCAGTAATAACAAAATCTTTATTATTTGCCATCATTTTGATATGTTGACCAACATGAATTGAACCATTTTTAACTCTAATAAAACAAATTACACCACGGTATGAATCATAATATGAATCAAATATTAATGCTTGCAATTTAGCATTTGGTTCACCATCTGGTGGTGGAATAGTATCAATAATATTTTGCAGCAATTCTTCAATACCTACACCTGTTTTAGCAGATATTAAGTTGACATTATTAGTAATTCCAATAACATCTTCAACCTGTTTAATTGTTTTATCAACATTAGCACTAGGTAAATCAATCTTATTGATAACAGGAATAATTTGCAAGTTGTTTGACAACGCTAAATAAGTATTTGCAATTGTTTGGGCTTGTACACCTTGAGCAGCGTCAACGACTAATAATGCTCCTTCACAAGCAGCTAAACTTCTTGAAACTTCATAATTAAAATCAACATGTCCTGGAGTATCAATCAAATTTAAAATATATTTTTGGTTTGTTCTTTTATCTAAATAATTTAAAGAAACACTATTAAGTTTAATAGTGATTCCTCTTTCACGTTCAATATCCATGGAATCAAGAACTTGGTTCTTCATTTCTCGTTTTTCAAGCCCATGAGTTAATTCAATAATACGATCACTTAAAGTCGACTTTCCGTGATCAATATGCGCAATAATACTAAAGTTTCGTATGTACTTTTTATCCATTAATTTAACGCTAAGTGTATTATATAATATACATAAAATATATTATTAATAAGTTATTATGTACAATCACAATTTAATTGAGAAGAAATGACAAAAATTTTGAGATGAAAAGCAAACATATCAATTTAAAGAAGATCGCACTAAACCAAAAGCGTACATACTAGACATGTTTCCTTACCCTAGTGGTCAAGGTTTACATGTAGGTCACCCAAAAGGATATACTGCAACTGACGTAGCAGCTAGATATAAACACTTTAAAGGTTATAGCGTTCTTCATCCAATAGGATGAGATGCTTTTGGATTACCTGCAGAACAATATGCAATTAATACAAATAATCATCCATCTACATTCACTAAACAAAACATTGATCATTTTAGAGAACAATTAAAGATGTTAGGTTTTAGTTATGACTACAACAAAGAAGTAGATACGACTGATCCAAAATACTATAAATGAACACAATGAATTTTCACTAAACTATTTGAACATGGTTTAGCAGAAATCAGAGACATTGATGTTAACTGATGTGAAAAATTAGGAACTGTATTATCAAATGAAGAAGTTTTAAATCGTGATGGTAAGATGGTTTCTGAACGTGGTGAATTCCCTGTTGTCAAAAAACCAATGCGTCAATGAGTTTTAAAAATAACTAAATATGCAGAAAAATTACTTGATGGTTTAAACTTAATTGATTGACCTGAATCCTTAAAATCTATTCAACGTAAATGAATAGGAAAATCGATTGGTGCTTTAATTAATTTCAAAACTACTCAAAATTGTGATTTACAAGTATTTACTACAAGACCTGATACTTTATTCGGTGCAACATATTTAGCAATTGCTCCTGATCATGAAGATACTTATAAATTTATTACACCAGAAAATAAAGAAAAGTGTTCACAATATATTATTGATGCTAAATCCAAAAGTGAATTAGAAAGAAAGTCAGATACAAAAACTCAAACTGGAGTATTTTCTGGTAGTTATGCTTTTCATCCAATTACAAACCAAAAAATGCCAATTTACATATGTGATTACATTTTAAAAGATTATGCTACTGGTTCAATTATGGCTGTTCCAGCACATGATGAAAGAGATTTTAAATTTGCAACTAAGTACAAATTGCCAATAATCAAAGTTATTGATGTCGCAGACAATAAATTACCATACATTGGTGATGGAAAACATATAAACTCTGATTTCTTAAATGGTTTAGACAATAAAGAAGCTAAATCAAAAATAATAGAATACTTGATTAAAAACAAGCTGGGTAAAGAACACATTACTTACAAAATGAAGGACTGATTGTTTAGCCGTCAAAGATATTGAGGAGAACCATTCCCTATTATTTTTGATGAAAATAATAAACCACATTTAGTAAAGGAATTGCCTCTATTGCTTCCTCCATGCGAAGATTATAAACCTTCAAATGATGGAAGAAGTCCATTAGCTAAATTAACTGATTGAATAAATGTTGAAATTGATGGTAAACACTACGTAAGAGAAACAAATACTATGCCACAATGGGCTGGTAGTTGTTGATATTACCTAGGATACTTGTTAAAGAAACCTGATCAATCATATCTACCATTAGATTCAAAAGAAGCTTATGAGTTGTTTAAATATTGATTACCAGTAGATTTATATGTTGGTGGTCAAGAACATGCAGTTTTACACTTGCTATATTCAAGATTTTGACACCGTTTCCTATATGACATTAAAGTAGTTCCAACTCCTGAACCATTTTATCGTATTGTTAATCAAGGTATGATTCTTGGTAGTAATGGTGAAAAAATGTCTAAATCTCGTGGCAATGTCATTAACCCTGATGAAATCATTAAAACACATGGAGCAGATGCTTTAAGACTTTATGAAATGTTTATGGGGCCATTAGGTGCTTCTTTACCATGGACAGAAGAAGGATTAAACGGTGTAAGAAAATGGTTAGATCGTGTATACCGTTTATTTGAAACAAAGATTAATGATTTAGATAATAAAACTAACACAACACTAGATTATGCTTACAATTTATTTATTAGAAATGTATCTCATAATATTGAAAAAGGTAATTTAAATGTAGCAATTAGTGACATGATGGTATTCATTAATTCATGTTATTCAGTTGAAAAATTAAATAAAGAATACTTACACAATTTCCTAATTGTTCTATCTTGTTTTGCTCCACACTTAGCAGAAGAGTTAAATAGTATGTTAGGATACAATGATTCTATTTACAATTCAGTTTGACCAAAATTTGATGAAACTAAATTAATTAAATCAGAAATTTCTATTCCAGTAATGATTAACAGTAAACTACGTGATGTAGTATTAGTCGATGTTAATGCTTCTGAAAATGAAATTATTGAATTTGTTAAAAAGCAACCAAAAGTAATCAATGCAATTGGTGGCAAACAAATCAAAAAAATTATTTACATAAAAAACAAAATTGTTAACATTTTAGCTTAATATGAAATTTGCGTCTTTAAGTCTAAAACAATGAATTGTCGATGTTTTGAATGAAAAACACATTTATGAAACAACTGATATTCAAACCCAAGTATTTTCTAGTAAAAATAATGATAAAAGTTTAATTATTACTTCAAAAACTGGTAGTGGTAAAACACTATGTTTTTTAATCAATGCATTAAATAAAATTGATGTGGATAAAAAAGAAGTTCAAGCTTTAATTGTTGTTCCTACAAAAGAATTAGCTAGACAAATTTATAGTCTATTTCTTGAATTTACAAAATATCAAAAAAACTTAAAAGTAAAACTATTAAGTAAAGATCAAAATCCATCTTCAGTTATTAATTCACAAGTTATAATTGCTACACCTAATAAAGCATTAGAATTTGTTAAAACAAATAATATCCGTAGTTCAATTAAGTTTTTTGTTTTAGATGAAGCTGATATGTTATTTGATTTTGGCTTTTACAATACAATCAATGAAACATTTAAACAAATTAATTATCCTAAATTGATTAAATATGCAACAAGTGCTACATTGCATGAGTCACTAGCTAATCAATTAAAACACATTTTAACTAATGCTACAGTTGTATCTACTTCTAGTTCTATTTGAGTAAATAATCAAATTTCACACAACATTATTTATCAATCAAACAACATTGATTCACATGACACACTTAAGAAATTTCTAAAAACAATTAATCCATACTTTTGTATTATTTTTGCAAACACTAAAAAAGAAGCTAACAAGATTTACAATGAAATGTTAGCACAAGATTATAATGTTTGTGTTATTCATCAAGATTTGCACGAAAGAAAAAGAAAACAAATTTACAAACAAATTACTGAAAACAAATTTCAATATGTTGTTGCTACAGATCTAATTGCTCGTGGCATTGACTTACCTAATGCTGACATGATTATCTCATTTTGTTTACCACTAGATACAATGTGATATATTCATCGCGCCGGAAGAATTGGGAGATACAACAAAACCGGAAGTAGTTGATGTATTTATCACATAAGCGATGATAATCTTATTAACAATTTAACTAATAAAGGCATTAATTGAAATTTTTATTTCATAAATTCAAGCTTAAAACTTATTAAAAAAGATAAGAAACTTAAATTAAAAAAGAAACTTAAATTTGATGAAAAAATTAATAATCAAATAAAAATGATTATTAATAAAAACTCTAAGAAAGTTAAACCTGGATATAAGAAAAAAATCAAGAAACAAATTCTTAAAATTAAGCAAAAAATTAGGCACGAGAATATTGAAAAAAGTGTTAAGAAAATTTTAGTTAAGAAAAATATCAGAGATTCTAAAAAAAATAAAAATTAAGTATTTTTGTAATACTTAATTTTAAATTTTCTAATTGAAATAATACAGAAAAATACTAAAAAATTAATTTTTTGATATTGTTTTTGTAATTGTCAAGGTCACAGCCACCTTGTCCAAATTCTGGACTTCCACCACCAGAACCTTTAAGCGTCTCGTTTATTTTTTTAATTAATGAATTAGCTTTATAGTCTTGGTCAACAACTTTTTTGCCAGAAATAACAAAATAACGAACTTTATCATTGGTGATGTTAAAAGCGATAAATGCTTTATCAGTGTGTTCATTTGCTAATTGATTCAAAGCATTACTTAAAACTTTAGGTTCAATATCTTTGACTTCTGCTGTTAATACAGTATTGTCTTTATCAATGTCAAAACAATGTTTTAATTCTTTAGATTGATTTGCATTTCGATTTAAACTTGCCACTTTAATTATTTCATCTAAATGAGTTTTAACATCTTGATATTGATCAACTAAGCTATGGTAGTTTTGTCTAGTAACAGAAAAATCAAGTTTTTGAATCAGTCCTTTGTATTCTGATTCATTAACTTTCAGTCTCTTTAATTCATTTACAGTTTTTTGAATACTATTTTTAATAGTTTGAATATTTGATTCAATAAATCTTTTTATTGTGTTATTAGTTGTTATACCTTCAATACGATATGAACCACTACCTTTAGTTTCATATTTAGCAATCATGAATTGTTCAATTTCACCTAAATTTTTAGGATGTGTTCCTCCACAAACTTCACTAGTGATTCCATCCATAATAACAACTCGCAATAAACCGTTTATTTTTGCATAAATTTTTTCAAAATGAGCTTGAGCATGAATTTTCTTTGCATCATCAAGAGTCATCATTTTAGTTTCAACTTTTTGTTTAGAGCCAATATACTCATTAACTTTATTTTCGACTTCAATTAGTTGGTCTTTAGTTAACTTTGATTGATAAGAGAAATCAAAAGTAAATTTTTGAGCATTTTTACTTGCACCTTCCTGATGAATTGAATCATTCACAACAGTTTGAAGGGCTTTTTGAAGTAAGTGCTCACAAGAGTGATTACAAGATGTTAATTTACGATTTAATTCATCAACAAGTAAATCAGCAGTATCACCTACAGTAATTTTATTTTGTGTATTAATTAAATGTAAATATTGTCCATTTGGCGCTTTGATTACATTTGCAACTGAAAGTTCTTGGTTGTTAATTTTTATTAAACCAAAATCATGTTCTTGACCACCACTTGTAGCATAGAAACATGTTTTATCAAATACAATTCAACAATTGCCATTGTTAATTGAAATTAGAGGTTCATAATTTTGGTCAAACAAAGCAATAATTTTTGAACCTTTCAATTGAAGTGTATCATACATAAACAATGAATTTAACTTAAAGTTCATCAAATTTTTATTTTGTTGAACCATTGCTTTAATTTTTTTATTTCCATGTGAAATTTGTTGATGCTTTAAAACAATTTCATCATATTTATGTTGATCAAATTTAATGTTATTTTGTTCACATAAATTTTTAATAACTTCAAATGGAAATCCATAAGTATCTGATAATTTAAAAACAGTTTCTGCATCCAATTCATTAGAGTTGTTTAAAGCTTTAATATACAATTCATAGCCTTTATTAAATGTTTGACTAAACAATTTTTGTTCTTGCAAAATAACTTCATTAATAATCTTCTCATTCTTAATTAAATAAGGATAAAATTCAGACATTGTTTCAATAATTGAATGAATTGTAGGTGTTAAGAAATCATTTGATAGTTCGAGGAATTTAGCACAGATTATTGATCTTCTAATTAATTTTCTAAGAACTGCTCCTCTTTCTTTTGCACTAGGAACTGCACCATCTGCAATTGCGAAAACGCATGCTTTAATATGATCAGCAATAATTATGAAATTACGATTAATATTTTTTTGTACTTTATCTTGTGTGAAATAAGCATCAACATCATACTTAAATGATTTTGAGTATTTTTCAATTGTTTTAATAATTGGCAAAAATAAATCAGTATCGTAATTAGTTGGAGTAGATTGTAATACAGATGCTAATCTTTCCAAACCGGCTCCAGTATCGATATTTTTTCTTGCTAATTCTGTATATTCATTTTTTCCGTTATTGTTGAATTGTGAAAATACAACATTTCAAATTTCAACATAACGATCATTCTCTATATCTTCAAAGAATAACTTTTCACCAATGTTATTTGGATCAAATTTTTCTCCACGGTCATAATAAATTTCAGTGCAAGGACCACAAGGGCCTGAACCCACATCCCAAAAGTTACGATCACGATTACATTTAGTTATTTTCTTTGGATTAATACCATGATCTAATCATGCTTGATAAGCATCATCATCTTCTTCAAAAACAGTGAAATATAACCTATTAACGTCTAAATGATAGTGGTTAACTAATAAGTCATATGCAAAATGAATAGCTTCTTTTTTGAAATAATCTCCAATCGAAAAATTGCCAAGCATTTCAAAGAATGTGTGGTGACGGGAAGTTACACCAATATTAAAAATGTCATTGGTACGAATTGATTTTTGAGAACTTGTTAAACGATTAGATGGTGGTGTTGCTGTTCCTGAAAAATAAGGTTTAAGAGTAGCCACACCGGAATTAATTCACAACAATGATGGGTCATTGTGTGGTATTAAAGATTGTGATGGGAATAAATAATGACCATTACTCACAAAGTAATCAAGTCAAGTTTTACGTATTTTATTTGCTGTTCATTTTTCCATATTCATTAATTATATAAACCTATTTTGATGAAATATCAAAATAGTAAAAATTTTCATCTTCTCCTCTGGACTGCATTCCAATTTTTAATAGCATATTTTTAGAAGGCGTATTTTGCTTATAACATTTGGATAATACTTTATTTAAACCCAAAGTATATAACGCATAATCAATAATTGCTTTTGCGCATTGACTTGTGTATCCTTTATTTTGAAATCTTTTTAAAGTTCTAAATCCTAATCAAGCTTCATGTTTGTAATCTATATCAAATAGATTAATTTCACCAACCAACTCATTATTTACAAAAATTCCTCATGAAATTTCATTTTTACGTAACAAATCTTTTTTACGGCTTTGTAAGAATCATTCTAAATCAACAGGTTTTTTGTAAACTTTTTCATCAAAATATTTGTGATAATCATACCCATAATATTTGTTTAAATCATCATCACTACATAATTCAAAATAATTTTTATCTTTTGAGGTTATGTCTGCTAGTTTTATTTCTTGGTTCACTTTAATAGTTTTTGCTTTAGTAACATAAAAAAATTCGTTATGAACATTAATTGTATAACCACATACCAATTCTTCAGGTTCATATTGAAGTTTTGATCTTCTCAAACCTTTATTACCAACATCATCTTCACGATTAATAAATTTTATATCATTTGTAACAAAAGTTTTTGCAAATAAATTTACAAAGAAACAGTCCAAACCAATGATTTTATGATTGATTTTTTCAACGTGGTTATATAAAGTGTTGCCACATTTTTCACCAATGCAAGCAGCAACAATTTCATCATTAATTTTCATTATTGCACCAATTAAATTAAACTCAAAATAATAGTCTAAAATTGAGCTTTCAAATTTGGCTGCATAATCACTAAAATCACTAATTTTTTCTTTAGGATATTTTTTTCACCAATTATCAATAAATTTTTTAGTTTCTTCAATATTGTTTCGATCAATTTTTAAAAATTCATATTTAATATTTTGTTTTAAAAAAGCTCTTATTCTGTTTCTTTGTTTTGAATATTTCCTTCCGGTTAATTCCAAAAATTCTTTAGCATTATATGAATAGTTCATCCATTTGCGGTCTTGGTGAATAGTATTGTGGTAATAGTAAATTGAAAGTATATTAATCAATTTATGTTTTGGTATGTCAATAAAACTTAATTTAAGTTTATTTTGAGTGCAATACTCTCCTATCAACTTTAACGATTCTTTTTCTTCATTTTCATTGTTTGATAATGAAATTGGATAGTAAAAATATGGTTGTTTATTCATTTCAACATATTGAATGTAGCAATTATTGGCTACGGTATAAAAAAAGTTGAATTTTCTTGCCCATAATATTTTTCATCCCATCGTATAGCTTCCAAGTTTATAATCGATGTGTTGAATAAAAGGCAAAAATTCTGAAATGTTTTCAACTTTTTGTTTTTTAAAACTTAACATGTTATAAATATATTTTACTAAATATAATAAATTTTATAATCTATACATAATATGACTGATTTTAAAACAACATTGAATATTTTGAAAACTTCATTTGAAATGAAGGCAAATTTGAATAAGAAAGAGCCAATAATCCAACAACAATGATTTGATAAAAGTGTTTATCAAAAGTTAATGAATAAAAACAAGGATAAAACTCGTTGAATTTTACATGATGGCCCTCCATATGCCAATGGAGATATCCATGTTGGGCATGCATTAAACAAGATTTTGAAAGACATTATTGTTCGCTATCGTTTTTTAAACGGATATAACTCACATTATATTCCTGGTTGAGATACACATGGTTTGCCAATTGAACACGCTTTGCTTAAAAAAGGTGGTAATAAAGAAGCAAATTTAACAGTATCACAAAGAAGAGACAATTGTAGAGATTTTGCTATTAAAAATGTGGATCATCAATTAGAACAATTCAAACGTCTTGGGTTAATTACTGATTTTAAAGACAAATACTTAACTCTTGATCCACAATTTGAATATGATCAACTAAGCTTGTTTAAGAACATGGTAGAAAAAGACTTAGTCTACCAAGATTATAAACCGGTTTTCTGATCATGGTCCTCTCATTCAGCACTAGCAGAAGCTGAAATTGAGTATAAAGATGTAGATTCTTATTCAATTTTTGTTTCATTTGATGTTATCGGTGATTCACCATTACTTAAAGCAGGCGACAAACTTTTAATTTGAACAACTACTCCATGAACTTTACCTAGCAACCAAGCAATAGCAGTTCACCCTGATTTTAAATATGCTAGAGTGCAAGTCGGTGATAAAGTATATGTGTTGTTAGCTAAAAAAATTGAGCAATTAGCTAAAATTTTAAATTGGAACAACTATACTGTTTTGAATCAATTTACAGGACGTGATATTGAAAATGTTCAATATAAACACATATGAATTGATAAAGTTAGTCCAATTATTTTAGCTGATTATGTAACTGACACAGATGGTACTGGATTAGTTCATAATGCTTCTGGTTTTGGATTAGATGATTACTATGCATGCAAGAAATATGGGATTAGCGTTTATTGTCCAATTGATGACAATGGTAAATTTAATCAACAAGTTAATGACTCAGAACTTGAAGGTGTATTTTATGATGCATCGAATGAATTAATTATTAAACGTGTTGAAAGTTTAGGAAATTTACTGAAAGTTGAAAAAGTAACTCACTCTGCCGCTGTTGACTGAAGAACTAAAAAACCAGTTATTTATCGTGCAACTAAACAATGATTTGTTAACATTTCTAAAATTCAAGACCAATTATTAGCTGCAATTGATAATGTTGTTTTCCCAAATGAAATTAACCGCAAACAATTAGTCAGTATGATTACAAACCGAAAAGAGTGATGTATTAGTCGTCAACGTGTTTGGGGTGTTCCAATTCCTATTATTTTTGATGAAGATAAAAATCCGATTATGGATGTTGAATTAATTCAACACACGATTGATTTAATTAAACAAAATGGAACAAATTCTTGATTTGAAAAACCAGTTGAATTCTTCTTGACTGAAAAATATAAGAATTCTGGTAAACAATTTATCAAAGAAAAAGACATCATGGATGTTTGGTTTGATTCTGGTAGTTCATATAATGTTTTAAGTGAACGTGGATTACCGCTTCCAGCTGATTTATATCTTGAAGGTGTTGATCAATATCGAGGTTGATTTAATTCGTCATTAATTTGTTCAGTTATTCAAAATAAATCCGCACCATATAAGAGACTAATTTCCCATGGTTTTACATTAGATGAGCAAGGTAGAAAAATGTCAAAATCAATCGGAAATGTAATTGATCCGTTAAATGTATGTAATGAATTTGGAGCAGATATCTTACGTATGTGAGTTGCAAGTAGTAATTATCAAGAAGATGTAAGAATAAGCAAAAACATTTTGACACAAATTTCAGAAATGTATCGTCGTATTCGTAATACAATTTTCAAATTCATTCTTTCAAATTTAAGCGATTTTGATTATGAAAATGACAAGTGTCTTGACTTTGATTTGGCAGACACTTATGTTTTGAATGAAATTAAAAATGATACTCAAAAAGTTGTTGATGCTTATGAAAAATATGATTTTGCTGCAGTGTTAAGAATTATCAATTTAGAGGCTATTAAATTGTCTGGATGATATTTTGACATAATTAAAGATAGTCTTTATTGTGATGAACCAAACAATAAAAATCGTAGATCTATCCAAACTGTTTTATTTGTAATTTTAAATTTCTGTATGTCAGCTTTAGCACCTATTATTCCTCACACATGTGAAGAAGCTTATCAACATGCAAATTTTAAAAACAAAAAGGAATCTATCTTCTTGACTGATTTCGTAAAAGAAATAAACATTAAAATTCCAGAAATCAACAAAGAATGATGAAAAGAATTCTTTGTGATTAAAGATGCGGTATTTGTTCAATTAGAAAAGATAAGAAAAGAAAACATAATTAATAAAAATACTCAAGCTAAAGTTGTAGTTAAATTAAAAGATAATCATAATAAATTTACTGCTCAACAATTGCAAAAGTTTTTAAATGTTGCGCAATGTGAAATTATTGTGGATAACAATCTTGAAAACATTCAAGTCGAGTGTTCTAATGCAAACTTGGTTAGATGTGAAAGATGCTGAAATTATTATCCAGCAGATCAAATTAACGAAGAACATATTTGTAGCAGATGCAAAAAAGTTTTAGAAAGTAAAAAATAGTTTAGATATTTATGAATATGACCATAAACAAATTTAAAAGCATTGTAAATAGCGATAAAGTATTGTTTAAATTTTTAGACGAGTTTAAATCTTATCCACAACTAAAAGCGCAATATCAAAATGATTTAACAAGTATTTATTTATCTACTGAACATTTGACAAAAAAAGATATAAAGCGAAAGAAAGTAGAAACTAAGGAAAAGTATAAGTTAGAATGTGAAAAATTAAAAGCATTCCAAGATAGCATTAAAGAATGTGCTAATGAAATTACCATTGGTAAAATTTCGAACAATGATATAAATAAGTTAACTGACTTTGAAAAACGTGTTAATGAAACACAAAAGATCATTAATGAGATTATTAACAAACGTGGCAGCAAATGCTATAAGTACTTTTTAAGTGACATCAAAAAATATGAACAATTAGACAAAAAACCAATTTTATATGTTCGAAATTTAACAAAATATTATAAATCTAAAAAAACACCAACAATTAATGCGTTAAATTTTAATGTTTATCCTGGTGAATTTCATGCGTTTATTGGTGCGAATGGTGCTGGAAAAACAACAACCATTAAATGTCTAATTACCTCATACTATAATTGATCTGGAACAATTTTAATTAATGGCAAGAAAAATGAAACGGAAGCTGCGAAGAAGAATATTGGCTACATTCCTGAGAAAGCAAGTTTCCCAGAATGTTTTTCAGCTTTCAGTTATTTAAAGTGAATGGTTATGCTTTCAGGATTAAAGGAAAAAGAAGCTAGTGAATTAGTCACAAAACAATTAAAAGATTTAAAAATGTGGAATCTAAGACAACGTTCGCCTAACACTTTCTCTTCTGGTCAGAAGAAGAAAATATTGCTGGCGCAATCTTTAGTTCACGATCCAGATATTATTATCATGGATGAACCAGTAGCTAACCTAGACCCTAAAGCCAGAATTGAATTCTTTGATACTTTACTTGAATTAAGAAAACAAGGCAAAGCTATCTTTGTCTCTTCTCACGTTTTAGCTGAATTAGATATTTATGCTGATTCGTTAACAATCCTTGATGGTGGTAAAATTATCTATTCAGGTAAGAAACAAGAATTGCTTGAAAAATATAATGCCAATGAGTATTTAATTAGAGTTAGCCAAAAAGACAATAATAAACTTCTTGATATTGCTAAAAGAATGAAAATATCATCGTTTTACGATGAAGAGGAGAAATGTAATACTTTCAAAATTGTTAAGAAAAGTGATGTTACTAAACTTCAAAAAACATTAATTTCTAAAAATATTTATGTTGATTTATTCCAACGCAATTATCCTTCACTAAACGATATTTATGAGGATATGATTGTTTTTGGCTCAACAGATACAATGAGAGAAACAAATCCTTCTAAACTTGAAATTAAATAATGGATACAAATGAAAATTTAAAATTTAAATTGCAAAATATTCCACATAAGCCTGGTTGTTATCTATGAAAAGATAAATACGACCAAGTTATTTATGTTGGAAAAGCAAGTGACTTGTATAAAAGAACACACCAATATTTTTTATCTAATCGTGATCAAAAAACATCAAAACTTGTTGAAAATATTGCTAATATAGATTTTATTACTGTTAGTAATGAAAATGAATCATTAATTTTGGAAAACAATTTAATTAAAAAATATCAACCAAAATACAACATTCTTTTAAAAGATGGAACTTATTATCCATACATTGTTTTAACTGATGAGAAAAATCCAAGATTAGTTTATACACGCAGTTCTGACACATACCATGGTAAGTACTACGGTCCATTTGCAACTAGTAAATCAAACAAGTATGAAATCTATAATTTTCTATTACGTTTATTTCCATTAAGAAAGTGTTATAAATTACCAAAAAAACCTTGCTTATATTATGACATGGGTGAATGTTTAGCTCCTTGTATAAATGACATCACAAAAGAACAATATGATGCAATTAAAAAAGACATTGACAATTTCTTTAAAGGTAATGCGAAATCAATAGTTACGTCATTAAAAGAAAAAGAAAGAAAATATTCACAAAATTTTAAATATGAAGAAGCTCAGAATGTATTGGAACTAATTAAAGGAATTGAAGAAATAAATCAATATCAAAATATTAATTTAGTATCTAAACATTCGATTGATGTTTTAGGTTTTTATGTTAATAAACAATACATTAGTATTGTTATATTATCATATGTTAATGGTAAGTTGTTGACAAAGAAACAGCAAATAGCCGAAATTAATGATTCAATAACTGAAACAATTGAAAGTTATTTAATGCAATTTTATTCTGAAAATTTAAACTTACCTAAAAAGTGTTATGTTGGCTTAGAAGAAAATAAACTAAAAAATTTGACACAAAATTTAAAAGTTAATTTTATTAATCCTAAAACTGGCAAATTTAAAAATATTCTTGAAAATGCAATTTTAAATGCTAAAGAGTTCTACAATTCAAATTACTTGCAATATAAGAGATCTGTCGCTCTAAATGCGGATGCTTTTGATGAATTAAGAAAGGTATTAAAAATTGACAATTTAACTTTAATTCATATCTTTGATATGTCTAATTTGTTTAATGAAGATCGTATTGGCGCAATGGTTGCACTAGAAAATGGTAATTTTAACAAAAACTTATACCGTAAATTCATCATTAAAAATGAAAAGGCACATTCAGATGTTGAATATATGAAAGAAGTAATTACTAGACAATATTCTCACATGCTTAAAAATCATGAGGAATTACCTAATTTAATTATTGCTGATGGTGGGAAGCAACAAGTTCACACTATTATTAAATCACTTAAAGATAATAAATTAAATTTAATTATTCCAGTTATCGGATTGGTAAAAAATAGAAAACATCAAACTGAAAAGATTTATTTACCAAATGGTGAGTTTATTCCTTTAGATAAAAATTCAGAATTATATTTGTATCTTTTAAAGATACAAAATGAAGTTCATAGGTTTGCAATTACATTCTTTAGAACAAGGAAACAATCTTCATTATTTAAATTAAAACTTGAAGAAATTCCTGAAATTGGCAATGCAACAATTAACAAATTATTGAATAACTACCAAAATATGAGCAGCATTAAAGATGCAGCTATTGAAGAAATAGCTCAATATGTTGGTTTAAAAAAAGCAAAAATAATTAAAAAACACCTGCAAAACGACTAATTTTTTGTTTCATTACATATATTATTTAGTAAACTAATAGTATGGTTGAAACAAAAAGAATTCTAGTCATGTCCGATACTCATGGATTGAAACAAGATGATATAACCAAAATAATCGAAAAGGAGAATTGTGATTACAATATCCATTGTGGCGATTATCTTTATGATTTTGACTACATGAAAGAGCATTTTGATTATTTCGTTGATGGAAATAATGATGTTAAACACGGATCTGAATACAATTCAAAAACATTTACCATTTGTGGTTTTAAATTCTTTTTGTTTCATGGTAATCAACTTTTTTGACATCCATACCACGTTTGAATAAAACATTTATTTTATGAAGCTCATCAACAAAATGTTGATGTTTTATTGTTTGGGCATTCACATACTTATCTTGTGCAACAAGATAATCAACATATAATCATAGCTAATCCTGGTTCAATAACCATGGGAAGACATCGAAAATCCACATATATGATTATCACAATTAAAAATCGTGAAATTAATTTTGAGGAAAAAGTGCCTGAGTTTGCATAGCTTATATAATTTATATAACATAGTAACATCAGTAGACGGGGGAAACACATATTAGAACGCATATAAGGTACACTTTTAATACTTTATTTCGTAAGTCAACATTTTGAATTGTACTTGGCATTTATTATGCTATCTTTACACTTTTAGTTGTAATCGTTCCAGCAGTATCAAACTCTTATCTATTATGAGCATGGGTTGTAAGAGTTAGAACTTTTCATGTTATTTTGGAATATATCATTGCACTGATAGGTGCTATAATTGCTTTATTCATTTTTAGGCAACCGCAAGATGACGGTAGCGAGTTATTAGTGTGTTCTAAACCATTGAATCATACAAAAATTATTGCGTCTAAATTCATTGTTTTTGTATTAACTGTTTCAATTTTTGCTGCCGGAAGTTCTTTGATTTCTTGCTTTGGTTTTTGTTTATCCAATGTCAATTATTGAGCAGTATTAAGTTTGATAGTCAGTCTGTTTGCAGTTAACTTTGTTTTTACTCTTTTGTATGGTGGTATAGCAATTATCATTTCCATTTATCATGGAAAAATAGGAATAATAGCTGGAAACATTGTAATCGCTTTGCTTGCATCAATTTATAGTACAGTAGCTACTGTTGCTTTAAAAGAGCCTTCAACTGTTATTACTGATTCTAAAACAGAAACAAGTACTAATGGTTCTTTTGTGGACTATCAAAACAAACAATCAAAATATGAATATATCGTTCCACTAACGGATAACTATCTTGAATTAGCTACAAAAGTCAATCTAGATTGAGAAAAACAAACATATGAAAATGCTGTTAAAGAATCATTGACGAGAAAATTTGCACCATTGAATTTCAATTACCACATGTATTTAATTGCCAATTTATGACATTTGAATGATGTTAGAATGCAAATCAATGGAATTAGTGAATTGGGTGCTACATCAACATATGATTACAAAATTGATGGTTTGTTACACAGTGTGCCATCGCAGTCAGTAGACTATACTGATGACCAATATACTGAATGGAGTGATTTTGGTAAATTAGGATCACCGTTGTTTTATACGCAATACTCAAATTTAAAAATTGAGGATTTACAGTATATAACAGAATGTAATTCAATCCCTCCTGCTGATATTCAGGATATTTATTGAGACAAATTACTAAAAGTTTTCCAAAATGTAATTACTTCGCTAAATGTTAAAATGCCAAGTGGATTAAGTGCAGCTGAATCATTAATTCCTTCAACATCCAGACTTAATGGTCCTTATACAGACACAAGATTACTTTTCCGTTATGATGATCCATGGTCTCTTTCACCAACATATACTGTTGGTAAGTTTTATAATGGTTCATCAAATTTTAAAAACTTTCAATACTTTAATCCTGAATTAATTGAACCAACCCCTGAAGAAAAAGATGTGTTCGACTATATTGTTTATGAATCTATGTTTGATGTTGATTCTGTTATTTATAATTATTGCTTCAAAAGAAACTCAATGTATTACAAAATTGATTTAGTTAGTGAGAAACAAAACTATTTATACAGTAAGTATATTTATCAAATATTAAATCTAGATGGAGTTAAATCACTTTTAAAATTGAATTCAGATTATGATTATGCATTGGAATTCTATAAGCTTAAGTACTACTTATCAAGACAATTATTAGGATATTATGGAATTGATAATGCTATTTGTACAAATTGAAATAACCCAACAAGTGATAAAGTTACAGTTCCATATGAAAATTACTTTCGTTTAGTATTTATTCCACAATATAATTCTTACTATGTAAGAAATATTGATGACTATCGTGATAATATACCTCATGGTATATTGCCTATTGATGTTGATATTAATCCTAAAGATCTTTTCCGCTATGGCTCATTTGCGTTGCCTCGGATAATTAACAACGATGATCCTACATACGATATTTTGAGTTGAATTTTAGGAAACGAACCTTTTTTCCCTCCATACCAAGGCGATTGCATGAAAGCTTCTTCATGTGAATATGATGGTTCAATTGATCCTTCAACAGTTGAAAACAAACAACTTTATGAAATTTTCAACATTTATAAAGGTGATTGAAGTAATGTAGAAGATCATTATGGTTATTTTTCAGAATTAGGTTTAAAATTAGATACTATATTAAACAACTTCGTATTTAAAAGAACACCAATTTATATAGATGATGACTACAGTAATTTATATAACTCTAAAATTTCATCAAATAGCATGTTAAGTCTAATTTTTAATAGACTTGCATTCAAATACAGTTGTACAGATGCTTACAACCCTTATGTATTGTTAGTAGTGTACATCACCATTGATTTGTTAATTTTAACTGGAGCTTTCTTAAGATACATTCGTCATGATTTCAAATAGTTAGTGTGTTATAATTTCACATATGACACAACAGCGGATTAACACACCAAAATTTAAAAATACTAAAAAATATTTATCAAATTTTAACTTGTCCGCAAGCATTGTTTTTAAAGCATTACTTATCATTTTTATAATTGTGGGAATTATTTATTTTTTCCACAATTCAATTCAAAATCCATTAAGTGGAAAAATATGAATACCAGGATCTTTTGGTATTTCAATCAGTGTTTTTTGCTTAGTACTGTATATAACATCTTTAGTGTTTGATATTCGTAATCATGTTAAGAAAATTGAGATTACACCACAATTCATAACATTACTTAAAACAATATCTTTAACAGCGGTTATTGCAAATATGTTTTTCTACTTCATATCTGCAACAATTAATTATGTTGAAATATTTAGTACTGTTTCTGACTCATTCCTATTTATTTATGCACCATTCATCATGTTATTTGATTTCTTTGTTTTTGAGTACAAAAACGAACTGAGATGAATTCATGGATTATATGGATTGTCAGTTTCTTTCTTATTAATTGCTCTTGTAATTTTAGGATATTTCATTGGATACTATTATGAATTAACAGATATTGTTTTAGCTCTTATTTTCATTTTAATTCCTACTGGAATTATGTATGCATTAATAGCAATTAATCATGTATTACATAAAGCCATTATTAAAAACAAAGGCAATATAAGTTTGTACAATAGCATTTTAATAAAGTTACTATTATTAGTATCTGGAATAGTTGGTTTAATTGTGCAATTTATAGTAGCGAGTGGAGTATTTAGTGCAAATTGATGGACGGGATTAATGTTCTTTACAATTCAAAGTAACATTTGAATAATTGTTACTGTATTATGTTTTTTAATAATTGAAATTGTTGAATTTGCACAAAAAATGTCAATCATAACTGCAGCAGCAAGATCATTGAAATTAGTATTTACAGTCTCAATTAGTTTAACTGGAATAGTATTCACTTTCATGTTTACACCAACATTTGTCGGACTAAATGCATTTATTTCTATTTCAAATACACTATTGCATATTATGGTTCCATTAGTTGCCATCTTTGATTTTTTATGATTTGACTTTAAAACTGAACATAAATACAAAGATGTACCATATAGTCTAATTCCTCCAGTTTATTACACAATTTTTGTTGTAATATGTTTTTACAACAACATTCCATTCATTAATGACTTGCCATATCCTTATTTCTTTTTTAACTTTGGAAGTCCTACAGGATGATTTGGTTTCTGCAACAAATTACCATTCATGGGGTCATTCTACTGAATCTTGTTGATTGCTGGTATCATAACTGGCGGTGGTTTCCTATATACTTGGTTAATGAAAAGAAAACGCCAAAAATACTTAATAGCGCAGTATAGTTTAAAGTGCCCAATTAATTAAACTTAATTCATTAGATTTAACATTTGTTCATTTTTATGATATCATATATATGATAAATATATAAATTATGGAATTTTCAATTAATTTTCTTACTAATGTTCTTGTCATTGCCCTAGGGCTTTTGGCATTAATAACAGGAATTTTTATATTCCCTACTACAAAAAAATACAAAATTGCTGCAATCACTTTTAGTCATTCAAAAAAAGAATGAACTAGAATTTCTCTATTGGAAAGAGCGATTGCAATTTTCTATTTCGTAATATTTTCCGTTGTATTGATAGCGGTTTCTTACGACATAGTAACATTCGGAGCTCAAGCTGCTATTTGAGGAAAAACGGACATTTGATTTTACCTATTATTCTCTATGTTCGTACCGTTTGCTGCAATAATGGTATGTTCAGCAGTGGTACTACCATTAATGTTAAAAACTAAAAAAGCAACATTATGTTCATCTAAAAATATAGAACTTTTGAAGAACACTAAATCTGGTCTTTCAGAAAAATCAGCATATGCTGTATGCAACTATTCAATCTTTGTATGTGCTTTCAACATACTTGCTGCAGCTGCTGTAATTGTTCTAACTTTCTTAAGGTTTATTCCATCAACAGCTATATTTGCTAGCAACGAATACATCCAAGTTTCAATGGTAGGAATCATCATACTTTCATTGATTTTTATGTTTGCTTTAGCAATTGTGATGTCTGCTAACTCTAGAAAATCAAAATATAAGATTTTGAATTTCAACGCTTTCATGAAAGCTGAATACATGAATAAAGACCAAGTTGTAAGAACTAAAGGATGAAACGCTATCTTTGTGTTTGCTCAACTATTTGGTTTAATTGCATTAGGGGGGTTCATAGCAATTTCCTTAGTTTGATTCATATCATTTAACAACTTACCTGTCGGTATTCCTCAAATCATTGCTTTAGAAGACTTTGAAAAACAAATACTAATCTATGTCTCATATGGATTAGCTGGATCTGCAATATTGTCGTTAATCTTCTCGCTAATCACAATCGCTTCATTAAAACACAATTTCTACAACACTAGAGCATTATTTACTCAAAATTGAATTCTTTCTTTATTAAGTATTGTTGCTTCTGCAGCTTACATAGTAATTTGTTTAAGATTTGCAACTATATTCAATCCATTACCAACTGCAATGTCTATAGGTCAAATACTAATAATCATTGCATTATTCACTTTAATTTCTGGATTTATTGCTTACTTAGTTCTAGCTGGTTACTTTATTGATAAACAAAATGAAAAACCTTACTTGTTGTACTCTTATATTCAAACTTTAAACAAAAACGAGAAAAAAGAAGAAGTAGTTCCTACTGTTCAAAGTCAACCTGCTGTTGCAAGCACTAATTATGTACAACAACCACAACCAGTTTACAATAACACAACTCCTATTTATGTAAATGTTGCAAATACACAACCACAATCTAATAGTGATCATGAAAGTGCAAAACAAATTTCTGAACTTCATGAAGAAATTGCAGAATTAAAGAAAACTATTGAGTCTAGCAATACAAAACAAACAATTACTACTGATCAAATAGAAGACATTCCTGCATATATTGATATCAATAGAGTTACAAATACACAACCACAATCTAATAGTGATCATGAAAGTGCAAAACAAATTTCTGAACTTCATGAAGAAATTGCAGAATTAAAGAAGACTATTGAGTCTAGCAATACAAAACAAACAATTACTGCTGATCAAATAGAAGACATTCCTGCATATATTGATATCAATAGAGTTGCAAATGAAAAATCTAGTACTACTTATCCTATTTGAAAAAATAGAAAAGGTATTTCTCAAGTTAAAAAACCTGTAAAACAGGAAGAACCTGAAGAACCTAAAGAAACTAAAACTACACTTTACCCTATTTGAAAAAATAGAGAAGGTTTAAATCCTAGATTTAAGAAGAAATCATCTCCTAAAAAGAAGAGCAGCAGAAAACATAACATGAAGAAAGCTAAAATAATTTTTAAAGAAAGAGGCTTTTTTCAAAGAAAACCTAAAAAAGATTCAAAGATAAAGAAATAATTTTTAGGTTATACTATTTAGAGAAAAACGACCAACAGTTGGTCGTTTTTTATTTAATTTTTAATTACAAATCGATTTTATTAAATTCTTTTGCTCCAATTCGATATCCTATATAACTTAAGATATAGAATGAAATTCCACCAAATAATAGTATTCCGAATTGAGCTATAAGTCCATACATATCATAACTACTTAAAATTGGTGCAAAAACCATTATGATTGTAATTATTATTAATAGAATTAATGCACTAAATAATGAAATCAAATTAGGACCAGTAATTTTCTTAAATGGATTTTTGTAATATAAAGAAAATAATATACAGTTTGTAACACCATATGTTAATAATGCAAAACCAATATAAGAAATGCATGGTTTAAAAGCATTAATAATGTTTGAAGTTGGTGTTTGTGATGGAGTATATAAGAATCCTCTTATAAGACCCCCTACTATTGCTAGTAGTAAAGCTGACAATTCTACAAGTCCAATAAATAACATTTTTGCTTTAACCACATCAGTTTTCTTTAATGGTAATAAGGATGTATACTCAATATCCTTATTTGCTAAATTTCTTGGAAATAATGTCATTAAACCACTTAATGAGATAATGATAGATGCAACCGGTGGATAATTAGGAACTAAAATTGTTAAAGATAAAATAACAAAAATAATTATATGAGCATCTAGCGATAATTTAATTTCTTTAATTAGTAATTTCTTCATCTTGAATTCCTCTTTCAAAAGCAATCATAATTTCTTCCATGGAAGCCTTACTGCATTCGATTTCTTTATTATCAATTTTTAATTTGTTATTCTTGCGAATAACACCTTCAAATTTTCCTAATCTGTCGCGATAGTAAAGAAATTGATTCTTAACATCATTAAATAATTCACTTTTACCTTGATAGTGTAAATAATCACTTTCAAAGGTTGTTACATCTTGGTCAACAATAACTTGTCCTTTTTTAATGTAAATAATTTCATTAGCACATTTCTCTAAATCAGAAATAACATGAGTTGAAAATAAAATGGAATGTTCTTTATCAGCGACCAAATTTAAGAAAATATCCATTAGTTCATCTCGACTAACAGGATCAAGTCCAGAAGTTGGCTCATCTAACAATAGAATTTTAGCACCTCGCGATAAAGCAATAGCTAAACCATATTTAACTTTCATTCCTGATGATAAAGCTTTAATTTGTTTATTTTCATCAATACCAAAATTTTTTAGGTATTGATGGTAAAGATTATCATCTCAATGTTCATAGAACATTTTTGTAACATCAGTTAATTTTTTAACTGTTTTAGTTTGATAATAATCAGATTTACCAAATAGTATTGCTACATCTTGTTTATAATCAGATTCAATATCAAGAATGTTTTTATTACCAAATAAAACTTCACCAGATGTTGGTCTTATTAAGTTATACATGCATTTCAATGTAGTTGTTTTACCAGCTCCATTTCGACCAATAAAACCAACTATTTTACCAGGATTGATTTTAAAACTTATGTTTTTTAAATCAAACTTTTCATAATGTTTGGATATATTTTTAACCTCAATAATTTCCATTATTTTCACCAAATGTTTATCTTTTTCTTAATTATACTTTTTTTAAATTAAAAAATGACCAACAAAAATGTCGGTCATTAAATTTATTATGGATGTGGAGGTTGGATTCGAACCAGTGTCCTTCAGATTATGAGACTGACGAGCTACCGAGCTACTCTACTCCGCGATAGTAAAAAACGCATTATACACAATTTTAATTTTTGTAAAAAATTATTAATAAAAAATGATCCGTTTTAAACGAATCATTTCATTAAGTATTGAGTATTTAGCTTAAATTAGCATTCACAACAGTCACATCCGCAATCACAGCAACAAGAATCATCATCACCAGGAATGCAACCATGTTCTTTAAAGTAAGTTCCTAATTTATCTGCAACAATAATTGCAGCAGATACTTTATCAGGAGTTACTTTAAATGGCATATTACCCATAGGTACACCAGGACCAGTAGCTTTTTCAGCTACTTTGTTTAATAATTCTTTGTCTAGTTTTTCAACATGTAAGTCTTTTAAGCATACTGGTAAATCAACAGAAACACAGAATGCTAGCACTTTGTTTAATTCTGCCACACTTGCATTTTCTAATACTAAATGACAAATAGTTCCAAAAGCAACTTTTTCGCCATGGTAGCATGCATGAATTTCAGGAATTAAACTTAAAGCATCTTGAATAGAGTGAGCAGCACCCAAACCACCTGATTCAAATCCGATAGTTGATAAGTAAGTGTTAGCTTCGATAACATTCTCTAAAGCTTCAGTTACAACTTTATTTTCACAAGCAACACAAGCTTTAAAACCATCTTTTAAGATTGTTTTATAGCAAAGCTCAGCTAATGCTAAACCAGTAATTGAAGGATGTCCTTTTCATTCTGTAACTTCACGGTTAGTTGCATAGGCACTACGTGCTTCAAAGTAAGTTGAAAGTGCATCACCTAGTCCAGCTTTTAATAAACGAACTGGAGCTTCAGCAATAATTTTTGAATCAACAATTACCATTTCTGGCGATTTGACTGGGTAATAGTATTGATCAAATTCATGGTTTTCTTTGTAAATAATTGCTGAGTGGCTACATGGAGCATCACAACTAGCAGCTGTTGAAAAGATGATGCATACAGTTTTAGCTTTATAAGCTGCAGCTTTGACAGCATCAGCACATTTTCCACCACCAACTGCGATAATTACATCACATTTTGAAGCAGCAGCTATTTTAGCTAAACGGTCAATTTCAACCATTGAAGATTCACCATTAAAGTTTTCAAACTTAATTTCGTGTTGGTCTTTTTTATCTTTAATTTTTGCATTTCCTTTTTCAAATGCAGTAATGATTTTAGGTTGAACTTTTTGAGCTACTGGTTTATCCAAAATAAACAAAAAGTTTTTTCCTCAATCAGCGATATCATTGAAAATGTTTTCAATTTCATTTGGGCCTTGGATATATCTCAGAGGCGATCCGATAATTCTTGACATATTTTCTCCTTAAAAAATATACATAGAATTATTATATATTATTGCAATAATTTATTGTGATGCAGAAAATAGCAATTTACATAGCGTCGTAAATAGATTTAAAAGTTTTTAAAGTGTGAGTAAAATCGAATGTTCCAATTTTTTTATGATTTGCATAAATTACAAATTTATTTTTCAAACCATAAATACCAATGTCTGCATTTTTTGCTTCATTTAGACCATTAACTAAGCAACCCATAATGGCTACAGTTATTTTTTTAGGCTTTAAATCAATGTAAGGTTTGATTACATGGAGTAATTTTGTAGAATTTGCTTGCATTCTTCCACATGTTGGACAACTGATTAACTTTGTTAAATTAACACTAAAACCATTTTCTTGCAAAATAGTTTTTGCAACAATTGGTTCATCATACGGATCACCAGAAATTGAAATTCGAATGGTATTACCAATTCCAAGTTTCAACAATTCAGTTAAAACAATTGTTGAACGAATACAAGATGTCTGTAAATCTCCAGCTTCAGTTACTCCAATATGCAATGGATACTTAAAATTTTTAGCAAGTAACTTATTTAGTTCAATTGTTTGTTGCACTGATGTTGATTTAACACTTAAAATAATATTTGAAAATTTGTGTTTTTCACAAACAGAAATATATTTTTTAATTAAGTTAATTATTTGTGAATTGGTTTTAATGTTTTCTGGTAAAGAACCAGAATTAATACCAATTCTAATTGCTACTTTATTTTTATTTGCTTCCAAAATAATTTTTTTAAATTCTTGTAAATCTTTCAAATTACCCGGATTGATTCTAATTTTTGCAACTTTTGATGAAATTGCTTTTAGTGCAAAATTTACATTAAAATGAATATCTGCTACTATAGGACAAGGTGATAGTTTAACGATTTTTGCTAAACTTTCAGCATCTTGTATATCTAATACGGATACTCTAACAAGCTGGCAACCTAATTTAAATAATCATTTAATTTGATTAACTGTTTGCCTAACATTACTCGTTTTAGTATTTGTCATTGATTGGATAACAATATTATTATTGCCACCAATAACAATGTTTCCAACTTTTACTTTTTTAGTTTTGTTTCTTGTATAAATCATTGAGATTATTATAAATTATGTTGTTTTAAGAATTGTTTGACAAGGTTATTAACTTCTTCAGCAGTAGAACATTCCAATGCTTTGTTAGCTAATTTTTCACATTCCTTAACGCTTAAAGAATTAATAATTTTTCTAGCTTGTGGAATACTTGAAGCAGACATTGAGAAGTCATCCAATCCTAGACCAATCAATATTGGTATTGATTGAATATCACCAGCCATTTCACCACACATCCCTACAAAACGATTTTTTGAGTGACCGCCTTTAATTGTTAAACTAATTAATCTTAATAATGCAGGATTATTTGGCTGGTATAGATATCCAACAACCTTTGACATACGATCAGCAGCAAAGCTATATTGGATTAAGTCATTTGTACCAATTGAGAAGAAATCAGAATATTCTGCAAATTTATCAGCAAGTATAGCAGTACTTGGAATTTCAACCATCATACCGATTAAAATGTCATCAGATACTTTAATCCCTTCTTTTCTCAATTCTTCAAATACTGATAGAGTGAATTCTTTTGCTTTCTTGAATTCTTCAATGTTAGCAATCATTGGGAACATAATCGCTAATCGTCCATAAACACTTGCTCTACCTAATGCTCTTAATTGTGTTTTAAAAATTTCTTTATGTGCTAAACAAAATCTAATTGCACGGATACCTAAGAATGGGTTCATTTCATGTTCAAAAATATAATATGGTAATTTCTTGTCACCTCCAATATCAAGTGTACGGATAACAACTAAACGATCACCTAAACAAGATAATACATCTTTATATGCATTAAATTGTTCTTCTTCTGTTGGTCAATTGCTCTTACCCATGTATAAGAACTCAGTACGATACAATCCAACACCTTCACATCCATATTTGTTAGCACCATGAACATCAGAAATATTTCCAATATTTGCTTCACATTTGATTTTTTTACCATCTAATGTTTTGGTTTCTAATTTAATGTACTTTGCAAATTCAGCTACCATTTCTTTGTATTTTTCAATTTTTGTTAACCATACATTTTCATCTGGATTTAAATCGATTATTCCTGCTTTTCCATCTAAACCAACAAATTGACTATTTTTAACTTTGTCTAAAATATTTTTAGCTCCAAATACTCCAGGAATTTCAAATGACCTAGCCATAATTGCAGAGTGAGAAGTTTTACCACCGACTTCGCTAATAATTCCTTTAACAAATTTTGGATCTAACAATGCTACATTACTAGGTTGTAAATCGTTACTAATCAAAATGGTTGGAGTTTTGATTTCTAATAGATTTGGAATTTCAATGTCTAAGATATTGCAAAGAATTCTTTCTTTAACATCAATTAAATCAGAAGCTCTTTCTTTAAAATACGTGTCATCCATCTTTGTAAACATTTCATAATATTGGTCAAAAACATCGTCAATAATTTTAACTAAATTAACTCTTCCTCCGACCATTTTTTCCTTAATTTGATTTAACATTTCTGGATCATTAGCCATTTGAATGTGTGCATCAAAAATTGATGATTTTTCTTCACCTAATTTTTCTTTAGATAAAACTTTTATTCTTTCCAATTGCTTTTGAGTTTTAGCGATTGCACTATCCAATTTTTCTAAAGCTATGTTTTTTGATATTCAGTTAGAACTTGAATGAACATCAATAGCAGGTTTTTTTATGCAAAGACATTTTGCATAACTAACTCCATCACTAACTCCAATAGCTTGTATAATATTCTCTTTTGACATGATATTTTTATTTTATATTATTAAAGTGCTTCTTATGATTAAAAATAATATTTTTTAAATATTGATTTTTACAAAATATTTTGAAGATAATTAAAAAATATCTAAACTATTAGATATTTAGCGTGAATTTTATTTATTTTAACTAATTATGGTTAATAGTTAAACCAAAATGGAAGCCAAAGTTTGCAAGTGTATCACTACTTTTATAGTAGAATATACTGACTGTAGCTACATGATCCACTCAATTTTTAAATGCAGATATAGGAGCATCAGCCACTGTTCCGGTATAACCGATTCTAACTGAAACTAAAAGAGTGCAACCATAAAACATAGAAGAATAGCAACTATTTGCTAAAATTGTTGCTGGTAAATCAGGCGTAGTTGTTTGAGATGCACAGCCCTTGAACATTTCAACAGCAATAATTTTCTAGTGCTATTGCTGGTAATGCTGGTGCAGTTGTTAACGAAGTACAAACAGTAAACATTTCATAATATTGGTCAAAAACATCGTCAATAATTTTAACTAAATTAACTCTTAGAAAATAATGGACTTTTTTCATAATTTTCCGATAAAATTTCCGTGATATTTTAGGACTATTTTAATCGCTTCATTTTATAAAATCATCACATAAAAAGGAGAAGAATATGAATTTTATGAGTTTAGTAGGAATAGTTGAATCTATTCAAATGAAAACAATTAATGATTATATTTCCATTGTTAATTTGAAAATTGATAATGTGCTTTGTCAAAACAGACTTAATCAACTCGAGTATCAAGTTGTTCCAGTAAAAGTAAATAAAAAAATTTTCAAAAATGAAATCGGTCTTTTAAAACCTGGAACAATTATTGGCATTAAAGGAAGAATTGATTGCGATAATCAAAAAATTGACTTAATTGCCGAAAGAATTAAAATTTTTTAATTAGCTATTAACAGTTATTTCTACATAAATATATAATAATTATGTATATTTTTTAAGGAGAAAGTTATGTTAGTGGATACAAGAGTAGAAACCTCTGAAAACAACACTGGATTTAATCCAAATGTTCAAAACAAAATTAATACACCTAAAAGAAATGTTGGAATTACTATTATAAATGTTTTTTTGTGTATCATTACTATTGGTATTTATGCAATTGTTTTAGTTAAAAAACGTAACTGATTCAATAATCAACAACAAGAAATCAATAAAAGAACTAGTGACATTAGTGTTCAATTAACACAAAGAAGAGATACTTTGATTAAATTACTAGATTTAACTAAATCTCATATGAAATATGAAAAAGATTTATTAAAAGATGTTACTGAATTAAGATCTCTTAGAAGTGGTGACATTAAACCTGAAAATTTATCTAGTGTTAATGACAAAATTAACAAAGGATTTGCTAAGGTTAATGTTGCTTTTGAAGCCTACCCAAATTTACGTGCTAGTGACTCAGTAATGCAGTTAATGTCAGCAGCTGATTTAAATGAAAGAGAAATTGCTGCAAGTCGTAGACTTTACAACCAATCTGTAATGGAATTCAATCAAAAATTATTTGTATTCCCAGATCAAAACATCGCTGCTATGATGAAATTGCACACACTTCCATTATTTGAAGCAAGTGCTGAGCAAAAGAAAGATGTAAACTTAGATATGACTTCTTTCTTGAGTGAATAGTTGAATTATCACGAATTAAAAATAAAATTTATGAGTAATGAAAAGATAACCTCATTAGATGTTTATAAGTTTTATGATCAAAAAATCAAAGATTCAGTAAGTGAAAACACTAATGAATATATTGATAAAATCTTTGACAATAGTAATTACGATAAGAAATTAGCTGATGAACTTGTTCCAAAGATAGATATTCAAAATGAACAAATTGAAGCTTATAACAAAAAGTTTTATAACAAACCTAAATTTTTTAGCAGATTAAAAGGTTTAATTATTTTTTTCGGCATCCTATTAGCTTTAGGAGTTACTCTTGGAGTATTAGGTTTTTTAAGTATATCAATATTGTGATGGGGCTACTTAGGAATTGGTTTGGGATCTCTTGGCTTTATTCTTTTTATTGTGTTTATGGTTCTTTATTTTAAATGAAAGAAACAGGCACAAATAGAAAAGACAGATATTACACCTATTCTTGAACAGAATAAAGCCGACATTGCAGCAATGCATAAAGAAATGCGAAAAGTTATTAATTCTATTAAAGCAAGAGATTGTTTTGATATATATGAAAAATCTTTCGAAAATTTTAAAATAAATAACCACATTTCTGAGGAAGATTATAGTATCTGACAAGATGTTTTAAGTCAAAACAAAAATGAATCATTATACTGTGAACTTCATGGTGGAGTTTATTATCACCCATTCATGTACTTAACATGTAAGTGTATGGAAATGCGTGATGTACCATATACTGGTTCAACTATTGTTACTTACACAACATCAGATGGCCATGGCGATTATAGAACTCATACCACAACTGTTACAGCTACAATTTATAAACCAAAGCCATTTTATGAAAAAGATACACACTTTGTGTATAAAATTAATGCATATCCAGATTTAACTTTCAACAGTTTACCATCATTAAAAAACGAGCATGCTGTAAATAAGTTCTATAAACAACATAAAGAATATGAAAAGATGGAAAACCCTAAATTTGATCTTCTTTTACCATTTGAAAGAAGTGATGATTTACAATTCCATACAGTTTTTAGTATTTTTACTCAAGAACAAATAGTTAATTGCATTGAGCAATATGGTTTAGAAAATTTAAAAATAGTTAAAACTGGCCGATTTGTTTACACTAACTTAGATAATGATTTAACTAATAAAAATTTAGTTTATAGCGGTGACGTATTCCTAGATTATAATCCTAAAGTTATTAGAGATAACTTTATTAAAGCTATGAATGATAATATGAAATTCTTGTATCAATACATGTCACCAATTTTCTCTGTTGGATTATTTCAACAAGAAAGATTTATTACCCAAAAATCTAAAGCAAGCAACAATAATGCTATTGGTTGCATGATTCAAAAATTTATCAATTCGAACGCCACAACAACTAATTACTTTCATTCTAAAACAAGTAACGTAGTTTATGATGCTATCCCTTCTACTAAAGTGCTTTATGCTAACCATAATTATGCAGTTACATTAATGCGCATGGAATCATTTAGTCATGTAAATAAAGTAGAAAATGTAACCAAATATTTTCAAGGAAAAGTTGTAATTGTGCCTGTTCATTATCTTGAATTTCATCCATTAGAAAATGAATACTTAACATTATCTTGGTTAAATAATAAATCAATGTGTGATTGCATTATTGAAAACAAAGATGAATATATGGCAAGTTCAAGAATTAAAGCTATTTATAAATATTTGGATCAAGTAGTAGTTATTTTTGAACAGGATGTTAAATCAATCATGGGTAAAGAAAACCTAATTATTAGTAAAGTAAATTCTTACTTTAAATAATAACGCAAATTTAAATATAGTTTATATTCTTATAAACTAAATTAAAATCAATATCTTGTTTATTGACTATTTTTAATATAAAAATTGTTCAATTTCACGACTTTGAATAAATTAAATTAATTTAATCTTTGGCATTTGTTAATTTATCTTTATAATCTATATATTAAGTACTTATGAATATTAAGCAAGAGAAAACAAAAGTTATTTTTATTTTTGGCGGAGTATATAGTTCTTTAGGAAAAGGAATTGTTGTTTCCTCAATAGCCAAAATACTTACAAATCTAAATAAAAAAGTAAGTGTATTAAAATTTGACCCATATCTTAACGTTGATCCAGGAACTATGGCTCCAGGACAACATGGCGAAGTTTATGTTACTAAAGATGGAGCACAAACTGATCTTGATTTAGGACACTACGAAAGATTTATTGGAAGAGAGCTCACTCAATTGTCTAGCGTAACTAGCGGAAGAATCTACAATGAAATTATTCATCGTGAACGTGAAGGAAAATACAATGGTAAGACTGTCCAAGTAATTCCACATGTTACGAATGAAATTAAAGAAAGAATTTATCAGATTATTCAATCTGAAAACCCAGATTTCCTAATTATAGAAGTAGGTGGAACGGTTGGAGATAGTGAATCAATTCCATTTACTGAAGCTATTTCACAATTTATTCTTGAACACGGTCAAGAAAATACAATTGTTTGTTTGGTTTCACCATTAATTTCTTTAAGCTCTACAAGCGGAGAATTAAAAACTAAACCTACTCAACACTCAATTAGACAATTACGTTCTTTAGGTGTTTCACCAAACTTTTTAATCTTGAGAAGTAGTGTAGAAGTTGGACAAGATACATTTGAAAAAATTCAACTTTCAAGTCACATTTATAAAGATAACATTTTTATATCTCCTGATTTAGATTCAATTTATGAATTGCCAGAAAAACTTTACGAACAAAACATTCATTTACGTATTTTCAATTATTTCAAGATTAAATACGATAAAGAAAAAGACACATTTAAGAAAAATTGAGTTTCATACATGAATGATGTTAGAGCAATTAAGAATTCAATTAAAATTGCATTAATTGGTAAGTATACCAATTTACATGATGCTTATGCTTCAGTATTGGAATCTCTAAGATTAGCTGGATATGAAAATAATGTTTATGTTGAAATTAAATGAATTGATGCTGAAACAGTTACAACTAGCAACATTGGTACAATTTTAAAAGATTGCAATGGTGTTGTAGTTCCAGGCGGATTTGGAATAAGAGGAATTGAAGGAATGATAATAGCAATCAACTATGTTAGAACTCATGATATTCCGTTTATTGGAATCTGTTTAGGAATGCAATTAACTTGCATTGAATTTGCAAGGAATGTGCTTGGCATTCAAGATGCAAACTCCACAGAGTTTTCATCAACTACTTCTAACCCAGTCATTGATTTAATCGATGGAACTTTCCAATTAGGAAACTATGAATGTCATATTAAAGAAAAGACATTAGCTAGTAAAATTTATAAAACTAATTTAATTCAACAAAGACATCGTCATCGTTATGCTTTATTCCAACCTAATTACATTGAACAATTAGAAAAAAATGGTTTAAAAATCAGTGGCGTTAGATATTACAACAACAAAATTATTACTGAATTTGTTGAATGTGATAAGTTAAAATGTTTCATTGGTTGTCAATACCATCCAGAATTATCTTCTAAACCTAAAAATGTTGATCCATTCTTCTTGTATTTCATAAAGCAATCAACAAAAACAAAATAATTTTTTGAAATATCAAGTGTCTATATATAATATTAGAAATAATAGAAGTCGGAATTGACTTCTTTTTTATTTGAAAGGAAATTATGAAAATAGATGTTCCATTAGTCTGCACTGAATGTAATTCACGCAACTATCATGTGAAAAAGGAAAAATCTAATCCAAAAAGATTAGAACTTAAAAAATATTGTCCTAAATGCATGAAATCTACTATGCATAGAGAATCGCGTTAATATGACAAAAGAAGAAAAAAAAGAGCAAAAACTTATCAGACGTGAAAATCGTAAAAAAGAAATCGCTGAACTAGAGCATCAAAGGTTTCTTAAACATAAAAAATTTAAAGACACCAAGATTGATCAAAAGAAAAAGTATGAGAAAAAAGTTCAAAGCTTAAATTCTGAATACGATTCACAAGTTGCACAAGCTAAGTCTAGATATAAAGACCAGCTTAATCATAGTTTAGAAGAAGCTAAAACTAAATTTTTGTCTTCGCCTAAAGGCCAAGCTAGCAAGCAATCATATGCTTTAGAAGTTCAAAATATCAAACAAAACAATGCTAAAGAATTGAATGCAGTTTTAGAAAAACTATGAAATATTCATGATGAAAACTTGTTTGTTGCAAAGATTTCAATGCAGTATGAAATAGCTAAAAACAGAATTTCTGAAAAAGAACAAAAGAAAGCAAAGATGAAGGTTGATAAATCATGTGCTTTCCGTGTTTATAAAAAGAAATTGGAAATGGCTGATAAGATTTACAATGAAAATGTAGACAAAATTTCGCAAGAATATAAAGCAAAATATAAAGAATATCGTAAGACTTTGAGAGAATTTAAATCACAAAACAAAACAAAGTCAAATGAATATAAAGCTAAATTTGAGCAATTACGTACTGAATATGTAAATATTAATTTAGAGTACGAAACAAAGATAATTAACAACAAGATTATGTACAAAAACACTTGCGCGCAATTACTTCATGAATGTGATTTGTCATATGACAATGAATTAGATACAAGTTTTAAAATTAAAAGATGATGATATGGAATTGGAAAGGAATTCCAAAGAATGTCATGACCAACAGCCGAAAAAACTTTCCATGATTTCGGAATTATAATTGCTGTTAGCTTATTTATTGCAGCAATATTTGCACTAATTGATTTTATTTCAACATTTATTTAATCAAATTTATCAAGGAGATATATTATGTTAAAGATACCACAATGATTCATCATTACTGTTATTGGTGGAAAAGAAGATTCAATTGTTCAATCACTAAGAGAAAAAATTAATAATTTTGGTTACAGCAATTATGTAACTGAAATTAAAGTATTTAAAACAACCAAAGTTACTGAAGAAGTTTTTACTAAAACTGATCCTAAACTTCCAAAAACATTAAAAAATACAAAAACTACAAAATGAGAAACCCTACCCAATGGTAGTTATAAGCGAACTAAAACAAAAATCGCTAACAAATTCCCTGGTTATGTTTTTGTAAAGATGGAGAATCTTAATGAAAAGATTTTACATTCAATTTGATTCTGTATCCGTAATACAAATGGTGTATTAGGTTTTGTAGGATCGAGTGGTAAAGGTGCTTTGCCTATTCCTGTTTCTATTCAAGAATATGAGAATATTATCAAAGATGATAATGTTAAAGCAGCACCTAAAGCTGATGAAATTACAGCTGAAGCTCCAACTACTGTAAATTACGACGAAGAAACAGGCGAAGTAATTTCAATTCCTACTTCTCCTGCTCCAGAAGCTGAGCCTAAGAAAGTATATACTTGTGATTATAAAGTTGGTAATACTGTAAAAATTGTTGTTGGTGCATTTGAAGGTGAAGTTGGTGAAGTTAAGAGTATCGATTTAGAAAAAGGCAAAGCAATTATTCAAATCGAAATATTTGGTCGTGTAACTTCAGTTGAAGTTAATATTGGTGATGTTAAAGTAAATGAGGAATTGTAGATGAAGTATACTAATGTAACAGACTTCATTAAAGAAAAAATTAATGTTGCAATTGATCATACAATTGATGTTATTCATGAGAATAATATTAATCGTGATTCAATAGAAGTAGTTGTTGAACGTAATAAAAATATAAGTTTTGGTGACTTTTCAACTAAATTTGTTTTATCATTGGGCTTACCAATGGAAAGAGCAATGGAATACGCTAATGAAATTGCATCAATTTTATTTTTAGGAAACAAAAAATATTTCAGTGAAGTTAAAGTTATAAAACCGGGATTTATTAATTTCAAATTAACTAATTTTCTTTTACAACAAGTTTTAATAGATATTATCAATGAAATTGATAATTTTGGTATTGCTAAAAAAACTAAATTGAATTTTGAAATAGAATTTGTTTCAGCAAATCCTACAGGTTTATTACATATCGGACATGCACGAAATGCGGCTATTGGTGATACATTAGCAAGAATTTGAGAAGCTAATGGCATTCATGTAACTCGTGAATATTACATTAATGATGCTGGTAATCAAATGGAAATGCTAGCAATGAGTGTGCTTGTTAGATATAAACAATTGTTTGGTCAAGATGTTAAATTACCTGAAGATTCTTATCACGGAGAAGAAATTATCACCGTAGCTAGCAAATTAAAAGATGTGTATGGTGATAAATTCTTAGATGTTGAATTCAATGAAACTGGAATCCTTCCTGAATATGTTAAGCAAAACGCTGCAATTAAAATATTCAGTGAAAAACATTTATTACAGATTATTAGAGACACATTAAAGAACTTTGGAGTTAGTTTTGATATTTGGTTTTCTGAAACTGAACTTTATAAAAACAATTTGATTAAATCAACAATGGGACTATTAAGTGACCATTGTTATGTTAAAGAAGGTGCAACTTGATTAAAAACAACTGAGTATGGTGATGATAAAGACCGTGTATTGGTTAAATCAGATGGTCAAAGTACATACTTTTTACCTGATATAGCATATCACAATATTAAGTTGAGCAGAGGCTATAACAAGATTTTTAATATTTGAGGAGCTGATCATACAAGCTACGCAGACCGTATGAATATCGCGATGAAAATATTAGGTCATAACCCAGGCAAACTAGTCACTCTAATTATGCAAATGGTGCGATTAGTTAAAGATGGCAAAGAATTTAAGATGTCTAAACGTTCTGGAAATTCATTGACTTTAGATGACTTAGTTAAAGCGATTGGTAAAGAACCTGCAAGATGATATCTTGTTAGTCAACCAATGTCAAGTCATTTGGAAATAGATGTTGACAAGGCTACAAATAATAACAATAATAACCCATTGTATTATGTTCAATATGCTCATGCTCGTATTAATCAAATTTTGTCAAAAATTGAACGCGTTAATTTACCAAAAAACTTTGATTTGTTAACAAGTGATATTGAAAGAGAAATTATCGTTAATTTGCATTCATACGTAACTACAATTAGAAAAATTGCTAGTTCATATGAGGTTAATATTTTAACAATTTATCTTTATAATCTTGCAAAATTATTCCATTCATATTATGCAAGCAACAAAATAATTGATCTCAACAATATGGAATTAACAAAGCAGAGATATTGATTAGCTTTCTGTATTAAAACTGTTATCGCTAATGGTTTAGCTTTAATGGATATTAAAGCAGTAAACAAAATGTAATAAAACAATTTAAGAAAAATTAAGAAAATTATTACTAAAAACTTTAGTTTCCGCCCCAGCTATTAGCATAATTGGTTTAATGGTTACAGGATGTAATGATAAAAAGTCTGATGATTCATTGGATATTTTTCTTGATGAAAAAAGTGCTGAGAATCTTTATATTAATAAAACAAAAGCTACAAAAAACATTATCGCTTGAAGTTACTCCATATCAATGGTATGAAGCTTTAGCTAGTGAATTTGTGGTAAAAGTTGGTGCAAATCTTTTATGAGAATGTAGAAATATGATTTCAACCATAAACATACAAGATTTGCAAGCTGATATTTTCACTTACTCTGATTACAGTTTAGCTGTTTTAAGCGAAGAATATCCTGGAATAACAATAAAAAGAACATATGCTGAAGATTTTAAAGCACGTTTCCCAAATGATGCAGAAACTTCGATATTCTGATTTGATTGTTATCGTAAATTATTAATTGGTTAAAAATAAAACTCCGGCATAGTGCCAGAGTTTTTGATTATTGAATTAATTAAGTTTATTCAGCGGTTTTATTAGATTCAATTTCTGGAGTTGCGTCATCTTTTACAGCACCTTTAGTGAAACTTGTACGGTTAATTATTTCTTGATTTTGAACATTTTTAGCTAAATCAGGAAGAATAATTTCGTCATCATTCTTACCAACAACAGCTGTAGGTTCACCTAGTCCTTCACAAATAGCATCACATAAAATTGATGTCATTAAGTATACAGTCTTAATTGATGATGTATTACATGGAATAATAAAATCAATTAAACTTGGATCTGCGTTAGTGTTGGCTAAAGCAATTACTGGAATATGAAGTTTATGAGCTTCAACCACTGCATTGTGTTCAACAACAGGGTCTAATACGATTAAAACTTGTGGTAAACCTTTCATAGTTCTAATTCCGCCAAAGAACTTTCCTAAACGTTCAGTTTCTTTAATTTTTTGTAGTTGTTCTTTCTTAGAATACTTCTTAATTTCATCAGACAATTGAATCATTATTAAATTGTTTAATTTAATAATGGATTTATTAATAGTACGGAAGTTTGTTAATGTTCCACCCAATCATCTTTGGTTTACATAGAAACATTTAGCACGTTTTGATTCTTCTTTAACATGGTTCTTAATAATTTCACCACGTGTTCCTACTAGAAGGACTCTTCCGCCTTCTTTAGTCAAATCAGTCAAAAATTTATAAGCACGGTCTAAAAAAACCATACATTTTAACAAGTCGATAATGTAATTGCGTCCGCTTTTTCTACCATAAATGAACGGTTTCATCTTTGGATTTCAATATTTAGCTTGAGATCCAATGTTAGCATTAGCTTCCATTAATTTATTAACGGATACTAATTTACGGATTCCGAATTCTTTATTTGCTTCAAAGAAAGCATTAATTTTGTTTTCAATTTTTTTCTTTGAGTCAACTTGTGAAAATTTTTGAGATGAATTTGCTTTTTTAGTTTTTTTAGTTAAGCCCGTAGCTTTTTTGCTATTAGTTTTCTTTTCAGGCTTAGCTGCTTTTTCAGTTGAAGTTGTATCAACAACTACTGATTCATCTTTTTTAATTTCAGACATTAATTTCCTTTCATTTTTGGTTTTTACATCTACTAGAAGAAAAACCCATATATTTCACATATATGCCCTATTATTATATTTATAAAAACCAAAATGAGAAAAACTTTTAATTTGGAAGTTTTGTTGCTAAGTATACCCCAAAGTGTCCACATAAATAAAAAGCTCATTTGAGCTCTTTAATTAAAATTAATTAAACAAAACATTTTTAACTTAAGGAGTCAAAT
>Ga0247610_10000848_pt1 | contig 40688 bp, 31 predicted proteins | sample 174DNAGHGhighgp2_FD_193483 | JGI IMG/M metagenome (GOLD analysis project Ga0247610, IMG submission 193483) | Sheep rumen microbial communities from Palmerston North, Manawatu-Wanganui, New Zealand - 1742 DNA GHGhigh gp2 | ecosystem: Host-associated > Mammals > Digestive system > Stomach > Rumen...
AGCGATAATGTTGCAGCTTTGAACTCTACAATTGCTGCAGAAGCTAACCGTGCCGCTACTGCTGAAGCCGGTTTGGGTGATGCCATCAACGCTGAAACAGCTCGTGCCCAAAATATTGAAGGTCAGTTAGGTACAGCTATCACAGCTGAGATTACTCGTGCTCAAGCAAACGAAGCTGCATTAGATACAAAAATTGCTGATGAAGTTACTCGTGCAACAACGGCTGAAGCCGGTTTGGGTGATGCCATCAATGCTGAAACAGCTCGTGCCCAAGATGTTGAAGGTCAGTTAGGTACAGCTATCACAGCTGAGATCACTCGTGCTCAAGCAAACGAAGCTGCATTAGATACAAAAATTGCTAATGAAGTTACTCGTGCAACAACGGCTGAAGCCGGTTTGGGTGATGCCATCAACGCTGAAACAGCTCGTGCTACAACGGCTGAAGGTCAATTAGCTCAGGCTATTGATACTGAGAAAAATCGTGCCGCTAATGCTGAAGGTCAATTAGCGCAAGCTATTGAAACTGAAAGAGTTCGCGCTGCAACAGCAGAAGGAGACTTAGCTCAAGCTATTGATACTGAAAAGAATCGTGCTGTTGCCGCTGAAACATCTTTAGCAGCTAAGAATACTACTCAAGATACCGGTTTAAGCAATATCATGAGCACAATCGGTGGAACATACAATGCTGATACCGGTGCTGTAACACCTGAGGCAATTGATGTAACAGGAAATACAGGTAGCTCCGTTATCAGTGCTATTAACCAGTTAGATGATAACTTTACCAATGGCACTATTGATGCGAAGTTTAAATCTGCTGATATTACCGGTGATGCTACAATCGGTGGTGACTTAGATGTTACCGGTGATACAACGTTAGCTTATACTTGGGTTAATGATGATTTAGATGTTACCGGTGATACTTATGTCGGCGGTGATACTTATGTTGAGGGTGACTTGACAGCAAAATCTTTAACATTTACCGGCGATACTAATACAACTGTTGATGCTATTGATACCGGTACAGCTGTTGTTAATGGTAACGGTTCTGCAACAACATTGGCAACCACAGCTACGATTGCAGAGACTGTTGGTGACTTAAGTGCTTTGACATCTGACCCGATTGGTGTTACCAATGCAGATGATGTTGCCAGCGCTATCCAATCTTTAGGAACAAATGTTGAGGCCGCAACCGGTGGCGAATTCGCTGCTGACGGAAAATGGGCGGCAACAGTTGATAATTCCGGTGCAGCTAACGGTTATGCATATACAGAAGCTTCAAATGTTATGAAGGCTATGAACCAAATCGCTGCTAACGTTGGTACGGCTGACCAGTTAAGCAATAACTTCAATGGTGTTGAAACAGCAAATTCTGTTAACCAGAATATCAATGCCTTGAACGGTAGCGTCGGTGATGTATCAACATTTGAAGATAGCACAACGGGTAACTTGTCTAACAGCGTAAATCCGGCTCCGGCTGATAATGCTAAAGACGTTGCCACTGCTATCAACAACATTGATGCAACTTTGGGTAAAATCCATGGTTTGTATGACGGTTCAAAGGTTGATAACGGTAATCCTAAGGTTAAATCAACTGTCGGTGCAAATTCAAACTTGGCACAGGGTACAACCGTTTCCGACCACTTAGTCATGTTGGATAATGCTATCGGTAATCGTCAGATTAACAGTACTAATGCGGCTATTAACGAAGCCACATGGGGACGAGTAGATGCGAACGGAAATGTAATTCCAGGAACAGAAGGCTCTTTGGCTAAAGGTTTGGAAGCTGCAGGTAATGCTATCGGTACCGCAGACTTCAGAGGTACTCGTTATGCTGCCGGTGCCGGTAACGTAACCGATGCGGTTAAGAAGTTGGATGCCAACATGGGTCGTATTGAACATGATGTTCGTGATTTGAGACATGACTTCAGAACCGGTATGGCTTCTATGGCTGCAATGACAGCTTTGGTACCGAATGCTCGTGGTTGCGGCGATACATCATTGTCTTTGGGTACCGGTGCGTATGATGGTCATACCGCTATGGCACTCGGTGCTTTCCACTACCTCACAGACAACCTCTTGTTGAACGCTGGTGCAGCTTGGGGTAACACAAATGATGTAGCATACCGCATGGGTGTTACATGGTCCTTCTAATATAGGCCTGATATAACAATGGGGGAAAGGCTTGCCCTTTCCCCATTCTTTTGTAGGATATATGAAATGACTGAAAATACACAGCAACCCGTAAAAATGAGCAGGTTTAAAAGTGTTAGAAAAAATCTGGCGGCGGGAAAATATGAAACCCAATTTGCTACGTTTGGTATGTGCTTGTTCATCGGTATGTTGTTCATCGCCGTTGGGGGTATCTATTCCAAATATGCCGCACAGCAAAATGCTTTGATGAAAAGTGTTAAACAACAGGAAGTTTTACTCAAAAAAATACAGCAACAGGATGATTTGATACAAAGTATCAGACAGGAAGAAGAATTAGTTAAAGATACTGAACAACAAAAAGAGATAATCAGAAACGCAAGACAACAGCAAGAACTTGTAAAGATTGTCCATGATAGTCGTAAGGTTTATGTTTACAGTTTGGAAGAAGTTTTGGTTAAGGCGGAGGCTCTCAGCCATAAACAGAAATTTGATGAGGAAGTCCTTAAGTTAAATGATGAGCTCTTAGAGGCAGAAGAAAAAATCAAGAAAATTAAAGATGCAAAGGTGAAAGAGGATTTTTCTGATGTTTACCTTAAAAATCTGCGGATGAAACGTGATGAGCTTGTTAACAATTACCAAAATTCAATTAAAGATTTAACCCAGAAAATTAACCAAGCCTTAGCGGAGATCGCAAAGGAAAAAGATGTTCCGGCAGTATTTCTTAAATCAGCAATCGCCGTCCAAACACCGTATGTTGTGGATTTGACGGATGAAATTGCCGAAAGATTGCAAAAGAACGTTGAAAAGAAATAATTTAATTTGAAATCTTGCCCTCTGTGTTGCGGATTTTCCCATGCAGAGGGTTTCGTTTATTTAAATGGCGGAAGGCTTATCTTCTACCGCGGTTTAGAGCATCATAAAATCTTTTCTTTTTAAGGGCTTGTATGCGTGCACGCTTTTCTCTTTGCAGTTGTCGCTCGTATTGTCTGCGTACCACTTTTGACATTTTATCCGCACGTTTGTTAAAATATGAAAGAAATGTACCGTTACGATAATGACCTTTAATCCACATCAAACTGCTGTTGATGTTTGCCATGCGGTGACGTATCTCTTTAACGATATGTTTCTCATTTTCACGACGAACACCGTTTCTTACGGCATTTATAACATACCATGAATCGGTAAAAATGGTCACGTGTTTGACATCAACATATTCTATATCCTTTAAAGCAAATAACACGGCGCATAGTTCGGCCGTGTTATTGTCTTTCTGTTCTATAACGACACCTTTTTTGTAGAGTTCCCTGTCTCTTGCGTCTGTAACCACAAACGCAATACCTGAGAGTCCTCCTCGTGTGCTGGCATCAGTATAGATACGCATTACTTTCCTTTATTTTAATTATATTTCTTTATTTGCAATATTGCTCTTATGAGGATATTTTATTATCTCAAGTTCCTATGTCAACGGCACAAAAAAGTTATGCAGATATACTTTTTATGTGCCGTTAAAATATTTTTCATAAAGTGTAATTTGCAGAATTTTATTGCAAAAAATTATGAAGATGTTAAGAATTGTAGTGTATAGATTTTAATAAGGGGTATCCCCTGTGTTTTAAATATGATTGAGAGGGAATCGTAATGGCAGAAGAAAATAAAGAAGATGTCAAAGAATTGAAAATTGAGCAACATAAAGAGGGTTATACCTTAACTTGTAAGTTAACAGGTTGGTTGGACCCGAATACTTCGCCTGATTTGATTACGAAGATTGATTTGAAAGGCGTTACTTTGCTCACTTTTGATATGGAAAAAGTAGAATATGTCTTTTCTTCCGGTTTGCGCGCCTTTCTTATGTTGCAGAAAATGTTGGAACCGCAAGGCGGTACAATTAAACTTATCAATGTTTCCGATGAGTTGCGCAATATCTTTGAATACACCGGTTTTGAAAGTATGTTAGAACCCAAAGCATGACGAAATCTTTTAAATTTTGGCTGAGTAAGCATTCTCTGAGATTTAAGTTAAGTATAAGTATTTTAACGTGTGTTTGTTTGGCTTTTTTAAACCTTGCGTTTCTTATCAGCAGACAAACGGCACCGATACTTGCGGCACAACTTAATGACAGTGCGAAAAAATCCGTTGAAGTCTATGTGACGAATTTTTCTCACTTGGCTACAGATGCCGAACGTGTTATCTTAAATACAAAAAACACTCTCAGCGAAATGAGTGAAGATAATGTTGAGGGAATTAAGGTTCTTTTAAGCTCAGCCATTAAGACCGTTTATGATTCTGATTTGAGCTTCTTAAATGCGTGGCTTTATACTTTTCCGCCGGAAAATGTTTCTTCCGGAACTTTGTATATCAGTACAGACCATAAAGACACACAATCTATTGATTTTGAAAGCAAGCATATATCTAACCTTTATGATATATTCCCGTGGTTTAAGGAGGTTCCGAAAGAAGAAAAAATTTATTGGTCAGAACCTTACTTGGATAAAGAAACACAAAAGACCGTTTTTACATGCTTAATTCCTTTTAAATTTATTTCACAAACTGATTTTAACGGGCTTTTTGCTCTGACAATTGATTTATCTGACATTGAAAAACGTATCAATGACTTTTCTTTTTATGAAACGGGAAAGCTTATTTTACTCTCTCGTTCAGGACTTTATGTAACTTATCCGGAACCAGGTGTGGCACTTAAAAAGACAATTTTTGAATTATCTGAAACACTTCATCATCCGGAGCTTAAGGTTATCGGAAATAATTTGGCTGCCGGTATAAGCGGAACAACAACTATTCCGAAATTGCCTATTTTTAAGGGGAAGGCAATTTTCTTCTATGCGCCGATTAAAAACCTCGGATGGAGTTTTTGCTTGGTTTATGCCGCACATGAATTCTTTAAGCCTATCAGACAATCGCAGATTATTATTTTTATCTCGCTGTTAATCAGCGTCTTGTTACTCATATTTATTATTAACTGGATTTGCCGGCATGCAACAAAACAATTATTTACCATAAGCGATATTGCCGCCCAATACGGTTGCGGTGATTTTTCCGAAAGTTTTAATGAGCTTCCGACTTCTTCTGATGTCGGACGGTTGGCTAATGCGCTATCTAATATGCGCACCAACTTGCTTGACTATATTTCAAGAGAACGTACGATGGCTTCAGAAAAACAAAGGGCGCAAAGTGAGCTGGATATTGCTCGCCATATTCAAACTTCTGCACTCTCAACAAAATATCCTGAAAATGATGCTTTTGAAATTGCCACGATGATGATACCGGCTCGCAAAGTCGGGGGGGATTTTTATGACTTTTTCTTTATTGATGAAAATAAGTTTGCTGTAGTGGTGGCTGATGTTTCCGGCAAGGGAATTCCTGCTGCGCTCTATATGATGAAAGCTCTAACACTAATAAAAAATATCAGCAAAAGTAAAAAAAGCTTGGACTTTGTTTTTCATCATGTCAATGAGCAGTTATGTGAGGGAAATGATACCTGTATGTTTGTAACGGCTTTTATGGCGGTGATAGATTTGATCAGCGGTGAAACAAAGTACGTTAATGCCGGACACAATCCGCCGTTAATCGGTACCCCGGGCAAATACCATTTTATGCAACCTAAGCGGAATATTATTCTGGGTATTAACCCTAACGCTACGTTTGTTGAAGAAACAATGCATTTAGATTCTGATATGCATTTGTTCCTATACACAGACGGGGTGACAGAGGCGGAAAATGCTAAATCTAAATTTTATGGCGAGGATAGACTTTTGAAGATACTTAATAAGGCAACAGAGACACCTAAAGATAATTTGGATATTGTTCTTAAAGACCTTAAAAAGTTTGTTAAGAATAATCCGCAGTCTGATGATATTACAATGCTTGACTTTGTTTTTCACGGAAAAAAGAAAACTTCTTTGATTTTGCCGGCAGATATTAAAAAAATAAAAGATGTTATTGATTTTTTGAAAAAGGATATGCAAGAACACAATCTTTCCGAAAAAGCACAGTTTAACATGGTTATGGCATCAGAAGAAATCTTTTCAAATATTGCCATGTATGCTTATGAAACTAAAGAAAATGCTTTGGCAACCGTTCTGACAAGCGCTGAAAACGGTTTTTATTACATCACATTTATTGATAACGGTAAAAAATATAACCCGCTTAAGGCTAAAGAGCCGGATATGTCTTTAGAAATGAAAGATCGTAATGTCGGAGGATTGGGAATTTTCTTGGCGAAAAAGCTCTCCGATACGTTGACTTATTCTTATAAAAACAAGCAAAATATTTTAGTTATGGGCATTGCTATTGATAAATAAACGTTTCTTTTAATCAACGCGCTTTTGTTCTTCTACCGATACCATTGATATTGCTTGCATCGGGCAAACGCTGTGGCATAGACCGCACCCGATACATTTGTTTTCATCTATATGAGGAAATTCCCCCTTTTCTTTAGTGATAATTTTTCCGGGGCATTCGCGCACACAAATTCCACATTGAATACACTTATCCGTATTGATAACAGCCGTGGCAATTTTAGTGTGTTGCTTTTCTGATAAACTTATCTTTTTAATTGCACCGGACGGGCAAACTTCCGAACATTTATGACAGTTATATTTGCAATAACTTTTACCATATTCCAAATGAACAACCGGAATATTATTGTCTTTCTTTTTGATAATTTTCATCGGACAATTGGCAACACACAAATTGCAATTTAAGCAACGATTGGCAAATTTTTCGGCACTCTCTGCCCCTGCTGGTAAAATGATTTTTTTGACCTTAGCTGCAATGTTTTTGCTTAATTCAATACCACCTTTAAATGCACCACCTAAAGCTAATAATAAGGCACCGTTGGTAATAAATTTTCGGCGTGAGGGATTAAACGAAACCGGCGCTTTTTCTTTAAGACCATACGATATGGCACTGTGATGACAATGGGTTAAACATTTAAAGCATCTGATACAAGTTTCATTATTAACTGTTTGATTTTTAACATCAATAGAGGCTGTCGGACATACCTTCTCGCACAAATGGCAAAGCTTACAACTATTGCTTTCTATTCTTATTTTAAATAAGGAGAAGCGTGACAAAATCCCAAGTATGGCGCCGACCGGACAAATATCCGTGCAGAAAAAACGTTTTTTAAAAAAGACCAAAACCGTTAAAACAGTGATAAAAGCTATTCCATAAGTTGCTCCGCTTAAGGCATTGCCGGCAACGGAATACGGATCTACCAGCCGAAGCAAGGCAACCGTACCGCCAAACAAAGTGCCGAATAATATTGCGGCTGAGAAATAACCGATTACGCTATGCGGTGTTCTTTTTTCTGTCCTCTTCTTGTAAAAAGGCTTAAATAATATCGTCAACAATTCCTGATAGATGCCTAGCGGGCAAAGGGTAGCGCAATATATTCTGCCGAACAGTAATGTTACCCCAAACAATATTAAAAGCAGAACAACTGCCGTTATTGTCGGAGCAACGAGCACGCTCTGAATGATAGCCGTGAACTGTACATCAAAAAACGGCAACGGATAATATGCGTTGATAAACGCCATAACGCTGCCGACAAAGACTATTAATGCAATTAGTATTCTGGTATTTATAAGCCATTTCTTAGACATTGATTTACCCTCCGGAAATTATTTTTTTCCAACACGCGGGTTTAGTCAAGATTTTTTTAAGCTTTTTCCTTGGCTTTTGCTTAATGTATTTTGGATTTAAGTGTTTTCTGTAATATAGCTGATACAACCGGATCGGTTTGAGCTAAGCGCTGTTGTTTATCCTTATAGCGTTGCTTGTAGATTTTCGTCATCGGATTTTCGCGTGCTTTTTGATTGAGTTCTTCTTTATGATTTTGATAATAACGACGACAAGTTTCTTGGCGATTTGCTTTAGCATTATTTTTTTTATCCAGCTCTTTTAATAATTCCGGATTTTCCGCTTTCATTTTTGCACGGCGTTCGTTATGCGATTTTCTTAATTCCAAGCGATGTGCTTCCCGATATCTCCGATTACGCTCACGATTGGCTTGGCGTTTTCTTTCGCGTTCTTCTTCCGATAAATCCTCATATTTGACGTAGTATGATTTGCGTGCCTCCGGATTTTCGGCTCTTCGTTTTTGCATTCTTAAGCGATTTTTCTCTCGCCTTTCAGCCAATTCCGGATTTTCCTTCTCTAATCTTTCTTTTTGGGCTTTTTGATGACGTTCCTGACGTTTTTTCTCTTCTTTATTACGCTGTTGCTCTTCTGCCAACAAACGTTCATTTTCCTCTTTTTGTTGTTGCTTTAAGAGTTCTTTTTGCTCACGTCTTTTTTCTTGCTCTTTTTGGGCTTTTCGTAGCGCTCTTTGAAATTTTTGCCGACGTCTTTTATCTTTTTCTATGATTTCTTTTTGTTCTTCGGTTAACTCTTCTTGTTGTAACGTTTGAGAATTATCCGTACAGACTTTTGGGGCTGATACTTTTTCTTTGGGCTTTTCTTCAATATCCTTCTTGGTCAGATATTTTGTATTTCCGGATTTTTCTCTCTCGGGTGCTTTTTCACCTTTTCTTTCTTCGGCGACTTTTTTTAACCTTGCCACAACTATCGGCGGTAATGACTTTGATGTTTCTGTTTCTTGAGAAGTACTTTGGTCTGTTTTTTCCGTGCTTGTTATTCGTGATGCGGTTTGTTCATCCATTTGTATCTTTTTCTTTTGCTGAATCTCATGAATGACCTCAACAAGTTTTTGAAACTTTGTTTCATAATGATTGTTATAGACCGCCATAGCTTTGGGAAAGGAAATATTTATTAGCCGACTTGCCGGACGAGAAATTTTAGCAGCATTTAATTTGCGGAAAGCTTGCGGTGTTAATACCAGCTTACGGTCATTATCAAGCGGAATTTTAACCGGTAACAACGAATAAACGGCATCAATGACTTCTTCGGCAAAAAAGCCGTCATAGTCTAAAATACGTTCTATATCTGATATAAACAGAAGTTGGTTCAACGGGCTTTGTGCCATAAAGGATTTAATTTCTTCAATACTCTCCGGCCTACCACCAATAATGGCGCAAAATAAATCTGCTAAATCGTCAATTTTATTTAATTCTAGTTTTTTCATGACGTGTCCTCTTGGTATTTCTTATATCACAGGACTTTTAAAATGCAAGTTAAAAGATTTTTAAAGGTTTTCAGCATAAGCTTTCATTATGATAGATGAATTAAAAAAATATAATGAGCGATATGCGGCAAATAAATCGCATGGAGTTGAAAACGCCAAAGATGTTTTTGAATATGCTGAGCGCGGTTCAAGACTTATTCTTTCCGCACCGCATGCCACCTGCTCTTTTGTAAAAAAGCATGAGAAACTGGCAGACCTTTTTACGGGTGCAATTGCCCAATATTTAGGTATGAAAAATCATATATCAACAATCATACGTACCAAATATACGCCTTATAAGGCATTGATTTCAGATTATATTTTTGAAAACAAACTGGATAATCATTACTTTTTGGACCTGCACGGATTTGATAAAGATATTGATTATGATATTTGCTTGGGAACGGCTGACTGTCTGCCAGAAGATTGTCCCTACCTTGCCGAAATTTTAGATATCGCTAAAAAATATCATTTAAAAACAATTGTTAATCACCCAAACTATACCGGTATGGTAGGTTTAACCGGACGTTATCAGATAGCTTGCGGCAAGCCCAACGTTATTCAGATGGAAATAAAGCGCTATTTGCGTGATTTTTACAATAACCCGGATACTGTTTTAGATGTAACCATACCTTTTTTAACTGATGTCATTCGGCTTTATGAGAAAGACTGATTTTTATTGCCGATATTTTTCTTGACAAAAATATAGACATATTTTATAGTGGCGACACTTATTGTAAGAGTATGTTCATTATCAGGTTTATTTTTTAAGTCTGCGTTTTTGAGTTTGCCTCAATTTCTGATTTTGATAAATGCTGAGAAGTTGTAATTCTTAAAGTAAGTCCGCAATTGATGTTTCCACAAGAGCGGTCACCTATTTATTTATATCCTGATCGGAAACTAAGGATGCCCTAATTTTAATTTATTATGGTAACAAATGCAGAAACGGAGAATGTCTCCAAGGTTGAAAAAATTGCAAAAGACGGATTGCACAAAATTGATCTCTCAGCAACGGTAACGACCATATTGGTCTTAGCTATCGTACTCTATGTCTCTTCGCTCGTGTGGTTTTTATTCTTGCTCATTGTGAAGCCCAAGAAGGCCGCAGAGTTCTACAATAACTTCGGTAATCATTTATCATTTTCCGAAAGTTTTAAGCAGAGTTCAGCACCGACTTCCGCAGATGACACGCCTCCAAAGTCCCAATCAGACACGCTTTTTAATCTCAAAAAAATTTGGTCTTTTACTTGGGATAAGGTCAGCACATTGTTTAATTTTACGTGGTACTACCTATGGATGCCGATTATTTACATCTTGCCGATGTCAGTTAAGCGACATTTCATTGAAACGTCTGCCTTAGGTGAACATAGCATACAGACGCAGATGGATTATGTTATCTATCAGCTTAAACACGCTAAAGGTTTACCGTCTTCTATCAGCGAAGAAAGTGAGGTTTTTACAGCATTGTGGTATGCGGCTGACGAAACCGAGCGTAACCTGTTCAGAAATGCGTGGATTGCTGCAGGCAAAGTCATCAAAGACGAACAGATTACGCACTTGATAGAATCAGACAGTGATGCCGCCGCAAAGACACTTTTGTCATATTTCACGCTTAAAACCCGTAAAGAGGAACAGCTGTACCTGCTGATTGAAAAAGCTAAAGATGCTCGTATCTGTGACATTATTTGCAAAATTTGCCAACAGCAAAAACCGACAACTAAATTTATTGAGATGTTATTTACTTCCGATAATGATAAGTTGCACCAGCAAATGATTCCGATTATTGACGAATGTGCTGATAATAATGCTGTCAACAAATTGCCGCAAGCAAAATCATGGGATGAGGAAAGTGAACCGGATGTTGTTAAGGAGTGGCGAAAGTTCTGTACCTATAAGACAGACATCTCACCTTCCGCGCAAGCAAAAATGGCGGTTTGGCAATATGAAATTTTTGCCAAAACCAATCACCGTCTTAGTAAATCCGCGCTGTTGCACCTGTTGGCAACTCAGAGCTCTCCCGATTATCTCATTAAAATTATAGAATATGAGGGAATTGCAACGGTTGAGGATACATGTGTCTTGGCTATTCTGAAATCCCGTCCCGAGTTCTATGATGCGTATATCGGCAAAAAGCTGGAGCTTCAGGAAGCAACAAAGGTTGGCAAAGTGTGACATTCTGATTTGTAATCTTAAAGCGTTTTCCCGTGAGGGAAAGCGCTTTTTTTTTGTCAACGTCTGTTTAAATGTTGACAAATTTTCCAAATTCTGCTATCAAAAACGGCAATGCGAGAAGAATAAAATGATTTCAAACTATAACGAATTAATAATGCTCTTAAATAAATTGTTTCCTGCAACGGCTGTTCATGAAGTTGAAGATGCTCGGGCTATTTTAAATAAAACCAAAAAGGACAGAAAAGAGCAGATTTCCTCAATATCTTTAGAAATCCGTAAGCTTAACCTTTTGATCAATAAATATAAATATCAAATTCGTGAGACACCTTCCCTTGATGAAAAAAAAGAAAAAGGAATTGAACTCAATCGCTTACTTAAAGAACGGCAAATGCTGATTAAAGAATATAATTTGCAACGGCAGGTTTTTTCTTTTCAGCAGCTCAATGACGAAGCGAAAATTTTTGCCTGTTGCCGCAACTTGTTTAAGAAATATCTTACGGAAGAATTATTAAAAGATTACAGGCTCCTAGATAGCCATACAAATTCAGTTAATATCACAGCTTTTAAGGACTCTCGCTTATTTCAAGAATTTAATCACATTAAAGATTATGTCCGCTCGTTTATAGAAAACTATCCGGAACGGGTAAAAGGCGGCAAATATTTTACCGGCATACATAAGAATATTTCCTCTTTGGCGGATTTAAGAACAGAAATTGATGCCTATTTTGAAAAGTTAAACAACGCCTCCGAGAAGGAATTAAATAATATCAAGAAAAGCCACGACGGATTTGAGGTTATTGCGACCTATCCCAAAGTCGGCTTGCAAGCGGTTAAGCTTTTAAGTAAAAGAGCGCTTAATTATGAAGGAAGCGCAATGCATCACTGCGTAGGAAGTTATGCCGATAAAGTTGAAAAAGGACAAACTGAAATCTATTCATTGCGTGATATGGGACAAGAAAATCGGGAATTGTTGCCGCATGCGACCATAGAATTTAAGAACGGTAAAGTGACTCAAATAAAGGGACCGCATGATAAAGCTATTTCATTTCAATATGTTGAAGTAACCCGAAAATTGGTTATGCATTTGGCTGGTACTGATGACTTTAATGATATTATTGAAGATAAGACATTAGCACTCTCTGAAAAAAATAATATCGGTATTCATCAAGGGGTGGATAACAAACTCTATGACATTTTTAATCTGAGAGATGGTGTTGCGTTTGATAAAATCGCTATTGACAGTGAATATTTGCATGCGCTTCCTTTATCTAAAATGAAAATCAATACATTGGAGTTGTGCGGTAAAATTTCAGAAAATGATATAATACAGCTTTTTAACTGCCAAAATATCAGGTTTATTTACATTAAAGATATTATTTTTGAAGGTAAAACGCTTGATTTGTCCCAAGCTCCGGTAGAAGAATTAGATTTAAAACTCAGCGAAGCCGTTGAACTTGAAACGTTTATAGCCCCCCAAAAAATTAAGCATTTGGCGCTTTCAGGAATGCTGACATCCCTTAAAGAAATCAAAACTCCAAATACTCTTGAAACACTAACCTTAAACGGAAAATTTAACAGCCTTAAAAGTTTGGATTTATCTTTTTACCCTAATCTTTGCGGCGTTGACTTAATGATGTCTGATTTTCCTTTGCTTAAAGAGCTTAAGTTACCGCAACATCTTCAGACTTTTTTAGGTGATACCTCTAAATTTGAAATGTTGGAAGAACTTGATTTTTCCTCATCAGATATGACCTGTTTTGGAAAGGCGCTTAATAAAAACTCTGAACAGCATGAATTAAAAAAACTCTTTAAACACATGTATTTAAGTCGTTTTTCAATGTCTTTAACGTCTTTTCCTAAACTTAGAAGATTTGTTTTTCCTGATAAAATTAAACAAATTAATTTGGCACAGACTTGCTTTGATAACAGCCGTGTTTTTGATTTTTCAAATTGCAAGGAGCTTAATATCTTAAATTTAATTTTTACGAATTTTCCTGAGAATTCAATTTTTAACCTTGAAAAATGTGTTCAACTACAAGAGCTTATTTGCTCGTACAATACTCTCTGGCATGCCAAACTCCCGAACAATTTAACCGAACTTAATGTCTATGGCGAGGATACTCATACGGCTCAATCTTTGCCGTTGTCCGGTTGTCATAATCTCAAAAAGCTTACTTGTTCAGGTTTCTTTCCGCGTATTGAGGATATTCCCGAATCTGTTAAAGATGTTACTATATCTCAGTGCACAGTTCATCCTGATGAAGTAAAGACACTTGATCTATCTTCGTATAATTCTTTTGGTTTGGATATTCATCATACTTCCTCTTTTAAGAATCTGACTAAAATTTCTTTTCCCAAAACAATTTCTTGTTTAGATTTGTCTTTATCCCAAGCCCCGAACCTTTGCGAATTAGATTTCAGCAAAACTACAAGTAATTTTCATATCGGTACACTCGACTTTATTCACTCTGGCATAAAAAATTGGTTTTTAGCTGATAAAAACCTCTTTAAGAATATCAGAAAAATATACTTAAACTCTGAAATTACGCCGATTATTGAGCCTAATTTAACCCGTTTGCCAAACATTGTTTTCCAACTGCATCCGGAAACTTCACAAAAATATGTAGATCAATTTCAAAAGTTTTATCCGCATGCCCAACTGATTTCTGCGCCAAATAGTCATCACTTACTTAAAATCAAACCGGTCGCGCCTTATCTTCCGCCGGTAATTTATACAAAATATCGCGGCAGCATGTACGGTTATTTTGATTTTTCGCTCTAGGTGTTTAATAAAAAATTAAATCCGTACATGCTATAAATCCGACAGGAGTTAAGATGAAAACGCATTTTTATATGTTCCGACACGGAGAGACAATTTGGAACGCTGAGTGGCGTCCGCACGGACAGCACCCTGCCCCGATACCGCTGACGATTAACGGACGGGAACAAGTGGCTCGTTTGGCTGATAAATTAGCAGATAAAAAAATTGATATTATCATTAGCTCTGACTTACTGAGAGCACAACAAACCGCGGAAATTATTGCCGAAAAGCTTAATATTGAAATTGTTTATGATAAAAATTTGCGTGAAGTGGATTACGGAAAACTGAACGGGCTTTACTCTTTGGAATGTGAAGAAATTTTTCCGGACTACCATAAATGCTATCAAGATTATTCCCTACCTTTTCCGGAAGGAGAAAGTTTTTCTGATGCCGTCAAAAGGATGGATATGGCATTGAAAAATGCCGCACAAAACTATAACGGAAAAAATATTGCCGTTTCAACGCATGGTAACATTGTTGATATGTTTTTAGAGGTTACGTTTAAACAGAAATACAAGAAATTATTTAATAGTGATTTCGTCCATATTGCTTATGATACGACTACGCAAGAATATGAGGCGATTGAAATGCCGGAGGTTGCTTTTCATAAATAATTTTTGTCATTTTTGTTGACATATATTTTCTTGACTGCTATAAAATTTTGCAGGTTAAGAGAATAAAAAAATGACAATAATAAACTACCAAGAATTTACCGAAGCGTTTAATGATTTATTTGCGAATAACTCCATCAGAGATATTCAGAATTTTGGTTCTGCAATTTTGAAATCAAAAGAAAAGCGCAAACAAACTATCTGCCAAATTTCAAAAGAAATCAATAAACTCAAAATTGATATTGAAAAATATCAATATAGAATCAGACTTTGTGCCTCAAAAAAAGATAAAAAAGAATGTGGCATTATTCTCAATTCATTATTAACTGCCAAAAAAGATTTAATCAGACAATATAATCAGCAACGGCAAGCTAATGCTTTTAGCGGACTTTCTTACCAGGCAAAAGTTTATGCCTGCACCATGGCTCTGCTTAACAAATATATGACAGATGAAATTTGTCGGCATAATCCTTTGGGTTTTGCTCGTGATGCAGACGGTCATATCATAGTGCCGGTTGATTACTTTAAGAACTCGCATTTATACCAGTCTGCGGCACACATTAAGGATTTTACTTCTTCTTATATTGAAAATTATCCGGAACGGGTTAAAGGGGCGCGTTATTTTATCGGCCTTTATAAAAACATTAAATCTTTCAACGCGTTAATTGATGAAATTGACCGTTATTTTGAAAATATGAATCAACCGGAACAGAAAGAACAACAACGCATTAAAAAAAGCCATGAGGGACTGATACCAATTGCCGTGTTTGCAGATGATTATGTACAGGCCGTTAAGCTTATTTCCAAAAATGCTTTAGATTATGAAGGTTCTGCCTTAAAACATTGTGTCGGCACCTATGCCTCTAAGGTGGAAAACGGTGAAACGGAAATTTATTCCATCAGGGATATCGGCGCAGAAGATAAAGAGCTTATCCCCCACGCAACTATTGAATTTAGGGACGGTGCCATTCAACAAATTAAAGGATATCGCGACAGTTTGGTTGATTTTGACTATATTCGGCCGACCAGACTTCTTGCCATGCGCCTTTTACATACCGATAACTTTGATGACGTGGTTAATGATAAAAATTTAAGGTTGCAGGATAAAAACAATATCGGTATTTATCAAGATGTGCGCGGGAATATTCATGATATCTTTAATTTAAGCGAAAATGATGCGGTATTTGATAATATTACTGTCGGCGGAAGCGCCCTTTCATATTTTCCAATTCATAAAATGAATATTTCCAGTTTAACCGTTAAAGGTGTTTTTCCGCAAAAAAATCTTCTTTGTTTAGATGAGCGTTCTAAGTTTAAGTATTTGAATTTATCTGATTGTGTTTATGACGGCACGGTTTTAGATTTAAGTAATGCCTGTACACACAACTTGACGCTTAACTTTAAGCAAGCGCCGAACTTAACACGGATTATTTTTCCTGAAAAGGCTAGTGAAGTATCTTTATCCGGCAATTTGCCGAATTTAACGAATATTGAAATGCCTAATGATTTGCATTATCTGGAAATTAACGGTACAATGCCGCAAATTAAAACTTTTGACTTTAGCACCGTTGAGCTGATTAAACTTAATATTAAAATTAGCGGTGAGTCAGAACTTGCAAAAATTAACCTGCCGGAAAATTTACAGGAATTCGGTATTAGCGGCAATTTGCCTTATTTAACCGATATTAATATTCCTCAAAATTTAAGAGTTTTTGATTTCGGTGTTGTGGTTGAAGAAGGTATGCAACGGCGCATAATGCAACAAATTGACCAAACAGACAAGCTTTCACTCTTAAAACTCAGTTGGGAAAAATATCCGGTTGAAACAATCTCTATCCCTTTAAATGTAACCTACTTGGACATTTCCTGCGATAATTTTCCTAATCTAAGAATGTTTGATTTATCTGCAAATAAAAAATTGAAAACATTGGAATTTTCAAACCCGAATATGCCGCAACTCAGCGTGTTTAGATTACCGGAAAATTTAGAAAATCTGGTCTGCTGTTCTTTCAGCGCACCAAACTTAAAAGAGCTTGATTTATCCAAATTGCCGATTAAACATTTCGGAAGACTTAACCCGCAAACCATCGGTAATATTGTTTTCGGTTATGATACCGATTATTTGCAGAGTAATTCTTTAGAAAATCGCTCACTAATTGCCCCGAGTGCACATTTAGGCGGCTTTACTTTCCAATGTGCTGATTTTTCAGGACTTGAGAAATTTTATCTGCCGCTTGAAGCTGAAACAATCAATTTGAGCGGTATGCATCTTGAAAACTTGGGCTATGTGGATTTTTTTGAATATAAGAAGTTGCAAAAAGTCAATATGGAACCTTGTTACTTAGGAAAAAATTGTGTCTTTGATTTTTCAAAATGTCCGTCTTTAAAATCCTTAAACTGCTCTGATAAAGCAATCAACCAAATTAAAGTACCGCCGCAAATAGAAAGAATTATTGTCTGTGATAAAAATTATCACGCACAGGTACACAACTACCAAACCTTTACAAAAAAACAAAAAGCATTATGGGGAGGATTTTTCCCAAAGCCTATATATCATGAAATTATTTAGCTCTTGACACATTGAGCTATTCATGCTAGAGAAGTTTCATCAAATAATTATTTTATCAATCACTTAAATATATTTTTTTATGAACAAAAACAAAATTCTCAAGCGATTTTTGAAACTCATGGGTTTCAAACTTGAAGATGTTCTCACAACCGAGGATGTCATTAGTGTTGTAACCGCTCAGGTTAAGTCTAAAGAGATTAAACTTGATGATGTGTTAGCGGTCTTTGATGCCAAAAGCATCAGCAGAGATGACTTGCATACGTTCGTGCAACGGGTAGCAAAGCAAAATGCTTGGAGCCTTTATGCATTGTTCGGGTTAAAAGATCCCTCTTTAAATGATGTGGTAGCAAAGGATATCAGCAAAGATGCCTTAAAAGCGTTTGTGTTGCGGACGGCAAAGAAGAACAACTGGGACGTGAAAGAGATGTTCGGTTTGCCGAGGAAACCGCTGACGATTACTAAGGTAGAAGAACAGCCGAAGCCTGAAACGCTGAAGTTCTTTGAAGATGCCAAAACAAAGTTGGTCTATGCGGCAGAAGATGGTAAAACTCTCGGTATCGTCATTGACAAACCTGCTGTCGGACGTTTCATCCTGGCCTTGAATGAGTTTGCCAAAGACATGGATTATCAGCAGACAAAGGCGCAAATCTCACAACTGCCTAAAGTTGACGGCAGGAAGTGGATTGTTCCCTCTGATGAGCATTTTAAGGCGTTGGGAGGTAATCTTCATGACATTAACGACTTGCTCACACGCTTAGACGGAGATGTTATCTATACAAGGGGGGCATACCTTTCTTCAACATCTCAGGCTAACCCTCCACGTTCTTGGCATGTGCGCCTTATCTTAGAGCTTGACTGACATTGACAGGTTCCTTTCGGCATAACGCTGATTGGAACCTTTTTTATACTTCCAAAACCATCCCATCGTATGATAATTCGCAATTTTCAGGCAGTAATTTTGCTGTTTCATCAGCATCAACGCGCCGTGATAAATGACTTAAAACAATATGCTTAGGATTGTATTTTTCTTTTATCTCTTTGATTTTATTTATATCTCCGTGACCATTTTCTTCGGGATAGGCACCATTGTTACATTCTATTATAAGTAAATCCAAATTTTTCAAAAACTCATCTGCACCTGAAGGCAAAGCCTGCCAATCGGTTATGTAGGCAAAATTTTTATATCTGAAAGCCGAAGAAAAGATATGATGATGCGGGAATTGCAAGGTTTCAAATTCTAATCCCGCTACCGTAAATTTTCCTTCATTGGGCAATGTCTTAAAGTGTATTCCTTCACTTTCCGGCTCGGCTTCTTTATCAAACAAATAACCGAAATTTTCCCTTAAACCGCGTGTCGTCAATTCGGTCGCATAAATATCTATACCATGTTCCAAAACTTTGGAAGCACGCGGTAATTCCGGAATGCCGCCGATATGATCATAATGAGCATGAGTGATTAAAACCGCATCAATGTTGCTGATATGATTATCATTAACTTGCAAACGAAGTTCAGGACCGGCATCTATTAAAATTGATTTACCGTTTTCTTCCAAAAACAGCGAAGCTCGTGTTCTTCTGTTTTTAGGATTGTCCGGGTTTGCTATACCCCAAGTGTTAAATATCATCGGCAGACCGTAAGCCGAGCCGGAACCCAAAATTGTTATTTTCATGATTTATCCCCTTTTCTTACCTTATTCTTATCTTAGTCTTTACACCAGATTTAACTATTTTGACAAGTATTTTATTTTACTGCTTGACAATTACAATTTATCGGCTATCCTTAAATTGTTCCCTGAGCTTGCAGGGCTTATAAGCGGGGAACAGAAGTAAACTGAGCCGGTTTAATGAAGTTAAATTTTATTTTAGTTTTGTTAGCGGCTCCTCTTAAAAGGAGTTTTTTTTATGTCTGATTTTAAATACACACACGGACTTTCCATCATGAGGGCGCAACCTTTTCATATCGGTCACCAAAAATTGGTTGACCAAATGCTTAAGGAATGTGAACGCGTTACCGTTGCTCTCGGCTCTATCCAAGAACAGGGAACGGCAAGAAATCCGCTTAACTACACCACTCGCAAAAAGATGATTCAAAATATCTATCGCGATAAACCGGAATATGACAGACTGAAAATTATCGGGCTGTTTGACATAAATAATCCGGCAGAATGGGGAGAATTTGTGCTTGATTTCATGAAGGAAAGTTTTCCCGACTTACCGTTGCCTGATGTTTATTACGCCGGTTCGGAATATGATGCGCACTGGTTTAAGGATTGCTTTAAGCATATTGAACTCGTGGATAGAACGGACCCGAGTTTTCCGTTTGTTACCGGCACTATGGTACGCGATATGATTAAATTTGGTGATAAGCGCTGGAAAAACTTTATTGATCCGGTTAATCATCATCTTATTGAAGAATATTTCAGCAAGAAAAAAGGAATTATTTAACACTACATCTGCGTCTTCCGCAGGGCTTATGGAAGACAGATGCTTTTTAACCTGATAAGCCTGAAAGGTATATGAATATGACAAAAAACATACTTATGAGAATAGATTTTCAAAACGATTTCGTGCATCCGTACGGGGCTCTTTCTATTCAAAATCCGGATTTGATTGAAAAACATCAAAAATTTGCCGAGGGGTTGTTTGCCAACAGCTTTGATGAAATCATTGAAACGTATGATACGCATTATTACGAAACATTTGATAATACTTTTGAAGCCGAAAAATTTCCGTTGCATTGTGTTTTTAATAGCTGGGGCTGGCAATCTGCCGCACCGTTTAAGCCGGAATTTAACGTTACCAAAATGTTTAAATCTACAACAAATATTTGGAATGAAATTAAAACCTACAAAAGATTAAATGAGAATTGGCAAGGGCAAAATGTTTATCTTTGCGGTCTTTTGAGCGATATTTGTGTGTTATATGCCATGAACGGTTTACTCAAACGTGGTGCTAATGTCATCATCTTTGATGATTTATGCCAAGGGGCAGAAAAGCAAATCAGCGATATTTTACAGGAAGATACCTATCTGCCGTTTGTGGAAAGCGGACAACTTAAAAGCATAACAACCGCACAATTTTTTCGCAGTGCACTTTTAGATAAGAAAATTCAGCATAATTTAGTCAATAAAACTTTGGGAGAATAGCTATGAGTAAATACACAAACACCAGACCGAATATTTTAGAAACGGGAACACCGCTGTTTTGCGACTTATATCATTTGACTATGGCACAGGCTTGGTTTTTAGACGGTAAAGCCGAAGAAATAAAAACCTCTGAAGCATTCTTCCGTAAATGTCCGTTCGGCGGAAGTTATCTTTTATGCGCCGGCTTGGGAGAGTTTATTCAATGGCTTGATAATTGGCATTTCAGCAAGGAAGATATTGATTATTTAAGACAAGAAAAAAACGGTGACGGTACACCAAGGTTTGATGAACGCTTCTTAAAGTTTTTGGAGGGGCAAAAACTTCATGTTACCATCAATGCCGTACCGGAAGGAGAAATTGTATTCCCGAACGAGCCGATTTATTCGGTGACAGGCCCTTGTTGGCAGGTTGATTTGGTGGAGGCAGCCCTCTTAAACATCTTTAACGGACAAAGCTTAGTCGCCACCAAAGCCGCACGCATGGTTTATGCCGGTTCTCTTGACGGCAAAGAAAGACCGCTATTGGAATTCGGTCTTCGCCGCGGACACGAACTCGGCGGTTTTTCGGAAACGCGTGCAGCTTATATCGGAGGGGCCTGCGGAACATCTAATACGGCGGCTGCCAAGCATTACGATATTCCGGACTCTGGTACAATGGCTCACTCTTTTGTAATGAGCTATGAAAAAGAGGTTGATGCCTTTAAGGCCTTTATGCGCGGTAACCCGAGCAACACAACATTATTGGTGGATACCTATGATACAAGGCAGGGTATTAAAAACGCCATTATTGCCGCCAAAGAAACAAATCTGCCGTTGATGGGAATGCGCGTTGATTCGGGGGACTTAGCTTATTGGGCTAAAGAAGCACGTAAAATGGTTGATGCCGAAGGCGATAATCCGTTATTTAAGAATGTTAAAATGGTAGCATCTAATGACTTGGATGAGTACCTGATTGAAAATTTGCTTATCGTTCAAAAGGCACCTTATGATGTTTTGGCAGCCGGTACAAAACTTGTTACCGCATACGATACACCGGCGTTGGGCGGCGTGTTTAAGACCAAACAATATATGGACAGACCATGCATTAAAATTGCTGAGGGTAAAACGACCGTGCCGGGGGCAACAAATGTTATTCGTATCATACGTCAAGGAATGTATGAAGGAGATATTATTTGTCGGGCGCAAGATGCCGATAGCTTGGTTAAAGATGAAACTTTGGCAAAAAATATTACTTCCTACACATTAAACAGCCTCAATGGTACACGCGTTGCCTTTATGAAAGGGGTAAAAGCTTATACCATTCTTCAGCAATTTGTGAAAGACGGAAAAATCGTTCAGGTACCGGAACTTAATTTACAAAAATTACAGCAACGGGCCAAAAACAATCTCTCTAAACTTGACAGCGCTTATAAACGTTTAACTAATCCGCATATTTACGGTGTCGGTTTGGAAAGCAATCTTTTTGATTTGCGTGAAGGTCTGATTAAAGCTCATGCAGGGAGGTAAAAATGGAAAAAATTTGGAACACCTTAAAACAAGGGCTTAAAAATTATTGTAGTGAAAATGGTTTTAAAACTGTCATTTTAGGTCTATCCGGCGGTATGGATTCAGCTTTGACCGCAGTTTTGGCTGCCGATACTTTGGGGGGGCAAAATGTTCATGCGATTATGATGAAAACTAAATATACTTCGGATTTAAGCTTAAAAATTGCACGTGAAATTGCCAAACTGAACGGTTTGAATTATCAGGAAATTGATATTGAGCCGTTAGTTGAAAGCGAGGTTTCCTTTTTAAAACAATTCTTTAATGATGAAGTTAAAGGTATTGTCATAGAAAATCTGCAGGCGCGTATCCGCGGGCAGTTATTGATGGCTTATTCTAACCAAAACGGCGGACTGGTCTTAGCTTGCGGCAATAAATCTGAAGCTTATACCGGTTATTGCACGCTTTATGGTGACACCTGCGGCGGTTTGGCGCCTATCGGTAATGTTTATAAAACAACGATTTTTGAGCTCGGAAAATGGCGCAACACTTTGGGCTATGTTTTGCCCGAAGATGTTATTACGCGGGCGCCGTCTGCCGAACTGGCTGAGGGACAAAAAGATGAAAATTCATTACCTCCCTACCCGGTTCTTGATGCTATTTTAAAGCTGCTGGTGGATGAAAAGGCACGTGTAAATGATGTGATTACTGCCGGTTTTGATAAAGAAACGGTTGAACGCGTTGACAAACTTGTTAAGCGCTCGGCATTTAAGCGAAAGCAAATGGCTGAAATGCTTAAAATATAATCTGATTGTGCGGCTTATCTTGGCCGCACTTTCTTTATTTGACCGTTCTAAATAGTTATTGACAAAAAAATCGGACACACTACAATAGCGGTGTTTTACGTATAATGATATTCTATAATGATGATTTATTATTTATCAGATTAGGTTTTAGTGGCCGAAAGGTAAATGCATGGAAAATGCGCGGTAAGTCCGACTGATGTTCATTAAAAGTAAAGCAGATTGTCTGTCTGGTCACTGCTTTACGGCAGTACCACGTTCCCCCTGACAATCTCACTAATTTTTGCCTATGAGGAACCGGGCGAGACATTAAAAATTTTACCACTATGTCTATCAAAAAATTAAGCACATTGGGATTACAACCGATGTCAACCGTGTGTTTTAACCTCTGTATCAGCTTTATCGGGCTTCTATGTTTTATCCTGTTCTTAAACCCGCTCATGATGTTGCTGTTTCACCAGTTTGCGCCGAAGTTTGCCTCAAGCTTGGCACACAACCGCTTCTTTTGTGGTAACAGCGTTTGCCGTTTCTACACCAAATTGGCGTTAAAATGGCCTTTTAAGTGGTCTAAATGGTGGATAACCGTTGAGGATTTGGATAAACTCTCGGATGAAGAGCAGAAAATCTATTACCGCGATGTATCTTGGAGCGACGATGTTCGTAATGCGTTAAGACCGAAAGTCTGGGCGAAGATAATGAAAAATGAAGTGATTACGTACTCTAATCGTGATAACTTCGTTCCCGTTATCAAAAAGCGAGATGATCTGTTTGCCGCTCTGCTTGATGTCGCTTACGAGACACAAAAAGAAGTCCATCTTCTGCACAGCTACATCCAGTATGGTACTCTGCCAAAATCACAAATGTTAATGCTCGTTGAAAGGGCTTGCGCCAAAGATAAGCCCTATGAATTTGATGAGTTGACGAACGAATTGTGTTTTTACATTGACCGTTGCGGTATTCGCAAAGATTTGCTGAATAAAATCGCTAAAAGCGAGACACTTTCGCAATCCTTTAAGGACACGATTGAGCTCCACAACGAAATGTATCGGCAAAAGACATTAACCTGTCGTCTCTATCGTCTGGAATCGGTTGAGCAGATTGATGCTTGGGCTGAGTTCTGTGCTTCTACCAAGAAAATCTATGTACCGGCACAAGAAGAAATGAGTATTAACCAGTATGGTATCTTCTTAAAGCACGGACATCATCTTGATCCCGATGCCATCGCACACCTGTTATGGTACAGAGATGCCGACATGGCTAAGCAAATCTTTGCGAATGAGCCGAAGTTCGGTATGCTTAACGACAAAATTAAGTTCGTGATGAAGAAACATGATTATCTTACACGAACCTTAGACAAGGTCATTGAAAGCACAAGAGAGAGCCTGTGTCAACGCATCTATGCCCGCGAGGAATTGAGCGTTGATGAGCTGAACAAAGTGTTTGACTGCCCGGAGCCGAACGATTTACTGGTTGAGTATTTTGCATACTACCCGTTGCCCAAAGAGCTTCACAAACGCCTGCTTGAACCGGAAAATGACGGAGCCCTTTGGTTTTATATCACGCAAAGTTGGCTGTTGAGGGCTTATCAGCTTGATGATGAAGTCGCCAAAGAGTGTGAAAAACGCGGTTTGCGTCTTGATCCTCCTGAAGAGGATTAACCCTAATCAATAAAAAAGCTGTCGGTGTAAAAGCCGGCAGTTTTTTTGTTGACTTTTTGAATTTTTTGTCTATAATCGCACCTACCAAACTAATTATGATTATATCATTCTGCTTTCACTTCTTTGCCTCAGACAGAGAAGACACTATATAATAATAACATGATTTTTTAACTTAAAAAAACAACACAATGAAACACAAAATTTTTATGTTTGCAGCAGCATTTATTTGCTGTCTGTTCGTGAGCCAAACGGCAAGTGCCGGTGAGACCCTTTCCTACAGGAAGTGTGGAAACTGTGAGATTATCGTCAAGCATTCTACCAACTGGCTTGGCGGTAGCTGGACAACGTATGGGCTGGCCAAGAACGGCGTAACCCTGGTAAGCCCGGAATGTGATGTCTTAACCTACAATGAGGAACTTCACATCCTCGTACTCCGAGATATCGCCAGCCATGTAGCCTCCCAGTATCACATATACCTGTACAATACTGATACAGGGAAGTGTGTATATTCCGGAAGATACAATGCTCGTTGTAACAGGGTTCCCTACCTGACATTCAAGAAAAAAGGAAAGTACACGGAAGCTGTCGTTCACTATTTTTGCGATTACAGTGGTGACCTCACGGAAACCGTCGGTTCCTTCTTCACAAAGGACGGCAAGCTCTACCAAGTCGCAACCAAGCAGGTCAGCTACGAGGCTCCCGTGGAGTGAAATCAGAAAAGCTGTCGGTGTAAAAGCCGGCAGTTTTTTTTGTGTAACAGTGCCGTTTGTAAAATCATATTGACTTTTTATAATATTATATTATAAGTTGATGTGTATGTTTAATTGATTGAGGTAAAAAATAAAAATTAAGACATGAGTCCGGTATATAGTTATGTTATCAACTTGTTGTTGGTATTGTTTTTAGTTTTTTGTAATGCTTTCTTTGTTATTTCAGAGTTTTCTATTGTTAAAATCCGCCGTACAAAGTTGGAAGAGTTAGCTCATTCCGGTAATAAACGAGCAAAAATTGCTTTGCATATTAACGAGCATTTGAATACTTACTTAAGTGCAACACAACTTGGTGTTACTTTAGCTTCCCTTGGTTTAGGTTGGCTCGGTGAACCGGCAGTTTCACGCTTACTGGAGGATTTATTCGGCGGTTTCTTAAAAGATAATCCGGTCTTATTACATTCTCTTTCTTTTGGTATTGCTTTTACATTTATTACGCTTTTGCACGTGGTTTTAGGTGAGCTGGTACCAAAGTCTATGGCTATTCAAGATACCGAACGTTATGCGATGTTTGTTGCCGTTCCGCTTTATTCTTTTGATAAGGTATGCCGACCGATTATCTGGTGCTTTGATCATGTTTCTATCTGGATCTTGAAACTGATGGGCATTCAACAGGCTGACGAAAATGAAGATGCTCACTCCGAAGAAGAAATTAAACTTATTATTGATGCTTCGCAAAAAGGCGGAGTTATTGACGATACCGAAAGCGAAATTATCCAAAATGCTATTTGTTTCTCGGAAATTTTTGCACACGAAATTATGATACCGCGACAAGATATGGTTTGTATCTACCAAAACAGCAGTTTTAACGAGGTTATGGAACTGGTTAAGCAGAATAAACATACACGTTTTCCGCTTTGTGCCGGTGATAAAGACCAAATTTTGGGTATGATACATATTCGTGACCTTTTAGAGTGTAAAAATAGTCAACATAAAGATATTTTGAACCGCATTTGTCGTAAAATTTTGTTTGTACCGGAAAATAAGTCTATTTCAGAAATTTTGCACGAGATGATGAAGAAACGTATTCACTTGGCTATTGTGGTTGATGAATACGGCGGGACTGCCGGTCTTCTTTCCATGGAAGATATCTTGGAAGAGTTGGTTGGTGAAATTCAAGACGAGCATGACGGTGCCGCAGTTGAACAGGTCAAGAAAATTGATGAAAAGGTTTATGAATTTGACGGCATCTACTTGTTAGAAGATGCCTGCGAAGATATGGGTATTCCTTATGAAGAACATGAAGAAAGTACCATTGGTGGTTACGTCTTTAACTTGTTGGGCAGAGAACCGAAAGTTGGCGATAAGACGGAAGATGATTACTGCATTTTTGAAGTAATAGAAGTGGATAATATGCGTATTACCCGCATTAAGACTACCCTTAAAGAGCGCCCGATTGAAGACGAGGATGAAGAATAAAATAATTCCGAGTATAAATCAACTTGTGACAGCAAGAATAATAAGAAAACCGAAAGTTGTTTTTACTTCATGCTTGCCCTTTGAACGTTTGGGTAAATATTGAATTACCGACATCTTCATCTTTGCATGCCAAAGCAAACTCTACCGTTGGAAAAGCATAGTTTTTCAAAAGCTTACAAAATACTTTAGAAACAATACCGGAATCATTTGCAAATGCGCCGCATCCCCATGCACCGAGAATTAACACCTCAACTTTTTCTTGCGCAGCAACATCAAGTATCTTTTTAATGCGCGAGCTTATGACACTTTCATAATTTTCAGGGAAAGAACAAAACCTATTCATCTGAGGTGCGGCACATGTAATAACATCTACTTTGTACCACTCTTCTTCTTCCATCATCTGCGGTATAACAGGGTCTGTACGTTCATCAGTCTTAAAAACTATAATATCCGGTGTATAAATCAAATCATCACTGCCGAGATTATCAATTATACCGCTGTCATACTCGTTTCTGTGCTTTTCATAAAAAGGTTCAAACATTGCACTTATACATGGCAATAATGTGGAACAACGGCATAGTGATTCTTCTTGTGCACCAGCACTGAAAGGCGCACCGCCGGGGCAGTGATTATTGGCAAAGTTTAGGACTGCGACTTTTTTGCCTTTATATGTTTTGGCGGCTTCAAAACTTCTTTTTCCGGAAAAAACATAGTTTGTCTGCTCATCACTTGCCGGAGAAAGAGCAATATCCTCCTCTGCTGTAACCATAAACTGTTTTTCAATGGAATGTTTTACAGCCTCAACTAAGGCAGTATTTGTCTCATATTTCTTTTTGGTATCTGTCATTACCTGACAGTTTATCGCCCTGTAATCATACATGCCTTTGTCCTTGTTAGCTGTCATTTCTTGTTTTCTTATAACTTGGTTTTATACATCATATACGGATCATAGCCTTCAGAAGTAAAGCTTAGGCTACCGTCTTCATTGATGTTTATATTTTCCATTTGGTTGGTATCATATTCGGAAAAATTATTTAAGTCTGCTGTTTGTGAACCGACCAACTTAATATCTCTGATGCTAACCTGCCCCGGATTTTCGCCATAATCAAGACGGAAACCGGATATATGACCAACCGGCAAAACAATGCTGTATGTTCTTGTACCTAAAGTACCTGCTTGCTTAACAGATTTATTTTCGGCATACCCCTCATCAGCCTCTTCGGTATAAAAAATCTGGAAGGTAAAATTCTTTTCCAATGTTGCGGTAAAGTTTACAACAACATTTTGCGGTTCTACTTCAACAATTTCTTTTTCCGCAACCGTTTCTTCCGTATTTTCCGGTGTTTTTATATTTTCTTTTGATGCAACCGGGGCTTGAGAAACAACCTCTGTTTCAGTTTTTTCTGCAACAACCGCCGGTTTTTCTGCCGTCTTTGTTACTTTTGTTTCAGATGCGGAATTATTAACCCTTAAAGGAGTTTTCTCACCAATAAAAGAAAAAACAAGCAACAAAATAGCAACTAAGAAAATTATTCCGCCGACAACTAACTGTTTCGGTTCTTTCTGAGCTTCCTTAAATTGTTTTTTTAAGCTTTCTTTTGCCATTTCAATTCTCCCTAAATTTCTTACACTAATCTGCTTTGCTTGATAGAAGCTTTAACAAACTCCACAAATAACGGATGCGGTGCAAACGGTTTTGACTTTAATTCCGGATGGAATTGAACACCGATAAACCACGGATGATCCGGACGCTCAACAATCTCCGGTAATTTACCGTCCGGAGAAGTTCCGGTTATTAACATTCCACCCTGTGCCAACTGGCTTTTATATTTGATATTGACCTCATAACGGTGCCGATGGCGCTCGGATATATGTGTCGTACCATAAACTTCGGCTGCTTTGGAACCTTCTTTAAGAACTGCCTCATAAGCACCTAAACGCATGGTTCCGCCCAAATCTCCGTCTTTATGACGAATTTGCTTGGCCCCGTCCTTATCCCATTCGGTCATCAAACCGATAACAGCTTCACAGTTTTCGTCCAACTCTGTGGTATTGGCATTTTTAATACCTAATACATTGCGCATGGTTTCAATAACCGCCATCTGCATACCGAAACATATTCCTAAAAACGGTATTTTATGCTCTCTGGCATATTTAACGGCAGCAATTTTTCCGGCTGTACCGCGCAAACCAAAACCTCCGGGAACTAAAATTCCGCTGACATCAGATAAATATTCTTCTGCATCATGGGTTTCCAAATCTTCGGCATCTATCCATTTGATTTTTACCTTATATTTGTTGGCAATACCACCGTGAGTTAAAGCTTCACCCAAAGATTTATATGCTTCAAGCAACTTAACATATTTACCGACAACGGCAATACGAACTTCGCCTTCCGGTGCTTTTACGGTTTCTACAATTTTTTCCCAACGGCTTAAATCCGCATCAGGACAGGGTAAACCAAAGTATTTGCAAACAGCTCTGTCCATTCCCTCTTTAGAATATGCCAACGGCACTTGGTAGATATTGCTGACATCCAACGCCGCTATTACATTTTCTTCTTTAATATTACAGAACAGCGCAATTTTCTTCTTTTCGTTTTCCGGTATCGGCATTTGCGAACGACATAACAGCATATCCGGTTGAATACCGTATTCCTGTAACTTTTTAACAGAGTGTTGTGTCGGCTTGGTCTTTAACTCACCGGCGGCGGGAATATAGGGTAACAAGGTTAAATGAACAAACATTGTTCTGTCACGCCCTAAATCATAAGCAAGCTGACGAATCGCTTCCAAATAAGGCTGTCCTTCAATATCACCAACCGTACCGCCAATCTCGCACAGTACGAAATCTTCATCTTCCAAATCACTGACAATAAAGTTTTGTATTTCATTGGTTACATGCGGAATAACTTGAATTGTTGAACCTAAATAGTCTCCATGGCGCTCTTTATCTATCACACGTTGATAAATTTTTCCGGTTGTCGTACTGTCACTGCGCTTTGCCGCTACGCCTGAAAAACGTTCGTAGTGACCTAAATCCAAATCGGCTTCCGTACCGTCATCCGTCACAAAAACTTCACCGTGTTGGAACGGGCTCATGGTACCGGGATCCACGTTCAAGTAAGGATCAAGCTTTCTTAAACGTACCTTAAAGCCTCTGCTCTGCAATATTGCTGCCAAAGATGCTGATGCCAAGCCTTTTCCCAGTGATGAAACAACACCGCCGGTGATAAAAATAAATTTTGTTTTTGGATTTAGTTCAGACATTTTTTTACCCTTTTTTCTTCAATTTTATAGTGAAAAAGGCACCTCCTTTAAAAGGTGCCTATTTTGTTACTTCATTTCCATTTTGCTATTCCGCCGCCGGTGCTTCAGCCGGTTGTTCTGCCGGAGCAGGAGCCGGTGCTTGTTCAGCAGGTGCGGGCGCCGGAGCTGGAGTTTCTGCTTCCGTTGTAGCATCCGGAACACTCGGAACAGTCGGTGCGCTTTGTGTTAACGGAGCAACATCCGTAATAGAATCAGTCTTTCTGGTTTCCCCTTTATAGTAAAGAGAAAGCAAAATAGATGTAATGAAAAAGATTGTTGCCAATATTGCTGTTGTACGCGTTAAAAGATTACCTTTACCGCGGGCTGACAAAAAGCTATCTGCCCCACTGCCACCGCCTAAGCCGCTTAAAGCGTTTCCGGAGTTGCGTTGCATCAAAATCAAAGCCACCAACAAAATGGCTACCATTAAATGAATTACTAACAATATAGATCCCATTGTTTTTTCCTTATTCTTAATATACTATTGTTTACTTGCTGCAATAATTGCCATAAAATCAGCCACTTTCAAGCTGGCACCACCGATAAGGCCACCATCAACATCCGGCAGAGCAATTAACTCTTTGGCATTTGTCGGTTTCATACTGCCACCATACAAGATACGCATCTTATTGGCATTTGCGCGACCTAACTTCTTGGAAACAACCTTACGAATTGCGGCGTGAACTTCCTCAACTTCGGCTGTGGTCGGGGTTCTGCCGGTACCGATTGCCCAAACCGGCTCATAGGCTATGACCGTATTCTGCGCCGTTGCAATTTCCGGTACGGAACCCATAATCTGCTTAGTGCAAACATCTATGGTTTGACCGGCATCACGTTCTTTTTCTGTTTCACCGATACAGATAATAACTTTTAAGCCGGCTTTAATAGCAGCTTCTGCCTTTTGAGCTATCAACTCGTTGGTTTCATGATGATTGGTACGGCGCTCGGAGTGACCGACAATAACATAATCACAACCGATATTTTTTAACATAACCGGGCTGACATCACCGGTGTGTGCGCCCTTCTCCGCATAATGACAATCTTGCGCACCGACCATAACTCTTGAACCTTTAACGGCTTTTTTTACAGAAGTTAACAGCGTAAACGGCGGACAAACCAAAACCTCACAATCTCTCCGACCGGTTTTCTTAAACTCTTCTTTTACGCCTTTTGCCAATGCTACGCCATCTTCCAAAAGACCGTTCATCTTCCAGTTTCCGGCAATAAGAGTCTTTCTTACCATCATCTTTTCCTTAAAAAATTAAAACTTGTTCTGTTGTAGCATAGCACTTTTTTATTTTCCAGCTAAAAAACAAAGTTGTTTACAAAAAAAATATTAAAAAAAGTGTTGAACATATTTATATAGAGGTTGCACAAATTTTTTTGGCTTATATAATGGGCGCAATTGAATTATTTTTGGGATGAGTAAAATGATAACAAAATTAGCTAATGCAAAAGACAATTGGTTTTTCAAAATTCTCTCGGCAGCAGTTGCCGTCAGCTTTGTTTCTTTATTCGGTGTTACGGGGTATATTACCACAGCTTCGCAAAATCAAGCCGTGGTTAAGGTCGGTAACAAGAAAGTATCACAGAGCGAATTTAATTATCGCTTACAAAGAGAGCTGAACGCCCTTAGAAATTTAACCGGAGATGATTATGAAATTACCGACGAAATGCGCAATACTTTAGCTGAAGGGGTCTTAAAACAGATTATTGATGACAGTGTTTTAGACCAAACAATGGATAAATATAATGTCCACTTCCCGAAAGTTCTCGTACAGCAGATTATTTTCCATCAGCCGGAATTTCAAAACCCGGTCAACAAACAATTTCATCCTGAATTGTTTAAGAGATATTTATCTGCCGCTAATATGAGCGAAGAAGAATATGTGGCAACTGTTGTACGTGCCATGGGGCGTAAAATGTTGGTTACCGATTTGGTAAAAACTTTCGGTGTTCCAAACGTTTTAACTGAAGCTGTTCATAAAATGGATAACCAACGCAAAACTTTCAAATATACGGTTGTTTCTCCTAAAGATGTTAAGATTGAACGTAACATCAGTAATGATGAAATTCAGCAGTATTTTGCCGATTTCGGTGAAAACTTTATGATTCCGGAAACGCGTGATGCTAAAGTCTTATTCGTGCCGAATGATGTTATCTTGAAAAAGTATGCCGCCAGCGAAGATATGGTTAAAGAATATTTTGATGAACATAAAAAAGAGCTTGATCAACCGGAAAAGCGTGAAATTTTGCAAATGGTATTTTTAGAGAAAGATACCGCTGAAAAAGCTTATGCCGCTGTTCAAGAAGGCAGAGATTTCAAAGAAGTTGCTACCGAGTTTAAGGCTGAAAATGCTGATGAACCGACATTGGGTGTCGTCGCACAAGACGAATTGGCTGATGACTTGGCTGATGCCGCTTTTGAGCTTAAACTTAATGAAGCTAAAGTGTTGCAGGTTGCAGACTCTTGGCAGGTTATTTCAGTTAAAGAGATTGTTCCGGCTAAAGAAGCAGTGTTTGAAGAAGTTAAACAGCAAATTGTTAATAACTTAAATGATGAAAATTTGTATGATGCTTTACGTCAAGCCAAAGCTGAATTAGATGATGCCGTTAACGGCGGTAAAACGCTTGAAGAAGTGGCAAAACTTGTCGGCACTGATGTGTTCACGGTTAGAAATATCGCTGAAGAGACATTGGTCAGTGATGTTCCGGAAGTTGCAAAAGATTTAACCAAATCCCTTGATTTTAACGATATGGTCTTTTCTTACGGTTTAGATGAAATCACTTCTGCCGAGGAATTTGATGACGGTGTTGCTTTGGTACAGATTACGAAAATTACTGATGCACACATGCCGGAAATTGAAGATGTGAAAGATAAAATTATCGCTATGTGGACGATACAGGAAAAAGATGCTCTTGCTAAAGAGATTTCCGATAATATCGTTGCAGATGTTGAAAACGGGAGTGAGTTGTCCGTTGCCGCCAAGGCTCGTGATTTGGAAGCTTTCCGCTCTGCACCTATCAGCCGTAACGAAACATTTGCCGATTTAACCCAAACGGAAATCAGCGAATTGTTTACGGCAGATAAGGGAACCGTTAAGGCTTTTGAACATGCCGGCAATACATATATTATCGCCGTACCTTTTGAAACTGTTAATTATGAAGAAAAGCTGACCGCTGATAAGGCTAAAGAGGTTCAAAAGAGAATATCTGCTAATATTGTTACCGATATGTCGCAGGCTGCTTTGGATAATTACGCTAAAGACTTTAAGATTAAAGTTGATTATAAGATGGCAGGTTTTTCTGAATAATGAAAATAGTTTTTATGGGCACGCCGGACTTTGCCGTTCCGGTTTTACAAAAGCTGATTGATGAGCACGAGGTTGTGGCTGTTTATACACGTGCGCCAAAAGAAAGCGGACGCGGTAAAAAGATAAACAAAACACCGGTGCATTTGTTAGCGGAAGCCCATCATATTCCCGTACATACACCAAAGAGCTTGAAGGGAGCAGATGAGCAAGAGATTATGCGCGCTTATCATGCAGACTTGGGAATTGTGGCGGCATACGGTTTGTTATTACCGCAAGCGGTTTTGGATATATTCCCTAAGGGGTGCATCAATGTTCACGCTTCACTTTTACCGCGTTGGCGCGGGGCAGCTCCTATCCAACGAGCAGTTGAGGCACAAGATAAAGAGAGCGGTATTTCTATTATGCAGGTGGTGTTGGCACTTGATGCCGGTGATGTGTTGGCGCAGAAATCAACACCAATTACAGAAAAGACAACCGGCGGCGATTTGCATGATGCCCTTGCCGCAATCGGGGCGGATTTGCTGAGTGACACATTAAAAAATTTGGATAGCATCACTCCTGTTAAGCAAGATGAAAGCTTGGTAACATACGCTGAAAAGCTTGATAAAGCCGAATGTTTGATAGATTTCAATATGCCAGCGGACAGACTTGCGGCAAAAATCCGTGCCTTTAACCCCTACCCGGCGATGTATTTTATTTATAACGGCGAGCGGTTTAAGGTATATGAAGTTGAAATTTGCGACATGCACGGCAATGCCGGCGAGATTTTGGAGGGCAAGAAGGAACTTGTTATCGCCACCGCTGATAAGGCGCTTAAAATCACACGAATCCAACGCGAGGGTAAGCAACAAATGGATACCGCCGAATTGTTACGCGGGTTTGAGTTTGAGAAAGGTGTTTTATAGTGTCATGCCCTGAACGAGCTTAAGCGAGTGAGGTTAGGCATCTTCAAATTAAAATAAGATACATTTTAACCCCTGGCCCCTTGCTTGCAAGGGGTAACAATATTGAAGATACCTTGACCAAAAGACTTACGCTTTTGGTGGTATGACGGTTTAATAATATTGGTTTCTTCTTTGTTTATCGTATTCTGTACCACCGATTAGATTGCCGTATCTGTCGTATTTACTGATTGTTTCTATTAATTTTCCATCCCTAAAATTGCCTTCAAATTCTAACTGCCCATTTTCATAATAACTCTTATATATTCCATCCAGTTTACCATCCCTAAAATTGCCTTCCTGCTTTAACTGCCCATTTTCATAATAACTCTTATGTATTCCATCCTGTTTACCATCCCTAAAATCGCCTTCAGATTCCAACTGTCCACTTTCATAATACGTTCTTTTAATTCCGCTTAGTTGACCATCTTTATAATTTTCTTCAGCCTCTAACTGTCCATTTTCATAATAAGCCTTGGTTAATCCCTCCAGTTTACCATTTTTCCCATTGCCTTCAACTTTTAACTGTCCGTTTTCATAATAAATCTTGACTATTCCTTCCTGTTTGCCATCCCTAAAATTGCCTTCACCTTCCAACTGTCCGTTTTCATAATAAGTTTTACGTATTCCTTCCAATTTATCATCCCTAAAATTGACTTCAGTTTCTAGCTGTCCGTTTTTATAATAAGTTTTCTTAATTCCTTCCTTTTTATCATTTCTATAATTAGCTTCAAATTGCAACTGCCCATTTTCATAATAACTCTTATATATTCCATCCAGTTTACCATCCCTAAAATTGCCTTCCTGCTTTAACTGCCCATTTTCATAATAACTCTTATGTATTCCATCCTGTTTACCATCCCTAAAATTGCCTTCACCTTGCAACTGTCCATTTTCATAATAATCCTTGGTTAATCCTTCCAGTTTACCATCTTTATAAAAAGCTTTTACTGCTACCCGGTTAGGCGTGTGCATTGCGTAAGCCATACCTGTATAGGGAATAAAATTGCTATCCGTACAATGTATTATATCATGTTCTATGGTGCAGATAAGTTTGGAGCTGTCAGGTGTTACCATTTTATCTTTATAATTCTCGCCAAAGTCAAAATGATTAAATTGGGTAATTAAATTAGTTTGGTTAATTTGATTAAATTGGTTTGTCTGCGCACCATATTCATTATATTGAGCTGATGATTGGCTAGCCAAACAGGTGGATAATAAAATTGATAGATAAAATGCTTTTTTCATAATCCAAACTCCTCAAAATAAAAAACCACCTTAAAATAAGGCGGCAGGGGAGTTGAACAATCATACAACAAGAAATGACTCTTTTAGCCTTTCGGGTTACCCTTGGACATACGCTAAAAGCTCCCCGACCAAGTCGGGGATATATATATTTTCGGTGCCATATCCAACACCGCTTGTTGTAAGAGCCGTTCAAAGCCCCGCACCGTCTCCGGCGCTAACGCAGATTTACTACATTTGTAATTAGTCTATAAGCCAATGCTTAATATATATTTAAAATCCCGCCTTGGCCTATTTTTTGCTTGATTATATAAAAATGTTCGTTATACTTCAGCCAAACTTTATGGTGTAATCCGCGGATATGGTGGAATTGGTAGACACGTTGGATTTAGGTTCCAATGGCTTTAAGCTGTAAGAGTTCAAGTCTCTTTATCCGCACCATCTTTTAGATGGCTTTTTTTTAGAAGAGAAAGTAAATGAAGATTAAAGAAACTAAATCAGAAGGCTTAAGCCGTGAATATCAGGTTACTATCAGCGCTAAAGATTTTGATGCCGCTGTTACCAAGAAACTTAACGAAATTGCAAAAACTGTCAGCATGGCCGGTTTCAGAGCAGGTAAAGTACCGTTTGCGATGATTGAAAAGAAATATAAGGGCAACGCTATGAGCGAGGCTCTTGATGATTTGCTCCGTGACAGCGTTAATGACCTCTTGAAAGAAAAAGATTTGCGTCCGGTTTTCACTCCTGATGTTGATTTGAAGAAGTTTGAAGAAGGTAAAGATATTGAATTTACCGTTTCTATGGATGTTATGCCGGAAATTGAATTAAAAGATTTCTCCGGAATTAAAATTGAAAAAGTTATGGCTGATGTGCCGGAAGAGGAAGTTACTAAGGCGCTCAACTATATGGCAGACAGCCGTCGCGACTCGGTTAAGGTTGAAGAAGACCGCGCAACCGTTAAGGGCGATATTGCCGTTATTGACTTCGTTGGTTCTATTGACGGTGTTGAATTTAATGGTGGTAAAGGCGAAGCTTATCCGTTGGAAATCGGTTCTAACTCTTTTATTCCGGGTTATGAAGATCAGCTTATCGGTAAGAAAGTCGGCGAGGTTGTTAATGTTAAGGCCACTTTCCCTGAAAATTACCATGCTAAGGATTTAGCCGGTAAAGAAGCTTTGTTTGTGACCACAATTAAAGAAATCCGCACCGTTAAGAAGGCTGAAATCAATGATGAATTTGCCAAAGCTATGGGCAAAGATACTTTAGATGCCTTAAAAGAAGATGTGAAAAAGCACATTGCACAAGATTATGAAGCCGCTTCTAAGATGAAGATGAAACGTTCTCTCTTGGATGCACTGGATAAGGCTTATAAGTTTGATGTGCCGCAAAAATTGGTTGATATGGAATATGATTCTATTGTTAAGCAATATGAGACAGCCAAGAAGAATAATCAGCTTGATGAAGATGAAAAGAATAAAAAAGAAGCTGATTTGCTCAAAGAATATAAGGAAATCGCTGTTCGCCGTGTTAAATTGGGCTTATTGTTGGCTGAAGTCGGCAAAGATGCAAAGATTGAAGTTACCCAAGAGGACATCAATAAGGCTATCATGACCGAAGCTCAGCGCTACCCGATGCAAGCTAAAGCTATCTTTGATTTCTATTTGAAGAATAAAGAAGCTATTGAACGTTTGCGCACTCAGGTTTATGAAGAAAAAGTTATGGATTACGTTCTCTCTAAGGTTGAGACCAAAGAGAAGAAGGTTTCTGTTGAAGAACTTTATAACTTTGATGAGAAAGCTGCCTAGGTCGAGGAGGCTCGACACCCATCACTTTGGAGAGTTTTCCCTTGAGGCAGAGATGTACTCTAATTAAAAGTTCTTAAAGTCGTTTGCGATTTTAAGAACTTTTTTGTTGCAAGTGCAAGGCGTAGTGCTATTACTTTGGGCTTTTCCCTTAAAATTTGTGTAAATTAAAGCTTGCAAAACTTAAATATCTTTGTTATTTTGGCAACAGTTTGATTTACTAAAGGATAAGCTATGTGGGTGCTCGGTTTGGATATTTTAATGGAAGCTTTGTTTGAAACATTATCATTGTTTCCATATCTCTATCTGACTTATCTTTTGATGGAATATCTTGAGCATAAAATGAGCCGACGGAGTATGATTTACGTCCGTAAAGCTAAACAATACGGACCGATTGTCGGCGGTCTGCTCGGACTTATGCCACAATGCGGTTTTTCCATCGCCGCGGCAAACCTTTATGCAACCGGCTTGGTAACATTGGGAACATTGATGGCGGTTTTTCTTTCCACCTCTGATGAGATGTTGCCGCTGTTGATTTCCGGTGGTGTCGGTGCAGGTTTAATTATTCAGATTTTGTGCATTAAAGCAACCTACGGTATTGTTTCCGGTGTTTTGATTGATAATTTCCTGCCGGATAAATTTATTAAACGCAAAAATGAGCCGGATATCTCTGCTTTTTGCCAGCGTGAAAAATGCAAATGTGACGATAAGGAAAATATTTGGAAATCAGCTTTTAAACATACCGAAAAAATCAGCTTATTTATCTTTTTCTTCTCACTTGTGGTTAATGCAGCCTTTATGCTGGGCGGACAAGAGACCGTCCATGATGCTCTGACAACTATGCCGATTTTAAGCAAATTTATGGCAGCATTGGTCGGGCTTATTCCAAGCTGCTACCCGTCTGTTTTGCTGACACAACTTTATTTGTCACACACGATTTCTTTAGGAACAATGATGGCGGGAACACTCAGCAACGCCGGATTAGGTTTCTTGGTATTGTACAAAGTTAACCCGAACAGCGAGGAAAATTTACGCGTTCTTGCATTGCTTTACGGCTTGGGTGTATTCTTTGGTATTGTTTCCGACTTTCTGTTTTAATCTTTGTAATTTTGGCGCAGGGTTTTGATTTCCGCTTCATAGCCGTCCAGTTCGTTCGGGGTTTCCAAATTTATCGGTATGCCTTTTAATGCCGGATGGTTGATAAAGCGAATAATTCCTTCTAAACCGAGACTGCCCTCGCCTATCTTCTCGTGCCTATCTTTATGAGAGTTAAACTCGGTCATACTATCGTTCAAATGAATTGCGTGAAGGCGATTTAAACCGATTACCTTGTCAAACTTGTCTAAGACTTCGTCAAGTTTATTGATTATGTCATAACCGGCAGAATAAACATGGCAAGTATCCAGACAAACGCCCAACCTTTCCGGCGCATTATCTTTAGTCTTGGTAATAATTTCCGCTAATTCCTCAAAGGTTGAACCGACCTCGCTACCCTTACCGGACATTGTTTCCAGCAAAACAGTGGTATGTTTTGCTTCCGGCATAACTTCATCTAAAATCTCAACAATTTGCGGAATAGCAACTTCAACCCCCTGCCCGACGTGTGAACCGGGGTGAAAATTATAAAGATTGCCGGGGATATTTTCCATGCGTTTCAAGTCATCAGCAAAGACCTGACGGGCAAAATCTCTGGTGTTTTCATCTTTAGAACAAGGATTTAACGTGTATGGCGCATGGGCTAAGATTTTCCCGAATTTGTATTTTTCAGCTAAATTTAAGAAGGCTTTGACATCATCCGCGTTAATATCTTTCGCAGCACCACCGCGCGGATTTCTTAGAAAAAATTGAAAAGTATTGGCATTGAGCTTAACAGCGGTTTCTGCCATTGCCTTAAAACCGGCTGATGATGAAAGATGACACCCTAAGTATAACATTTAAGCCTCCATGTTTTGCTTAGATTTAGCATATCTGCTTTGCTTCGTCAATTTTTTTTATCTTGCAGTCCATACATTTTTATGCTATAATAATTGGTGATTTAAGGAAATAACCATGACTGAAAATGAAAGAAATGATTTAGCGGAAAACATGAGTGCGCAAGCCCAGAAAGCGCAACAAATTATTGCTGATGCAGAAAAAAACGGTTATTTGCCAAAAGTTGAATTATCTGGTGCAGACAAGTGGGATATAGAAGAAAGACAGACCACTTTTGAAGAACGCATTGCCCTACGAACAGAGGAAAGAAATAAGGAATATTTAGAATATCGTGAAAGCTTTGGAAAAAAATATACTAACCCCCAACGGTTCGGGTTCGGCAATTGGAGTAAAGAAAATTGTGATAACTATACACTCCGTGCTGCGTGTAATGATAAAAATCTTTCCAGAGAAGAACAGCTTGAAAATAAGAAAAAATTAGCCCAAATGACTGAAGAAATGGCTTATTTAAATACAAGCCATTTGCAAAATACCTTTGATTGGAAATTACATACCACGGATATTGTACATACTGATAAAGGTGCTGATTCATCCTATTCACCTTTGGCTTATAATTTTGGTAAACAAACTTTATTTTTCAATGATACAATTTTAAAGAATGCACAAAATAGCGGCGACAAACTGTTCACTGAAGTCGGAAAAGGTAATCCCGCCGCTTTAAACTGTGCTGTGTATCATGAGCTTAATCATAAACAAAACTGGGAAAATGATGGTTTAGGAAAATTATCTTATACACCTGTTAATGCGGCAAAGGGGGCTGTATTAACAGAAAAAATATCGTTATGTACCGAATATTTAACAATGGCAAAAGAATATAATGAGCGTAAAGAAAAAGGTGACACGACCATAAAATATACTGACGGCTCTGAAAAACCGTTAGACAGTTTGCTTGAGATTTACCCCGGATTTAAGGATACGGCAGAAAAATATGGCACAGATATCAGTAATTCTGAAGTTAGGCGTGAGTTTATTAAAACCGCTATGGATTATTGGAAAAATGACCGTAGCAACGATTATATTGACCAGACGAAAACTGAAGCACAGTGGGGAAATAAATATTTTAACCAATGCTCTTTTTCAAAACAAATGGAACTCTTAAAAGATGAAGATGAAACGTACAAGAAAGTTTCCGAAGCTATGCTCAAAGATATTAATATAGGAGAGCAGCAAATAAGTCTTACCGATTGTAAAGATTTGATTGACACTTTCCGTACTGAAGATGCAAAAAAGCTTATTAAAGAACATAATCAAACAGATGACACACACGAAAACCCCGTGTATATGCCGACTTATCAAGAGTATCAGGAAATCAATGTTTATCTTGAGTCACAGGGTAAAAAAACT
>Ga0247610_10000849_pt1 | contig 40660 bp, 44 predicted proteins | sample 174DNAGHGhighgp2_FD_193483 | JGI IMG/M metagenome (GOLD analysis project Ga0247610, IMG submission 193483) | Sheep rumen microbial communities from Palmerston North, Manawatu-Wanganui, New Zealand - 1742 DNA GHGhigh gp2 | ecosystem: Host-associated > Mammals > Digestive system > Stomach > Rumen...
TAATGAAGAATACAAAGCGGTTCTTAAGGCTGAAGGTTTATTAACTCGTGATGCACGTGTTAAAGAACGTAAGAAATACGGTAGAAAAAGAGCTCGTAAGAGATTCCAATTTTCAAAGAGATAATTTTCTCAATAAAATTAAAAAGAACTCCGTATGGAGTTCTTTTTTTTTGCAAAAACATTATTTTACATGATATAATTCAATAACGAGAATATATGTAAGTGAAAAGGAAATAACAGATGCCAAAGATTTATTTTGTTGATGTTACTAACAGAGACGGAGTTCAAACTTCAAGATTAGGTCTGGCAAAACTCCAGAAAACAATTATCAATCTTATGTTGGATGATATGGGAATTACGCAGTCAGAATTTGGTTTTCCTACAACAATGCACGAACTTAATTACTTGAATGCAAATTTAGAGTTGGTTAAGCGTGGTGTTATTACAAAAACAAAGCTTTCAGGATGGATGAGAGCAATTTCAAGTGATGTTGAACAATCATTTGCTAACTGTCCGTTACTGGAAAATTGTAATTTGTCACAATCAACTTCCGATCAAATGATACAAGGTAAATATCTTGGTAAAAAGACAAAAGACGATATATTAAAAATGACATGTGAAGCTGTAGAATGTGCTGTTGACAAAGGTGCGAAGATTATAGGAGTAAACGCAGAAGACGCATCAAGAAGTGATTTGGACTTTTTAATAAAAATTGCCAAAGAAGCAAAACGATGCGGAGCGTACCGTTTCCGTTACTGTGATACATTAGGTTATGAAGATCCGCACACAACTTATCACAGAATTTATACGATTGCCAAAGAAACTCAAATGCCTATAGAAATGCATTTCCATAATGATTTAGGCATGGCGGTTGCTTGTTCTGTTCAGGGTGCGCTAGCGGCGGTTGAAGCAGGGCAGGATGCTTATATTAATACGGCAATAAACGGTATGGGCGAAAGAGCAGGAAATGCTGATTTGGTTTCTTGTCTTTTAGCGTGTATGAAATCTGCAGGATTTAAGGATAAAAATTTAGTAGATGAACAAATAGATTTATCTAAAGCCTGGAAACTTGCAAAATACACAGCTTATGCATTTGGACTTCCTATTCCGATAAATCAGCCGGCGGTAGGTGATAATGCTTTTGCGCACGAATCAGGTATTCACGCAGACGGAGCTCTGAAAGACAGAAGAAATTATGAGCTGTATGATTTTGAAGAACTCGGAAGAGGCGAGCCGGAAATTATTGAAACCGGAAGAATGATTACAACCGGTGAATATGGTGGTATTAAAGGGTTCAGAAACGTTTATAATAAGTTAGAAATTGAATTTAAAGATGAAAATGAAGCAAGAAACATTCTTGAACTTGCACGTTACGCAAACGTTCATACTCAAAAACCTTTAACTGAAGGTGAATTGAAGTTTATATACCATTATCCTGATATTGCAGCAAGAGTAATGACAGTTTCTCCATACTATAATCCGGAAGGCGAGCTGCAAAAACGTCTTGATAGCGGTGTTCTTGCTAAATCAAGTCACATTATATAATGTTTAGCACATAACAATCCAGAGGAGTTTTCTTGTTAGTTTTCCCAGATACATTGCAATTATGGTGAAGAAAATATCATACAAGACTTTTATACCGCTTTGGGATAAAATCCAGTTTAAAGCCATATCCATTGGTGCGTGTCTCAGAGTTGCAATAAACAGCATATAAAGAAGTCCCAGAATGTGTATTATTAAAACTCCGACAACTGCGACCATAAACAATCTTAAGAAATCAATTTTTCCCTTAAGCAGAGTGCCGGAAAAGAATATAGCGGGAAGAAATGCTAAAATGTATCCGAATCCATACTCAAAGAGGTAGCTTATTCCGCCGCCCAAAGCAAAAATAGGGAAAAATAATCCTAAAATAATATATCCTATAACGGCAAGCATACCGAATTTTCTGCCCATAAGTGCCACAATAAAGAACAGAACAGGAATTTGAGGAATGTATTCATATCTTTTTATAAAATGATGAAGAATTTCCGAATCAGTATGGTCATAGGATAAAAACGTAAACGTATCAAAAGGTATACAAGGATGGTGAACCGTAAGCTGGGTAAAAGTTGCCACAATAAGCATAAGTATGCAAATTCCGGTCATAATAAGAGTTCCGAGGGTAATTTTAATCGGTTCTCCTTTATATTTAAAACTGCTTAATTGTTTTTGAACTCTTTTGCTCATAGTGTAATTTTACTATAATCATAAAATAATCGTAAAAAATATTACAAATATTAAGCAAAATTTATTAGAATTGTGTTTTGTTGCTTCATCGTTTAAAATCAGCATTTAATATTTCCGGAAATTCCTAAATCTTTGACATATTCTGAAACGGTTAAATCTGTGTAATTACCGTCTTTCAATATGCTTATTCCGGATGTTAAATTACCTTTTTTATCGGGATTATGTGACTGATTTATAAATGTTGTTCCGTCAGGATAATTTGCAAAACTTGTCATTTTTATTAAATTTCCGCCTGAATCTTTTTCTGCAATTACTGCGTTTTTAATACCGTTATCATCGCTTTCTTCAAATTCAAAATTAGCGTTATTTTTTTCTAATATTTGGACATAATCTTTTGCAGTTGTATCTATATTGATGTTTTGCGGAAATAGTTCCTTATGCTCCAGAGCATTTCTATATCTTGTTTCTTTCATTTCTAAAATATTATTTCTGTCATATGTCAGAACGGTTTCATCAATGTCCGGTCTGTTAATTGGGCGGGAGACATCTTGGTATCCGTCAAAATTGTCTGCTTCTGTACCACCTGACCAGAAAATTGCTTTTGAGCTGTTTCCGTCTTTATTCTCTACAAAAATTGATGCTCCTCCATCATCTCTTTTTATAATGTCAAAATCTTTGCCTTCTATCATACCGGCATGGTCAAGTTTTGATTTATAATCATTCATGGATACGGGTTTTGTGATTGTAAGCGGACTTGACACAAAACAATTTGCTTTTATAGCATCTGCACCTTTAGAATCTATATAAAAATCTTTATCAAATTCTCTAGGTTTATTATCAATAGGATTCGTAACTACGCCCGCCTGAGCCGTATAGCTCCGGAAAGCAGTGTTGTTAATTTTGCTTATTTCGTTCATACGCACAAAACTCCATATTTAAACTTACACACATGTATATAAACAATTTATTTATTCAAAAATTGACCAAATATTAAGAAAAATTTACAATTAACAGAATTTATGCAATTTTTTTTATCAGAGAAACTTTATAAATATATCAGGATTAAGGGAAAAACGATGCATATTTTACCATTATCAGTAAAAAGTGATAACAGCGTATTTTTGTCGGAAAAAAACGCATATTTAAGAGCGGAAAACTATGAGTTTTTTACTCCTATTCAAGCAGAGCCTAATGTTGATAGTTATGTATCTTATGTTCCTCCAAGCGGGACAACAAATCCTGAAATCCTTGCAAAAGCACCAAAGCCAGATATTACAATTGCCGGTAAAAAGGAAAAAGCTTTATTCGTCATTAGACTTTCCGAAAATGTATTATATAAATATGACGAGCAGGGAAAACCTGTTATAGCATACAGAGTGGCGAGTGGGGCAAAAAGAACTCCTACGGACAAGGGTGTCAGGATAATATCCCATGTCGAAAAATTTCCATATAAGGGAGCGCCAAGAAGTTCAAAACGAAGAAGAGATCCCAGAGCTTTTGGTCCGTATGCGATTATAGTTGATAAAATAGATGTAAAAACAGGTGAAAGAAGCTCAACAGGTGAATTTGTTCATGGAAATAAAAACCCTGAAAGTATTGGTCAATACGCATCACATGGATGTATTAGAATGGACAATGACGTTATAACACAGCTTGCAACTTCAGAAGAAGTTAAAAGAGGCAGAGTTATTATAATAGAATAGTTATTCTAATTTTCTTGTCATAACAATATTGTTTTGTTCGTCAAAACATAAATTTCCGACCCAATGTCCTAAAAGTTTCCCGTTTGTTGAATAAATGAAACTTTCTTGTTCTGATATTTTTAATCCCAAGTTCAAAACCGTCCCATCAGGTCGGTATCTTACTACTTTTGCAGGGAAATTGACAGAACTTTTTTGGGTAAAACTTATCAATCTTCCCTGAGGAGAATAAAACCAAGAATATTCGGGGTCGTTATAATAGTAAATCCCATAGCTGCCGTCAGAAAAATGTGCAAGTTTTTTCCCTTCAAAATCCCTTTTCCCTTCATAGATTGCATTTAGATTTTCTATTCTTTTTGAATCAATCAAATTTGTTCTGAGTTTTTCAAAGTTAATTTGATTCGGATTTTCCCTAAAAACCTCTTCTCGTGCACTTTGTGCATTATATTCAACTTCACCTGTAATTATCTTTGCAAAACATGGCGTAATAAAAAAGTTAAAAATAAGAAGTATAAAAAATATTTTTTTCATACTTCTTTCTTAATAGAAAACTTTATTTTGTCATGATTTTGAATGTTCTACAATTTCTTCACGATATCTTTTGTACGAATTGTTCAGTTTTGTCATGCTTATAGCCTTATCTATCGATGCTAAAGCAAGAGAATATTCTCCTGCAATATCGTATGCCTGAGCCAGAGTGAAATAACCAAACGGAGTTTCCATCTCTTTTAGAGCGGATTTTGCGGCATTAATTCTTTTTTGGTCAAACATCGCTTTTAATCTTTGGCTTTCTGCTTCGTCTTTTTTTGCTCCCTCAATGTCTCCTAATGAACGTTTTAATTTTGACATTCTTGCATAAATAAAATAAGAAGCGCTGTCACCTTTAATTTCATTTAAGGCAAGTTCGGTGTATTTTAAAGCTTCTTTGTTATCAATATTTGTAAGTTTATCGGATTTTTCCAGATATTCTTTCATAAGGCTTATTTTTGCAGCGGAAGAATCAAAGGTATACATTATAGAAATGCTGTTTCTGCTGCTTGTTACAGGGAAATTACCGTATGGGGCAGACCTGTTTATTGCATCTATTGCGGATTGGTCAAAAATTTCATTTCCGGAACTTTCTCTTATTTCTGAAGAAATAATTTCACCGTTTTTGTCTATTTTGAAGACAATGACGGTATGGCCGGTTTGCAGAATATCCGGCGGAGTCCATGTCTTTCCGATTTTTTCGTGGACGGATATCATATAGTCTTTGAACTGATTTTGAACCATCGTCGGACGATTATCATAATTATAGCTATTCGCAAAAGCCGGACTAATTATGACAATCAATACTCCGATAATAAATAATAATCTTCTCTCTAACATATTTATATATTATAGAAAAAACGGAATTAAATCTATACAACATTAATAAATATTAAAACTTTTAGTATTTGATTCTATAACTAGCAATTTTTATTTTTTTATACTTTATATATTTAGAAGTTTTGGAAAAAAATGAATAAATTGCAATCTTTAACATTACTCTGGAAAATTCCAAAGGGTAAAATAAATTTTGATACACTCGGTTATGTTCATAAAACCGGTGAAATAAGCTTTACAAACAGTGAAGCAGCTCTTAATTATGCAAAAAAGCGTGTAGTATCTGCTCTTAATTATGAAAACGGAAAAAGACCTTTTGAAAGAGGGTTTATAATTCATGATAACGTAATACTGGCTCAAACAGACGGAGATTCAAGCAGTGTCGTTCTTAAGCTGGATGATAAATATAAAGATTTGGATGTAATTGCTGTTCATGGGCATCCTGATGGTACAATACACAGATTAGAGCAATTTGTCAGAAAAATATTATCAAAATTTAAAAAACATCCCCAAAAATCTGTTAATCAAACGGATGGAATAACGTATCCTGTAAGTTTTCCTGACTATAGAACACTAATAACATCACCAAATGAAGTACAATCGATAGTGTTCAATTCAAAAGGTCAATACTCAAAATTAACAAAATTGGAAGGTTCAAAAGAAATAGGATATAATGAATTAAAAGAAATAGAAAATGAGTACATGATGAATGTCCCTAGCGGGTATATTTACCAATTAGCAAGAGGTATTAAATCATTTATCAGAGGTTTTTATTCACCCGAAAAAGCGTATATTTTAAACAAAAAAGATGCGCTAAAACGTCAATCTCAGATTAGTGGTTTTTGGGAAAACAGTGCCGAAAAACTGTGTAAAGTTAAATATGAAACAGATTTTTTTAAAATATAAAAAATTAGCAAAAAATATTTTTCTGTGTTTTATAATGATTGTAGAACACAGAAAGGTAAAAAAATGCAAATAGATTTTAATAATCAACAATCATTTGGGAAAATAGATGTATCAGGATATAAAAATATTTGGTTTGAAAGACTTTCAAAAATAAACAGACATTCTGATTTTGAACTACTATCAAATTTGCAGGAAAGCAAGCCATTTGATGTCTTTTTAAAAAAGACAGAAAACGGCCGTTTGCAATTGTCGGTTTTTGATAAAAATTCTAAACTGATGTTTGAGCAAAAAGAAGGATTTTTATCAGCTTTATTTAATATGAATCCTGTTGATTTTATATACAAAACTTGTTGTAAAGCAGAAGAAATGGTAAAAGCTTCCGGTATAGATAAATTAGTTTAGGAAACTTTGTTTTCAAATCCTGTTAATTCTGAAACCTGGCGAGTCCATTCATTTATTATTTCATTTTCGTCAAGTGAAAAAGAAATAGGCTTACCTATCTTTATTGTTATATGTTTTTCAAAAAGTTTTTTTGCGTAGCCATCAAATCCGCATACGGCAACGGGAACAACATCTGCCTGAAATTTTTTGGCAAACATAACAAAACCTTTATGTATATCAGCAATTTCCGGCTCTTTTCTGATTCCGCCTTGAGGGAAAATACCCAGTGACCAAGGAGTGTTAAATATCGCCTTAACAGTTTTAAATGTTGCTATTTCAGGTTTTTCTCTGTTTACAGCAAAAGCACCAAGCGAATGAACAAGAAAGCGAAGAAGTTTATGGTCGCTGTGAAAAAGTTCTTGTTTTGCCATATATGCAATTTTCTTTTGAGTTGCGTATGAAATTAGCGGCGGGTCAAGATATGAAACGTGGTTTCCGGCATAAATTACTCTTGAAGAATCGGGAACATTTTCTTTTCCTTCTACCTTTATGTTGTACATTAGTTTTGCAACAGTCATCACAATAAAAAATACGAACGAACGATAGTAAAAACTTCTTATAAATCCGTAATCCTTCTCGGTTCTTCTGTTGTAATTCTTTTCTTCTTTCATATCTTATCCTTTTAATACTAAACTTGTTCCGGTACAAACTTATATCCCGTAAGTTGCTCTATTGAATTTCCCCATTCATTAACAATATCAGGAATTTCATCGGTATATGGAATAATTTTTCCTATTTTTACGATGATTTTTCCTGTAAAAGGAATTCTTTTTACTTCTTGAGTTCCGGTGATACCAATTGGTAAAATATTGCATTTTGTGCTCTTAGCAAGTGTTGCAAAACCTTTAGTAACTCCTGTTATTTCACCACCAAGTTCTCTTCTTCCTTGAGGAAAAATACCGAGTACCCAATTGGTTTCTTTTAAAGATTTTACTGTTTTAATGGTAGAAACGCCCAATTTTTCTCTGTCAACGGCAAAAGCTCCGAGCCAGTTCAACCACCAGCACATAAAAGGATTTTCAAACAGCTCTTTTTTTGCCATATATGCCACTCCTCGGTTCATAATTGCGCAAACGAGCGGAGGGTCAAGCGTTGAAAGATGATTTGCTGCAATAATAAAATCATTGCTTTCGGGAATGTTTTCTCTTCCCTGAACTTCTAACCTGTATACGAGTTTAAACCGTATCATATAACCTATGTGTGTAACGATAAACAGAAAAATTCTGCGCCATTTGTTATAAAATTCAGGTTTTCTGTAAGAATGGTTATGAGAATCCGTTTTTTTATTTTGTTCGGACATATTTTTATACTCCTTGATAAGCGAATTATACTATAAAATCATCATCTTGTATAATGTTTTAATTTTTGATAAAATTTAACCGTAATTATAGTGTTAGGAGTTTATTATGTTTAAAAATTTAGGAAAAGAATTAAGAGACTTTATTTTGCGCGGAAATGTTATGGACATGGCAGTCGGTATCATTATCGGTGCTGCATTCGGTAAAATAGTAGATTCTCTTGTAAAAGACATTATTATGCCTCCGATTGGTTTTGTTTTAGGAAAAGTAGATTTTTCAAATTTGTATGTTACTCTGTTTCCGCTCGGTGAAAAGTACGATTCACTTGATGCAGCGGCAGCGGCAGGCGCTGTAACAATTAATTACGGCTTGTTTATTAATACTATAATAAGTTTTTTAATTGTTGCCTGTGCAATTTTTGCTCTTGTAAAAGTTGTAAATACAATAAAAGATAAAGCAATTAAAGAAGAGAAAGAGGAAGTAGCAGCAACGGAAAAAGAATGTCCTTATTGCTGCACTCAAATTCCTATCAATGCTAAAAAATGTCCGCATTGTACTTCGGAATTATAAATTTAAATTTATAATTAAAAAACAGGTTAGTAACTCTAACCTGTTTTTTTGTTATAATTTTTTTGACAAATAAAAAAAAAGTTTGTATCATTGTAATGCAGAAAGCGAGGAAGTTACAAATGAATGAATATATAAAAAGTGTTATTGATAAAACTATTAATAAAAACTGTGGCGAAGCTGAATATATACAAGCGGTAGAAGAAGTTTTAAACACGATAAAACCTGTTATAGACGAACATCCTGAATATGAAAACATGAGTCTTCTGGAAAGATTTGTTGAACCTGAAAGAATTGTTATATTCAGAGTGCCATGGGTAAATGATGAAGGTAAAACTATTGTAAACAGAGGGTTCAGAATTCAATTCAGCTCGCTTATCGGTCCTTATAAAGGCGGATTAAGATTTCACCCTACAGTAAATCTTAGTATTATGAAGTTTTTGGGATTTGAACAAATCTTCAAAAACGCTCTTACAGGACTTCCTATTGGCGGCGCAAAGGGTGGTTCAGACTTTGATCCTAAAGGTAAGTCTGATGCTGAAATAATGCGTTTTTGCCAAAGTTTTATGACAGAACTCTATCGCCATATCGGAGCAGATGTTGATGTTCCGGCAGGTGACATAGGTGTTGGCGGGAGAGAAATCGGATATCTTTTCGGTCAATATAAGAGAATCAAAAATGCCTATGAAGGTGGTGTTTTGACAGGAAAAGATATTTCTTACGGCGGTTCTCTTACAAGAAAAGAAGCAACCGGATACGGACTTTTATTCTTTATGAGAGAGATGCTAAAACACCATAATAATTCTATTGCAGGAAAAACGGTTACAATTTCCGGCTCAGGAAATGTTGCAATTTATGCTTGCCAAAAAGCTCAATCTATGGGCGCAAAAGTTGTTGCAATGAGTGATTCTAACGGATGCATTTATGACCCGAATGGAATTGACTTGGATTGTGTAAAAGAAATCAAAGAAGTAAAAAGAGGACGTATAAAAGAGTACGTTGAATACCACAAAGATGCTAAATATGTTGAAAAAACAGGCGCAGATTCACCTGTTTGGGAAATAAAAACAGATATTGCTCTTCCTTGTGCAACACAAAACGAATTGACACTAAACTCTGCAAAAAAACTTGTTGAAAACGGAGTTATTGCAGTCGGAGAAGGCGCAAACATGCCTTGTACCTGTGATGCAACAGAATACTTACTTGAAAAAGGTGTTCTTGTGGCACCTGCAAAAGCTGCAAACGCAGGTGGTGTTGCAACTTCCGCAATTGAAATGAGTCAAAACAGTATGAGATATTACTATACGTTCGAAGAAGTTGAATCCAAGCTTGATTGCATTATGACAAATATATTTAAAGCCTGCCAAAAAGCTTCTGATAAATACAATTTGAACAACAACTATGTTGCGGGTGCTAATATTGCAGCTTTTGAAAAACTATCAAAGGCAATGATTGCTCAAGGTGTTGTTTAATTTAGAAGTACAGAAACAGTTAAAAAAGAGTAGAACATTTTTACATTTTACTCTTTACGTGGTATAATCCGATTATGGAAACCGGTGGAGAAGCTATAAAAAAATCAGACAAGAAGAAGGGGATACCTGCTCAAACTCGCCTTATAATTACAGGGCTTATTTTGAGCACAATTTTTATAGTTCTTGTTGCAGGGTTTGCAACATATAGCATCGGACAAAATATTAAGAGTGCATACAGAAATTTTGGTCAGGTTCTTTCCAAAACTCTTGCCATCGAAGGCGTAGAGGTAACAAAAGAAATTCCGCAATTAGCAAAATATGATGCGCTAAGAACCAATGCTGTTTCTGTGTTAAACAGCAATGATGACATAGCTTATATTATTTTTAAAGACAAAGATTCTAAAGTAATTTATTCCAGCAAAGACGATTATCCAAAACAAGCGGAGAACTCAAGAATACCGGCAAGTTCTCCAATGGTAATAAAGACTGCGGACGGAAAGCAAAATGTAGGTTCTGTTGAAATCGGGCTTTCAGGAAGCATAACTGATGAAGTTACAAAAACTTCCAGAGTATCAATTGCTATAGTATTTATTATAGCTTGGCTTGTTATTGTCGGAATAGTTTATATGAACTCTTCCATAATTACCAGAGAACTCAGAAAACTTCATCAAGGTGTTAAAAAGATTTCATCAGGGGAATTTGGATACACGTTAGATGAAAAAGATGCAGATAGTGAAATTCAGGAGCTTTATGAAGCATTTAACGATATGTCTGCACGTTTGAGTAAGTATAACGAACAAACAATAGAAAGTCTGACTTTTGAAAGAAATAAACTGGAATCAGTTTTGATGAGTATTGTTAATGGTGTTGTTGTTTGTGATAACCACGATAAAGTAATTATGGTTAATAATTATGCAAAAAGGCTTTTGGAAGTTGAAGAAGATGAAATAATTAATACACAAATTCAACAATTCTGTGACTCAAGCGGTGAGTTGTGTTTTTCTGATAAAATTGCGGAATTTAAAGATACTCCGATTGATGAAGACGGAAATCCGATGACATTTAATATAGAAATAGACAAACGTATTCTTAAATGCCTGATTTCACCGATGTTTACCCGTTCAAGTGCTTATGTCGGATATATTATCATCATCATTGACGTAACAAAAGAAGTTGAAATGGATCAGTTGAGATCAAACTTCATTTCTAATGTATCACATGAATTGAGAACGCCGGTAACTGTTTTGAGAAGCTATATTGATACTCTTTATAACTTCGGTAATGATTTTGATTTTAATACTCAGAGAGAATTTATTGGTGTTATGAACCAGGAAATTATAAGATTAAACAGAATGGTTAATGATATTCTTGATTTTTCAAGGTATGAAGCTCAAAACCTTAATTTGGAAAAAACAAAACAGGATATTGTTGAAATTATTGAGGATGCGGTTAATCAAGTTCAAGTTCTTGCTAAAGAACATGATTTAACGATTTCTATAATGAAAGAACCTGATTTGCCGGAAGTTCCTATGAATATTGACAGCATTTCTCGAGCATTTATGAATATTTTATCGAACGCTATTAAATATTCACCTGACGGAAAACGTATAAAAATAAGGGCAGAACGTTCAAGAGACGGAGATTATGTTGAAGTGAGCGTAGAAGATCAGGGTCCGGGAATTTCTGAACAAGACCAAAAGAAAGTATTTGATAGGTTCTATAGGGTAGAAAATTCAACCCATACAGTTAAGGGTACAGGTTTAGGATTACATCTTGTAAAAGTAACTATAGAAAAACATCACCAAGGTCAGGTTTTTGTAAACTCTAAAGAAGGTGAAGGTTCAACTTTCGGGTTCAGACTTCCTATTAACCCCGTACAAGAAGAGGAAGAATATGTTCCTAAGCACAAACTTCCGGCAGAAAGCGAAGCATAGCAAAGACCTTTAAAAAGAGGTATCTATCTTTATTTATATAATGCTGCTTGAAGTCTTGCCAAAGCTCTTGCAAGTGCAGCTTGTGCTCTTTGAGCATCTATTGTAGCATCAATGTCTGCAAGACGTGCTTCTGCTCTTTCTTTAGCAGCAGTTGCTCTTGTAACGTCAATATCGCAACTGTCTTCGCAAATATCAGTAAGAATAGTTGCAAAGTTGTCCTTAAATTGAAAAATACCGCCCATTGTAGCAAAATATTTATACTTTTCACCGATTTTAGCTTTTGTTACACCAATTTCCAAAGAAGTTGTAAGCGGAATATGGTCTTTTAAAATACCGACAAGTCCGCTAGTTGTATGAACAACAAGTTCATCAACTTCGCCTTCAAAAACTATTCTCTCGTGTGTTATTATTTTTAGTTTCATATCAACCTCTTGGAAGTTAATAAGAGTTAGGTTAATAAGTTAATAAGTTTGTTTCTTACTAACTTATTCACTTATTAACTTAATTTAATGTTTTTGCCTTCTCAATAGCTTCTTCAATTGTACCTACCATGTAGAAAGCTTGTTCAGGAAGGTCGTCGTGTTTGCCTTCGATAATTTCTTTAAAGCCTCTGATGGTGTCTTCAAGTTTTACGTATTTACCTGAAATTCCTGAGAATTGTTCTGCTACAAAGAACGGTTGAGACAAGAATCTTTGAATTTTTCTTGCTCTGTTAACGGTTTCTTTATCCTCATCAGATAATTCATCCATACCCAAGATTGCGATAATGTCTTGAAGCTCTTTGTATTTTTGCAAGATTTCAAGAACTTTTCTTGTTACTTCATAGTGTTCTTCACCGATAATATTCGGGTCTAAAACTCTTGAGCTTGAAGCAAGCGGGTCAACAGCCGGATAAATACCAAGAGATGCAATTTGTCTTGATAATACAGTTGATGCATCCAAGTGAGAGAATGTTGTAGCAGGAGCCGGGTCTGTCAAGTCATCGGCCGGAACGTAAATCGCTTGAACAGAAGTAATAGAACCGTCTTTAGTTGATGTAATTCTTTCTTGAAGTTCACCCATTTCTGTTGCCAAAGTCGGTTGATAACCAACTGCAGAAGGCATACGGCCAAGAAGTGCTGATACTTCAGAACCTGCTTGAGTAAATCTGAAAATATTATCAATAAATAACAATACGTCTTGCTTCGAAAAATCACGGAAGTATTCTGCAGCAGTAAGAGCAGAAAGTCCGACTCTCATTCTTGCTCCCGGCGGTTCGTTCATTTGACCGTAAATAAGAGCAACTTTATCGATAACTCCGGATTCTTTCATTTCGTTCCAAAGGTCATTACCTTCACGAGTTCTTTCACCAACACCGCCAAATACTGATACACCGGAGTGTTCTGAAGCGATGTTATGAATAAGTTCCATAATAAGAACGGTTTTACCTACACCTGCACCGCCAAACAAACCGATTTTACCACCCTTTTGGTATGGCTGAATAAGGTCGATAGCCTTAATACCCGTTTCTAAAATTTCAATATTTGTGTTTTGGTCAACAAGCTTTGGTGATTCTCTGTGAATAGGAAGGTATGTATCAGTGTTAATGTCACCCATTTGGTCAACAGGCTCACCTATAACATTAAGAATTCTGCCTAAAATTGGTTGTCCTACAGGGACTTTGATAGGTTCACCGGTATTAATAACTTTCATACCGCGTTTTAGACCGTCAGTTGATGACATAGCAACTGTTCTTACTCTGTTAGAACCAAGCATTTGTTGAACTTCTGCAACAGTAACAGAGCCGTCATCTGCGTATATTTTTAAGGCATTATAAATTTCAGGAAGTTCACCTTGCGCAAATTCAACGTCAATTACAGGTCCGATAATTTGCGTAATCATCCCCTCGTTTTTATTTAATGTTTCCATATACCTCTCCTATTTCTCTCTTCTTGATATGTCTATTATATAATATAACCGCTATAAAGACAATAGAAAATGTTTTGTTTTTAGTTTGCCTTTTACTCAGAAATAAATATAATATAATTATGAAAAAGTTTTTAATCTGTTTTATAATAATGTCTTTGGCTCTGCCTTCATATGCGTGGTTTGGGAGAAAGAAAGACAAAGCATTGGAAAAAGAGCTGCAGGGAAAAGGGTATGCAGGAACACTTCCCAATATTAAGCCGGAACCATCTCAGACAAAAGTGTCTACTCCGATTTTTGAGTCGCAAGAAGGTTTTAATGATCCCGCTGAATTAAAACCCGTGCCGAAAGATAATCCGGCGTTTATTGATATTATTCAAAAAAAAGATAAAACATCAGAATACGTAAAAGATGCAAATAATATGATTCCTATCCTAGAAAAATTGTATGATTGTATAGAAGATAACGAAAGCCTTCAATTATTTGCGACAAAAGCTAATGTTTTAACAATGAATATTGACTATATTTATAATAAATATAATGGGAAGCCTGAAAGTTATTATGAATCTTTCAAAAAATTACAGGAAGTAAATAGATATACTAAATCTATTGCAACGCTAAGGCGTGAAGCTGTTGTCTATCAAAAATATTTGGCATATTCGGAAAGCGGTTCAATATACAATCCTGAAAATATAAGTCAGCAATTGGAATATTTGAAAGAAGAAATAAATTCTGCAATATTGTTACTAAAAGAAGAAGAATAACGTATTATTTTTTGTATTGAAAATCTTTTTTATTCAGAATAAATTTAACAGCTGCTTGAACTCTGTTTTTAACTTTTAGTTTTGTATAAACGGAAATTAAGTGTGCTTTTATTGTATGCGTCGTAATCTCAAGTTCTTTTGAAATTTCTTCATTAGTAAGCCCCTTAATAACTAATTCCATAACCTGCTGTTCTCTTTTTGTTAACATTTTCTAACCTTTTCTAAAATCTTCCTATTTATATTGTGAACAAATCCGAGAAAAAAGTATATTAGAAGTTTGGCTAGTATTCGAAAGGATGTAAATAAGTTAACTTTACAAAGCTTAACAATTTAGGCAATTTTTTAATATAAAAAAACTTTATATATATGTGTAGTAAATGAAGGTGTTTTAATATGACGATTAACCCGTATATACTAAACGGTTTATATCAACAAGGTATCATAGACTTTGTACCTATGGATTTGGGTTTTGCTCCAAATGTTAGCGCAATGAACTATGTATCAGGTGATACGTATATGAAAAACGCTATGCAAGGTCAAATGTACCAAAACTATAACAACAGACAAGACACCTACGTAAGAAATTTTAACCAGCAAATAGGGACTCACTCTTCCGCTGCAGATAATGCAATGAGCTTGCAAGGTATAGGAACAAATGCTCCATCAGGAATTACAGCATTAGGCGCAGCAGGAATTGGCGCAAACGGTCCTGACCCGTCTTCGACTTTAGGTTTTTCAGGAGTCGGAAATCAATATAGCGTAACAGATAATGCTTTGGGTGGTTTTAGTGATGTAAAAAGAAGCTTTAGTCAAACCGTGACAGCTTTTCATAATACTCCGACAATAATAAAAGGAATCGTATCAACACTTATTGCAGGAACAGGACTTTACCTATTCCTTAAAAAAGGCAAAAAACCTGCAAAGAAACCAAGTTTATTATCAAGATTAAACCCGATGAATTGGTTTAAATCTTCGAAAAAGAAATAAAATAACCTTATTAAAATACCTTATTAATTTAAATTTTGCACGTCTTTCAAGGCGTGTTTTTTTTGTAAATAATTGTAAAAATTATAAAATGTTAAAGTCAAATCTATAAATAAAAAATACTTTATATATACAAGAGACAGTATAAAAATTAGGCATACCCATGGGATTAGATGAAATTAGCTCAGGTAAAACACCTGGGGAAAAAGAAACATCTTTAATAAAACCGCTTTTAAAAAAAGACGGTTCAACTTCTGATTCCATTATGACTAATCCCAATGACAGTGTTAGGTTAACAGATGAACAAAAATATTCGATTATGAATTTGAAAAAAGATTCTAAAGCGCTTACAGAATATGAATTACAGCACTTCTTAAATATTTTACAGTCAAAAAGCGGACTACCGCATAGTATTGAAATATATAAAAAATCTCAAGATACATTTTTTAAAGGTTTAAGCAGCGAGATAAATCAGGAATTATTGGGTATTGGTACAAATAGAAAAGATGTTTTAAATGCGCGTGAAAAAGAACTAAAATTCATGAATACAGTCAGCTACACTGATGAAAACGGTATACTACATGAGCCTGTAGAAGATCAGGCTAAACAATATCTCAAAGAACAATTCGGAATTGAACCAACAAATGAAAATATAAGAAAAATTATAAACGACGAACTATCTTTAAATCAACAAACTGAATCACAAAGACTGAGTGAAAAACATAAAAAAGCTCATGAGCACTCAGGTGAAGGATTAGCGGATTTGGTTTCAGGTATTTTTGCATTTAAAACGTATTCAAAAATGATAGGCTCTGGGATAAAAGTCGGCAAGTTAGGTATTGCCCTTTCTCTGGCAAGAGCAGCGCTTACAGGCGGTATTGTAAAAGCATTGTTTAAAGGCGGTGATAAATTATTCACGGATACAGCAAATTACTCAGAGGATTTGTTTGAAAAGTATTATTATAATCGTGGACATAATATTTTTATAACAATACCGGAAGTTATGGGGGGTGTAATTAATAAAACTTGCCAAGAAACTTCTTTTTCAGATATCTCGAAAGCATTTTTGACAGGTGCATTCTCAGGTGTCTTAGCTCCGATTACCGGCGGTATCGGCGGTTTGTTTGGGAAAAAAGTCGCAGCTAAAGCAGGACTCAAAGTTGTTGAATACGGAACAGAGAAAGTTATTAATACCGCAGTTAAAAACGGGTTCAAACAAAATGTAAAAAGTATTTTTACAAACTTTGGCGGTTATAAGTACACAGAAGGTTCAAAGCTTCTGGTAGGAACGGCTTTTGCATCTGAAATGGCACTCGATGGCGCTTTAGGCGGGGCTATTGATTGTGGATTCAGAGCTGCAGTAAACGGTGACAGTGCAGAAGATATAAAAGATGCAATAGTTCAAGGCGGAATTACCGGTGCTGTTTTTGCTCCGGCAATTGGCGGAATATTCAAAACTATTGCTAAAAATGTAGAAATTAATTACAGTTCAATGAGTAATTGGATAGGAAAACAAAAACTCAGATGGGTTTTATTCAAAGCCGGTCGTTCAAAAGAAGACAGAAACATTTTAATGGATTATAGCTCTTATATAAGAGAAGAAAATTATGCATTTATTAAGAAAGCTATTAATGATAAATCATTTTCCGGAGAAGATATAAGGACATTATTATACAATTATAAACATGTAAATAGAGCGAGACCAAAAACTGATAAATTAATTGAAGATTTGTGCTTTGGAGAATTATCAAAGAAGTTTTCAAGAAAAGATTCTTGTAAAATTATACAGAATATTATGGAAGAAAATGCTGATTTGATAACAAAAATTATAAAAAACAATCAAAGAAAATTCACTCCATCAGAAATCGCTGATATAACAAATAGTTTATCTCGTGATAGATGTTCAAAATATATTGATAGATTAATTTATAGCGGAGAATTCAATCTTAAAAATGATGAAATAATTGGAATTGCAAAACATATTACAGAGCACAATTGTGATGCTTTGGAAATTTTATTAAAAGATACAAACATACCTAAAAAAACTGTCCCAAAATTTCTTGCATACATTAATAAATATTGTACACAAAGACATTCAGGTAACGTTGATGTTGACACATCAGCTCTTACGCCAAAAGTTAAGCAATGGATGGGTAAAAACTTTGATAACGGGCTTGACGAAAAAGAAGTTCATGCGCTTTTAGAAACTCAAGAGAAACTCTGGGGGTTAAATAAGGGGTTAAATAAAGAGGCAAAAGGAATAAAAGAAAATAATACCGTTGAGCCAAGACCTCAAACAACAAAATCCGTAATTACTCAAGAAGCAGAAGCCGAGATTGTAAAACTCGGTGTTCACCCTAAAATGGCACCAAAATTTGTAGAAAAATGTCAAACAAATGGCGAATTTGATAATCAAAAATTTGAAATTGTTTCTAACATGTTAAAAATATTTAACGGCAAAAAAGATATTCCGCAACTCTTAAAAGAAACAGATAATATTTTTGAATTCGCTTTTTCAGAACAACTAAAGCATGTAAAACAACAATTTATATTTGATATTTTGACCTTTAAGCGTGCAGGTATTGAAGACATTAAACTTATGATTAATTTATCTGCTATCAAAAATATGGATTTAAGTGATATGGTAGCAAAATTCAACACAAAACAGCGTCAAGATTTGATAGAAAGGGTTCAAAATCTAGATTTACCGCAAGATATTAAAATAAAGTTAGGACTTGATAAAATTGTTACAAAAGCTAAAGTAGAAGCTAAAAATGTTAAACCTGTTAAGAAAAAAGAGCCGGATCTTCCACCTAATTGGAGAAAAGCGGTAGATGAACTTTCTGCTTCAGAAAAAGAAATCTATAACCGCTTCAAACACGAAATAACAGATGAAAAAATTTGGCAAGACCCTGTTGAATTTAAAAAATGGGCAGAAAAACGACTCCAAAAACTAATGGACTTTAAACAAAATCCAAATTACACAGCAACGGGCGAGTATGCTGTGTTTAACAAAAAAAGAGAAGAAGGCATCAAAAACTGGTACAAATACTTGATAACACAAAGTAATTGTCAAAAAGACCCGTTTGCACATCTATTGTTTATGGACGGAATCACAAAAGAAATGCGTCCAAATAACGCAGTAATTCCGCCTGCAATTTCACATGAAGGTTTTGAAAGAACTTATAATGCTATACTTGCTTCAGGTTGTAAAAAATCGGTATCAAAAATTTATGCTGAACAAATAAAAGAGCGCGCTATAAAACTCTTTGGAAAACAAAAAGTTTCTCTAAACGGAGTTGAAGGTCAATGGGTAACAATTCCTAAAACAAAACAAGGTTCAAAAGATTTTGAAGACCGTGTTGCAATGGTCCAATCGCTTGCTGAAGGCTCAAGCTGGTGCTTGAGATACAGTAGTGCAGAAGGTTACTTAAATGATGGTAATTTACATTTCTTTATAGATAAGTTTGGTGATTCGCAAGTTGCAATCCATGAAGCGGCAAGCGAAATTACACAAATACAAAAACGCTACAACCAAAACTCAACGGTTCCGATTGCTTACTCAGAAGTCATTGCGGCGTGGGCTAAGAAATATAAAGGATTTAAAGAAGAAATAAAAACAGCGCTCAAAGCAAAACCAGCCTTTGATAAACTAAAAGCAACGTTAGGTAAATTAATGGAAGAAAATGACTTCTTGGGTGTATTTAAAACAATCGGTATAGAAGCAAGAAAAGCAGAAGATGGTACAATTGTTATTAATAAATACAAAACACATTTTGACAACTGGGCTTATACACTCAGAGATTTGGGAGTTGATGAAAACAAATTAATGAAAAATGTTTCGGAAGTAGGCTCTAATTTAGAACTAGAAGGCTCCCGTTTAACAGTACTTCCAAGTTTAAGAAAAATAAAAGGTACATTAAATCTCGGCGACTGTCATGCAAACGATTTCAGAAATCTTGAAGAAATAAACGGACACAAGATTTATTGGGAAAAATAACAAAACAGCGGTAAAGACTACCGCTGTTCACTGATTATTAAATTAATTAAATAAGAAGTAATTACATGGATTTTCTGTCTGCAATTTCTTCCATCTTGTGGTCTGCAAGACGAGAGTCACCTTTTACTCTTGAGTATGAAAGATATCCGTTCATACGATCGATTTTTGTTAAATTACGGCTTCCGCATTTCGGACAAACATCCATATTCAATTCTTCGTGACCACAATCATCGCAGTATGATAATGAAAGGTTTACACCTTCATAGAATCCCATATCCATTGCTCTTTCAACAAGAGTCTTAACGGCATCTGTATTATAGTCAAGCGGATATTTTACGTATTGAATTTTACCACCATTCATTAAATCCCAAAAACGTTTTTCACAGTCTTGTTTTTCAATTGGTGTGATATCTTCACTTACGTGGCAGTGGAAGCTGTTTGAAACATATGGTTTATCAGATACTTTAGAAACAATGCCATATTTTTTACGGAATTGTTTTACTTGTAAACCGCAAAGGTTTTCAGCAGGAGTACCATATAAAGCGTATAAGTTTCCGTCTTCCTCTTTGAATTGTTGAACCTTTTTATTTATGTATTCCATAACTTCGATTGCAAATTGACCGTCTTCTACAAGAGATTTTCCGTTGTACAATTCTTGTAATTCATTCAATGCTGTAATACCGAATGAAGCTGTTGCTGATTTAAGAAGCGGTTTAATTTTATCATGGATACCTAAATGACCGCCTAAGAAACCACCTTCGCAATATGCAAGCGGGTTAACTGATGCTTTCATTTCTCCAAGATAATCATAAGTTTTAATATGAAGTTTTCTGATTAATTCCATATAGTAATCAAGAACTTCATAGAAATCTTTGCTTTCTTTTTGAGCCTTAGCATAAATCATTGGTAAGTGTAAGCTGATTGCACCGATGTTAAAACGACCTACAAAAATCGGTTTATCGTTTTCATCTGCAGGTTTCATACCGCCTCTTTCAAACCAAGGTGATAAAAATGCCCTGCAACCCATTGGAGAAACAACTCTTCCGTATTTTTTGTACATTGAAGCAACATAGCCTTCACCTGAAAGTGATAACCAATCAGGATACATAGCTTTTTTAGAACATTCAATACCTGCTTCAAATAAGTCGTGGTTAACTTTGCCTTCACCGTGTAAGTTTTCATCATATAAGAAAACTATCTTAGGGAATAATACAGGTTTTTTGTTACCTTTTTTGCCTTGACCGTTCATACGAATTTTTAACATAGCCTTTGTAGCCATTTTTTCGTATAACTCAGTTCCTAAACCTGCAGTAACTGTGATGAACGGATAATCACCACGAGATGATGCAACCGTATTGAACTTGTATTCCCATCCTTGGAAACCTTGTTCAAAATCTTTTTCTACATCTTTTAAAGCTTCTTCTCTTGCTTGGTCAAACGACAAGCCCATGCATAAATATTTCTCATTTTGTCTTTGGAATGTTTTTTCAGCATAAACTGCCAAAATTTTATCTACTTCCGGTACTGTAAATCCGCCATATTGTTGGCTTGCTGCAGCCATAACAATATCACCGATTACATCAAAAGCAACATCAAGTGATTTTGGTTCGTTGTACCACAAATTACCCATTTCAAAACCGCCTTTAAGAACGGATGCTACATCGAATAAGCAGCAGTTCATCGTATCACGACGAGCTGACATATCATGGATATAAATATATCCGTCTCTTATAGCTTGAAGTTCGTCAACGCTTAGGAAGAATTTTTTGTATAATTCTTTGTTAAGTTCGTTGAATATCAGAGAACGTTTTGTGGATACAAGAGTTGAGTCTGCGTTGGAGTTTTCTTTGTCACCAATGTACATAATTCTTTGTGATTCTTGGAAAACTTTGTCTAACATATGAACAAAATCTTGTTTGTAGTTTCTGTAGTTTCTGTAGCTTTGTGCAACAAGAGGATTGAGGTGTTCCAGAGCACCTTCAACAAGGTTGTGCATATCAGCAATAGAAACTTCGGTTTTGCCCATTTTCAAAATGTTGCTTACTACAAAATCACAAATTTCTTTTGTATCTTCTTCAGTTAAATCTACAAGCATTCTAGCTGCAGACTTTTTAATGGCATTAACAATTTTAGATGCGTCAAATTCTTCTTTTGTACCGTCTTTCTTTATAACGTGCACGCAATTTAACTTAATAGGTGTAATTTGAGCACATTTAACATCTTTTAATTGATTAATTTGTGATGTAAATTCTTTATTTGGAAGACCTGACCCTTTCATAACATCAGTAGCAGCTGATTTACTAGAGGCGGTAAATTCTACTATGTTCTCTGTGTTTAAGCTATTCTGCATATTGACTTCAAACCTCCTAATCTTATGACAAAGTTAGCCCTTTTTCGTGGTTAATTTATATTTCGCTAACCTGTCTATTTAGAGAATAACATTCTCATCCCAAAATCTAATCCACTATATAAATGATAAATTAAAAAATCCATCATTTCAATAAATTAATAAAACTATACAAAACGCTAAAACCCTGTAACGGAAAGCGATTTACATTTCTAAATAATATTAAAAATGTAACATTTTTTTCATGTTTTTTATACCAAAAACTTGACAAAATTCATAACGCTTATTAATTGTGAAAGATACACTACATTAATAAAAACAAACGAACATGATAAAAGAAATTAAATAAAGTCATGCGGAAAACAAAAAGTACTTGCCAAAAAAAAATCAGCAGGTTATATTTAATAGGTAATCGAACGTATGGGAGCGCAGCTCAGTTTGGCCCCAGTAAGGCGAAGGCCTTACGGTTCTTGAAAAAGGCTCTAACCAAACTGAAAAGCAATCCAAGTGAAAATTGAATATGGGAGCGTAGCTCAGTTTGGTTAGAGCGCATGCCTGTCACGCATGAGGTCGCGAGTTCGAGCCTCGTCGTTCCCGCCATTTATAATAAGAACCCGAAAGGGTTCTTTTTTAATAATATAAGGAATTAAGGAATGAATTTTATAGCCGTATTTTTAGGTGGTGGGTTGGGGGCTCTTGTCAGATACGTACTATATCTGATTACGCCTAATTTTACTTATTTACCTTTAGCTACACTTGTCGCAAATTTCTTTGGTTGTTTTATTGCTACTGTTGTTTTTGTATATTTTGCAATGAAAAGCGGATTAAACCCTGCCTTCAAAGTTTTTCTAATCACAGGGTTCTGTGGAGGTTTAAGTACACTTAGTGCATTGTCGCTTGAGTTGCTGCATTTTATTCATACAGAAGATTACATAAGAGCAACTATATATGTATTATCAACAGTCATTATATGTACGATTTCCGTATTACTTGGTTTTTATTTAGTTAAGAGTAATTTTAGCTAAGTTATTACATATTTTTGTTGCATTTGGAGTTAATAAATTGTTTATGTATCTAACAACAACAAGTTCGAACCTTGCAACATCAACCCCGATTAAAATACCGATAGGAAAACCCTATCGGTATTTTAATTTGTGCGATAGTGGTAAGATTCGTCTGTGCGAGTTCGGCGGATTTCCGTACGTATTGAGCGAAGCGAAATTCGGATAGCGAGGAAATTGAGCCGGCTTGAACCAAAGGTTCAAAGGCGAAACTTTCCGAGCGTGGAGGAAATCCAAGACAAGCCTCTCTTGGATTTGCTCCAGCTCAAACCTGTCACTCGTTATGCTTTCGCAAGCACTCGTTTCGGTTTTCGCTATCCGGCATAAATGCCGTCCGCAAATCCGCTCGTCGTTCCCGCCATAAAAAAGAACCACTTTTGTGGTTCTTTTGTTGTTATTATTTGGTGCAAATAATTGCACCATTGCTCTTTTTTGTTTTTTATTGACAGGTTGTGCTTGACCTATAAACTTACAGGCTATCACTCTAAAACTATGTTTAAATTAGATTTTACAGTTTTGATCATTTTATTGATTTCTTCACCGCCATAGTTAGGATCATAAGATCCGCTTTCTTGATATCCTTTTGCTGTTCTATTTATGTTTATACTTCCTAATATACACCCTTTAATTTCTTCAAAAGAATCTGACCAATTTTTATCCAAAAAGTTTGATAAATCTTTTAATATTACTGATTTCATATTGGGAAATTTTTCAAAAATACCGGTTGTTCCGACCAAATCGTCAACCAAACTATTTAAATTTTCTGTAGTAATCTTGCCGTCTGCATTATCGTATTTTGCATAAATTTCTTTATTTTTATCAAAATATGTTATTCTTTCATTCTTTGTGAAAAGTTTTTTAAAAGCATCTTGAAGTTCATCTTTTGTAATTTTATACAATCCTCTTATCGAATATTGTCCATCAAACAAATACCCTTTAAATCTACTCCCTCCAGAACGACTCGTTTCTTCAGGGAAAGCATCAAGTACGGTTAAAATTAATCTTAATTCTTTTTCTGTTATATTATTTTTTTTCTTATCCTCAATTTTTGCAATATAGTCTAATTTATCTTTTGTATCTTTATCTAAATTTTGTATAATGTCTGATAATATTGGATTATTTTTTAATTCATCAAAAGAAATAGATTTTTTACCATTAAGTATTTGATTAACTATATCATCTAATCTTTCTTGATAATCAATTGTTAATGATGAATCTTCAAAAGTTGAAACAGCAACTTTGTATTGTGTCCAAATATCACGTTTTATATTGTTACCTTGTTCACTATATTTGTCACTATTAAATCCTTCTACGACATCACCATTATCTCTTCTGTTAAAATTTGAGTTACCTACTTGCATAATGATATTCCTTTCTTTACCTCTAATGAATATAGAGGCATATTTTTGAAAAACTTTAGGAATTTTCGAAAAAATGTTACATTTGCAGGAAAATTGTTACAATTCGTTTATGCAACTAAACCAAGTTTTTTAATCATAGAACAGATTTCAGCAAAAATTACAATCTTGACAATATGTACTATATTTAGTACAATATTAGTATGATAGAATATACTATTTCAAATTATATAGATGATAACGGCAAAGAACCAATCAAGGATTGGTTGAAATCTTTAGACGGAACTACAAGAAAACGTATTTTGTTGAGATTTGGCCGTTTGAAAGATGGTAACTTTGGAGATTACAAACAGATTGATGAATATCTTTATGAACTTAGATTTAACTTTGGTTCAGGATATAGAGCGTATTACACATTAGAAAATAGCACAATTGTTCTACTTATAAATGGCGGTGATAAACAATCACAACCAAAAGATATTAAAAAAGCACAAGAAATAATAAAAAACTTGAAAGGAATATAAAATGAAAAATATTAAAGATTTTGACTTGTCAGGAATGATAGCAGACGAATTGAAAACGGAAGAAGATATAAAAGAATGGTTATCTTTGAATTTGGATGAATATTTACAGGATGGTAACCTTAACGCTTTTGTGCGTTCTTTAGAATATGTCGTAAGAGCAAAAGATAATATTTCAAACATTTCTCGTAAAACAGGAATTTCAAGAAGTAATCTGTATGCAATATTCAACGGTGAAGTTACACCCCAGTTTGATACAGTATTGAAAGTTCTAAAGGAACTTGGTTACACACTTAAAGTAGCTTAGATTAATAAAGATATAAAAATAAATACCTGACTTGGTGTATCATTCAAGTGTTCGTAATATTTCTTAAAAAGTTCGAACCTTGCAACGTCAACCCCGCCATTTACAACAAAAAGCAGACCGCATATACTGTCTTTTGTTTTAATCAAATTATTTAAAAATCTTGCAAATTATATGTGGAAATATATAGGAGTATTGATACGCCCTGTCATTATAAAGTAAACAAGATAAATCAAGAATTGTTTCTATAGCCGATTCCTGCTCTGTAACCTGATATTGAGTACAATAGCGGCAGGGCAGGCTCAATCCATTTAAGTCCTGAAAGTAAAGATACTGTTGCAATATCATCTGCATGCAAACTTATATCCAAAAGTTCAGGAGTTCTTTGTTCTTTTATATCTTTATTTTTGCATATTACAGGATTAACAATCTTATTTGCTATAAAGTTTGCGATTTTGCTTCCTCCGATAACGCCCGTTAAGATAATTCCTCCAATCATTCCTACGCATCTTGCTGCTTTTGATTTTATATTCATTTTTTCTAATATTCCAAGAGCTGCACCTGCACCTATATTACACATAAATATGTTTGCAAGATATTGATACATTCCTTCGTTTACTTTATCGGGAACTCTTTCTTTCCAATTTTTTTCTGTTATTTTATCGGCTGCAATTCCACCTAATATTCCTCCAACAACAGGGACTGCGCCATATATTGATAAATATCCTATTTCTTTAAATATATCTTTTGCCTGAATGTTATCCGGCGGAGGAATAAGTTTATTTGCCAATTCTTTTTCTTTATTAAAAAGTGTAGAAATCTCTTTTAGGGATAATAACTTGCTTTTTGATTTTTCCAATATATTTTTTAAATCAGTATTATGATTTGTTTTAATAAAACTATCAACCAATTTTTTGTTTTGTTCCTTAACTGATGATAATTTGAACGGCATTTTCCGACCTGTTAATTTCGATGCAATGTACGGTGCTGAAATTGCAGAAAGTGTAGTTAAAGCAAGAATAACGGTATTTTTAATTGCAGTTTTTTTCTTGTCTTCTTTATTTGGGGTTTTGTTTACTTTATTTGCTAATATTGAAGTGGCACCAACGCTTAAAACCAACGGCACATATCTATTTACTTTTGCTGTCAGAATCGGCTGGTCGAGGTATTTTCCTATCGCTGAGATCGCGTTCATTGTTTTTTCCTTGTCTAAAATTGTCTATAATCTCAGGATGATTATTACAATAATCGGTAAAATCTTTTATTTCGCTTAGTATATTATCAGAGATAATATGCTCTATTTTACAGGCATTTTCGCTTGCTTCTTCAGGACTTATATCGAGAACTGTTTGAAAAAATGACTTTAACGTATTGTGCGTATTATATACTTTTTTGGCTTCTGAAAGGCCTATAGGAGTGAACGAAACAGTTCCATAGCTCTCATAAGTTATAAGTCCTTTTGAAACAAGTTTAGACAGGGCTTCAGAAACTGATGCTCGGGAGATATTAAGCATTTTGGCGATGTCAACGCCTTTTACTGATTTATGTTCGCTTGCGGCAACAAAAATTGCTTCTAAGTAATCTTCAAGCCCTGCTGTTAATTTCTTATCTGCCATAATTTACCATAATAATTTCTCCTTATGGAATAATTGTAAGGCACACCTAACAAATTGTCAAGAATAAAAATTTTAAGTATAAGTTAAAATTATGGTTACTTAGGCTTAAACTATTGTGGAACGTTAAGGCAATCCGGTTATGTTTTGTTACGGGTTTAGCAAAATTTATTTTTACGTGTTTTTGTTCATATATAAAAGACAAAGGAAGAAAATATGATGAAATTAGATTTTATTTATCCAAAAATTTGTTCACCTGTTTCACTGGCGGTGGGTGGAAGAAATAAAGAAGTAACAAGAAATTTACAATATACAATAGATGATATAAAATCCATCTTAAGTGATGACAGAAAAAATTTATCATTGCACTATTTCAGCCAAAGAAACGGTGAACTTTCATCTGTTACCATTTTTAAAAAAAATAAAAATAATATAACAATAGCTCAACAATTAAATCATTTTTCTATGATGTGGCAAAAACTGATTACTGCCAAGGATAAAATTACTAAAAAAATAATTGTTGACCATATAGATGATAAAGTATATCGAGAATATGAAACAACACAGGTAATAGACAAAAATCATAATTATAAGCATGTCAGACGAAAAGAAGTTTACGATAAACAAAACAATTGCGAATATGAAGATTTAATCAATCATTTTGAATATAATGATGACGGAACAAAAATATATCATTAGATATTAGTTAAATTTTATTCAAATAATTTTAATTAAAATTCATTTTACTGAAAAATTTTTATTACATTGGTTTGTAATATAATTTATTATATGAAAACATTAGATGTTATTAAAAATTTAATTGTGGGATTTTGGGAAAACGGTTTTGTTTCACTTTGCAAAATCGTTATAGAACACTGGATAATATCATCTTTAATTGTTGTTTTAATTGCATATCTTTGTTCTGATTCTGAAACCGCAATATATGCTTGGTTTTTGATAGGTGTTTTTGCAATTTACAGTGCAGTTAAAGCGATTATAGAAATTTTTATAGAAATAGGAAACTATGTAAAAACATCAAATATTGAATATAAAACTTTGGTAATACAAACAATTGGCGGTAAAATATTTGATTTTCTTCTTTGTGCGATTGGTATTTTCCAAGCATTAAGAATTTTTTCACATATTTCAAAAATTACAAAATCTACTTCATCGGCTATTAATGTTGTTGATGATGTTGCAGGTGCGATTTCAAAACTTATTCAGAATTTAAAAAAATAAGTTTGAATTTTTGTGTTAAAACCTGATACACAAATAGAACAATGTTTTTAAAATGATATCTGCAGGCTATATGAAAAAGGCTACATTATTTTTATTTTGAATACTTTTTACCCAATCTGTCATTTTTTGTTCTGCTTCTGCAGTGATTTTTTCGGCTTGACGCATTAACTTATTACTTAATTCATTATTTCCTGCTTGTTTTGCTGTTGCGGCTTTTGCTTCAAGTCTTAACGATTCATCAATAAGGTTTATAATTTTAGCCTGAGCGGCGTCTTTCATATCGGCATTCCAATTGATATCACCTCTTTTTATACGCAAGATAGGATTTCCGTCGTAAAAATGTCCGTTAGAATCAACCATATATAATTTATTCGGAGGTAAAATTTCGCCTTCAGAGCTAATAACTTCTCTAGAAGGAACTGCCATTTTTAGTTCAACTCCGGTTTTTTTACTAATCGTGTAATCTACCCCTGAGGACATTTCATTATAATTACAAGGAATACGTTTACCATTTGGTAAAATTATTTCATACTGTTTATCTGCAATATTTCTTGGCATAAAAGAATGGTCTTCCGATACCGCTTTGGCAGAATTAGTAATTTTTTTGTTACCTGATTTTGCAAATAACTTTGATCTTGTGCGGCTTTGTTTTTTTGCAGGAGAAGAATATATTGCCATAAAACCGTCTCCTGTCAATGCTTGCCTGCCTGAATATGTATCAATATATTGAGTTTCTTTAACCATGTCATATCTAAGGGGTATGTTATGTAAATTATTTGATACCAAACTGTTTTCTAAAGAACCTTCCGTGATAATTTTTCTTACAATAATAGGTTTAGATTGATTTTGTGTAACTATAACACCGACTTTAGGGTTTATTGTCGACCATTTAATTTTATGTATATGTTCAGAAGCTTGTGTTTCTAAAATATTTTGAGGAATATTTTTTAAGATATTTTTCGCTTTATCATTTGACAAGGGTACGATTAAACTGCTTGATACTATCTGCCCATCAGTGGTTTTAATTTGACTGTGTTTAATGGTTCCATATATGCTGTTATAAACAGATGTTTCAGGTTTCGGAATGATAACTCCCGCTTTGATCATAAGTTCAAAACCGTCCGGAATCTTTGCAACTTCTCTTAATTGAGAAATAGTCATTGTTTTTACTTCTGTGATATTTGGCAGCTGTAATTTAGAAACAACTTGTTCAGCATTTCGAATGAATTTGGCTGCACGAATTCCTGCTTCGGCAGCAGATTTTGAGTCATTTACCAAATAAACTCTTACTAATTCATTAATTTTATCTCTGTCTTTTAATAATTCAGCAAGTTCACGTCTTTCAGCTTTAGAACATTTTAGCATTTTTGAAAGCCGCATTTCATCAAAGTATCTGGCAGCGTTTTCAACGTCATTTAATGCATTATACGTACCGTTATTAAGATTTAAGTTATGTAATAAAACAACTTTATTTTTTCGCTTGATTGCTTGAATAATTTCTCTAACTGCAATTTGTCTTCCACCTGTACAAACAAGTACGTTTGATGCATTTGCAGTAGCTTTTGTATACATTTCAGGAGTTTTGAATACATGTATCGGAATTTTTTTGTATTCTTTCATATTAACATTGCTGTAGAAATTTTCAGGATTTATATGTCCTGTAAAAAATTCTTCGGCTGTAAGAAATAAAGCTTTGTCTTTCTTAAGACCGCTGACTTGGGACGTTATACCGTAGATACTCCCTTTATCAAGTGTTGGCGGAAAAACATAACCGGTATTTTTACTGCCTAATGATGCGTCAATTGATTTTAAAAATGTTCTTGTAACTTCTTCATAACCTTCCGTTTTATAGGAATATCCTGCAGTCGCAATTCTGTAGGGTTTATTTCCTATACTTTTTTTCACTATTTTACTGACATCATCGTCATTGTGTTTTTTTACATTTAAACCTTTGTTAGTAAGTCTTTCAGGGCATATTTTGTCTTTTATTTTTTCTATGCAATTTTTAAATTTATTCCACTTATTATTAATAAAATTAATAAATTTTGCGGCATTTTGACTTCTGCCAGCAGAGCTTGGAGATGCAGGCATACTGCCTGATATCGTTCTGCTTGATAAGTATCTAAAATGTTTGGCAGTTTTTTTTGCAGTATTTATTACAATTCTTTTTGAATTTATAACTAAATTAGACATAGTTTTCCTTACAGACTTACTACATATATAAAGTCTTTTTCTTGTCAAAAATTGCCTGTAATGTAAAATTAATTATTTATTTTGTTACAAAAAAGAGTCCTTTTGGGGACTCGTTTTTTGTATTAAAATCAAGTATCAGCGTGATAATTATATAAAATATTCTTCACCGGTTGCTTTTTGTGCTTGTTCAGCCCATTCTGCAGCTTCTTGTTTAACTTTGTTAGTTAATTCTTTTGATTCCTTGTTTAATTTATCTGCTAATTCTTTATTACCTGCGTCACTTGCTTTAGCTGCATCTTCTTTGAGTCTGAATATTTCATCTATACCAGCTTTAATTTTTGCCTGAGCAGGATCGTTCATATCTGCAAGCCAAGTAACATCTTTCTTCAAAATTCTGTCAATCGGGTTTGCATCATAACAATGTTTTTTCGTGTCAACCATAACGAATTTCTTGGCAGATAATTTTTCATCTTCTGAGCTTGTAACTTCCATAGGTGTAACAAAACCGGCTAATTTAACCCCTGGTCTTTTGCTAATAGTATAAACAACTCCAGAATCCATTTCATCATATCTTAAAGGTATTCTTGTTCCATCCTCTAATATAATGTCATATTGATTATCAGCAATATCAGCGCTCATGATTGATTGGTCAGGACTGCCTTTTTGATCGGCAACAACTGCAATATCAGGAGCCTCGCCTGTTGCAGGGTCTAAAAATTCTTTATTATAGTCATCTGTTGCCCATTTAGTTGTTCCGTAGTTTGCCATTACAAAATTACCGGAAACATATTGTCTTCCTGTATAAGGAGCACTTAAATACATGTTATCTTTTTCGGTATCGAATTTCATAGGAACACCGTTAAGATTATTTTCTGCCATACAAATTTCGACAGTTCCGTCTGCAATACCCTTCATTGCTTTAATCGGTGTTGATGCATTTTGTACAAGGTGGAAAACTAATACTTTAGGGTTTACTGTATGTGCTTTTGGCTGATGCATATGTGCTCTTACAGGAGATTCCAAAACTTCTTGAGGAATATTATCAAAAAGTTTTACTTCCATACCATTTTTACGGGTTACATCTAAACTTTGCATCTTTGTTTTAGTTTTTGGAGTGTATACAACTTTTCCCATATCTGTTTCTTTTTCTTGCGGTTCTGTTTTTGATTTTAGTACATTCATTGCAGTAAGAGCTGTTGCTGCTGTAACAACTGCGCCGGTAGTTACAACATCTTTTTTTATACCAAAACTAGGATTTGTTTGTAATTGTTGGTTGTTTGCTCTAACTCCGTAATTAAACGGTCTCAATTGATAATTTGTGGTAATGTTCATAACTTTTCCTTTCTGTTGGTTGAACTAAATAAGTTACAATAGTAAGTTACAATAGTAATTTGTACAGTTAAAAACATGTAAATATTTTATTTTGCGAAATATTTAAATTTTGTTTACATTTTGTTACAAATATTTTCAAATATCTAAATAATAGACAAATTTTCTATTATTAAATTTATTCAATCGATTTGATTTCAAACAAAACTACTTCTATTCTATGACTTGCAAAGGGTTGAGCAGCAGAACTAAACATGCTAGAATAAACGCGGGTTTTAAAAGATATTTTAAAGGTTTTGGATGAAAGATAAAAAAGATTATATAACTATATTGCAGGTTGTTTCTGCAATTTCTGTTGTTTTTCTGCATACAAATTCTTTTATGGAATGTTCTCATTATTCAAAATTATTTTTTCTTGTCAGTTTTTTTGAATGTTTATTTTACTTTCCGGTTCCTATATTTTTTATGTTAGCCGGAGTAAATTTAATAAATTATAAAGAGAATTATTCTACTTTTGTTTATATAAAGAAAAGAGTGTTAAAAGTTCTAGTACCTTTTATATTTTGGAGTTTGGTATCATTATTATTCTGTTTATATATATACAAATCAGTAAGTTTTGAAAGTTTAAATATAAAATTTGTTGCTTCGGGTATCTTTAATTGTAGTTTTATTCCTATTTTTAAATTTTTTATACCATTATTAATACTGTATTTGCTGATTCCTTTTATTAATATTATTAAAAATAACAGTAAAATTTACACAACATTAATAATTCTATCATTTTTAGTATCTCAAATAAGTAATGATTATATGTTAATTTTTTATAGCTGTGCTGTTACGTATGCTCTAATCGGCTATATGATAAGCAATATGGTTCCGCTTGATAAAAAAACAAGATTTCTTGTTTATTTTATGGCTATTAGCGGATTTCTTATACACTATTCAAGCAATTTTTATGGTTATTATGATAAATTTTATGCAGCTCCGTCATGTTTTTTGTATTCTATTGGGGTATTTGTATTTTTCAAACATAACGTCGAAAGATTATATAGAAGCAATATGGTAAAAAAATTAATTGAATTTTTAAGAGAATATTATTACGCAATTTTTTTACTTCATTACAATATTATGAAAAGTTTGACCCAATATTTTAATTTAAGTTCCGGAATGATGTTTAGCAAATATGTTATGCCTTTTTTCATAATTATTTTATCTGTTATATTGACCAAAATTATAAGAAAATTACCATTGGGGAGAATCTTGTTACCGAAATAATAATTATTTAATAAGAATCTATAAGTATTAATGCATCATATAAATTAATAAACAACTATTGGTTCTTCGGCTTTTTTAATAAATTTATTAATATCGGTTTCCAATCCTTCTTCTGATTTTATAAATTTTGTTAAGTAATCTGCCAAATTCCATGTGTTTGCTTCAACTCCCGATGCCATATAATAGCAAACAGGTAATTTCGGAGTCTTTTTTCTGAAAATGCCAAATACTTCATCTTTCTTTATTTCTCTGGCTAAAATTTCTAATGACAATCCTTTTTCTAATAATATACCTATGCCGCTGGGACGAAAGTGCGGCATTATGTTGACATAAACATCAAATTTTTCACACAAAGTATTAAATGATTTATTTGCTTCAAGAGTTGTGCGTAATTGTTTTTCAATTTGATATCCGTCTTTACCAATTAAGCCGGCTAAAGCTTTTCCGCCACGAACTTTTTTTAATGACATAAAATTTGTTTGATTATTGTTTTGAGTATTTAAAGCTACCTGCATTATTATCTCCTTTTAAAAATTTTAACCTATATGCAAAAAAGTATTTTCGAATCTGTTACTTTTTTGCTCAAGTGTTTCTTTTGCAACTTTGGAATATGTTCCGGAAGCCTGTTCTGAAATCATATTTTCCATATCAAGAATTATATTTTTTGCTGTTTCAATATGATGAAGTAAAAATCCGTCATTTTCAAAGTTATTAGTAGGTACGAATTGAGAGTGGCTTCTTAGTTCATTTCTAAAATTATTTTTGTGGTCGTATACAACTCCAAGTGTGTGGTTTGCAGCGGACCCCGGTTGTATAATACTCATAATTTGTTTACTTTGATTATTTATAATGTTTACTACGCCACCATCTACAAATACACTATAAATCTTTGTATGCGAGAGAGGCTCTACAAGGTTTTGCATAAACTTTTCCTCTAATGCAGGTTTACTTACAAATTCCGTTGCAAGATTATAGGCGCCTCTGGTATTAGTGTAAAATCCTTCAAAAGAAACTGTATTTCTTCCTACTCCGTCAATCTTTATCATATACTCCTTTTATTTTATAAAAATATTAAACCCCATAAAAATATTTTTTGCTATTATAAATAATTATTTTAAATTTTTGTTAATAATATAGCAAAAAATATTTTTTCAAGTTTTCTAAACACGTAGAAATTATACAAAAAGGAGAAAAATATGTTAAGAGTAAATAGTGTAAGTCCTGTATTTAAAGGTGTTTGGGGTGATATACAGTATGTTGGCGAAAAACCTGTTGCATATTATTACCCGTTTATAGACGAAACAAAACAAGAAATTGAAAACGAAATTAAAACAAGAAGACATCAAAAAATAAGCGGCTTTCATAATCCTTTGCTAAAAGAAATTGAAGCAATCGTTACCGAACCGTTAAAAATAACAAAAGCTGATTTTGAAAAATGCAACAGAGGATTTTTATCTGACAGCATTGCTAAATTGTTATTAAAAAAATAAAAGATTAAATGTCTTACACTCCTGAATAACAAAAATTATTCAATGTCAAAATTAAAATAGGTATCAGGATAAGGCTCATTTTTGAGTGTAAAATGCCACCACTCGGAATCAATACCTTTAAATCCGGCTTTTATCATTGCATCATGCAATATTTTTCTGTTTTTCTTTTGTTCTCTTGTGAGTTTTTTGTAATCAGGATGTGAAATGTCGCTGAATAAATCAAAAGTTCCGCCCATATCTACATAAGAACCGTCTTTTTTAATCAGAGTTAAATCTACAGTGCTTCCTCTTGTGTGTCCTGATTTTTCCGCAATATAATTTCCTTTTAATAAATCCGATTTCTTAAGGTCAGGATAAAAAGTTTTATCCCCGTCGTCATTTGGGTCATTAATCCATCTTACAAAATTATTAACCGCTTTTTTAGGCCGGTACGTATCCCATATAAGCAGTCTGTACCCTTGGCTTCTTAAATCACTTGCTGCAATAGATAAAGCATTTAGACTTTCTTTTGTCATATATGCAATAGGGGCGTTATATCCGTCTATTCTGTTGCCGGTAAAATTATTAGAAGAATAATATCTTATATCATATGCTGCATCATCAATAACGCTTGAAACCGGTGCAAAATCTGATTTGTCATAAGATATTTGTGATGCAAATATCACTTGAACAGAACAGAATAGCATAAATAATAATAATATAATTATTTTTTTCATTTACAACCCTCTCTTTGAATATAATTTTACCACATGTTATTTAAGAATAGCTTCCCAAATTTCATCCGGAATCGTATCGTTGTTTTGTTTGTATATTTGATACAATTCTTTTAATTTATTAAGCTCATTACATTTTTCCGTTACGTAGTTATATTCTTTTTCAAATCCTGCATATTTCATACTATTTCTATTATCCGATTCTGCATCGATTATTGTATCTAAAAAATCTTGCCACAAAATTTTATGTGCGGTCAATTGTGCTTTTTTATTCAGGAGTGTTTTTTTAGTTGCTTCTGTGGGTGTTTCAAGCGACTTTGTTTTTAATTCATTATATTCTGCATTTAGTCTTTTTATTTTCGGTAGTATTTCATCCATTTGAGAAAAACCGCTTGCCAAAACATAAATGTTAATATCTTTAAATCGTGCTATGTTGTTTTTGTATTTCATTTGAACAAAAGAACAAATTTTATTTAGTTGTTTTTCAACTTCCGGAAATTTTTTGAAATATTCACCATACTTTTCATGAACATGGTTATGTGCCAAAGGAGTCAGTATTTTGAAGGAAATTTCAACCCCCCTGTATATATTTAAATGGCTTCTGATATAATCTTCGTATTGTTTTGTTAAGATTGCAATGAACCGGCTTTTGTTCATGCTTGGTTTTTGGACGCTTGCTGTTTTTGCAGTATTTGCTTTTTCCTGAAAGCCTTGTTTTTGAATAATATCTATTAAATCTTGAGTTGAGTATTCGCCGTTTTTATTAATATTTTGATTTTTAACACTTGTTAAAAATCTGCTCATTTTTGCGGATGTTATCAAATGTCTGTCATAGTATTCTTCTTCCAAAGACGCAATATTTGCAAAATAATCAAGTGCCGGTTTTTTTACCTTTCTTTCTTTTTCAATGTTTTTGCTTATAGTTTCTACCGTTGAAGAAAGGTTTCCTTTTTTGGAAAGTTCTGTTCTTAATTCTTCTAATCTCGGATTATCAGGATTGTTTTCTACTAAATCGACGGCTTCTTCTAATTTTGTTTTTATTTTCATTTTTTCATTTGCCAATCTCGTCAGTTTATCCAACTGCAAACGCTGTTGCAATATTTCTAAGAGTACATCTCTTTCCAAGGCGGTTTCAGGAAGTTTAACTTTTAACTTCTCCGCAAAAATATCTTGGCATAAATAAATCTTCATTTGATTTCTTAATATTTCAGGTGACAATCCCTTAAATGATGTTTTTTTATTTTTATTATGAAAATTCTCCGTAAAACCGGATTTAATCGGATATATATACATTTACTTTGCCTTTTAATACGTTTACATTTATAATGAACAAGTAAACAAAAAATTTTTTGCTATTAAATACAGAAATTATTTTATACTTATTAAATTTTTTAATAATTCACAATTTTTTTCGTATAAATTTTTAAATTTTTCGTAAAAAATGTTTTCAGTCCACATAATGAGTGCATCTTCATTATTATCTTGATAATAACCTTTTCTTGTTCCAAGTGACTGAAAACCATATTTTTCATACAATTTAATTGCCGGAGTATTTGATACACGAACCTCAAGTGTTAAATATTTTATACCTTCTTTGTAACAATCTTCTATAATTTTATGAATAATAGCTTCACCAATATGATTTCTTAAATAATCTTTTTTCACTGCAATTGTTGTTATATGTCCTTCATCAATTATATGCCAAGTTCCTGCATATCCGACAAGTTCGCCGTCAGGAGTCTTTGCCGTATAGTATTTTGCAAGGTTATTTGACATTTCATCATAAAAAGATGATTTTGCCCAATGATGCTTTCCGTATGCTTCTTCTTCAATAAGAACGACACCTTCTATATCATCTTTTTTCATTTTATCTATTATTATTTCATTTATTTTTTTCATTACGGGCATATACTTTCCCAATCTATATCATCTTCTGTTTCTTCGCCGGGTTCCACTATGTGGTCACCGTCTTCCAACATAATCATCAACGATAATTTTAATTGATGTTTATAATTTTCTAATGCCTTTTCTCTGGTTTTAGCACAAAAAGCAAAACTCGGAATTTCTTTAATTTCAATATAATAATAAGGATTTCCGTTAAAATCCAAGTCTGTTCCTTCAATCAGTGTCCAAGGAAGATTCATATAATAGTCTATATCTTTTTCGGAACTACTCATCTAAAGACCTTTCGCTTAACGGCTGCTTAATCATTATTCCTTCGCCGCCGATTACATCAGCCTGCTTTCCATTTATGTATAAATAAACAGGCAGGTTTGAATTTGCTTTTGCGGTTTTAATTAATTGAGAAATCCTTATATAAGTACTTTCTGCACCGCCACCGCTTTCAAAAGAAGGAGAAAGATCTATCAAAATATTATTTTCACCTTCTCTTATTGATAAAATTCTGGTTTCTTGCGGGATTTCGGAAGATAAACCTTTGGATTTTTCCCATTTTGTAGGAGCCGATATAAGCTCTTTTATTGCAAATTCAAAACAAGATTTCTCTTTTGATATATCACATTTTCTGTTAACAGAACGAAGTTTTCCGTTAGAATCCGTAACAAATATTTTAACGGTTTTAGTACCTGTTCTGATTTCAGGAATTTCTTCCTTTTCAACGTCCGTATTATTAAAAGTAAAGTCTGTAATTTCTTTATTTGGGACATCGCTGGGTCTGTTAAAATTAAAACCTTCGGGACTAAAAAACGAAAAATAAATATACGCGATAGTAATTACTATAAGACAAAATATTCCGAATTTTTGAGAAAAATTCATTAATTATTCTCCTTTTATAAATATTTTACCACTAACCTTGACCCTTGTGTCAACAATGTTAATATTCTCAATTTTTCCTTGACATTGTTTATCTTCAAGCATGTTTAATGTGAATTCCAGCGGGTTTAAAAGGTTTATTAAATTTGTCACTTTGTTTAGTGAAATTTTACCGTAGGAACTGTCTATATGTACATTTTTAGCTTTAATTTTGCCATTCTCTACATAAAAATCCGAAGCCATGATGAACATTTTATCTTTTGCTGATTTTATAATAGGAAAATTGTAATCCATAATTATATACATTTTGCTGTTAACAATTTTTGTTCTTACACCTTTTGCTTCAAATAAAGGGCCTGAAATCAAATTAACGCTTTTGATAATTTTTTGATAATCTCCTTCTTGAAGAGTTTTATTTATGCTGTCTTCAGAAAGTTCTATATCATAGTGGTATGTCATGTCAGATTTAAATTCTATAGGATTTTTTTTGTAATCAATATAGTTATAATCGCTAATAGATTTTAAATGAACGTAAGGAATAATAATATCATTATCTTCTACATCAACACCTGTTAATTCCAGAGATTTAAATATACCTTTTTTCATACTTTCTAAAGTGTATCCGGAAAATTTTACATCAAATTTTGCACCGGTTTCTTTTTTAAGTGCTTTTTTTATTCCCTTTTCAACAATTCTTTCTGCCATTCTGTTCATTGGAGAAAAGTGATTTTTGTTTTTTAAATATTCTTCCGAAAATTTGTCTGTTGCACCAAATGAACTCAATGTCAGAACAGATAGTGTAAATAGTATTGCAAATAATTTTTTAATCATTTTCTTTTACTTCCTTATAAAATTCTGAGGCAATAAGCTGAGAGTATTTTTTCTTTTCGCTTACAGAAAGTACCAATTTCTCCGAACCGTCTGAGGTTTTAACTGAAGCTATCATTCCGCCTATATCCGAAATCGGAAGCCGTGAAACTTTTGCTTCAAATTTTGCATACGGAACATTCTGTGAATATACTTTTATTTTGCCTCTTGATGTTACTTTTATATCCTGAACCTTAGCTCCCTGATATTTGAATTTTTCCGAAAGATTTTGGAGTTTATTTTCAACACCGTTTCCTTCAATATCTTCTTTTGTAAGCAGAGGTTTTTTGCCGGAGTCTAATATTACCATTTTTTGGTTTGAGGCTTTATGTTCGGCTATAACTGCTTTGTATCCCATCAAGTTAACGGATTTATCTATTTCAAATTCTTCATTTATGTCAGAAAAATTTCCAATCTTTTGAATTGTAGATAAATTGTGTTCCTGAATAAAATTATTAATATTTGCAACCAATGCCTCTGTATATTTCTGACCGCCAATTGCATTGAATCCCATGATTGCCAGAACCAGAATAATTGCTCTAAAGGTTACTTTTATCAATCTGAACATTATATTAATCCTCTGTATGATTTTACCATAAAGATTTTAAGCAATGAACGTTTATGAGTTTTTACAAATGGTTTTCGATATTTGTTAATTCGGGTATTTTTTTTGATAACAATGTTTCTTCGAATTTTTTACAAGAAATTGGTGCAATTTTTTTTGTAATCAACGGATTTGTATAATATAATTCAACAAATCTTGCAAATAATTCTGTAGGCTGATTGTAGTATGAATTCAATTTTGTGATTTTTGAATTTATTTTTCTTAAGCTTCTTTGTTTCGATTTTAATTTAATATAATTTTTTTGTTCTTCATTTAATTCCGGAAACTGTTCATCCATACATTCTACGGAATAAAGATTATTAAAAACTCTTATTCTGTCATATTTAAGAAAATATTTTGCATACAAAGGAAGATTTTTTTCCAATGTTTTATAATCTGATGAAATTTTAAAATCGGGGTATATATTTTTTATTTTTGCAGAAATTTCTTTTATTTGAGAGTTTATTTCTTCTTTTTTGTCAAAAAGCATTTTAGCACTGTCTTTAGGTACTTCCTGAACGGTTATTTGAATTAATTCTTCAAGAATATTATTGTCTAATTTGCCAAAAGCAAAATCCAAAGATTTTAATGATTTATCGTGGACAGAATGAACATAGTGAGCAAATTCATGCAAAAGAATTTTTATAGAACTTTCTTCATCCTTGATAGATTTATTTAAATCAATTCTAAAGGATTTATTTGTTCTTATAAAAACACCTTTATTGCCACGAGCTTTATTTTTAGCAATATTTACATCAATCCCAAAAGACGAAATATAATCAGCTAATTCTATGATTCTGTTTCTTTGACCAGCCATTTTAAGTAATCTTCGCTACAATCTACAACAGGAAGTGCAATAATTTCAGGAATTGTATAAGAATGCATGTCTTCGATAACAAGTTTAATTTTTCCGTAATTTGCTCTTCTTGTTTTAATCATCATTAATACTTCTTTTTCTTCGCAGACATCACCATCCCAAGAAAATGTTGAACGGATATTATCTATCATGCTGACACAAGCGGCAAGCTTATGTTTCATTAAAATTCTTGTAATATCTTTTGCCAGTTTTTTATTAGGTACCGTACAATAAATAACAATAATATCCATCTTTTATACTCCCGTTTTCTTGTGTAATTATTATATCATAAAGTGCACAAAACTAAAAAATATATGTGTTTATTTACATAAATACTTAATGTTTATTTTAAATGATATAATAAATTTTATGGAAAAAACTTTCGGAAATATTCATTCAATAGAAACATGCGGAACTGTTGACGGCCCGGGTATTAGATTTGTTGTGTTCATGCAGGGTTGTCCTATGCGTTGTTTATACTGCCATAATCCTGATACTTGGGATACAAAAGAAAATCAAAAAATGTCTGTGAATGAAATCCTGGATAAGTACGAAA
>Ga0247610_10000851_pt1 | contig 40546 bp, 36 predicted proteins | sample 174DNAGHGhighgp2_FD_193483 | JGI IMG/M metagenome (GOLD analysis project Ga0247610, IMG submission 193483) | Sheep rumen microbial communities from Palmerston North, Manawatu-Wanganui, New Zealand - 1742 DNA GHGhigh gp2 | ecosystem: Host-associated > Mammals > Digestive system > Stomach > Rumen...
GTATGTGAAGGACTTTCACTGGATATCGTATAGAAGTAATCAGCATTTGGTACAACAGAATATGCACCTTTGTTTTTATTACATCTATCACCACGGTAACATTTTGTACCGGTTGCTGACGATTGAATCATTATAAAGTAACTGGTGTTAATCTTAACATCTTTATCTGCACCTATTACTGCACCGGCAGGTGTGTTACATATAGCACTTGTGTCATCATAACGGTAGCAATCAGAACCTGCTGACGTCTTTTTATTTGGCTCAATAAAGAATGATGTATTTGGTCTGGAGCTATATGAACCGGTTAATTTATTACATGCTTCAGCACGATAACATGTTACACCGGTTGCGGTTGATTCTATAACCTTGAAGTATTCTACATCGGGCTTTGCATCTGCAAAATATGAATATGCTTCAGCACGGCAACCACCACCACGGTAACATTGCGAACTTGTACGCTCCTGCATTGAAGTGTAGAAAAATGAGGTGTTCGGACTTGAAGAGTATGCACCTACACCTAATGCACATTCTTGAGCACGATAACAGGTTACACCGGTTGATTCAGATTCAATTCTTATAAAGTAATTTTCATCAACATTTGTAGCACTTTCGTATACACCGGCTGCTGTACGACAACCTTCACCGCGATAGCATTGGGAAGTTGAACGCTCCTGCATTGAAGTATTAAAGAATGATGTGTTCGGACTTGAAGAGTATGCACCTACACCTAATGCACATTCTTGAGCACGATAACAGGTTGTACCGGTTGATTCAGATTCAATTCTTATAAAGTAATTTTCATCAACATTTGTAGCACTTTCGTATACACCGGCTACCTTATTACAACCTTCACCACGGTAACATTCTGAACCGGAAGCAAGTGACTTGACGATTAAGAAGAATGATGTATTTGGAGTTGATGAATATGCACCTTTGTCCCATGCACAGTGTTCACCACGATAACATACTGTATGTGAAGGACTTTCACTGGATATCGTATAGAAGTAATCAGCATTTGGTACAACAGAATATGCACCTTTGTTTTTGTTACATCTATCACCACGGTAACATTTTGTACCGGAAGCTGATGATTGAATCATTACAAAGTAACTGGTGTTAATCTTAACATCTTTCTCTGTACCCTCTACTGCACCGGCAGGTGTGTTACATAATGCACCATATTTGCTTGTATCATAACGATAACAATCTGAACCTGCTGATGTTGATTTATCAGCTTCTATAAAGAATGAAGTATTAGGTCTTGAGCTATATGAACCTGCCGCTTTATGACATTCTTCTGCACGATAGCAAGTTGTACCGGTTGCTGCAGATTCTATAACTTTGAAATATGATGTATTCGGTTTATCATCTATCAGATATGCAAATGCTGCAGTATTACATGGTTGTCCTGAATTGATACGATAACAATCTGAACCTGATGCTATACTCTTATAAGGATCAAAGAAGAATGATGTATTCGGAGCTGATGAATATGCACCTTCACCTAATGCACAATTTTGAGCACGATAACATTTTGAACCGGTAGCGTAAGAAGTTATTACCTTGAAGTAATCTTCGTTCGGTTTATCAGTATATGCACCAGCTGCGCCGTGATATGATGTCGCACGATAAGCAGTAGAACCGGAAGCTTCAGAACTAATCGTCAAGAAGAATGATGTATTCGGACTATCTCCGTATGCACCAGTGGCCGCATGTGCTTTCTCACCACGATATGATATAGAACCGGAAGCTTCAGACAGAATAGTTGTAAAGAATGATGTATTTGGACTTGAACTATATGCACCAGCTTCAGTATGCGAATTTTGACCACGATATGCTGTTGAACCGGAAGCTAAAGATTTAATTACAAAGAAGAATGAGGTGTTTGGACTAGATGTATAAGCACCGGCTAAAATGTGGGCATCCGTTGCACGATAGGCTGTGGAACCGGAGGCTAAAGAACCACCCATTGCAAAGAATGATGTATTTGGACTTGAACTATAGGCACCCGGAGCATAACTCTCTGCACGATAAACCGTCGATCCGGAAGCTTCTGAAGTAATTGTGATAAAGAATAATGTGTTTGGTGATGAAGTGTACGCACCTGCCTCAATTCTAAATCCATCAGCACGATAAGCAGTTGAACCTGAGGCTTCTGATGTTATTGTTGTGAAGAATGAAGTATTTGGTTCGGAGCTGTATGCACCGGCTTTTGTATGTGAATTCTGTCCACGATATGAGGTTGATCCTGAAGCCAGTGATTTAATTACCTCAAAGAATGATGTATTTGGAGCAGAGCTGTAAGCACCGACTTTTGGACGGTATCCGTCAGCACGATAAGCAGTTGAACCTGAGGCTTCTGATGTTATTGTTGTGAAGAATGAAGTATTAGGAGTTGAACTATATGCACCGGCTTTTGTATGTGAATTCTGTCCACGATATGAGGTTGATCCTGAAGCCAGTGATTTAATTACCTCAAAGAATGAAGTGTTAGGACTATCAGAATATGAACCAGCTAAAGTATGTATATTATCGGCACGATATGATGTTGAACCTGATGCTTCTGATGTTATAACAGAGAAGAATGAAGTGTTTGGAGATGTAACATAGGCACCAGCTTCATCATTAATTTTATCTCCACGATATGATATCGAACCAGATGCTAGAGATCTTACGAAACTAAAGAATGAAGTATTCGGAGCAGAACTGTATGCACCGGCGGCAAGATGCGACTCTTGACCACGATAGGATGTTGAACCTGAAGCTAAAGATTTAATTACTTCAAAGAATGAAGTATTCGGTGCTGAGCTGTATGCACCGGCTTTTGTATGCGATTCCTGGCCACGATAGGCTGTTGAACCTGATGCGGAAGAACTTATAACAAAGAAGAATGAGGTATTCGGACTTGATGTATATACACCTGCTAATAAATTTAATCCTTTTCCACGGTAGGCTATTGAACCGGATGCTAAAGACTTGTCTACGGCAAAGAAGGATGTATTCGGCTCTGATGTATAAGCACCTACCGCATCTTCAGCTAATCCATCAGCTCGATAGGATATTGAACCGGATGCTGATGATGTTACAACATTAAAGAACAGTGTGTTCGGGCTGGAGCTATAGGCGCCGGCGGCAAGATGAGATTCTTGACCACGATAAGCCTCGGAACCAGAAGCAAGCGAATAAATTGTTATAAAGAATGATGTGTTCGGAGCAGAACTATATGCACCGCATTGATCACATCTACTTTCTGCACGATAAGCTGTTGATCCAGAAGCCGAAGAGCTTATTGTAATGAAGAACAACGTATTCGGGCTTTCTGAATATGCACCAGCATTTGTCCTTACATCATCAGCACGATAAGCAGTTGAACCTGAGGCCTCAGAACTTATTGTGGTAAAGAATGATGTATTCGGAGAAGAGCTATATGCACCGGCTTTGGCATGTGAATTCTGGCCACGATATGATGTTGAACCAGATGCCAGTGATTTAATTACATCAAAGAACGATGTATTAGGAGTTGAACTATATGCACCGGCCTTTGTATGTGAATTCTGACCACGATAAGATGTCGAACCAGAAGCAAATGATTTAATTACCTCAAAGAATGAAGTGTTAGGACTATCAGAATATGAACCAGCTGAAGCATGTATATCATCAGCACGATATGATGTTGAACCAGATGCTTCAGATGTTATAACTGAGAAGAATGATGTATTTGGAGATGTAACATAGGCTCCAGCTTCATCATTAATTTTATCTCCACGATATGATATTGAACCGGATGCTAAAGATCTCACGAAACTAAAGAATGAAGTATTTGGAGCAGAACTGTACGCGCCAGCAGCAAGATGCGACTCTTGACCACGATAGGCAGTAGAACCAGATGCTTCTGATGTTAATATCTTAAAGAATGAGGTGTTTGGCGTTGATGTATAAGCACCAGCATCAAGATTAACTTGATCGCCACGATAAGAAATTGAACCAGATGCTTCAGAGCTTAAAATTGCAAAGAATGAAGTATTCGGAGCAGAACTATAGGCACCGGCAGCAAGATGTGATTCTTCACCACGATACGACGTAGAACCTGATGCTTCTGATGTTAACACTTTAAAGAATGAGGTGTTCGGCGTTGATGTATAAGCACCAGCATCAAGATTAACTTGATCACCACGATATGATATCGAACCGGATGCTTCAGAACTTAAAATTGTAAAGAATGAAGTATTCGGAGCAGAACTGTATGCACCGGCGGCAAGATGCGATTCTTCACCACGATAAGATGTAGAACCTGATGCAGATGAATTTATAACCTTAAAGAATGATGTGTTCGGACTGGAAGTATATGCACCAACTGCCACATGTGTTTCTTCTGCTCTGTAGGCGGTAGAACCTGATGCCTCTGAAGTAATTACTTTGAAGAATGAGGTGTTTGGCGTTGAACTATATGTACCACTTTCTATATTAATTTTGTCTCCACGATAAGAGATTGAACCCGATGCTTCTGAACTTACGAAACTAAAGAATGAGGTATTTGGCGCAGAACTATATGCACCAGCAGCAAGATGTGATTCTTCACCACGATACGACGTAGAACCTGATGCTTCTGATGTTAACACTTTAAAGAATGAGGTGTTCGGTGTTGATGTATAAGCACCAGCATCAAGATTAACTTGATCACCACGATACGACGTAGAACCAGACGCTTCAGAGCTTACAATTGCAAAGAATGAAGTATTCGGAGCAGAACTGTATGCGCCACCTGCAAAATTACATTCGCCTGCACGATAACAGGTTGAGTCACTTACGGCATTTATTGAGGTTATTGTTGAGAAGAAAGATGTATTTGGTATAGAACTATATGCACCAGCTTCAAAACGACATGAAATAGACCGATAACAGGTTGAACCAGATGCCTGTGAATTAACAAAGATAAAGAAGCTTGTTTCTGCTACTGCATTTGCCGTCTCAGAACATTCTTGTCCACGGTAACAATCTGAACCAGACCCAATTGATTGCAGAGGGATGAAAAATACGGTATTTGGAGTAGAACTATACGCACCACCTTCAAATGTACAATTTTGACCACGATAACAAGTTGATCCTGATGCTAATGAGTTAATTGCCTTAAAGAACGATGTGTTCGGTGTAGAACTGTATGCACCGGCTTCAAAATTGCAAGAATCTGCACGATAACACATTGATCCTGATGCAGAAGATTGAGCTACTTTAAAGAACGATGTATTCGGGCTGGAAGTATATGCACCGCGACTTTCTGAACAATCTTGCCCACGATAACAGGTTGATCCTGATGCTAATGATTCTATTACAGAGAAGAACGAGGTATTCGGACTGGATGTATATGCACCGGTCTCTAACCCTTCACAATATGCACCACGGTAGCATATGGAACCAGATGATCCTGAAAATACCGTAACAAAGAAGAAAGTATTTGGCATGGATGAATATGCACCAGCCTCAATATGGCAATTTTCAGAACGATAGGATGTAGAACCGGATGCTTCTGATGTTATATTCATAAAGAATGAAGTATTTGGTTCTGAGCTATATGCACCAGCTGCTTCATGTATATTTTGACCACGATAAGATGTCGAACCAGATGCTAATGATTTAACAACCTCAAAGAACGATGTATTCGGGGTAGAACTATATGCACCGATAGCTATGTGTCCTTGTTCAGCACGATAAGCAGTAGAACCTGATGCTTCTGATGTTATGGTTAAGAAGAATGAAGTATTTGGCGTAGAACTATATGCACCGGCTGCTATATGCCCTTGTTCTGCACGATATGATGTGGAACCTGATGCCTCTGATGTTATAGTTAAGAAGAATGAGGTATTTGGTGTGGAACTATATGCACCGCAATCTTCACAAAATTTTTCGGCACGATAGGCAGTAGAACCGGATGCTTCTGACGTTATAGTTGTGAAGAACGAAGTATTTGGTGTAGAGCTATATGCACCGGCTGCTATATGCCCTTGTTCTGCACGATATGATGTGGAACCTGATGCCTCTGATGTTATAGTTAAGAAGAATGAGGTATTTGGTGTAGAGCTATATGCACCGGCTGCTATATGCCCTTGTTCAGCACGATATGATATTGAACCGGAAGCCTCTGATGTTATAGTTAAGAAGAATGAGGTATTTGGTGTGGAACTATATGCACCCATCGGAATATTGCAATTTTGACCACGATAGCACAATGATCCTGTTGCCGATGAATGAATAATTTGGAAGAATGATGAGTTTGGAACAGAACTATATGCACCAGCTTCAATATGACAATTTGCACCACGATAACAGGTTGACATGGTTGCTGTAGAGTGAATTGTTATGAAGAAAGATGTATTTGGTTCAGAAGAATATGAACCTCCTTCAAGATCGCAAGCTGAAGCCTGATAGCACCGCGTCGCATCGTTACATATCGGACGCCAGTCTTTAAACCAGTTTGTCCAATCTTCTTCTATTGTTTCGTGTAAACGTATATCTTCGAAGTTATCTATACAACCTTTCTTTGGATACGCCTTACGGTAGCATCCACCACCGTATATACCACCATTTGCTGTATCGTTACAGGCATTAATTTCATAAATGCAAGCCGGATAAATTTCATTATATTTCAATCCAGCAGGGGCACCTAGTGCGCTTGCCTTATAAAATGCCTGCCAATACATACCATTTAAAGAAGATTTATACAGTACATTTAAATCTTCTTCTGTCGGTAATTCACTTAGGGTATCTCCTCCCCCAAGATAAGCAATTCCCGCTGCATTGATAAATGAGTGATAAAATCTATTTTCTTCGCTACATGAAATTCTCTTGAAACACTCTCTGCTACCTTCATGACACGAGTGTGTTATATAAGTACATCCACCATTTGGATTTCTAATTTCACAAACGCCTCCTGTACTTGCACAGTTAGAAAGCGTTTGTCCCGTTACTTCATCGTACTTACCGGCACCGGCATTTCCAACCTTTATATAGAAATTATTCCTCAAAGCATGGTTAATACTATTAAATTCTAAGCCTTCGCTAAGGGCATTAGCCCCAGGAATTGATAAATATTGATTATAAGAATAACCTGATCCTCTTTCAACCTCATTCATCCAGTATTCGTAAGCACCAGGATGTTGATAATCAGGATAGACCTCCCCTTCTACACCATACAAAACACCTATATTCAAGCTATTGTTATACCAACCGCGAACATTATTACATCCAGTCCATAAATAGCAATAACTCTTTATACCATTACAATCTTTACCACCGGACAAATCTGTTCCTGTACCGCTATTTCCTTCATATGAACAAACAATTCTATTTGTTACATTATATCTTATTGCATTATATGTACCGGTAGCCTTGTCATATCCATTAATTAATTGAGCGTAAGGAATTTCAACATTTGCTGGACTATAGTATCTATACTCAGGATCTTCACTATTACCGGTTTTATATGATCTCTTATTTTTATTTTTCTCATTACTCCATGGATCTGTTTCAGAGTAAAGAATAAAGTTATCAACCTCGCCCACACCCTCTCTATTTAATAACAGCTCTTCGCTTCTATAGTATTTTTCCTCGTTATTACAATCATATAGTTGCATACACCCAAAACCACCGCAGCGAGTCGCTAATCTATATGAACAATGTTCTCCGTCATTTAAGTAAAACCAACGTCTATCTTCATTACATAAAGCTAATTTACATTTTTGCGATCCGTCAGGCGGATAGACACTACAGCGATCAACATAAGGAATAGCTTCACCATTTTCATCTGTTATTTCTCCCACCGTGGAGTTAACAGTTGAACCATCCGGATCGGTATCTACAAAACCATAAGCACATCCGCAATATTGCCAATACACTTTATGTGTATTAGCCCCTAAACAGGACTTTCCATAACCAATTTGATTTTCATCTGCGGGACATTCTTTATAAGGTGATGATGACGTTTCGCTTATCAGGTCTGAACAACAATTTTCGGATTTATATAATGCTTCGCCTCCCGATGGCTGGCAGTAGGCAGAACCAGCTCGCGGATCTGAGCAGGTATGATATTCAGGACTACAAACTCCATCTTTTGAACTGGCTTGTGCTGTTGTATCACAGTCTGGCTCACCGAGTTGGCAGACCTTCGCATCCGCAACTTCAGAACTTAGCAATCCAACCACAGTGATCGCAATTAAAATAAGCCTTTTAGTCATCACATACCTACTTTAAAATAGAATCATATCGTATAGATAGTATCACGATTTTTGACAAATGTCAATCTTTTTATAAACGCGAATCGTAAAAAAATGTTTAAAAAAATGAAAAAAGTTTATTTTATTTTAGCTTGCAGATTTTCCAGTAATCCATCCACCCCTTTAGGTGATTTTGCAATAAATGATGTGTATTCATTGCGTGCTGTTTGCGCTAAACTTACATTTTCTATAATTATATCAATAACTTTTAATTTTCCGTTAACATTATTTACACGCCACTTAACGCTAACAGGAGCGCCCTCTTCCATTGGAACAGTCGTATTTACAAAGACTTGATTAGGGTTATTTGCCGGAGAAGACCCTTCAAAAATAAATTTTCTCCCCTTAAATTCATCAAACCTTTTTGACCATGTCTGAATATTAAATTCTTTATACAGCTTTATAAATTCTTTCTTTTGGGATGCCGTTGCCGTTCTCCAATAACGCCCTAAAACGTATTTTCCAATGAACTCCAAATCTAAATTTTCAGTAAATAAGCCTCTAAAAATTTTATTCTTTTCCTCTACGGAAGCATTTGAATTAATTACTTTTTCTATTCCTTCTGTGGTTACATTTTCAATTAGCTTAACAGCTTTATCCTTATCAATATCAGCATATGAAACCTGCACAAAACCTAATAATGCGACCAAGAGTAAATATATTTTTTTCATAACACGTCCTCTAAAAAAATTAATCATCATCCATATTCATATCAAAATCGTAATCCGGAGATGCAGATGTTGCTATTTTATTACACACCTTTATTTTACTACGATTTTGCAAATAGGCAGATTTAACTGTTTCGTAATAATCAACAGAGCCATTCTCTAAGCTTTCCAACATTCTTAAATTTTCTGCATATTTGTTTAAGTATTTTAACCCTGCTGTTCCATAATATATCCATTCTGCGTTATCATCACCGCTTTCTTGTGCTATCCAATATGATGGTGAAGAATAGCTATCTGCAACCCAGCCAGTTGCCGCACGTGGCGTACTTGGTCCCATAATCGGTAAAATAATATAAGGTCCATCAGGAACGCACCATGTTGCCATTGTTTTGTCAAATCCTGTCGGGTTCTTTTCTAATCCGGCCTTTGCTGCAACATCGTATAGTCCTAAACCACCAATAGTCGTATTAATCATAAATCGTGCTAAATTTTCACCAGAGCTGTGGAATTCTCCCTGCAACAAGTGATTTGCCATAGATACCGGTTCGCCAATATTATCAAAAAAGTTTGTAACTCGTTGACGAATATAGCTATTTGTTATTTTACGATATCCTTTAGCAACTGGTCTGATAACTCCTTTTTCCACAACATGATTAAATTTAAACATGGCGTGATTGTAGCTTTCTAATGCTGATGTATCTTCATCAGTTACATTTGTGCCAGCACAACCGCTAGCGCCTAAAATCATTATTAAACATATGAATTTAATAAATATTTTCTTCAATTTTTCCTCTTTAACACTTATTGTCATTTGTTTGTAATATAGCAATATTATCTGATAAATCAATAATTAATTTTTTATATCAACTTATCCTATTTTGATGTTACAATTTGTAATGTTTTGTGTTTTGCAAAACAAAAATAACTGAGTAGTATGCATATTAATGTTAATTTATTTAGAGGAAGACATTATGACTAACACATATAACGGAAAAATTAATCTTTTTGATTGTGCAACCGCTCAAACAGTTATTGGTCAACAGACCTTTTTGAATGCTTTTAAAAAGGTTTTAGATCATGGTGCTTATTGTCAAGGCCCAGAAACTAAGGAATTAGAACAAAAATTAGCTCAATACTCCGGTACAAAATATTGCGCAACATGCGCTTCCGGTACAGATGCTTTAACTCTTGCTTTGATGGCATGGGGAGTTAAGCCTGGTGATGCTGTATTTGTTTCTTCTTTTACATTTGTTGCATCAGCTGAATGTATTGCCCTCTTAGGCGGTACACCTATTTTTGTTGATTCCAGACCGGATACATACAATATGAATCCTGAAGATTTGAAGAATGCCATTGAAATGGTTAAAAAAGAAGGAAAATTGAATCTTAAGGCAGTTATTGCTGTTGATATTTTCGGTTCTCCTTGCGAATTTGATGAAATTATGAAGATTGCTCATGAAAATGGCATGAAAGTTTTGGAAGATGCTGCTCAAGCTTACGGTTCTAGATATAATGGTAAGCCGGCTGGTGGTTATGCTGATATGGTTGCTACTTCTTTTTATCCGACAAAGCCTTTAGCTTGCTATGGGGATGGTGGCGCTACTTTTACAAATTCTGAGGAAGAATATAAAATGTTGGTATCTTGCCGCGTTCACGGTATGAGTGAAACTGACCACTATGATAACCTTCGTTTAGGTGTTACCGGTCGTTTAGATTCATTCCAAGGCGCCGTTGTTCTTGAAAAATTGAAGATCTTTGATGATGAATTGATTAAAAGAGAAAAAATTGCAAAGAACTACGATGAGAAATTAAGTTCTTACTATGGTCACCAACGTATTTTGGATAATGCTAAATCTGCATATGGTTTGTACACAATTACTTGCGAAAATCGTGATGAATTGATGACTTATTTGAAAGAGCATAACATTCCTTGCGGTGCTTATTATCCACGTCCGGTTAACACACAAACTGCTTATGCTCAGTGGAATACTAGAAGTTTACCGGTTTGCGAGAAGCTATCTAAGACAGTTTTGAGTATCCCAATGCATCCATATTTGGAGCCGGAAGCTCAAAATTATATTATCAATACAATGAATGAATTTGCTGCAAAAATGATGTCTAAAGCTGCATAATTTGCAATAAATCATTTATTAAACCCCAAGCAGGCGTCAATTTGGCGCCTGTTTTTATATAAAAAATCCTCATAACAATTACTTTATTGTAATGAGGATATAATTAGGATACCTGAGCTAATCATTTGATTTTATTATTTTGAGATTTAATATTGATAGTCTTTGCAAATTCTAAGTAAAAATTTGCAAAAACTATTTATTTTCATCTTTTTCTTGTTTGGCTGCATAAATTATTGCTGCCGTACTCAATGATGGCTCCGGCCTGTGTCCTTGTTTGAAATAGCCGTAAGCAGTTTTTACAACAGCTAACGGATACCCCTGACCAAATTTTTGATAAAATTCTTCGAATGTCATATTTTTCATACTAATTAATTAAACATAATGATACGAAAGTGTGTCTACAATGCATTTCTTTTCTTTTTTTGTCAATAATAAAATCCTTATTTGGTTAGATGACACAAGATCTATTGTGTACTTTGTGCTTATTTTTCAATGTATTGTCCTTGACTCCGGTATATTTTTTATTTAAGGTGTGTGTCATAAAATTTATTATTATACGAAAAAATTATTAACTTAAAATTTCACACATTATGGAACATTATTATTTATTTTCAGTTATTTGTTGTTTATTACCATTTATTGCTGGTGGAATTTGGTTTGCATGGCATGATGATGAACCTGTACACCAAATGACAGCAGAAGCCAAAGTTTTTCCGGTTTCTCAAGCAGCAGAAGATTTGATGCTCAAAGAGTACTACTTTGATGAGTTTAGTTTATTCAACCGCTTTAACAGTTTACTGATAAAACTCAAAGAAGTTAATCTGTATGATCCTCAAACACGCCCTGCAGATAAGATGGATGACTGGTTTAAGAAAGTCACATCGCAATTAATGCATGATGGCAGTTGCTTGGCTTATATTAATCATTATGGACATTTAGAAGATTCATTTTGGCTTAATATAGCAAATCTTGGTCTAAAACCCGAGCAAGATAGAAAATTTCAACAACTGTTAATCAGCATTAATAAAACTAGCTGGGGTATATGGATAGAGAATTTTGGTAACCTTTTGTTCCACTTTGGAAAAAATTATCAATTATTGCCTGAAGTTGAAAGTATCCTGCAAGCAGATTCACGTTTTGCGACACCTAAGCAAATATACAAATTTGCTCGCGAGTGTACTGAAAGAGAAAAACTTAAAGCAAATCCCTCGATACCGTAACAGGTTTCGAGGGATTTTTTGTTTGACTCTGAGATATTTTTTATTTAAGGTGACGGTTAGAAAAAATATAATTATAACTGTGTATTATTAACAAATTAAATATTATTAAATTATGAGGACATTAGAATGGTTTAGGAAAATATCCTTAAGAGAAGGATTTTTCTTAAGTGCAGTATCAGTAATTATTGCATACTACATTTTTAGATTTGTACAAGTTCCGGTATTACAAACTTGGTGGCACAACGGCATAATTGCAGTTATCTGCTTTTTTGTTTTGTGTCTGTTAGTGGATTTTGGTATACCTTCAAAAGCGCAAGCCGAAAGATTGCAAATTCTTGCCGTTTTAAGCTTAACTTTAATGTTTCTGGTCAGCTCTGGTATGTTGTATTATATGTTTATGGCTACCTCCCCGATTTCCGGCCCTGTATTCGGTGCAATGCTTATTGCTTCTTTTGTCGTTTATGCGTTTTTTCTGTTTTGGGAATGTATTGTATTCTTTCAATATGAAGAGGCAAATGCAGACGTAACCGGCGGTCTGATATGTCTTGGTACAGATATTCATAATGGACATCTGTTTACTTATAGCGGACTGGGTAAAGAGCCGTATTGGAATGAAACTTTACCGATAAGAGTTGATGATTATACCGAACCGCGCTATGTCTATGCCGATAAATTCGAAAGTGTTATCCCTATCAAGGGACATGGACGAGTAATTGGTTATCGAATAAGCCCGACTCTAGTTATTCATTCGATGGTGTCGCAAGACAACAATGGTATAGCAGATCTAAAATCTGAGCTTTTGTATTTCATCAACGAATTCGGCGGGAAAATGCTGGAAGAGAAAGATATTCCGGTTTTGCGTAAAAATTGGGATACAATCGACAATATGCGTATGGCAATCGGCGATACACCGCTACCTAAGTATATTATACCGTTTGTCTTACCTGATCAAAGTATGCGCACAACGCATATTTTTGACGGCCGAGTATTCACCGATATGGAATTCGGAAGCATAATTATGAAACGTTAAACACTAAAGAATATGAAAAAATTAATCTTTATGTTAATTGCCGCGCTCAGCGTAGCATTAACTGGTTGCTCTGCTTTTGACAGCGACCCGATTGAGCCGAACATCATCGGCACGACTTTCTTGCAAGAAGAGAAAGGTCTGATTTTCGCCGAGTTTGACTCTGTTCGCTATGCTCCGACAATCATCTACACCGGAGAAAAAGTCGGTCGAGATGGCATAGAAACAACTGTAAAACCGATTGTTGGTATGCAGGTTACGGTATTCACCAGCAACATTCATCAAGAACCGGTTTTTTTTGCAGGTCAGTCAACAGTCGAGCAGATTGAGAAATATTATCACAGAAATCTTACGCTTGTGATTATCTTTCTAGCAATAATTATCTGTTTTCTGTCCATTATTGTCATACACGGAATTGCAAAAAAACAAACCATTGAAGTTCCTGTAGTAAATGCTGATGTTTGAAATTTTAATCCCCCGCCGCCTAACCGCCGCGAGGGATTTTTTATGTTTATTTTCAATGTATTCTTTTTACTACTGTTTAATTATCTTCTTTCATTATCATTAGTTTAGTATTCCTCACCGGCTTATACTTGTTATACATTTCTGCGCTGATTTTGTGATTTTTACAAATTTCTTTTTGCTTTTCTGTTAAATTCGTTTCTATTTCACAATACATGCAATTATGATCAATATCAATATAGCGAATTTTATGCTTTGAAATGAGTTTTTCTACATTATAGTCGCGATGCCCTCCAAAAAACATATTATCTATACTTTCTGGTAACGGATACATCCAATAATAATGCAGGCGTGGGTGATATATACCAAATCTTTGTGTCAAGACTTTTTCATGTTCCATATTGCGATGAGAAAAATATTGATAAGGGCGTGTTTGATGAGAAGATTGTATATCAAATTCAATAAGAGAGTTAAGAAGATGGTAGGCTGTGATTACAAAAAATATTATGCCAAAAAGATGAGCATATTTTTTTATCAATGACGTTAATAATGGTGTAATCAATATAGTAGAAAATATAACCAAATATAGACAATAGCGGATAGGCCCCGGTAAAATTAGTCTTTGTAATAGTTCAGAACAGAACAATATTGCTATGGTTGTTGTGTAAATATTAAATTTTCGGTAATATGTATATACTAGGAGATCAATTATAGTGAATAAAATTATATCTTTGATTTGATATAATTTAGGAGATTGGTTGCCATAATTGATTTTACTTAAGATTTTATTTAGCAGCCAGTTTTTTTCATAGTATAAATATAGTGCATCATTAATATAAAAGTAATAAGCAGCTATTGCGAGCATAATTATTGGAATGACCAGTGCTTTGAAAATGTTCTTTATTTGATTAGGATTTTTATATAAAAAATATCCTACAGGGAAAATCAGCGGAAGAATTTGAAATATTGTTATTTGGATAAACATAAAAGCAAAACAAATACTGATTGTGCATATTTGTAAATTTTTAAAGTGCTTATCGCGAAAGTATAAAAAAAGATGATATAATCCAAAGAAATAACAAAAACGTGCATAAGTATCTGGTTTCACATTTGAAAATAGCCCAAAAGAATTTATAGTCCAAAAAATTACAGCTATAAAAATAAGGATACTGCTTTCTTGTTTTGTTTCAAATCTCATAATTTTGTAAACATAATAAAAAGTGAATACAGAAATTGAAAAACTGATAGAACGGCAAATGGCCAATGTTACAAGTGTTTTATGCGGTAAAATTTTTATCAGTGGCGCTAAAACATACCATAAAAGCGGGTGATGATGTTCAAAAAAATCGCGGTATGGTACCTCTCCTAAACTAACAAAATATGCTGCTCGCAGATGTTCTAAGTCATCATTAATCTGAAAAGTACCATTGAACAAGCTGTAAATCGTAAAACTAATATTAATACATACCAGCCAGCCGATAAAAATATTAAAATAAAAATGTTTATCAAAATTCTTAAACATTACTTTATTCCACTTATAAATAAACTGTTTCGAGATTAGTTTATTTTTCGAAAAATTCAATCATTTATTATTAAGTGAGGACTGTAATTTCGGAAAATAATAAATCAAGCTTATCAGCCCCTATTACTACGAGGGATTTTTTCATTGAAAAATAGCTTTTAGCACTTATGATAATTGTAAACAGTACTTTAGAGGAGGATAAAATGATTTTAGAGGCAATTGATCAAAATGGAAAAGAAATAAAATTTACTGAGAAAGATCTAATTGGTCAAAAAACAGTATTATATTTTTACCCTAAGGATAACACTTCTGGTTGCACAAAAGAAGCTTGTGATTTTAGAGACAATTTAAATCGTTTATTGCCCTATGCTAATATTATAGGGGTTAGTCCGGATAGTATTGCCAGCCATCAAAGATTTCAACAAAAACAAAATCTCAATTTTACATTAGTTTCCGATACAAACCATGAATTAGCTGAAAAATATGGCGTTTGGAAAGAAAAATCTATGTATGGGCGCAAATATATGGGCATTAAACGTTCTACCTTTATCATAAACAAGCAAGGTCAGGTTATAAAAGAATGGCGAAAAGTTAAAGTCTCCGGTCACGTGGATGAGGTTTTGGCGGCTATTCTTAATTTATAAATGTTAATAAAAATCATACTTATATTTGAGTTTTGATGAACTTTATTTTGTATTTTTTACATATGGGCTATCTACGTGAAATGGCGCATTTATCTAAAATTGATATTGATTTTTATTTGAAGTCTTCCTATATTATGCTTAGCTTAATTTTTTGAAGAAGGGGAATTTTTATTATGTATGAGAATGAAGAAGTTGTTTCTTACAGCAATGAAAAAATAGTTGACGAGGGTTTACGCGACTATATGCTCAGGATTTATAACTATATGGCTGGTGGCTTAGCTGCTACTGCAGCAGTGGCATGGCTTGTGGTCAGCAATACAGCTCTCTTAAAATTGTTTTTCACACCACATGGCTATTCTGCTTTCGGTTGGCTTGCTTTGTTTGCACCATTAATTATGATATTTTCTTTCGGATGGGTGCTAAATCGTGGTACATTAAAACAAGTACAGGCTATGTTTTGGGGCTATTCCGCATTAATGGGAATTTCTTTGGCGCCAATTTTTCTTGCTTATACCGGCACAAGTATTGCTCGCGTTTTCTTAATTACTGCAGCAACTTTCGGTGGTCTTAGTATTTATGGTTATACTACTAAAAAGGATATGACGGCCTGGGGGAGTTTTTTAATAATGGGCGTTATCGGTTTAATTATTGCCTCCATTGTTAATATTTTTCTTAAGAGTACTGGTTTAGATTATGCTCTTTCGTATTTGACCGTCTTTATTTTTGCAGGTTTAACAGCCTATGATACACAAAAATTAAAATCATTGTATTTTGTGACCGGTCATAATGAAGATTTTGCCGCACGTAGTGCTATTTCCGGTGCGCTATCACTTTATCTTGATTTTATTAATATGTTTATGGCTTTATTAAGAATTATGGGTGACAGACGTTAATAAAACACATTTTAAGTATTTAGCCGGAACTTTTTCCGGCTTTTTTTAACTTTGGGAGATATCGATGACTTGTAATATTTTAGAATTATTGTCTAAAAGACACAGTTTTTATGATATTGATGATAAATTGCCAATATCGACATTAGAAATTAATGCACTCATACAAAAATGTTTAGAAATTTACCCAAGCTCGTTTAATGCGCAAAGCGCACGCTTAATGGTGTTATATCATCAAGAACATAAAAAATTTTGGTCCCTTGTTGAAAATGAATTACTTAAAGTTTCCCCATCTGAAAAAGCTGATGCGATAAAGAAACGTATTTCTTCTTTTGTTAGTGGTGCTGGTACTATTTTATTTTTTGATGATGCAAATATCACTAAGGATTTAGAAAAGAATATGCCTCTTTATGCTGAAAACTTTAAGAATTGGGCATATCAAAGCAACGCTATTTTACAATATATGATTTGGACCACCTTTGCAAACTATGGCATTGGTTCTAGTTTGCAACATTATAACCCTTTGATTAATCTTGCCGTTCAGCAGGCTTTTGATATTTCTGATAATCTCGAATTGGTGGCTCAGATGCCTTTTGGTGGGATTGGTTTATATCCTCAACCTCACAATTTTGAGAATATTGAAAAAAAACTTATAGTTAAAAACGGCTGAATTTTCATCCAGCCGTTTCTATTTTTTAGAAATTATATTGGAAAGATAAACCAATCATATTAATGCTTGAATTATATTTTCCATGCAATGTGCTACCACCATTTGGTAATTGATTGTGAATTTCTCCTGTTTTCATAAATACGTGAGAATATCCGGCGTCAACTTGCATATTGTCATTGATTTTATAACTGGCACCGACGCCTACAATCCATCTATCGGAATCCGGAACGCGGGCGGTACGGTGTTCGCTACTTGTTACACCTGCTTGGTCATAAGAAATACCTGCTCTAAAAGTCCACTTATCATTGTAATAATAATCTGTACCCAAGGATAGCATCCAAGTATCACGCCAATCTTCATCAACATCACCAACACTTTGCTTTGTTCCTGTGGCATTTGAACTAGACCATATGCTTAATGTCTTAAATTTACTCCATCTGGTCCACTTAACAGATGCGGAAAGCCCAAAATCATTAATTCTATGATATGCAGATAATGTATAGTATTCCGGTAGGGTTAATGTTGTACCGGCATGACTATCCATTAACATTGTTCCTGCAGGGGTACCAATTCTTACATGGTGTGAACCGCGAATCTGATGGACTGCTTGTGAGTGATAAGACAAACCAAATCTGGTATTTTCACCTAACTTATATATCATGCCTAAGCTATATACAGTGGTGTAAGAATCGCCTTCAACTTTAGATTTTGACTTCCATGTTGATGGCACTGAATCTACTGCATTAGTTAATTCTGCTTCAACTGTTTCTGCAATAATACCGGCACCAAGTGAGAAATTCTTTGTTAGATCATAACTTGCTGCTAACTCGTAATCGATAGCTGTTATTTCGGATTTTATTGCGTGCGAGCGACCATACCAATTTTTACTATAATTCGTTGCAAAGGCATATGGTGTATAAGCACCAGCACCGATACGTAATTTTTCATTAACTTTATATTGTCCAAAGAAGTGCGGAACCAATGGATGGTCTTCTAATTTACCAACTTTACCTTTTGTACCATTAACATATCCTTTTGCTTTTGAATTTAAGGCAACCATGGTTACACCGGTTTGTACACCGGTATCTCTTAAACTCATACCAGCAGGATTGTAAGCTATCATGGAATAATCATCACCGACTATACCGTATCCAGCAAAAGCTCTTCCTAATTGAGTTAAAGAATATTCAGAAAGTTGGAAACCACCGGCGTAAGCATTTGAAGCAACTAATACCGCGCATATTGATAAGAATATTTTTTTCACTTTATTCGTCCTTATATTGTTAGTTCATTGTTTTGTTCTCTAACATATAAAAAAAAATAAATCAAGCGCTTGCTTTAATTTTTTGTTTTAAAATGATTTTTTTGAATTTAAATGTTTGGATTCATTTAAATTTATTTTATACCAACATTACGATAAATTATGGATAAAATCTCATTAATGGCATCTTTGGTATAATCTTGCCATCCCATTGTTTTTAAAATTACTTCTTTTCTAGTCAATACACTAAAAATTTGTGAAAACATCATTACAGTTTGCAAATTAGCTTCTTTTTCGGTCAGCGTTCCCTCGCTTGCATCTTGTAGCAACGTCGTTGCAATCGGAAAATAAATTTCATTTAAGCCTTTAGATAAAGTTTCAAAATAGGGCGACGCCTGCGTATATTCATGAATATATATCATCCCCAGATCCAGCGAGAATTTATCTGAACAGATTAGTTCCACAAACTTTCTGATACAAACCTTCAGCATTTCTCGGCTCTTTTTTGGATTGGGCATCGTTGCTTTTAAGAGTAAGTATTGAGGATAAATATCCTTAAATTGCTCGCGCACAATCTCTACTATATAGAGTAGCACCTCAACATAAAGACCTTGTTTTCCTTTAAAGTAATAATTTATGGCAGCAACATTTGCTCCTGCCTGTTCCAAGATTTCTCTTGTTGTTGCCTGCTCATAACCTTTGGCTGCAAATTCATGAATTGCTGCCTCTATAATTTTCTTTTTTGTATTCACTTTCATAACAATCGCTATCATAATTTATATTTTCAAGATTGCAAGTTTATTTAATGTATCTGTGATTTGCTCAAAAAAACGGATTGTATGCCCATTGGAGCAATGCTTGACGTTGCTTTTTACGGCATTCGATATCAAATTGAGCACAATTTTGGCGCACTTGCGCATAATGACGCTTAAACGATTTCCATCTTTTTACTTGAATTTCATCTATTGCCGACAATCTCCTTCCCATATAATATCGGCAATACCACTGAAACCATCCACGTGGATCAGGTTCTAAAATCCAGCCACGATTACGCCATTCAGGTAACGACATTCGTGATTTAATTTCAAAACAATTTTGTTTGATATCCGGTTTTTTTAGCGACAATTTAGCTGTTATAAACCAGTCTTTGGGAAATTCTTTTTGACAATCATTTAAATAATGTCCTTCAAAAACACCTAATTCTAACATTTGTTTAGGTGTTAGTTCCGGCACAAAATCAGATGCAAAGTTTTGTCCCTGCTCTTCGCTGTATTCATATTCATACCCTTGCTGCATTTTATCATAAACTATCATTTTTACACTCCTTTTTATGTGTAGTAGAACAATCTTTGAAATTATTATTTTTATATGCATTTTATTAACTATTTTGTTTTATCCTCCGCTTGTTCGTTAATTTTGTAAGCTAACATGACTAAATCTAATTATAAAACACTTGTTGCTCGTAATATACCTCTAATGTATTTATATAGTGCTTTTTCTAAAGCATGGATATATCTTCCTGTACAAATTATATTTTTTTCCCAAATTACAGAAAGCTATACTAAAGCAATGGGAATTATTACATTTGGTAATATTATCACCACTGTTTTAGAACTTCCTACAGGTTGTTTGTCTGATAAATTTGGAAGAAAACGTATTTGTTCTTTAGGTGCTTTTTGTATGTTTTTAGCTCTTTTGTTATGGAGTTTTTCCACTAGTTTTACATCACTTATTGCTGGTTCTTTTTTTTATGGTGCATTTTATGCTTTATCAAGTGGAAATAATGAAGCATTAATTTATGAAACACTGCTCCAACTTCACAAAAAAAATAGTAGTTATAAAATTATGTCAAAATTTTATGCCATCGGTCAATTTTCTTTAGCTATCAGTGCCATAATCTGTACAGGATTAATGTTTATATCAATTAGAAGTGTTATGTTGTCCACAACAATAATGATGTTTTTTGCTTTTTATGTCACTTTATTTCTAATTGAGCCCAAACACTACTATACTTTTCATAGTACGGGGTTTAAGCATATTAAACAAGCTGTATTATTTTTGTGGAAAAACAAGAAACTAAGATATTATGGTCTTGCTGAAATATTTCAACATGGTCTTAGTGAAGGAGGATTTTATTTTAACTCTATATATTTTAAACTGTTTATTCCTGAGTGGTCATTAGGGATATTCAGAAGTATCGGACATTTTTTTGATTCTCTTGGTTCCTATATTTCTCATTTACTCCATGTAAAATTTTCAGAGATAAAAATTGCTCAGATAGGCTCATTTTCCAGTAATATAATTAATATTTGTTCAGTTCTTGCAGCGAGTTTTCTCAGCCCAATTTTAAAAATTGGTTCTTCTTTTGCTATGGGGGTTAATACTCCGGCTGCGGAAATCGTATGGCAAAAAAACATTCATTCTTTTCATCGCGTAACTATACGGTCCATCGTTTCTTTATTAAAAAAACTTTCTTTTGCTTTATTTTCATTTTTAATTGGTTATATAGCTGATTTATTTACTCCTTATTTTGCTTTGTTATTTGCATATATTTTAGCTTTTTTTACAAATTTTCTTTATACTTTTGCGGAAAAAGAAAAATAATTATTTCATTATAAATCGTTTCTATTGACAGAAACATTTTTATAAATTATGTTTGTTTCTGTTTATAGAAACAAATGGTGCAATTATGAATAATTTAAGAGAAATAGCAAAAATATTTCATTTAATTGATAACGAAGATGAAATATGTATTTTTTTGTCCGAGTTATTAACAAAATCAGAAATAGCTACTCTATCTAAACGATGGCAAATTTTGAATTTATTAAAACAGGGTTTTACTCAGAGAGAGATTGTTCAAAAACTTAATGTTAGTTTGTGTAACGTCACTCGCGGCGCAAAACTACTCAAAAATAAACAAGCTATTGTTACAAAATATTTAGATGGAGATAAAACAAATGAGACCAATTATGAACATAAAGCAGCCAAGCAAAACCGGATTTTTCGGAAATTATGGCGGGCAATACATTAGTGATGATTTAAGAACTGAATTTGCAAAAATTTACAAGTGCTTTTTGGCTTTAAGAAAGGATAAGAACTTTAATGATGAACTCTTGTCTCTGTTCAAAAATTACAGTGGGAGACCAACACCCGTGTATTATGCGAAAAATTTATCTAAGAAATATGGCAATGAGATATATCTTAAGCGTGAAGATTTGAACCATACAGGAGCTCATAAATTAAATCATTGCCTCGGTGAAGTCCTATTAGCTAAAAAAATGGGAAAAAAGAAGGTTATCGCAGAAACCGGTGCCGGACAACATGGCGTTGCTATTGCCACAGCTTGTGCTTTATTAAACGTTGCTTGTGATATTTATATGGGAGAAATTGATATAAATAAGGCAAAACCAAATGTTGACCGCATGAAAATATTAGGGGCTCGTGTTATTCCAGTAAAATCAGGAACTAGAACCCTCAAAGAAGCAGTTGATGAGGCACTTTTGGCTTATACAAAAGAATATAGGACGGCTTTTTATGCCATTGGTTCGGTTGTCGGACCGCACCCGTTTCCTATGATTGTAGAATATTTTCAGTCGATAGTTGGTAAAGAAGCACGCCAACAATTCAAAGAACAAACCAAAGCTCTTCCTGACTATGTGATTGCTTGTGTAGGTGGAGGATCAAATTCCATAGGTATTTTTGATGGTTTTATAAATAATAAAGAAGTTAAGCTTATTGGTGTTGAACCCTTAGGAAAAGGCAAAAAAATAGGGCAGAACGCTGCCAGCATTACTTTTGGTAAAGAAGGTATATTACATGGGTTTAAGAGCCTTGTTCTTCAAAATAAAGATGGAAGTGTGGCAAATGCATATAGTATAGCAAGCGGACTGGATTATCCAAGTGTTGGCCCAAAACACAGTTATTTACACCAAACGAAACAGGCGTCGTATGAAACCGTTTCCGATGAAGAAGCGTTGAATGCTTTTTATGAACTTTCGCAAGCAGAGGGCATTATTCCAGCTTTAGAAAGCGCTCATGCTGTAGCATATGCTTTGAAGTTGTCTAAAAAAGTAAAAGGCAAAAAAATGTTGCTTAATCTTTCCGGTCGTGGTGATAAAGATATTGAATTCGTACTGAAATATTATCCTCATTAATATGTATTGACAACGGCAAAATGCGTACTATTTTGACTTATAATAAATGTTCTTTTTATTGAAATTATAGGAAGTGTCATGATTATCTTTTTATTAGCTGTTTGTACCTTAATTATCGGGTATGGTATTTATGGAAAAATTGTTGAGAAAGTATTTTCTATTAATGATAAATCTGTCACCCCGGCAGTAAGAAAATGTGATAATGTTGATTTTATGGTTTTACCAACTTGGCGTGTTTTCCTTATCCAGTTCTTAAATATTGCCGGATTAGGGCCGGTATTCGGTGCAATTCTTGGTGCTTTGTATGGCCCTGTTGCCTTGTTATGGATTGTGTTTGGTTCTATTTTTGCGGGCGGTGTTCATGATTATATGGCCGGAATGATATCTGTGCGACATGATGGAAAATCTTTAGTGCCTCTGATTGAAAAATATTTAGGCGCCAAAATAAAAAGTTTATTCCTAGTTTTTATGGTCTTCTTTTTATTGCTGTTAGGCTCCGTTTTTGCTATAAGCCCAGCACAAATGCTAGCTAATTTATCTCATACCCAATTCGTCTGGTGGATTATTGCTATTTTTGGTTATTATTTCTTAGCCACTTTATTGCCCATAGATAAAATTATCGGAAAATTTTATCCGTTGTTTGCATTGCTGCTTATTGGTGTTTCCATAGCTATGATGATTGTTTTATTTGCTGAAAATAAAGAATTTTATCCAAACTTAACATGGGCTAATCTACATCCAAAAGGCTTACCGATTTTTCCACTTATGTTTGTTACTATTGCTTGTGGTGCTATCAGTGGTTTTCATGCGACGCAATCTCCTTTAATGGCTCGATGTCTTGCAAATGAAAAATATGGTCGGTCAATCTTTTACGGTGCAATGATCACTGAAGGCATTGTGGCTTTGATTTGGGCAACTTTGGGAATCTCTTTTTACCAAGGAAGCGATGGCTTAAATCAAGTTATTATGCAAAGTGGTCCAGGTGGCGTCGTTTCCGGTGTTGCTAATGGTTATCTTGGCTCTTTTGGTGGTATGTTGGCAGTTTTATCTGTTGTCTTGTTGTCTATAACATCCGGCGATACAGCATTCCGCTCTGCCAGACTAACTATTGGAGATTATTGGAAAAAAGGAGATATGACATTAAAAAAACGTCTATTCATCAGTATGTTCGTTTTGTCCGGCGGAATTACTATGAGCTTTTTTGATTTAACAACAATTTGGCTTTATTTCGGTTGGGCAAATCAGCTTTTGGCAACAATAACTTTATGGATGGCTACTTTTTATCTTTATCAAAATAAAAGAAATTATTGGCTGACTTTATTGCCAGCCGGCTTTATGACTTCTGTTTGTATAACATATATCATGTATGATAAAATCGGATTTCATCTGCCACTTAATTTTTCAATTATTATTGGTGCTATTTTAGCGCTTACTTTTGTTATTTGGTTTGCTTTGAGACATAAAAAAGCTATATAAAGATGATTATACGATTGCAAATTTTTGCTTTATTTTATAGTCTTTATGGTAATTTGAATGGAGAATAAAATGAATAAAATTATGAAAGCGGCTCTTGAACGTGCTAAAATGACGATGAATAATAATATTGGTGGTCCATTTGGTGCTGCTGTTATTCGTGATGATGGACAAATACTTTCCGTTAGTTCTAATTCTGTATTACGTGATAATGATCCGACTGCGCATGCGGAAGTTAATGCTATACGTGAAGCATGTCGCGCTATCGGGAGTTATGATTTATCCGGTTGCATATTATATACCACCGCTTATCCGTGCCCTATGTGCTTATCGGCCATAATCTGGGCAAACATTAAAAAAGTTTATTTCGGTTGCCGACCGCAAGATGCCGAAAACATCGGGTTTCGCGATGATTTTATTTATCGTTTTATAAAAAATAAATGTCAGGACAATTCTGTACTTGAGATGTCGGAATTGGATCGTGATGAATGTTTGCAGTTGTTTGAAGAGTATCAAAGAAAAAATAAAGTTATATACTAATAATACATTAGTTTTTTCAGACCTTCTCATATGTGGTTTTTCTGCTTATGATACTCCATGTTATTGTGATTTTCCTTAAGAATTCCAAAATCCAGGCCTGAACTATTTATTTCTGATTTTTAATGATTTGAATTGATGTCCATATACACAAGACAATATTTGCCATTGCAGACGGATAAGCCTGTACATAGAAATTATGCACAAACCATAAAAGCATATTAAAAACCAGTGCATAACGCATTTGTTGCTCGTTTTTGGTTATATAAATACAAATTGTATAGCTGGCTGATGCTATAATGGGTAACAAGCCTATGATGCCACGATTGTTAGCGTAAAGTCCAATAACCACACTTAAAACGAGTAAAATATATGTAATCCCCTTACTGAGCTTGTCTTTATATGATAGAATATTACGAATAAGACAGATAATACTTATAACTAATGCTGCATATGCATATAGAGCGATATTTGCTATGATACCGAAAAATGTATCACCAATCTGCCAATACATAAAATCTTTCTTACTCTTTTTTACAGCAGAAACTCCTATACAAATTGCTGATAATAAAGAAAAGAAATTACCTATAATTAAATATGTTTGCATAAGACTAGCCTTTCAACAGTTTTTTATCTTAACAAACTTAATAATTCAATACCTATTATCAAAAGCCTGATAACTTATTTAAATATCACCATTAAAAAAGCCTCCACAAGGGAGGCTTTTTTAATGGTGCGCAATAATTTGCGAGTATCGGACTAATTTGCACTTGTGCAATATTGGAGAGCCCTGCATATAACAGATAAAAAATTATCGGCCTTGATAATCATACCATAAAGTTCTTGCAGTTGGTGCATCTAAAAAGTCTTGTTTCGCTTTACCTTCTAAAATTCGCTCATTACACTGTTCGTTAAATTTCCATTGCATATAGTAAGCGTGCCCCTCTCTGGGTTGTAATCTATAAATTTCCAAATCAAAGGCTTGATTATATGATGTGAAATCATCTGGAAATTTACAAACTTTAGTAAACGGAGAATATTTTTCATCAAGTGAAAATTCCCAACGAAATTGTCTGGCGTGCATTAGTTCATGGAAAAGAATGCCAAAGTTTTTCCACTTATCATCCGCAGAATCTTGTAAAAGTTGTTCATTGATATTGATAATACCCTTTATTTCAAATTTTCCGTCGTTATAAATGGTCCCCGTTGGGCAAAATTGTCCGCTCATCTCATTTTCTTTAAAACGCAATTCTGGTTCGGAAATTTTATAGATTTTACAAAACAAATGAGCAAAATCTTGAAGATCTTGTCTTCGCTGTTTAAGTGTGCGCTTATCTACTTCTTTGATGGCTTTATCCAAGCCAGAGCCTATCAGAGCGTTCATAAAATGATTCAAATCACGTCGTTCTTCAAGTAAAAATTGCTTAGAAGGCTGTATGCTAAATAAACAGGCCATTAAATTTCTATGAGTCTCATAAAAATATTCATACTGTTCTTCCTTTGATTTATTAGTATTTGCAATTGCATCAATGTACTGTATTTTTTGTTCCATAAGCATATCGGCAAAATCTGATGGTTTATGTTTCTTAAATTTTTTAAGGCGACGCTCGCGAATAACCTTCTGTTTTTCGCAGAAAGGAAGCCAGATTTTATCAAATTCTTGAGGTGACATATCCTTGCATTTTTTTACAAAATTCCGTTGTATTTTATCCTCGGGATTATAGAGAAACCAAAGCCTATTCTTGTCGGTTTCATTAGTCCCGAAATATATATGGAAATAAATATGCTCAAACTCTTTGTAAGTCATTTTACTTTTAACATCAAAATCAAAATTTTTTGTAGCATATCATATTTTAGACAGAATGTCAAAATGATTTAAATGCGATTTAGATAGAATGGCGCAATAAAAATGCTGGCAAAATCCTAAAAAGTCCGATAATTTCTTTAAAACGCGACTTTTTGAGATTGATATTATCGGACCTTTTCACTGATGGAAAAAATGTATTCTTTTCAATAATTAAGCTGTTCAATAAACTGTTTCGAACGGCTCAAATCAACAAATGGTGCCGCTAGTAAGAAAGTGCGCGCGTTTCGCACTGCGCACCCTTCGGGGCGGCTCATTCTTCGCCGACATCTTGCGCCGATTAAATCCGGCGCGACGATTCCGGACTTACGTTGCCCCGTAAGCCCGATAACTTATTTAAATATCACCATTAAAAAAGCCCCCACAAGGGAGGCTTTTTTAATGGTGCGCGATACTTTGCGATTATCGGACTGAAAATTATGATGAATATAAGCAGTTGGAGTATAAGCTGGAGTTGCTTTTAGACCAAAATGAACAACAAGAAGCAAACAACTTGCAACTTCTTCTTGCTTAAATATCAAAAATTCTATTAGTTGACGTTGATGTCGCTTAATGGAAAAAGCTAATTTTTGACTTGGCGCCTCTTTATATAGGATAGATAAAGCAAAGGCTCTTTTTCAGTAGACTAAACATGTGTTTATCAAAAATGTAAGTCAAATTTGTTTTTATAAAAAATGGTTTTACTTTTTCTTAAATCAGCATAAAGTAAGATAAAAATAAGGAGTATTGCCAATGAATGATATAAAAACAGAATTTAAGCAATGGCTAATAAAAAAAGGTTATAAAGAAAAAACTTTATCAGGAAAACCCAGTACTATATATAATTATCTGAGATATATAGATATTCTTTGTAAAAATATTTATAGCTGTGCAACTAATAAAGAGTGGTTAGAAATTGCTAGAAATATCTATCCAATATTAAGTTTTCATATTTTGTGCAAAGAAAAAAATTTTTATATTACAAAAGATAATGCTAAAGAATTATGGTATTTTTTATCAAAATGCTATGGTGCAAAGAATATTTTTGAAAGCTCAAATAGACAAAAGTATTTTAAAATTGAGTTATATCATAACAACTCTCAAACTGGTTATCCATTGCTAATTTTAGAAACATTTATAAATTCATTACAACAAGAAGATACTATATTACTGACTATAGATGTAGAAAAAGATCAAAATCATAAAATTAAAAATGCTCTTGTAAAATATTATGATTTTTTAGCAGAAATTGAACATAATCCCTTTTCAGAATATTTATATATTAATAAGCATCAAAATAAAAATGAAAATTCAAAAGTAAAGCAGTTATACATAGATATAGATGTTGAATTTACAAAAATTATTTTGATTTTATCGCAAAGTTTGTATCAGAAAGAAAATCAATTTAAATTAATGTCAAGAATAAACTGGGGAAATGGATTAGAGCCTCCGCAAATAGATGATTCATTTGAAAAAGAAAATGAAAAAGAAGCGTATCCTCAAACGGTTATGGATGTGTTACGTATTTCAAAGAAGACATTAGATCGATTATCTGAAAAATTTTTGCATCCTTTGGAAAATGGTAATTTTTCTATCGAGGAGGTTAATAAATTTATACGAGATAGGTTTGTGCAATCACCGTATACATCTGATTTTTCATATACTGATAAATGGTGGACTGCTAAAGAAGCACATAAAGAAACAGGTATCCATCGCAAACAGATACAACGACTCCGTAATGAAGATAGAAATAAAAACCGTGTTGCTCATGTTAAAATATCTTCTGAAATTTATTTATATTATCCGCCAGATGTGATACAACAGAGTAAAAGATAAATCGCATAACATATTGATATTATGTTATATGTCCGAATTGCTACTATACCGGATTGACTATGTTCAAGCTATTAGCTATATCCTTTTATACAGCCCGAAAAGGTTGTGTGTTTAAGCGTCGACAATGGTGTCACGTGGCACAAATATAAAGGTTAATAGCGATGACAAATGCTATTTTAAAAAATGATGACTTCGACGTCATCGAAAATAAAAATACAATAGGTACTCCTTCTGATTTTAAGGAGGAGTTACAAGATGTAACAACTTTAACTGTTCAAAAATTTCTTGATGCAAATCAGATTAATGAAAAGCAGTTAAAAGAATTGGTGGAAAGTGCTGCAAACAGCAATTTATTTCCACCACAAAGACCAACACCGGGAGCATTGGTTGATACGGTCAATGCTCTGCGTGATTGGGTGGATGCCGAAAAAGAAAAATTGGATACAATTCCGTTTTCTATTGAAGGCTATCATAAACGCCGTGCACGTGCGCAGTATTATGCGGCTTATTTATTGATTCTCGAATGTTATATAGGGGAGCAATTATCAAAAATTCAGCCGCAAAAAGGAGTGAAGAAGGACTCTGAAAAGAGAAAAAAAGATAAAATCCGCACTAAAAAGCAGATAATCAAAGAGGATTATCACTTAAGTCCGCGTCAGGCACGTGATTTTCAACATCTAACTTGGGAAGGGGTTAAAGCGGCTATCGAAATTGCGTTGAAACAGAACGAAATTCCGACACGTGCGCTTGCCTTGTCTAAGTCGGCAAAGGCTAAAGCTGACGCCAACAAAACAGATAAAAACATCAAACACACCAAGTTTGAGTTAGATTACATCGAAGAATCCGAAGTTAAAACGCTTCATCTCGATAAGCCGATGTATTACACGTCTTTGTTTGCCAATATCGGTATGGGCTGTTGCTTGCTTGACAGTTTAAATATAATTTGCGGAGTTTTTAACGAACTTGACCCGCAAAGATTTGAATGGCATAGCAAGATTTATGCAAGCCATAAGGCTATTGGTATTCAAGGGGATTTTATGGACCCGAAAATCTTTGAGCAGGTTGTTGAGGCGCATATAAAATCTGGCGCAGAGTTGGTGTTGGCCTCGCCTTGTTGCGAACCGTTTTCACTCTTGAATAACTCGCCGAACAAAGGCAAAGAGCCTGAAGCTCGCTTGTTTTATTATACGGTAGAATTTATTAAACGCACAAAGCCAAAATATTTTGTGATAGAAAATGTGCCGGGATTTGTTGATGCCAGACCGCAGATTGCGCATGATGTACTGAAAGATGAAAATGGCAATATACGTTGTATCGGTCAGTATTTACGCGATGATTTAGGCGATGAATACCATCTTAATTTTGGTATATATTCGGCCGAAAGCTATGGAGTTGCCGAATCAAGGGAAAGAATAATTGTGCTCGGATGCCGTAAAGACATCAGCGATACTGTTTGGAAATTTCCAGCCAAAACCGGCACTAAAAAAATGCTTTGGGAGGTTATCGGCGATTTAAAAAGCTTGGCTAATGGCGAAGTTGACCCTGATGACCCATGGCATTATGCAAGAAAATTGCCGGATTATTTGATTAACTTCTTGGAAGTCACGCCCACGGGCTGCTCTGCTTGGGATAATGACGACGAACATCAGCCATTAACCGATGCCGGCGAGCCTAGTTGTGCGCGTTTTAACAGAGGTTTTACACGTTGTAATTGGCAAAATACCTGTCCTACAATTACAACCGGAAACGGAAGTATTAGTGATTTGTACTCAATCCATTGTGGTCGTTATGATGCTGCAACAGGAAAATATACAGATTGTCGAGTTTTTTCCCTGAGGGAGCTTATTAGGATTTCAGGTTGCAGAGACGATTTTCTGGATGCATTGGATTTGCCATGTGACGAAAATGGTATGCTGGATGAAAAGGTTGAAAATAGTCTTCGCAAAGCGATTGGACAGCACTTCTGTGCTCCACATGTTCGCGCTCTTCTGACTACGATTCCGTTACCTGCTCCGGCAAATGACAATACAGCACTGGAAGAAACAACTAAATCTGACGATTCTCAGGCGAAAAAATAAGTTGTAAACCCCAAAATTAAGAGAGATTGCTCCGGTAGTCTCTCTTTTTTGTTTTCATTATTTGACGTTCATGTCATTTAATCACATTCTTCTAATACGTATTTACAATATGTTATAACTTTTTATATTGCTACATTATCGTGAAATAATAAATTTGTAAAACCATTTTCTTGATTAAAATTTACTATTTGGAAGTTTTTTTGATTAGAAATCACAAAAATTTATGTTCTATGCAAATGTGATTGCTCAAAAACCTAGTAAGTTGTGAATGGTTGGCGACATCACATTATGCTTTTTTGAATGTGGAATATCAAACTGTTCCCATTCCTGCATTATTACCTAAATGAAATAACATAAATTATAAGGAATAAGTAAATGAATAGAACTACACAGAAGCTTCTGCAGCATATCCGTCATAACAGCCAGCAGCAAATGCATCGTCGGCGTCAGCTTGTCACAGAGCATCGACGCAATAATCATGCTCGCAAGCAACAATATGCGTCAAAGTCTTTAATGTCTGACAAGCTAAAGTCTAAAAAAGCCTATCATCTTGGTAACAGTAAATATGACATTACACGTCGTAAATTATACAACTGGATAGCGTCTTCTAAGCCAACGCATTTCTTGACTGTGCAATTCCCCATGAATATGAAGTCATCCAGTCTTGATAAGTCTAAGGATAATCTCCGTCGTTTAATGGCTCGTTTTGAGCAAAGTCTGATAGGTTCACGTTGGACTAAGTCACACCTGCCGTTTTTTGCCTTTGCTGAAAAAGGACCTAAAGACGGATACACGTATCACTTCCATATCTTATTTAATGCCGGTAAGTACAGTACTGCTACTTTAAGAAGGGCACTAAATAATGCTTGCTCCCAACTATTCTTATCTCATAAGACATGTTATTTAGAAAAAATAGAGACGTATGAGATAATCTATTACTGCTTAAAAGATATCAAAATAAGCAATCGCTCGGGTAGTTATGATACTATTATACTATCTTCTGACTTATTTGATCTCTAGAGTAAATATGATGACGTGTTTAAATGCTGTCTGCATGATATAGCTTATTGTGTTTTATCCGCAGATGGTTACAACTTATATTCAATTAGTCATCAAAACACTTCCATAAATGAGTCAAATATCTCCGTAGGACTAGCAAATTTCGTTTTTATATATAACCATACAAAAAAATTATACTGAGTCCTGCGGTCAAAAAATAAGTCTGTGTGATTTTGACTTGTATTTTGCAAAAACACAGGTTGAGCTAACATAAATTCAAATTAACTGACGTCGATGTCATTTAATGAAAAAAATTATTTAAAATATGGTTTTACATTTATAAAAAATCACGACATATCAACATTATCAAGACAAATTGATGTTATAAAGACATGGTAAATACGTAAAAATGATATTATGATTGGTATGGATGCAAAAAACAGCCCTATATGCAACTGCTTCATTTCTACTAGATAAGCACAATCTAAAATAAATCTATGCATATAGGGCTGAAAAACAAGCTTTAGTGTTTGTGTTAATTCATCTTAATTAGCATTTTCAAATTTGATGTTTGCTTCAGATAAAAATTCAGCAAATCTTCTCAAAGCATTCAAAACAGAAGAATGTGAACGTCTGCCATAACCGGCTTTTTTACCGTCTCTGTCATATTGTGGCATAATGTCTGCTAAATGTTGTGCAAGATGCTCATAAGAGAATTTTTCTTTACGGCATAATCTCTCCAAGCGCGCTGGATAATCAATAGATGTTAATGGGCTGTAATTCTTTGCTAAGAGATATTCTTCAAATTGTTTTTGCATGGTATTTTCCTTTCATAAAAAATTAGTCTTGAACGATATAGACAGTATATTGTGAGCTCATAATCTTACCTCTTGCCTTTTCGGCATCCATCCATAAAAAGTATGGTTCAGGTAGTCTGACAACCTTACCATTTGTATAATGTAATTCCAAAAACCACATAGCTAACTCCTTCAATTTGCGTTAAACTATATGTATTATATCGTGTATCTTTTTGAAAGTACGCAAAAAAGTGAGCCTTAAAGCCATTTTTAGAGCTTTGGGGATTCAAGTGCTTGTTTTTAAACCAATCTTTTTTACTAATAAAACACTAAAAACGTTGGTAAATCAAAGAATTGAGATGTTTTAGGCAAAAAAACAACCTCCGACCACGATGGAGGGAGGCTTGTAATTGGTAGCTTATTATTAGATAAGCTCAATTAATTTTTTTGTAGCTTCGATGCAAAGTTTGTATTTGGCAACACAAAGTAACAAAATTTCTTTGTTTCTCAATTCTGCCAAAACAACTTGTGCATCATCACACACTTTAAATTTGCTTACATATTCTTTAAGCAAATCATTCTGATTACGTTTTGCCAGAGCAACTTGCGCTTCAGTACTCAAAAATGTCCTGCTCAAAAACGTTGTAAATTCTTCTAACGTTGCCGTTTGTACAAATTTAATTTCTGATTGTAAATCTAACATAATTGTAAAAATTTAAGAATTAAACATAATAATTATTTGAAACTTACTTATTTAAAATCGCTCTAATTGCTGTGGTTGAACGAACCGGCAATAAATCTTTGGGAATACGATTGCTTACAATATACCTAATACCTAAACTTTCCACAAATTGACGTTTTTCCTTACTATCTCCATCTGAATTAACAAAGAAAATATCTGGTTTGATCTGCTTTAATTCTTCCGCAAAATCCAATTTGTAGGAACCTTTAGCTATAAATGCTTTATGTACATAACGGATAGAGGAAACCATATACAAACGCTCAGCTTCGTTATATAATGTCCTACGATGCTTTAATTCTTCAACCGTTTTATCCGAGCCAATGGAAACATACAAGTCTCCATATTGTGCCGCTTCTTCAAAAAAACGAATATGTCCACTGTGCAACACATCAAAACATCCCGATACAAATACCTTAGTCATTTTAGCTTTTTCTCCTGCTTTATTGTTAAGATATTAAAGATTCCAAATAATTTTGCTTTCATATAATTCTCACGTTTTACTATGTCTAAAAATTTAATTCCTAATATTTTATAGCTAAATCTTGTTTTATCATTTTTCCATTTTATTTTAAATAATGGTAAGACACCTAAACGATAAGATTCATGATACTCCGTTTTTTCTTGTTTTATCGTAATTAACGATAAAAGTTTATATTTGCATGTGAAATGAGGTATTAAATCATAGTATATTCGCTCATAAGTATTTTTGCTAATTTTTCTGAAATAATGTATAAATTTAGCGGACATTTTCGTACATATCTTATGATGATAAATAGCTTTACTTATTTCTTTATCTGAAAGATTTAAAAGTTTTTTCCAGTGTTTTTTTAATATTTTAACATACTCAGATAAAACAAGATCTGTATGTTGACCAGAAAGTCCTGATGCATCATAAATAGCTGTTATATAATCAACATATGTTGACTTATAACATCCTTGATACGTATTTTGTATAAAATCAAAATCAGCAGCTAATTTATACTCTAAATCAAATGGATATTTTTGTAACAGTTCCTTTTTAGTAAACATAGTTTGATGACAAAATGGCATTGAAAAGAAAAATATCTTTTCACATGGATGGAAAATATCCCTTTCATTACTTTTTTTAATTATTGCTTTTGCAAAAGAAAAATCAGCTTGGCTTATTCTCAAGGATTTTATATGTTTTTCAATAGCATATGTAGTAAAATAATCATCTGAATTTAAAAAGCATATATAGGTTCCTTTGGCATTTCTAACTCCTTTATTCATTGCATCATATAATCCAAAGTCTTCTTCTGATATCAAGTTAAATCTATATTTTAGGGCCAATTCTCTTAAATAATCTACAGTTCCATCTGTTGATTTTCCATCAACAATGATGTGTTCAATATTTTCATAAGTTTGATTTTTAATGCTTTCTAACATTCGATAAAATTTTTCTTTCCTTCCATTTTCCAAAAGATTAAATGTTGGAGTTATTATAGTCACTAAATCATTTGCTTCTAAATTATTTTCTCCAATAACTAATTCTTGTACTTGTTTTTCTTTATCCAGCAAAAAACAATTATTTATACTGTATAAATCAAGTAAATTTTTATTGGGATATATTACATTTAACTTTTTTCCCAAATAATAGAAAAGAATATCGCACAAACCACTTCTTAAACAATAACTTTTGTGACATTTACTGGCTATATATATTATTTCATCCAAAGATAAACTCAAATTATAGCAATTCGGTATTGAATCACTTTCTTCTAAACAATTATTTATGACAGTATATCCTTTTTCAAAATATGGAGATAGGATATTTTCCCATTGTTTTTTTATCAATGATGGCGTACTTTTGGCAGATGTAGATATAAAAATACATCTACTTAAATCTACATTTTTTATTTCAAACCTTTTTTCAACCTTATTAATCGGAAAATTAATAGTACTATTTTCTGGAATGCCTAGATATTGTATATATAAATCACGTAAATTCAAGACCCCTTTATTCCATTTTTTCATGATGTCTGGTCTATTATAACTTGGATGCGCTATATATAATTTTCCAATTTCTGGCTTTTGGGTAAAAATATTCTTTTGATAAAAATCTGCTGTTAAATCGACACAAGTATAATCTGATATTCCAAACATTTTCATGATTATTTCATGTGAATGTTTTATTAAAAAGTGAACTTTAATATTATTCAATTTTTCATAAGCATCTTTGTAACAACACATAAAATAAGTATCACCTAAACCTAAAGGCAGAATAAAATTGTATTTATTTTTAGATATTAAAATATTATCATTACACATTTATTTATATCCTATACTTTCCAAAATTGCACTTTTTATCATCTCAATATCTTGCTTTTGCGCATTATATTCTTTGATATAATCTTTTGCAGCCCAAGGAAATGTGTCTAGAGCATACATTGGTTGTAAATCCCCATGCCAATTATTATGTGTATAAACTATATGTTGCGGTACAGGAATTTCAGACAATACATCATTAAATCCGGAACGTAGAGCAATAATTCCTTTTGAAAGTGACACTAAAACATACGCTTCTTCTATGTTAAACATCCGTGTGTTATAAAGCGCATCATATCCTTTATTTTTAAGGCCATCCTCAATATCTTGCCAAAATGATTTAGGTAACAAATCTTGTGAGCGGGCAAATGGCATTAAAAACACAAAATTTTCTAAATTTATCCCTAATGCTTTCGCTTTATTAAGTGCAGATTTTTCTGCCTCCGATGATATCTTCGCTTTTACATAAGTTTGCTTTGACAAATCAACACCAAGATACTCTTGCCAGGACTGCATAAATGGCTTACCGCTATTATTTATCTCTATTAATTTATCATCAAACAACACCGCTCTAAAATTGTTATTTTTATCGTCTTTTTTAGGCTTGGATAATGGCGCTTCACCACAATAGAAGACAGGTATTTCCGGAGCAAACATCTTAAAAATCTCTTGGTGTTGTAGGCGCGTACCAAATACTAATGCATTTGGTTTATGCCAATATTGATGAGTTCTTGCATAAACCACAGCTTCACCCAGATTATTCAAAATGACTTCTATATCGCAATTATTTATACCATAGGTGTTTTCAGAAAACGCTTGTACAAAGTCATCATACCGACGCATATATTTACGTACTTTGTATTGTATACCAAAAAAATATCGTTTCTCATAATTTTCAGTTTTTTTGACTTTGATAATTGGAACACCACATAAGTATATATTACGTTGCATATATTTATCCTCTTAATACTATGCCGCTTTTGCCATCAATAAATCATGAATATGAATAATACCGGTCGGCTTACCTTGCTCATCAACAATAAACAACGTTGTAATGTGCTTTTCGTTCATGATTTTAACGGCCTCTGTGGCAAATGCGTCGGCATTGATGGTTTTCGGATGAGAAGACATAACTCTGGTCACAGGGGTGAACAATAATTGCATATTCATAGCGCGACGTAAGTCACCATCTGTAATGATACCAGTTAATTGCCCATCTTTGTTGACAATACCAACACAGCCGAGCATTTTATTTGTCATCTCCAGTAAGGCTTTATCCATAAAATCATCTTCGGTTACCAGCGGTATAGAAGCACCTGTATGCATGATATTGGATACACGTTGTAAAACGGAACCCAATTTTCCTCCCGGATGACGAACATTAAAATCTGCTTTAGTAAAACCTTTGCGATACATCATACCAATGGTCAAAATGTCCCCCATAACCAAAGTTGCTGTGGTCGAATTGGTTGGCGCTAATCCTAATGGACAGGCTTCACCCAATGCTGGTAATTGTAACAAAATATCAGAAGCTTGAGCCAGTGTGCTATCTGGATTTTTTGTCATAGAAATGATTTTTATTCCATATCTTTTGCAATAATTTAACACATCAACCAATTCACGCGATTCGCCACTATTCGAAATAGCAATAATCACATCATCTGTTGTAATCATACCTAGATCACCATGCGCTGCCTCTGCAGGATGAACAAAAAATGATGGTGTCCCTGTTGAAGCAAGTGATGCCGCAATTTTCTTGCCAATATGACCAGACTTACCCATACCGGTAATAATAACGCGACCTTTTACTGAAGATATCAAATCAAGGGCTTTAACAAAATTTTCATCAATATGCTCACGCAAATCTTCAAGAGTCTTAATTTCACTTGTTACAGCTTCTTGTGCTATCTCTATTTCTTTTCGCGTATCATGAAATTGATTAAAATCAATTACTGTATTTGTCATTTTATAACCTTTCATCAATTAAAAAATTAATATCTAAAGTCTCATCTCTCTTTTTGCTGACAGCGTAAGCTGTTTTTAAGCCGCTCGGTTTATCATCATTAATTAAAATACGCTCTCCCATAGGCGCGTTAAAAATAATGTGGTTAAAACGTAATTTATGGAGATTCATAAAATTTTCTAAATTTTCTTTTTCGTTTTCTGTACGAGAAGTTAGAAGGATAATCATGTCATTATCAGGAATTTTGTTAAACAGCTCTCTTACGCCATCTAAAACCTTATCACCACCGTTTTTATATCCATTATGAATGCACAATGTACCATCAACATCAAAAATCCATGTATGAGGTAATGGCGATAAAATCAAATTATTGTTCATCCAAGTACTCCTGTAATTCAAGTAACCCTTTATAAAAGGCACCACAAATTGCATCGTAGTCCTCCCATGCATAGGTGGTTAAACTAAGCCAAATGATTGCATGTAGAAGCTTGATTTTCTTTCTGTCTGCGCCTGTTAATTTGAAAAAGTCTTCTTCTAATTCTTCCCAATTATTGGAAATAATTTCAAGTTCAACATCGTTTTCTTTAATTTCCAGCGAAAAATTCTTGCGATTAAATTGGTCATAATTACCAATCATGCTATAATAAAGCTTTGCCCAATCATAGTCTATGTCACCATAAAACTTTGTTTTGCCAAAATATCCACGAGGGTCAATCAAAATCGGACGAACCCCATCAGTTTCAATCATCATATTATGAAAGGTACAATCTCCATGAATTAAATGAAATTCTGACGGATACATGGCACGCATTTCTGCTTCAATCTTTCCTTTTATAGCATATATATTGGTACATTTTTTACCATTAATAACGACAAACTCGTTCTTAGCAAAAGGAACCAAGTCATATACTTTTTGTAATCTATCAAAAGTCTTTGTTAGATAATTATTTTCGCAGTCATCAATATTGGCAGGAATTGTCGGTAATAAACCATGTAGTTTTTTTAAGGCATCAACAATTCTGATTAAGAGAGCCCTTTTGAATCCCTTAGTCAAAAAAGCATATTCAAAAATATTTTGCCCTTTTATTTTTTCCATTACCAATGGGTCATAACCATATATCTTTGGAATATTTGTATATTCTAATGAAGAAACTTTTTTGTACCACGCAATTTCATCTTGTGCTAATTTCTCACCCTGCTCATTGGTCGGATATTTTAGAACGATGTCACCCTTAAATTCCATTTTATTAAAAGGTCGACATTTAGGCTTATTCAATTCATTTTGAAAATAAGATAACATTGTTCCTATTTCTAAACCACCGTACATATTTAACCGCTCAAATTTTATATCTTTAGTTGAGAGCCAACGCACAAATTCTCCTTCATCCGGTACATTTGCTATTTCAGACTTATCCTTGAAAATAAATAGTCCAGCAACGCCATTTTCTGAAGAAGATTCTTCCTTAAATTCATTATTGTAATATGACCAACGACAAGGAAAATCCTTAGAAATACCGATATAATTTAATTTATCATCAACAGGACTATTGACAGCTGATAGAACTAAGTCGCACCATATTAACATAAATTGCTCATTATCTGGGATTGTACTTAATGCAGCAGATAATCCGGAACATGTACCTTTTTTATCCGCATCAATAACTTCATAATTTACATCAGCAAAAGCCTTGAGGTAACGTTTCATAGTTTCTTTTTGATAGTCTGCTATAATCTTAAACTTTGCATCAGGATATCTCTTAAATAAGTGAAATATCATCGGTAAATTATCGACAGGTACTAATGCCTTAGGCTTATTTGCTGTTAATATTTCGAGACGTGAACCGCGACCACCCGCCTGTATGATAATGTTTTTAATCATGATTTTTGCTCCTTAATCTCTTTTTAACCATCACGCAGTCTCCAGATTTCTCTTTACGAAATTATAAATAGTACTGCGGCAGACGTGATATTTCTTGGCAATAGCCTCTTTTGTGGCGCCGGACTTAAGCATCGCTAAAATGTCATCTTTGTAGTCATCAAGCTTTAACGCTGGTTGATAGCCAAATGGTCGGCCGAGCTTCATACCGCTTGCTTTCCGCTCTTGCAATGCACTTTTTGACCTTAAAGAAATAAGCGATTTGTGAATCTTAAGTGCAATCAGTAATGCTTGAGCCAATTCCGGCAGTTTTTCAGTCTTGAATGATAAATTTTCTTCAACCAGGCAAAGATTGATTTGCTGCTCTGCCAATTCATTTAATGTTGTTGCAACATCACCAACAGAGTCACCTAAATATAAAATATTTTGCACCAATAGTGTATCATTCGGCTCAAGTTGATTTAGAACTTTCTTCGTAACTTTGTTACTGGAAATTGTCTCATCAACAAATAAGTCAAACATTCCCTTTGCTTGAATTGGACCCTTTTTATCATTTACAAGAGCATATATTTTGTTCTTTTTTAAATTTATCATCAGTTTGCAATCTCCGGATTACGTTTCAAGTAATTAGAGATTGTGCGCCAACAAACTCCGTATTTTTTTGCAATTTCTGATATAGTTATCCCGCTAGCAAGCATGGTACGTATTTCTTCTTTGTAACCATCTAATTGCAAAGATGCATGACCAAAAGGACGCCCAAGCTTAAATCCTTTCGATTTTCTTTCTTGTAGAGCATCACGCGACCGTTCGGAAATGAGAGAACGATGCAACTTAGATGCAAAGCGCAAAGATGTGACCAGTTCCGGTAATTTTTCAGCCCGAAAAGATGCACCTTCATCTACAAAAAAGAGATTAACTTTATGATTGGACAGTTCGTTAAGGGTTTCCACAACTTCATTAACCATACTTCCTAAATACAAAACGTTTTGTACTACCAGCGTATCGCCTTCATTGAATCTGCTTAAAACTTTTTTTGTAATCTTGTCCCCATAAATAGTTTCATTAATAAATAACTCAAATTTGTCTGTAGCAGATGACATATTCTTATCATCTATTAGAGCAATTATTTTATTTTTTCCAAGTGACATGCGCATATCCTTCTAAGCTGCTCGCAGACAATATATACTATCTTAGCTGTG
>Ga0247610_10000853_pt1 | contig 40504 bp, 23 predicted proteins | sample 174DNAGHGhighgp2_FD_193483 | JGI IMG/M metagenome (GOLD analysis project Ga0247610, IMG submission 193483) | Sheep rumen microbial communities from Palmerston North, Manawatu-Wanganui, New Zealand - 1742 DNA GHGhigh gp2 | ecosystem: Host-associated > Mammals > Digestive system > Stomach > Rumen...
CTATCGTATCTTCAACGAGCATTTTGCCAAGGAACAGAGTATCCTCATGCTTAGGGGATTCTTAGAAGGACAGTTGAGGTTGCAGGGATTACATGTCAGCGACCAGGAACTTACGAACTTCGCAAGAGGTATGATAGAAGAGACCCAACGCAAACAGTTAGCCTAAAGGCGGCCGCCAGCAACAAAAAGGCCAAAATGTTTAACCATTAAAAATCGACAAGACTATGGCAACATTGACCAAAGCAATCAACAAGAGTCTGTTTGATAGCATACTGCCGACATTTGGCAATCCACGTGTTCATATTCCTGTCTGGGATGACAGTCAGAAGATGTTTATCTGCGACGAGTACGAAAGTGGTAACGGACATCGCTACTACCTGGGAATCCGCTTCTGCGACCGTATCGTCATCGTGGAGAAGGTGGGATTGTACCACAGCTGGACATATATCGACAGCATCGAGCTCTACGCCTTCAATGGCCAAAAGATGGAACTCATCCAGAAGCGCGACTACGACAAGGTATTCCGCAATGAGGAGTTTATCCGTCAGGAGTCGGAGCAGATGGTGAAGGACTACATGACGGGCGTGATGAAGACGCAGCGTATCTGCATCCCGGCAGAGCAGATTGCCGAGCAGGCCGCCGAGCTTGTCAACGGATGCTACAAGAGCTTCCTGGCTCCTGACTATAACACTCGTCTTACCCAAATACTACCCAAACTAGAACAACGATAAACTATGGAACAGATGCAGATAGACAAAGAGAACAAGCAGCAGTTGCAGGCATTCGACCTGATTGCCAACACCAACAGTAGTTTCTTCCTCACAGGACGTGCAGGAACAGGTAAGACAACCTTCTTGCGCAATGTGCAGCAGCTGGTGGACAAGCAGTTCATCACACTGGCACCTACCGGTGTGGCAGCTATCCTTGCCGGGGGTGACACTATCCACTCATTCTTTGGACTGCCGATGGATGTCTGTACGCCAGGTACGATGGGCAAGATGAGCGAGGCTCGTATCCTGACGCTGATCCATACGGACACCATTATTATAGATGAGGTGTCGATGGTGCGCTGTGACATCATTGATGCTATCGACTACACGATGCGGAAGACGCTGCGTTCTTCGTTGCCTTTTGGTGGCAAGCAGGTGATCTTTGTGGGCGATATGTTTCAGTTGCCGCCAGTCGTAAAGCAGGGAGCCGAGCACGACTTGATGCACGACCTGTACCATACGGACGATTTCTTCTTCTACAAGGCTGACGCCATCAAGCGGATGCGGATGGTGAAGATAGAGTTCCAGAAGGTGTACCGTCAGGAGGACCAGGACTTCCTGCGCATCTTGGAGAACGTGCGTCTGAACAAGACAACGCCAGAGAACCTGATGCACCTGAACGAGCGCGTCTGTCAGCCGACAAAGGAGGATGGCACGGTGATTACGCTGGCTTCGCTTAACAAGACTGCTGATACCATCAACCAGCAGCGGCTTGCAGAGATTGACTCAGAGGAGTACACCTACGAAGGAACGGTGACGGGAAAGTTCGAGGAAAAACGCTTCCCGGTGGACTTGACACTGAAGCTGAAGGTGGGTGCTCAGGTGATGTTCACTCGCAACGACCAACAGAAACGTTGGGCGAACGGCACCATTGGAACGGTGACGAAACTTTCAAAGGACGAGATACAGGTGACGACGGACGATGACAAAACCTACGTAGTGCCCTGCTGTTCCTGGGAATCATATAGCTATGAGTATAATAAGGAGGAGCGCAAGATGAAGAAGGAGCTGAGGGGAACTTTTACACAGTATCCGCTGCGACTGGCATGGGCCATCACTGTACACAAGAGTCAGGGTATGACCTTTGACAAGCTCTACCTCGATTTGAGCAGAGGCATGTTCGCAGCAGGTCAGCTCTATGTAGCACTGAGCCGTGTGCGCTCGTTGGGCGGTCTTTACCTCTCACGCCCCATCATCACTCAGTATGCCCATACAAGCCGTGAGGTGTTGGCCTATGCCAGTGGCTACAACGACGAGCAGGTTATCAACAGCGAGATAGAGAGTGGCAAGGCCGTCTATCAGTTGTTGGCTCACCATGACTACGATGAGGCAGCCAAGCAGTATTTGATGCTGGTACAGAAAAAGGCTGATGCTGGTGACATCAAGGAAGCTATGCAGCAGACGAAGCGTTTCCTCGATACCGTCATCTGTGACGAGGAGTTGTTTGGCAGTATCAGTGAGGTTCCTGCGTCGTTGATGGAGGCCGACCATTGGGCACCCAAGTTCCTCGTGGCTCTGTTGGGCCTCTATGCAGGCAAGTATGAGCAGGCTCTGGCGTATGCGGATAGTGTGCTGGCACAGCATCAGTGCCAAGAGGCGCTTTATGTGAAGTCACGTTGTCTGGCCAAGCTTGAACGCTATCAAGAGGCAGATGCCGTGAATGTGCAGATGGGTGACGTATTCGATATGTCAACGCCAGACTGCAAGGTGCTCTACATGATTGCCATGCTCAATGAGTTGCACATTGGCGACAACGGTTTGAACCTGATGCAGGAACTGATCAAGGCCAAGCCCAAATACGACAAGGGCATTCTTTCGCTCCGTTACCTGATGAAGCGAAAAGGACTGGTGCTCATGAAAACATCGGACGATGTTCGGGAGTTGGTAGATGATTTCAACTCTGACATCACTGAGAAGGAGTTTGCTCAGAAGTTGGCAACGGCTCGAGAGAAAGCACCCAAGGCTGTTGAATACCTGCTTCGACTCATAAGGAAGCAGGTGTTCGCTGACGAGATAAGCGCCTAATAACGACTTAATGTCTAACAAAAAACACACAAAGCCATGGAAAAACAATTAGAATCAACAATTACCAAAATGATTGTGCAGTTCCATTGCTCCATTCTTCTGGATGAGGTAAAGGAGAAAGTACGCAGGCTGAAGGGCTATGGCGTAGAGGAAGCAGAGATTGAGGCAGCACTTCATGAGGACGAACTGCTGCCAGAGTTGATTGTCACTATGGATTACAAGATTGTGATTGGTGGCGCACGGCAGCGGAAGGTGGAAATGGAACCACTGGTGAAGGCTATCTACCTACTGTTTCTGTCGCATCCGGAGGGTATTGTGCTCAAGTACTTACCTGACTATCGGACAGAACTGACATCAATCTATTTGCTGCTAAAACCAACAGGAATGACAGACAGGGTGGAAAAAAGCATAAATGATGTGACTAACCCCACACTTAACTCTATCAATGAGAAGTTCGCAAGAATCCGCAAGATTTTCTCTGGAGTACTGCCGAAGAGTGTCGCAAGGTACTATGCTGTTTCTGGTAAACGTGGCGAGGCCAAAAAGATAGATTTGGTAAGAGCCAATGTAATCTGGGAGTGCAAATTGCCCTCTTCGCAAGGCTTGTGAGTTGATTTCGCTTGGTTCCAAAGGAACTATTTTGTAACTTTGCCACTGTTTTTATTTTGGACTTTTCAAATAGTTGTTACATGTAAGTATGAATGAGATTATGAGTGATATTGGCTACTCTGACATGCGAAGCATGTTGAAGGATTGTTTGTGCGAGATACAGGCAATGGCGGCAATTCCAGGAGTCACTGGTATCTCTTCAGGGTTCTGGCGATTAGATCTTTTGACAGACGGTTTCGAGAATGGGAAAGTGTACGTTATTGGGGCAAGGCCTTGTATGGGAAAGGTCTCATTAATGTTGTCAATGATTGAAAGCGTTGTTCTGGAGAGCAAACAGCCCGTGTTGCTGTTCTCAACGAATCATATGAAGTCTGACTATGTCTCCAGACTCCTGTCCATCCACTGCGATATACCAACGTCTAAATTGCAAAAAGGAAGGCTGGATATGTATGAATGGGAGCGGGTGGATAAAAGAGTTGCCGCTTTGATTGAAGCCCCATTGTTTATACATGACTGTTTGGATTTGCCAATTAATGAATTGGTGGAAACATCGCGGAATAGTGTCAGAGAGAGTGGGATAAAAATCATTTTTGTTGACTGTCTACAAATGATTAATTTTGCCAAAGAAGGTGAGACTCCTTCGGAGAGGATAGCAAAGGTGATGGCTTTACTGAAGCAACTGGCCTATCAGCTCAGCCTGCCAATAGTCGTAGGCTCAATGATGAACAGAGGCGTTGATTATCGAGAAGGACTTATGGGCAGGGAACCGCAACTGAAGGATTTGGCGTTCTCCAGCTATATTGAAGAACTTGCAGATGTTGTCTTGATGGTTCATCGTCCTGAGTATTATCAAATCTACCAAGATGAGGATGGCAGAGACTTGCACGGTGTGATGCAGATCCTTGTCAAGAAAAATGGTCCTAGACCACAGGGTTGTGTATACCTAAGCTATCAGCAGGATACAGGTATCGTAAGTTTGACCGAGGATACGAAATCAAAGCCTGTTAGCCTGGAAGAATTTGGTGCAGATAATGAGACGGTCAAGAGCTTGATAAAAACGTTCGACCTTGAAGAGGAGTTACCATTTTAACCATTTACATATATGACAGATTACAATTACATCATTCAGCAGATGAAATCTTTCCATTACAACAGATGGAATGACGCTGAGTTGAGGAAGTGTGTTGACATGTTGGAGCACCTGACAAGGCAGGAACTGACGGCACTCTACTACAGCAAGTGGGTAAAAGAAGACAGGGTTTTTAGGGAGTCTGTATTTAACACCTTGTTTAAGTAATCGTTAAAAAATAACTTGGTACAATTCATATGTCCTCAGTTGCATCTGACAAGATAGTTCCATTTGGGCAGGATTTCGTCCTTGACGATATGTCTGTCACACTCACTTTCAAAGAGTGGGTTGCGTTCTGTCTTTGTCTCATAGATTCTTCTGTTGATGGATGTGAATACAGCGAGTCCCGTCTTAGTTCATATATGCCGTAAGGCACCATCTTACCATTGGAGAATGTGGAATAGTCATGGTCATATACTTTTACGGGGGCTGTTGTGTAGGCTTTACCGTCGTCATGTCTGTACGGACCAAGGAGTTCCTTCTTCTTCGTGTCAACACTGAATACAGGAATGCCGTGCTCGTCGCAATATCTTCGCTGCTCTTCAATGATTTTGAACTGCTCGTCTCGCAGTTTGCAGTCTGCCATAGGCAAGGACTTCACAGGCTTGCGTCGGGTGAAATTCTCAGCCTTGATGATGTCAAATTCTACTATCTCACGGAAAATGGTGATGTACTCGGGATGCTTGGAGAGCGTACTCTTCCTGCCACCTCCCTTCCTGCGGACTCTTCCCTCATTGAAGTGCTCGCCCCTGTCAAGTTCATGGAGACCCCTGTAGATGGTGTTGCGGGACACGTCGAGGATGCTGCAAACAAGGCTCACGCCATGTCTGCCGTTCCTTTCTGCTATGATGGCAGCGAACTGTCTTGTCTGCCTTTCGTTCGCGTCTCTGAGGTACTCCATTTCTTTGTCTGTTACTATATCTGCTGGATTATTCGTGACCTGCATAACTGCTTGGAATTCAGCTGTAAAGGTACGAATTTTTCAGCAAATTTAAGAATATAAAGCGCTAATAACCAATAAGTTATGGATATAATTAGCATAAATGCAAAAAACAATTGATGCTCTTTGCTCAATAAATAACCAACGCCCATCTTTTTTAATGAGCTTTGACTTTATCTGTAATTTCCATGTATGACGGCCACCTCCATAAACAGCGGCATTAACACGGCTCCTACCAGTCATTTCGGCCTTATCACCATTCACGGTAATGCTGATTTCGTCATCTTCAACCGAATAGTAGTTCAGGGTTCCGTTCTTGATTTCACGGAGATAGTCTTTCTTCGGTAGGTGTGTTCCTTCTCCAAGCAAAGTTTCGCCAGAATAGGCTGACACTTTAAACTCAATTTTCTTGCCGTCAACCTTAGTCACCTCAGCTTCAGCCCTGACCGCATCACCAATCTTCGAGGGCTTCAGGTGTGAAGACTCGATGTGACCTCCAACAGTCGTGCAACTTTCCGGCAGTTCGTCCTTGACAGCCAGCATGGCAGCATTTTCCATGAGTGCCATCATCATCGGAGTGGCCAGTACTGGCATGTCACCAGAACCTACCTTGATAGCTGTAACGGCATCCGTAACCGTCAACTCGCTTGTATGTTTCAAATCTATCTCGATCATTCTTCTATCTTTCTATGGGCGTATAGTCTATTTTTGCTTCTTCGTCTGTAGCCTCGAGTTTCATGATCACAGGGCGTAGGCCATCATTACAGCTGACGATGGCTACCCCTGGTTCCTTGATCCAGTCACCATAGTAGAAGGGAGGAGTCCGCGATGTTGATAACATCGTGGAGGGCACCGTTCCTTGTCGGCACCATGCGCCAGTGCAAACACGTACTGATAGATGGCCTTCCATGCTTCGTCACAGAAGCCAACTGGCTTTGCGAAGTCAGCATAAAACACATCGCCCACCTTCATCATCGGGCAAGCCTTCAAGCCACAGATGCCGTATTCCTTTGCCAAGTCCTCATTCAGCATCGTTTTGAGGATGGTAATCTTCACTTTCTTCATAAGGGTCGTGAAAGGTGGAATCAGATACAGCCGACCCGCTGTCAGCTCGAGTTTTTTGTTGGAAAGCAATATCTCTGCATGCCCTTCTACTACGTAATAGATGCGTGCAAAAGGACTACGGACATTGTGCCAATTCCAGTCGGCCTGATGACATGCTATTCCCACGTTGAGAAGGGTCAGAGATGTATTCGTATTTGTTATCATGCTGCGAAGTTACGAAGAAAAATCGATATTGTCTTATCAAATAGCGATTATTTACGCAGTATTATCGATTTTTTTAACTAATTTTGCCCCCAAATTGCCAAAACTAAAAAAATGAACAAACTACTTACAACTCTTGCTGTGCTGACGATGGTATTGTCGGCCAGCGCACAGCATCTGAAGGCAGGACGCGACCTGCCCGCCGTACCCGTCATTCCCCTAAACGACCAAACGACTAATCTCCCAAACGACCGTATTGGCAGCGTTCCTCTGGCCGACGTCAACACGTTCCGTGAGATACAGCTCGACATCCCCATCTGCGACGGACCTTTTAAACCATCGTGGGAGAGTATTGAGCAGAACTATCCTGGTACACCTGCGTGGCTACGCGAGGCGAAGTTTGGCATCTGGGTACACTTCGGACCTCAGGCCGCCGGAGAGAGCGGCGACTGGTATGCGCGTAATCTGTATAAGGAGGATCATCATGCCTACAAGAACCACCTGCAGCGCTACGGTCATCCCTCAGAGGTTGGCTACAAGGACGTGCTGAACCAATGGAATCCTGATAAGTTCGACCCTGAGGCGCTGACTCGGCTCTATCAGAAAGCCGGTGCCCGCTTCCTGCTGATACAGGGTGTGCATCACGACAACTATGACCTGTGGAACTCGCAGTACCACCCCTGGAACTCAGTGAACATCGGACCCAAGCGCGACATGCTGCGCGAGTGGGCCGATGCGTGTCATAAATATGGTATGCGCTACGGCGTCACCTTCCATCACGAATACACTTGGTGGTGGTGGCAGACGGCCTTCGGTGCTGACTCGAAAGGTGAAAAAGCCGGTGTGCCATACGACGGACACCTGACCTTGGCCGACGGTAAGGGCAAGTGGTGGGAAGGCTACGACCCCCGGCTGCTCTATGGCATTGACCTGCGCGAATATGAGGATGTAGATGTTAAGGCTCACTCTCCCTGGTCACCCCCGAAGGATGGCATCATCTGGAATCATTTGGACTATGCCAAGTGGTACGCCACGCAGTGGGCCCTGCGCATGATGGACGTCACGGCCAACTATGATCCCGACTTCATCTATACAGACGGTACAATGGAAGGTCCGTTCTGCGGCAACGGTACGGGAACATTCTATAAATGTAACGCGATGCCGCTGGTGATGGCAGACTTCTATAACCGTACGCTGAAAAAGCGTGGCGAGGTTAATACCTTCAGCATTGTGAAGTTCCGTCATCCGACAAACGGTACGGTGAACACCGCTGAGCATCAGTTCCCTGACTCCATCGTCACCTCTCAGGCCTGGATGCGCGAAGGTCCTGTAGGCGACTGGTTCTATGCACCTGGCTTTATCTACGATGCAGGCAGCGTCATCCGCTATATCATCGAATCCATCAGTCGTGACGGTTGTGCCGCCCTGAACATCCCCATGAAGCCAGACGGAAGCATTGAGTCTGCCTGCGAAACGATGCTGGAAGAGGTGGGTCGCTGGATGGATGTCAACGGCGAGGCTGTCTATGGCAGTAAGGCATGGACAACCTTTGGCGAAGGTCCACTCGACAAGCACGGCAAGATTCGCAAACTGCCCGGACACGCTCTTAAGGAACAGCATGCTAAGTTCCCCTTTACCGCTCAGGATCTGCGCTTCACCGTGGGTAAGACGGGAGCGCTCTATGCCTTCTGCATGAAGTCGCCCGAGGCAGGCCAAAAAGTGACCATCAAGTCGATGGGTAAGCAACAAATCAAGAAGATTAAAAAGGTTTCCCTGCTGGGCTATAGCGGCAAAGTGAAGTGGCGTCAGACATCTGATGCGCTCGAAATCACCGCTCCTGCTACGATGCCTTTCCAGACTTCCATCGTATTTAAAATAGACTAAGCTAACGATGAAACGGACTTTTCTTTCCTTTCTGTTGCTACTGGCGATGATCTCCGGCTTCTCTGCCCGACGTGTGCTCTATATTGGCGACTCCATCACCGATGGCGGATGGGGGCGTAGCGGTGGAAGTGCCAAAGCATCGAAAGACCGTAATCATACGGACTTGAACCACGTGTATGGACATAGCTATATGATGCTCTGTGCCGCCTACTACCAGAGCCAATGGCCCGATGCTGACTGGCAGTTCTGGAACCGGGGCATCTCTGGCAATACACTCTTTCAGATGGCTGATCGCTGGCAAGAGGATGCACTGAGTCTAACCCCTGATGTTATTTCCATCCTGATTGGTACGAACGACGTGGGTGCTTATCTGGATGAATGTAAGAAAAGCGGCAAGGCGTTTACCATTGAAGGTTTTGATTACAACCGCTGGGAACAGAAATACCGCCACCTGCTTGATACAACCCGAACGGTGTTGCCCAATGCGGAGCTGGTATTGTGTACACCTTTCGTGGGCAAGTCTACAGGACAGGTGCGTATGACCATTACCGACAGTCTGGCACAGATAGTCCGAAAGATAGCCCATGATAATCATGCAGTATTTGTTCCCTTCGACAACCTGTTTGCGGATCTGCAAAAGAGCGAACCGACTCCGAAGTATTGGATATGGGACGGCATTCACCCCACCGCTGCTGGTCACCAGCGTATGGCAGAACTGTGGGAGAGCCAGTGTCGCGATGTGATGATTACGAATAACCGCGTCACCATCAATGTAAACCGCAACCAGTTAGAGCAGTGTCCTGAAGGTCCCTACGAAGCCTCGTGGCAGTCTATTGCCGCCCACTACCGCACGCCAGAATGGTTTCAGGATGCCAAGTTCGGCATTTTTATCCATTGGGGTGTTTACTCGGTACCGGCAGCTGGTAGCGAGTGGTACCCTAAGCACATGTACAACGGACTGGCAAAGGCGCACCGAGAGAAATGGGGCCGTCAGTCGCTGTTTGGCTATAAAGACTTCATCCCCATGTTCAAGGCTGAAAAGTTCAACGCATCCGAGTGGGCAGAACTGTTCCGTGAGGCTGGAGCGCGCTACGTCATTCCGACAGCTGAGCACCACGACGGCTTTGCGATGTACGACAGTAAGCTGACGCGATGGAATGCCAAGCAGATGGGGCCTTGCAGAGATATCATCGGTGAACTGGCAGAGGCTGTGCGTCACGAAGGACTGAAGTTTGGTGTATCGAACCACCGCATCGAGAACTGGGACTTCATGTATCCGCTGAACATGCCGAAGGACTCCACCGACCTCTTTCTTCCAGAATATTCCGACCTCTATGGACCGCCTCAGAAACCTACTGAGCAGAGCGGCATGGGACCGAAGGCTCTGGCTGCCGCTGCCAATGGCGGAGCCACCGAGGCCGTCATCAATGAGGCTGCGCAGGAAGGTCGCCATCCGCAGAGCGATGCTTTCCTCAACGAGTGGGAACTGCGCGTACATGAAATCATCGACCGCTATCAGCCCGACTTGCTCTACTTCGACAATGGCATCAACTACCGTTCGTTAGACCCGTGGAAGTTGCGCCTGGCGCGATACTATTATAATAGTGCCCGTCATTGGCAGAAGGAGGTGAGCATTCAGTCGAAGGCGCAAGCCTATCTGGCTGGCTCTATTCAGGACTTTGAGCGTGAAAGCCGTGCGCCTCGCAAGCCTTTCGACCGCTATTGGCAGGTGGACGACCCCATTGGCAACAAGTTCGGTTACATCGAGGGACTGAAGTTGCAGAGTGCTGATGGCATTATCCGCAACCTTGTTGATAACGTAGCCTGTGGTGGCAATCTCTGTTTGAACGTCTCGCCCCGTAGTGACGGCACCATCCCCGATGATCAGCAGCAGGTGCTGCGCACCATCGGAAAGTGGCTCCGTCAGAACGGCGAAGGTATCTACGGCACACGTCCATACAAGACAGCCATCGAGAAGAATATCCGCTTCACTCAGGCTCCTTCTCCTTCGGGGAAGGCGGGGGAAGGGACAGTCTATGCCTTTGTACTACGTTGGGACGGCAAGCCCTTTACCATTAAGAGCATTGACGGCAATAGGGTAAAAAGCATCATCAGTCTGGCTGACGGCAAGAAAATACGATTTAAGAAGCAAGTTGATGGCATTTTCGTAGAAGCTGATGGTTCAGCAACTAATAATGCTACAGGATTCAGAATTGTCATGAAATGAAGAAAAGACGATTCTTTTGTGTCTTAATAGGTATCCTTGTCTGCTGCCATCCGATGTTTGCGTACGACTGGCATTCTGCCAAGGCCGTTAAACCTACCACTAATGATTATGAAACATTTCTTGATTATCATTACCATCCTGTCGGCTTGCATTTGTCAAGCGCAGACACTGCCTGATGCACTCTTTGCCCATATTGAGAGCAGCGGCACTTACACTATGCTGGCCGATAAGGGCAACCATTTGGGACTGGGCGAAAAGGTTGCAATCTCGACGGACTTCTATAAGGCGCGACATGCCGTGAGTAATCAGCAGTGGCGACAGTTCCTCGATGCTACTGAAGGAACGGCTACAAGTTATTGGGCAGACGGCAAGATTCCCGAAGGTAAGGAGCAACATCCTTTCTATTAACAGCGAAGGGAATGTGACTGGCTGGATAGACCACGGCAATTAATTCCAAATCACCTCTCAAGTCCCTGCGGTTTGGGAGTTTTTTATGCCGTCATTTTTACTTTTCCATATTTCACGGGTCATAATAATGTATGACGACCAACGACAAAAATATCATAAGCATGATGCGGGAGGACGCTGAACGCGGGTTCCGACTGTTGATGAAGAGCTATAAAGAGCCGCTCTACTGGCACATACGCCGACTCGTGGTGAGCCACGACGACGCGCTGGATGCTGCACAAGAGGCTTTCATCCGCATCTTCCGCTCATTCGGACAATACAACGAGCAGAATTCCCTGCGAGCCTGGATCTTCCGCATCGCCACGAATGAGGCCCTGCGACTGATAGAACGCAGGCGTGAGGACTCGATGCCGATAGAAAAGGTGTTCGACATTCAAGCTGACAGCTACATCAACTACAGCGACCTGGAGTCCGTCCGACTGCAAAAGGCTATTCTCTCGTTGCCACCCAAGCAGCAACTGGCGTTCAACCTGCGCTACTACGACGAGATGGACTACGACGAGATTGCCCAGATTGCCGACACTACGGCAGCCAGCGTGAAAGCCAGCTATCATGTGGCGAAAGAGAAAATAATCAAGTTTATGACACAAAACGATTAAAGCGATATGGAAAAGACTTTTGATTTTGAAAAGACAGGTAAGCGGATGCCTTACACCGTACCAGACGACTTCTTTACGAAGTTGGAAGAAAGCGTGATGGACGAGGTAAAAGTCCAGAAAAGTGAGACGACAGCCATACCGAAGCGAAGTAAGACAGCTATTATCGCCATCCGCTCTCTCCTTGCCGTAGCTGCTGCCGTTGCACTGTTCTTTGTCGTACAGCCCATGCTCACCAAGGACAATATGATATCAGCTGATGACTTTGCCAGCGTGGAACTGGCTTTCAACAACCTCTCAACCGACGATAAGGATTTCCTGATTGCCGTATACGAAGATGAAGAATATATTAATGATTTAACCGACACAGAAGATTATGAATAAAATGATTTCAATGATGGTAATCGCCATCGCCATGCTGTTCAGCAGCAACAACACTTTTGCACAGAGTAACAACCAGCAACGCTTGAGTCGCGAGGAACTAGCAGAGAAGCAGGCCCGTCACATTGCCCATGATCTGGCTCTCGACGATGCCACAACTCAGAAGTATGTCGCAACCTACTGCGCCTACCAAAAAGAAGTGTGGGCATTGGGACCTCGCGTAAAGCGTCATCAAAGTGAAAATGCTACTGAGGCAGAAGCCGAGCAGGCCAACAAGGCCCGCATGGAGCAGAGCCAGAAGATTCTCGACCTGCGCGAGAAGTACTACAAGGAGTACTCGAAGTTCCTCACCCAGAAGCAGATTGAGCGAGCCTACGAACTGGAGCAGCAGACGATGCGCCGACTGGCCAGACACCATCGGCAGAGCACAGGTGGTATGGATAATCGCAGATCTGCCAGAAACCGGTAATTCTATGAATTCTGCAATAACTCGTATTATGGCATCGTTGGCGATAGTCAATTTGATGACAGCATGCGATAAGGCTGACAATGAACCAACCATCGTCAGCGATGCCCCTAAACAGGCGCTGCTGGAACAGATGGGTGTGCGCTACGACAAGGTGGTAGCCGCAAGAAGGCTAAGCTTCGCGAACTGGAGCGTGAAGCTAAGCGGCAGTCGATGCCTATGCACAAACGACTGGTGCCTGTGGTGGCATCGACTTCTGGGGCAACTGCTGGGAGTGGACATCCACACAGACCACTGGCGGTGAGTACATCGTCAAGGGCGGTAGTTGGGACTCCGACCGAGATGCATGCCGCACAGAATACTCCGGTGAGTCGCGCGACGGCTCGAAGGGCTACCAAAACGTAGGTTTCCGAGTGGTGCGCGTAGACAAGTAATCGCTAATCAAGATGTGCGACTTTGTCAATGTATAGCCAAGGGGTTACCCAAGGATCCGAAGGCGATTTGCCATCGATTAAAACCATACAATAATACCACAGCCGAGTCGAGCACGATGCCCAGCATGGGCATAAGGAGTCCTATGAGTATCGTTTCCATTTATTGGGCATGCTGGCATTTTTTACACTTGCCCTTGCGTTCACAGTATCGCTCACACTGGGCACAGATGTCGTAGCCAAGCATAGCCCCAAGGATGAAGTCCTCTTCGGGCGTCAGCTCATTCAGCGGACGGGTGACAAACAGACGGATGGCGTCGAGACACTCCTTGCGACCAAAATAGACGTTGACATTCTCCTTGCCTGCGGGCTGCACCACGTAGTCGATGGACTGGCGACCTAGCCGGTTGGTGGCAAAAGCCTCGAAACGGCGGTTGCAGGTGAAGAGTATCATCCTGCGCACACCTTTCTTATATTCATAGATGTGATTCATTAACACCTTGGCCTCTGGAGGGAGCACCTGCTCTGTCATCTGTCGATTCACCGTCTGCTGCATACACTAGAAGTTTAAAGGTTTGGAGAAATTTCAGCTACCCACGCATCGATACGGGCATCCGTCTTGTCATCCTCGTTCACATCGTCGAGGGGCAGTCCCACGAACTTGCCATCAACGACAGCTTCTGAGTCATCAAAGGTGTAACCGTCGGTACTGACAGCACCCACGAAACGGGCACCGCTTTCCTTGATACCATTATACAACTCACCGATGCCACCTACAAAAGTGTCACCATACGACTCGCAGTCGCCACAACCGAAGAGGGCGATGGTCTTGTCAGCAAGATTGGCACCCTGCAGCACTCGCAGACCGTCGTACCAGTCATCCTGCAACTCACCTGCACCCCATGTCGAAGTGCCGAGAATCAGGTTCTGGTTGCTTTCTACAACATCAGCTGTCAAGTCCTGTACGTTAATGGCCTCGCAGCCAAGTTTCTGGGCTATCTTCTCTGCGATAGCCTCGCACGTTCCAGTAGAGGAACCGTAAATAACAATTGTTGCGTTCATTTCTATCTTATCTTAATGGCTAAAAATCTGGGTGCAAAGGTACGGCGATTCCTTCAACTGTGCAATACTCAAAAGTTAGGCTTTTGTCTGTCACATCCTCAGAACAGCCTTCAAAGTAGGTTAATCATAAATAGGTATCCTCTTCCAAATAGTTACCTTCTTACCGGTCTTTGGGTGATGTCGTAGTAGGCAGAAAGGGCGTGCTCGATGCCGTGTATTTGGTAAACCCATCTGTCATCTGTCATGTTGTAAGATATGTAATTGTATTCCAGTGTGTTACGGCAATATTTTTTCGTTTTATACTGTCATATACTGTCATGTTTTGCGCTGCTTATGGGCTTTTCGGAGTTTGGACGTAGCAAACTCCTATTTTGCCCGGAGCAAACTCCTACTTTGCCCGGAGCAAACCTGAGCTATGGGCCGACATGACAGTATATGACAGTTTGATTTGTTAATAAATCATTGGCATACAGTAAGATAAGTTGAAAATATGACAGATGACAGTATGAATCGAATTAATTTTTGTGAGAAGCCTGCAAATTTTTGCGAGAGGCTGGGAGATTTTTGCGAGAGGCTGATGGATGTAACTGACGAGGAACTACAGTCGTTCGGCTACAACGATGAACCCTAAGAGTAGCTATTATAATGTAAAGGGAAATTAACCCTTACCTCTGACACCCAGGGCGGGTGTCAGAGGTGAAGGGATAATTTACTTTTTCAGTACCTTACGGCCATTCCTGATGATGACGCCATGATAGCTGTCGTCCACCTTCTGGCCCTGCAGGTTGTAGGCGTCGCTGCTGCCGTCCTGAGCGCGGCTCGGGTCGACGGCCTCAATGTCCGTTAACTCTGCGAGGTCAAGAACCACAATCTCGATGCGGTTGTTGGCCAGCGGCAGGTTTTCGAAGGTGCGGGCATCGTAGGCCGTGAAGCAGTAGCTCATGGGCTTCATGCTGGCGCCATCGGAAGCCGGGACGCGATAGAAGCACTGGTCGGCGGCGTTGCCGGTGAATGCCAGTGCCCCGTATTCATTCAGCAGACTGTCCTTCTCAGGCAGGGCAAACTGCCATACGTCGTAGCGTCCGCCGAAGGTCGAGCACCAGTAGTGAATCTCTTCAAACGCCTCCATCACCTCTTCCTCGCTCATGTTCTCAGCAGCCTCCGTCAGCAGGGCATCTATCTCGCGGCCCATCTGCTCGGTCACCAGCGGCTCGGCATTGGCGTGCTTGGCGCGCACCAGCAGCGGAACGGCATAAGGCAGCGTCATGCCGGCCTCTACCGGTACATAGATGACAGACACGGCGAAGCTGTTGTCGCTGGTGCCGGGAGCCGACTCCTCGTCGTACAGGTCCCAGAGGCCCAGGATGTCATAGTCCTCCAGCATCTTTGCCGTCACCTCCTGAGAGCCGCGCGGGTCGAGGATGATGGGCTGCCATCCCTCGTCGGTCAGCGTCGAGAGCGGGGAGCGTCGTGCCACCCTCCTCTGAGCCAGTGAGCGTGCCGAAGCGCCGCTGGTCTGCATGCTTGCCCAGTCGGTGTCCTCATACTTCTCAAACGCTCCCGTCGCCTTGTTGATGTATTGCAGGTAGTAGCGGAAGGGCTGCAAATCGCGTTCGCCGTCGGCGAGTACGAAGTCGTCCTGGTCGTTGTCCCAGAAGTACATCATTTCGGCGGCAGCCACGTCGGGTGTGACACCTTCGTAGGAGGCCACCACACGTGCCATGTCGTTCTTGCTTGCAATAGATGCAGCCACACGGTCAGCCGGTATCCTGATGGTCATCGGCTGTGAGGTGCCATCCTTCATCAGCTTCATGTCGAAGGAGTACGTCTGGTCGCCCGGTGCCTGGAAGGCCAGCGGCTCGTTGGCACTCACCTGGTAAGGTTCGTCGCTGCTGATTTCCCGCGTCTGAATGTTACCATAGATGTCTTTCACGAAGCGATAGAACTTGACGTCGCCTTCATTGAGCATGCTTTCATCAATAGTGTAGTCGAACGGCAGCACCCAGGGCTCGTAGGCATTGTTAGTGCCCTGACGCTGGTAGGTAATCTGGTCGGCCGTCACCTCTGTCGGACAGCTGAAGCGCTCGCCGTCGACGATGGTCAGCGAGTTCACATGGCTGTTGACGGCCTCAATGGTGTTGTCGCCAACGACGATTTCCGGTCCCACCACGTCGAGAATACCCTTGGCATAGACGGGATAATCGGCCAGCATGCTCATGGCTGTCCCTCTCAGGGAAGCATATTGAGAATGGTTGTTGGGGTCTATCCAGGTCCAGTAGTTCTCATTAGCTCTATCCGGATCTGTGATATGATACGCATCCTCGCTTTCCTGTATATAACCCGTTACGGAGCAATGGTCGATGGTGCCACCGTATTTTACATTTACCGCGATACCGGCAATGTAGTTGTGCCACCATCCCGAACCGTTCTCGCGAATGGTACCGCTGAAGTGACAGTCGCTGATGTTGCCATAGTTGTTGCAGGCTATACCACCGCAGTCTTTCGAAGTGTATATGTTTGCCTCCACCCGGAGATGCCTTACAGAAGCATCTTCCTCAACAGTCTTAAATAGTCCTCTGCAATCAGACTGACTGCTGTATCTGATGGTGTGACCGCCTCCGTCAAAGTGTCCCTCCAGGGTGAAATCGTTGTCTCTGTTCCACTCGCCAAGGTCAATGTCCTGCATCAGATAGAGATTACTTCTCTTTTCTCCGTAATCAAGGAAATCTTGCCTGTTGTAGATGGCAAAGCCCCATTGCGCATACAGGGTGATATTATCGAAGGGCTGAATCATGTCATCTGGCTGATAACTTGTTCCTTGGCCGTCGGATCTGCTCGTCCATTTGACAACCTGACTGCCATCATCTTTGGGTCTGAGACCGCGATACAGCGGGAAGGCCAGGTCGGTCTCGTCTTCGGAGTGTTGTAGGAGGGCAGTGATGACCTCCACATGGCCCGAGCCGTCGTTATAGTCAAGCGTAATGGTGACCGTCTCGGGCTGTTCCTGCGAGTTGGAGAAGAGCTTCTGCGGGGTCTGCCCGGTCTGGTGGCAGTACACGGTGGCATGGCTCTTGTCGGGCACCGGCAGTTCGTCCGTGCCTATTATCTGTCTCCATACGGTATTCTCGCTCTGGAAGTTGTTGAGCTGGAAGCACACCTTGCCGCTCTTGAAGTCGGTCTCCTGCAGCATCGGAGCGTACTCGCAATATGCTGTCATGCCGCGTGCCTCCTGGCTTACCAGATGATCGCCGTTTGTATAGCAGTGGTGGATGGCAGTGCCCTCCTTCGTGTCGCTACAGATGTGTCCGGTTCTGGTGGCTCTGACCGTGTTATTGTAAGCCAGGCAGTTGCCTACGACGGCCTGGTCGTAGATGTCGGCCACAATGCCTCCCGCAATGCCGATGCCGGCGCAGCTTACCTTGCTTCCCGTGACTGAGCAGTCGAGAATTTTTCCTTCTCCCACCAGATAGGCGGCAATACCGCCCGCACGGCCGTCCTGCTCCTCAGCCGTAATGGTCATGTTCTCCACAGCGAGACACTTCACCTCTCCGGCGACGTTACCGAAGACACCAGCTGCGGCCGGGGCGCTGATGACACCGTTGCGGATGATGTGTCCGCCACCGTCGTAGGTTCCACGGAAAGGATGGATATGCCCGACAGGTTTCATGGTCACATTCGTCAAGTCGATGTCGGCCACTTGCTCCACTGTCAGTTCGCTGTTGCCCGTCAGGCAGATGTATTCGGCCAGAGCCTTCAGGTCGGCAGCCGTTGCCACCTGGAATGGGCTTGCAGCGTTCCATTGTGCGTAGAGCGTAAGCTCCTCGTTCATCATGACAGAGCCGTCCAGGGCATAGGCCGTTCCTGTGCCGTCGGGGTTCGTGTTCCATCCCGTCAGGTCGAACCGTTCAAGCTCCATCTTCAAGCTTGCCAGACTCTTTATGGAGCCGGCAATCACCTCTACATCCTTGTCGCCATTGCTGTCGAGGACGTTCGCTAAGTGCAGCGTGACGGTACCTGCTTCGGCATTGTTGCTAAATGCAAACTCTTGGTTCAACGGGTAACGATACACCACCCCGTGACTGTCGTTGGTGACGGGCGTGCCGTCGCTGCCCAAGGTCTGACGCCAGTTGGCGCCGCCGCTCCTTAATTCGTTGAGTATAAAGCACACCTCGCCCGAGGCAAAGCTGGCTGCCGACATACGGTTGAAGGCCATGTCAATCTTGCCCTGCTCGCCCGGTCTGTCGGTACAGAAGTAGAGTCCGTCGGTGACAACCAGCCGCTGAGTGGCTTCACTGCCCATGTCGCCGGCTATATGGCCGTAGTGACTGATGCCGCTACCGACGGGCCTTACACTGAACTCATTCTGGAAGCCGTAGCAGGACACGATGCTGGACTTGTCGGTCATCTCGCCCGCCAAGGCACCGGCCGTGCTATTATCGCCGTACGCTGTAACGGTACTGCCCTTGACATAGCTGTAGGACAGGGCTCCGCTGCCGGTCAGCAGTCCTGCCAAGACACCCACGCGGGCATCGTTGGTAGAGGACTTGACGGTGCAGTTCTCCAAGCCGAGACGTTTCACGCTGCCACTGACGGTGCCGAAGAGTCCCACCGTCGTTCCGGAATAGCCGTCTATCGTCATGTTGCTGATGCTGTGGCCGTCGCCGTCATAGTAGCCGTTAAAGGCCTGTGAGCCGCCGAACAGCGGTTCCATGGGCAGCCCCTCCATGTCGATGTCGGCCGTCTGGCGGACAGAGAAATCATTCACGCCCGTCTTCTTGCCGTAGGCACCCAGTTTCTTCAGGTCGGCAGCCGTCATTACCTGGTACGGTTCCTCCTCAGTGCCCTTGCCCAGGTTGCTTACGGCCGTCTCCACAGGCACAGGCGTCACGGTGAGGTCAAGGCCTGGGTAGGCGGTGTCGTCCTGACCGGTAGTATGGAAGACGATGGTCATCTCACGGCCGCTGCTCGACAGGGTGCCGACATCGTAAGGCTCGCCGGCCGTGGTGCTGCCGTACAGGTACTTCCATCCCTCGCCGCTCATGGCACTGCCGTTGGCCAGTTTCCAACTGTCCTTCAGGTTGGCCGAATAGTTGCCGTCGTAGACGGCGAGATAGTCGGCCGGTGTGCCCGCGCCCTCGGCGGCTTTCGCCGCCACGCTGCCCTTCAGTTGCAGTACGCTGCCCTCGGGGGCTATCAGCGTCACGTAGCGTGTGCCGGCCGTGTACGTGCTGTCGCTGCCGCCGTCGTCGAAGACCTTGGCAAACGGTATGGCCTTGGGAATGTCGACCGAGATCTTCTCGCTGTCGTCCTTCGCCATGTTGACCACCATGTCAGAGTGGGTGTAGAGTTTCAGTTCCTCGCTATACAGCATCACGGTATCCTTCGGATAGAAGTCACCGCTGCCATCTGCCTTGGTGTTCCATCCGTGGTAGACGAAGTGCTTGTGGTTGATGTGAATCTCGCCCAGGTTGATAAGGCTGTTCTTGACGGCATACACCAGTACGCTGTCGTTAGTCACCACATCGACCAGTTCCGAGCGCAACAGCGTGGGGTTGGCATCGTTGGTATATCCCTTGACGCCCTCTCCGGCATATTCATAGACGATTTCCCTGGGCTCTTCCTCGGTTTCCATCATCGGCAGACTGTCGGTTCCTATGGTCTGGCGCCAGATGTTGTCGTCCGGCATGACGCTGTTCAGCGCATGGCATATCTCGCCGGTGCGGAAGGCAAAGAGGTCGGTACCCGCCCCGTCGGTGAAGAGCAGGTTCTGCGTGGCATTACCGCTCACGCGGCCTACGATGTTGCTGTTGCTGTCGGTATGGCCACTGACCGCGTTGTGGTAACTGTAGCACGACTCAACGTGCGAACGGTCGGTCTGCTCGCCCACTAAGGCACCGGCCACGCCGCTCGTGCCGTTGTTGGCGACACTGTTGTTAAGGGCATAGCAGTAGCGCACCTTTCCGCTGCCACTCAGCTTTCCGGCAATGGTGCCTACGCAGGCATCGTCAGCAACGCCTTTCAGCGTGCAGTTCACCATGCCCAGGCGCTCCACCACGCCGCTGACATTGTGGAAGAGTCCTACGGCCTGTCCCCTGACGGCGTCCATCTTCATGTTGCGTATTTCGTAGCCGCCACCGTCGTAGTGGCCCTCGAAGCTCCCCACGTTAGAAGCCAGGGGCGTAAAGGTCTCGCCCGCCATGTCAATATGCTCAATCTGCTCGACATACACTTTGCTGTCGCCCGTCAGGCGGATATAGGTGTCAACGGCCTTCAGTTCATCGAGCGTTTCTACCAGGAACGGGTCGCTCTCAGTACCCTGGCCCATCTCACGCAGGACCTTCGGCAGAACGGTGACCAGGAGGTCCAGACCGTCGTAGCAGTTTTCGTCGTCTGACACAAACTCGATAATCATCTCCTCGCCTGAGCTCATGATCTTGCCAATGTCCTCCTTGGCGCCATCCGTCTTGCTGCAGAAGACGCTTTCGTCTTTCTCGTTGGTCAGTTCCACGGTGCCGTGCCTCGGGTCGTCTTCATACACCTTCATATAGTCGCGGGGCTTGCCGTCGCCGTCAGGAGCCTCAGTAGCCACCGTTCCGGTCAGGCAGAGGTAATGGCCTGCCGGAGCCTTTAGCAGCACTTTTCCGTTGTAGTTGTAGCCGTAAGGACTGTTGGAGCCGCCGTCGTCGTAGACCTTGTATAGCAGTGTATCGCTGCGCAGTTCCGCAAGCGACACGATTTTGGGTCGGCCGCTGAGCGATATGACAGAGGGCACCTTGATATCCCAGATGGCATAGAGCTTGAGGTTGTCTTTAGGCAGCAACTTCCCGTTGCTGGGGTAGAATGTTCCTTTGCCGTCCTTGTCGGTACACCACCCGGCGAAATCGTAGTTCGTCTGCTCTACGGCATAAGGCAGGAGGTCGAATTCCGGCACGTAGTACCGGTCGTCGGCCCGTAGCACCTCTACCGTTGAGGCCGCCTGGCCGTCATGGTTAGGATCCAGTGTGAGCGTTGCGGTGTAAGCCTCTTCGTCGTTGTTGATATACAGTGCCTGGCGGCCGCACTCACGGCGGTAGACCAGCGGGTGGCTGGTGTTGAGCACCGGCGTGCTGTCTGTGCGGATGGTCTGGCGCCATGCCGTGGAGTAATCCTTCGAGCCACTGAGCAGCCACGACACTTCGCCGGAGTTGAAGCGGAAGTCGGAGACGGCTCTTTCAGACTGTACGATGTTCTTGGCTCCCGGCTGCTTGTCGGCACACAGTGTGGGGCCGTCGGTGAAGACGAGGCTGTCAGTGGCGCTGCTGCCTATATAGCCTACAATGTAGCCGTAGTGCTTCAGATTGTCGTTCTGTCCCGTCACTTCGTTCTTGTAGCCGTAGCAGCATTCCATGCGCGTCGTGTCGGCCTGTTCGCCCACCAAGGCACCCACCACGACGCCGGGCATGTTGTTGATGTCCATCCTGCTGCCTTTGACGTAGCAGTTGCGCAACTGTCCTTTGCCCGTCAGTTTGCCGGCAAAGGCGCCCACACGGGTAATCTTGTCGTCGGCCACGAACGTGCTGTTCTCGATGCCCAGACGCTCCACGATGCCCGAGATGTTGTTGAAGAGTCCCATGGACTCGCCCTGGTAGTTCTGCATCTCGATGTTCCTGATGACATGGCCGCCACCGTCGTAGTGGCCTGCGAAGCCGGCGGTGCAGGTGCCGATGGGCACCATCAGCGAGTCCTTCATGTCGATGTCGGCTGTTTGCAGGATATAGAAGTTGCTTCGCTTCTGGAGGCCGATGGTCAGGACAAGATCCTGCAGGTCCTTCGGCGTGGCTATCTTATAGGGGTTCTCCTGCGTGCCCTTGCCCAGTCGGCCAATGTCTACGGCGTCGTTGGTGTAGTTACCGTCCCGGCTGAACACCATGGCATGATCGCTTGACAGCACCGGGATGCTGTCCCTGACACTGGTTTCGCTGATGTTCTGATACCACACAGGTTCGGGGTTGAGGTTGTCGCGATTATTCAGTTCGTAGCAGACCTCGCCACTTGTCAGGGTGCGCTCGCTCACGCTAGTGTAGGAGTCGGTGCTGGCGCCCTGGTTGTCGTAACTTGTCAGGTAGGCTCCGTCGGTATAGCATCGCACGATTTTTGTATCAATCTTCGTGTCGCTACAGATGTATCCGGTTCTGGTAGCTTTCATCGTGGTCTTCAGGACAAGGCAGTTTCTGATGACAGACTGGTCGAACATGTCGGAAGCAATGCCTCCCGCTACGCCTTGGCCATCATAGCCTTGAGTACCATTGTTCATCACTGTACATTCCTTGACGAAGCAGTTGCTGATTTCGCCCTGGCCCTTGAGGCGTGCGGCGATACCGCCAGAGCGGCCGTCCCTCTTCTCATAATTAATGGTCAACTTCTCTACTTGGAGACGGTTCACCTTACCGGTGACGACACCGAATACGCCTGCAAAGGTATTGTCTTTTATCTTACCATTGCGGATGGCATGGCCGCCACCGTCGTAGATACCGTCAAAGGCGTATTTTTGAGTATTGCCAATAGGCGCTATCTCCTGACCGTTCAGGTCGATGTCGGCAGTCTGAAGGAAGTAGACGGCCGACGACTTGTTGCCCAGATTACAGTAGTTGGCCACTTTCTCCAGGTCTTCCTTGCTGTTGATGAGGAAGGGGTCTACGCGTGTGCCCTTGCCTTTGAATGCAAAGAGGGTGCCCAGGGAGTTGTTGGAGTAATTTGTCCCGTCGGTAAACACAGGGCTGCTGATGCTGTCGAGCACCGGGTAGGCATCGTGATTGGTTTCCGTGTCAATATCCTGGAACCAGACCGTGCCAAAACCCGTCTTGTCGTTCAGCGTCCATGTCAGTTCGCCGCTGGCCATCCTTTTTTCAGTGACGCCGCGCTCGCAGTTACTGGTATTGGTAAGGCCGCCTTTCCTGGATATCTCAGGTTCGGTGGTGAAGCAGAGTTCAGCCCTTGCCTTATCGATAATCTGGCTGGTGATACCACCGCCGGCCACGGTGGACTGCACGTTGTTCTTGTAGCCATGGCAATGGGTCATAAAGGCATTGTCCGTCATCTGGCCCACCAGACCGCCTGCGTAGGCGCCAGAGATGGTGTTCCGGGCGGCATAGCAGTTGCTCATCCGGCCGGATATCTGCAGTTCGGTATCGCCGTAGAGCAGACCGGCAATGGCTCCGCAACGCGCATTCTCCCTGCTGGAATTGATGGTCACGTCCTCGGCTCCCAGGTTGTGGATAGAGCCCAGCACCTTTCCGAAGATGCCCACGGCATCGTAGTCGGGCTTGTCTATCGTGACCTTGCGGATAAGTTTGCCGCCGCCGTCGTAGTCGCCCTCAAAGGGTCGGGTATGTCCGATGGGTGTCCAGTTCTTCCCCCTGTTGTTGCGTTCCAGGATATATGAGGCGAGGATGTCGCCCTTCTGCTTGAAATACACATTGCGCGTGTTGCCGCCCTCGTTCACATAGTCGGCCAGTTCCAGCAGGTCACCGCCTTCAATGATGAACGGATTGCTCTTGGTGCCATATCCCTCAGGGAAAATGTCACTATAGTTATTCCAAACGCCATAGAGGTGGGTAACGCCCTTGCCAATATAGTGGCCGTCGTAGGACCCTTTCGAACTGCCGTTGCCATGCTCGTTGGTGTACCACCGCGACACATAGTGGTCGACCTGTACCAGTCCTAAGGTGTAGGTTGGCGGAATAATGACCATGATATGCTCAGAGTCGGAGTTTGAGTTATAGCCGGCCTTGGCAGCGTTCATGACTTTACCGCCGAACCGGTCCAGCACGTTATACTGTATGGTGTACTCATAATCGGTATCGTGGCTTACACTGCCATCACCGGCAGAGCCACCAGATCCGCCGTCTCTGCCCAAAGACTCATAGTTTTTGGCTGAGCCCCACGTAGTAGTAGTCATTTCGGCTTTCCAGCCGCTTTGACCGCCATTGTAGTCGCTGCCCTTACCGCCGGAGCCACCACCGGCCCAGGCATTATAGAAGTCCTCGGGTTCGTCCTGTAATGAGTCACCGGCAGACGTACAACTGCCGGCAGCACCGCTACCACCGGAGCCACCGCCAGCACCGCCGGTGCCGATACCCTCGGCATGGCCGCCGCCGGCACCGCCGCCGCCACCGCCGCCACCACTGGCGACAGAATTGAACTCCCAGGCACATTGTTCACGACATCCGCCAGGATAACCGCCACCACCGCCGTTGCCCTTGGAGCCACCCGTTGCCTGGACCTGGATGCCCGGCGAATAGACAAAGAGGGTGCCCATGGCTGCGGCACTGCCGCCTCTATTACCGCCATAACCAGTTATACCGGTTGCCGAACCGAGATAGCTGCACGAGTTGCTTCCCGTACCGGATTGCTGTGCGGCACCAGTGCCGCCCGGGGTGCCTATACCGGCACCGGCGCCACCGCCGCCGGCACCTCCATAGCCTCCTTTGCCAGCATACATGCTGGAGCCGTCAAAGTAGCCATCGGTACCGTTGCCACCCCTTTCACCGTCGGCGGCATCACCGCCGGTAGCAATCACCTTGCCGCCACCTTCCAGGTAGAGCGTGCTGCCATTGGGCAGGTGGATGCCTGCGCCGCCCCCAGTCCGTCCGCTTCCACCAGCACCTCTGGCTGTGAGTGTGACGCCCTTAGGTATATAGATATGTACGACACCGGAAATGGACAGTCCGCTTCCGCCGGCATTGTTATTTGAAAACTCTATATCCTTAGTAATATAGTATTTACCCGAAGAAAGGGTATAGCCTGAAGAACTGCCCTCCGACAATTCTTTCCAATCGGCAGCAAGCGAGGTAGAATTCATTTTAGGAGCGGCCTTGCCATCGACAAGCCCCCAAGAATCGCCCCGTTCGGCGTTCATCAGGTTAACCACCTCGTTCTGGTCGTTCTTATTGTAATAAGACACCCTCCAGTCGCCCCAGGCGGTATTGGTAATGGTGAGGCTGCTCTTACCATTGCTTCCCCAAGCGTTAGTAGCACCCGTGTTAGCATTGTAATCTACGCTGAACCATATTCTCCAAGCCGTCGCACTGGTATAACAATTATATACACGGTGCATGGTCCAGCCGCCGCCGTTACACCAACCGATGATGCAGCCGGCATACGAACTGTTGTTAAGGTTGTTGGTGGTAATCGAGCCATCGAAGCGACAGTCGTTCATATATACATCTGCACGGTTTGAATGACCAATGATGCCGCCAGCGTGAGTGGCCGATGCAGTCACATCTGTCGATACCCACACACGGTTGACAGTGATAGTACTAGCGCCATCGACAGCATAGCCAACAAGACCGGCGGAATGAATTCCGCCGCTGACTGTACCCGTCAGGTGCAGGTCTTTGATGGTCACAGAGCCGACATAGGAGAATAGGGCACAACTGGCATTGTCTGAACGGCTAATGTTAACATTCAGCGTATGGCCATTACCGTCGAAGGTGCCACGATAGGGAGCGGCAGTGCCTCTGCCGGCATAACTGCTGACCGTGAGGTCGGCCTCTAAGCGGGCATCAACCCAATACTTGCCCTTGGCCTTTTCCACTTCATTGCAGAAATTGTCCCAGTCATCGTTGTTGAAAATGGGAACAAAGACGACGTCGTCAGCCGTTGCTTTCTCAACTAATACCGTGCTGCCGAGGCCAAGCAGCATCGTCAGCGCCAAAAATATCTTTTTCATCGTTTGATTGTTTTTCGTCCGTTTTGCAGAATAATTCCCTTATACGATGCGTCCACACGCTGTCCGCTGAGGTTGTAGATGTCACCCTCAGTCCCTCCGGCGGAGGGAAGTTCAACGCTGGTCACCCCGCCTTCGGAGGCGTTGGGGGAGCCTATGAACTCTACGGAAACGCGGTTGCCCATCAGCGGCAGCAGTTCGTAAGTGTCGGAGTCGAGCATCGTGATGCAATAACTCATAGGCGTCGTGGTGCGGGTGTCGGTGGCGTCGGCATAGCGGAACGACTGGTCGAAGTAGGTGTCGTCGAACACCATGCACTCGTATTCCGACAGATCGGCATAGCGCTCAGGCGAGGGCAGAGGCCAGATGTCGAGACGGTTGCCGAAGGAAGCACACCAGTAGTGGGGCATCTCAAAGTCGGGCAGGTCGGCAATCTCATATTCCGTGTCTTCCAAGAGCATGCGGATAAGCGACAGTGTGAGCAGGGTGTCAATCTCGGCACCCGTCTTCTCGTTCACCAGCGGCTCGGCATCCGAGCGCTTGGCGCGTACCAGCAGCGGGAGTGCCTTGGGCAGGTCCATGCGGCTGTCAACCATCCGATAGACGAGCGACACGGCGGAAAGCGGTTCGTCGGCTTCCTCGTCGACGACCTCAGAGCGGATGTCTGTCAGGTAGGCCACCTCGTAGTAGTCGAGCATACGCGCCGTGACACTCTGCGGCTGACGCGGGTCGAGGAACACGGGCTGCCAGCCGTCGGCCATGACCGAGGCCAGGTGGCGCGGGGCGGTGGCGTGGCTCCTTCTGGCCGACGATGTCTCGTTTCTTGCCCAGTTTGTCTGACCGTATTTCACAAAGTCCTTGCTGGTCTGGTTGTAGAACTGCGCATAGAAGCGGAACGGCTTGATGTCGGCAGGGGTGTCGGTATCGCCGGTGAAGGCGAAGAGCTGCTTGGCGCTATCCCAGACATACAGCAGGTTGCTCTTGGCTGTCTGGCCAGGTATGCTCTGGTAGGTGGCGTAGAAGCTGCCTCTGTCTATGAGCGAGGCATAGCGCTCGATGCGGTTGTTGCCGGTGGCCTTGATGGTGATGGGGCCGCCGTTGTTGGTCAGCACGTATTCGGTGGCCTCGCCCTTTACCAGCCAAGGCTCGTTGGCCTTATAGGCAATGTCAGAGGGTGTGCCTGAGAGCGTCAGCGTCTGTCCCGGCAAGATGTCGGGCAGTTCATGATTCTTGATGGTCGGGTGGTATTCGAAGGAGCCGTCGCCGGCGATGCGGTCAAAGGCGAAGGGAAGCACCCACTGCTCCAGGCTGCTCATGGCTTTGCGCTGATAGACCACGTGGTTGACCGTGATGTCGGCCGAACAGCTGAAGGGCTGTCCGTCGACGAGGGTGAGTGTGTCGAGCGTCGCGCCATTCTCCACGTAGATGGTGTCGCGGCCCACGATGACGCAGGGGTTGATCTTGTCGAGGATGCCCTGGGCATAGACGGGATAGTCGGTGCGGGCTGCGTTTGCTGCATTGAGCAGTTCCTGATTCTGATTGGTATAGACCGAGTCAATCCAGTGGCTGCCGTTGATGTTGGAATCGTCCTGATAGCAGCACAGCGGGTTCTTGTCAATAACATCCTGGGTGCTGGCACATATCAGTTTGCCCGTGGCAGAGCAGTGGTCGATAACGCCGTCCTTCTTGTTCACCACGCAGGCAATGGCGGCCACGTAGTCGTCGGCACGCTTGCTCTTCTTCTTCGATTTGCGCGTAAGCTTCGATACACGGCCGTTGAAATGGCAGTCGCGGATGGTTCCCTGGTTCTCAAGGACAATGCCGCCGGCGTCAACAGTGGACTCCACAAAGCCGTAGACGCGCAGGCCCTCAAGCAATGACCCCTTCCTGATTCTATGGAACAGACCGCTGCACTCGCCCTCGCCGTGATACCTGATGGTATGGCCGCGACCGTAGAAGTTGCCGTTCAGCACTACCTGTCTTTCCCAGTTGTAAAGGTCGATGTCGCGGGCCAGGAAGTATGTGCCATTCACATCGTTGATGGCGGCAAACTGCTGGGGGGTATAGATGAACTGTCCCTCCGCAGTCTTAAAGGTGACGCGGACATTGTATTCGGGCATGACGAACGAGAAGGCATAGCTGCCGTCCATATTATCAGTGAACGCGCAGCCCTGGGGGCTGCTGCCGTCGAGGGCTGCGACGGTGACGCTGTCAAGATGGAGGTTGCCGTAGACGCGCACCGTGGCGCTGACCGTGGTGCCGGCAGCGGCTTTCTGGGTCGACAGGTTCACGGAACGGACAGAATCAGACGTGGCGAGCGTAACGGTATAGCCGCCGTCGTAGATGGCCTTGATGCTGGCGGCAAAGACGGGATAGTCGGTCATGTCGCTGACCATGTCTACCAGGTCGGCAGGCTGTGCCGCCGTCACGCCGCTGCCGAGGGCCGCCCTTGCGTTGGCATCGTTGCCCACATAGCGATTGTCCTGGATGGTGCTGTTCAGCTCGTCGTTGCTAATCATATATACACGGCCGTCGCGACGGGCAAAGCGGCCGCTGAAGACGTTGTCCCTGATGGTAGCGCCCGCTTCCTGAAAGGCTATGCCGTATGCCGTGGGTCCGCCGATGGAGTTGCAGACGACGTGGCAGCGAGAGATGATGCCGCCTCTGCCTTCGTCGGGCACGTTCTGTCCGGCCACGCCGCCAACGGCTGAAGGCCGCTGGGTGTTGTTCACCACACCGCTGACCTCACAGTCCTCAATGGTACCACTGTTATACATGGCTATTCCGCCAAGGTAGGGCTCCTTGGTTTTCACGTTGGCCTTGACACTTAAATGTCGCACGGACGCATCATTGTAGACGCGGTAGAAGAGACTCTTGGAGCCGCCGTAGGTGATGCGGTGGTTCCTGCCGTCGAAGTGTCCATAGAGTCTTACGTCCTTGTCCCATTTCTTGCCTAAATTGAGGTCTCCCTCCAGGTAGAACTCGCCATACTGCATAGAGAGGCTGTCGAACTGCTCGGCCTTAGTGATGGGGACGCTGAACTCAGCAATCAGCTCAAGGTGTGAGAGGGGCATGGTGAAAGAAATCTGGTCGTTAAGGGAAGCACCGGCCAATTCGTCTTTCAGTATGTCGGCAGGAATGGTCCTGATCTGCTTCAGTTTGCAGCCCGGATTGGGCTTCACCGTGACAGTGACCTTGTCGCCCTTACTCACCAGCGTATCGTTGACCTCGATAGTGCCTCCGTAGTTGTTGGTAATCTTGATTTTCAGTCTGTCAACTTCAGGGATGATGGTAGCGTCGTAGTCATCGTTGACGGTGTAGTGGTAGTACACTTTATGGGCAGCAATGTCGAAACTGTCGGGCGTCAAGGTGATGTATTTGTCTAAGTAGACAGTGCTGGGGATGATGGGCGTGTCTGAGCCGTCTGAGCCGTCGTCTGAGCCATCTGAGCCGTCTGAGCCGTCGTCTGAGCCGTCTGAGCCGTCATCGCCGTCTGAGCCGTCATCGCCGTCTGAGCCGTCATCGCCGTCTGAGCCGTCGGAGCCGTCGTCATCGTCATCGTCTGAGCGGGCTGGGCGGGCTGCGCTGCGGGCACCATTGCTGGCTGGCACCAGTTTATGGCACTGCATGCCGTAGATGGCTGAGTCGCCATCGTACTCTCCCTCAATGACGATGACATCTTTCTTCATGGCCTTGACAGAATCGCCCCGCTCGTCCGTGGCGGTGTTGTGCAGGGTTATGTTGGCGTGCTCCTTCTGCTCGACTCTCACCATGCTCTCACTGCCCCCTGTCGGGCTAAAGTCGATGGTGACGTCGTTGTCGGTTACCTTGAAGACAAGCACGTCTTCGTCCTTGATGGCATCTGCCTCTGTGGGGAGCAGCAGGCAGAGGTCGTCGAATACCGGACCGTCGAAGCTGTTGCTCTTGTTCTGGTCGTCGCTCTCGCCGGTAACAACGTAATTCAGCGTGCTGGCCTGGGCGTTGACCTCACCCGTCGTAAACACGGTTTGCCAGCCGTCTTCCTGTTTGCTCAGGTCGGCCACCACCCACTCCGAGGGGCTTATTTTCTCGCCGCTGGCCTCGACGGTAACCAAGGCCTTCTGGGCATAGCGCGGATTGATGCTGGCAATGACTGCAATCTTCAGATTGTTACCGCTCTTGGCACTTGCAGGAAAAGTACGGCTGGAGAGCTCCACCGTCTGCGACATGCTGTTGCACACGCTGGTGCGCCAATAGCTGTTGCCTACGGAATCGGTACCTGTCTTCATGGCAAGGCCCTTGCCGATGTAGCTGTTGGACTCTTTCCAGTATTTCATGCCCTCGTCAGCAAAACTGTTCTCCAGGGCGTTATGGTAAATCGTCGGTTGCAGGGGGCCGGTGCCTGACTTGGCCGTGTAGCTGGCACTGAAGCCGTTAGGCATCTTGAACACCACGGGCACCAGCTGCCCCGAGCGTGCCACGCCGGGGAAGTCGGGAATCATCTCAGGTATATAGGTCTGCACACGACCGGACTTCAGCATGTCGTTAACGGTGAAGGAATAGACCGGCAGATGACCCACGCTGACAGTGATGTCCTGCAGGTCGACCTTGATGCGGTATTCCACCTTCCACCGGCCGTCGCTCTCCCGTTGCGGTGTGCCCACGCGCCACCACGACTTGCAGCCCGTGACGGAGAAATTGACCGGAATATAGCGACTGTCTGACAGCAGGGTAACACCAATCTCCTCACGCGACTTCGGCGCCCAGTTCGTCAGGTTCACCTTGACGATGTTGGTATCGGCCTTCAACGTGACAGCACATATCTCCTTGCCGAAGATGGGCGTTACATGCACGGTGTCGTTTTCGCTGGGCATGTAAATGGTGAAGACAGATTCTGACGTCTTTTGACAGCGGCTGCGGTCGAGGTTCTTGACGTTCAAGTCCAGAAGTTCATAGCCTTTGTTTGGAGTACACTTGAGCCTGATGGGGAACCCCGCAACATTGTGCAGCACCGTGTCTTTGGAAGAGGTCTGGAATCCATATTCGGCCTCTAACGTGCCACCGGCAGTAGGATGAATGACCATGGTGCGCAAGGGGACGAAGGTGGCCCACACCATGACGTCGGCGTTGGGCATCCTGAACTTGAACAGCTGCGCCTTGTTGCCACGGTCATCGGGGTTCGTACTATGGTTTTCAGCCAAAGTGGGGCCGGAATAATTACCGTTAGCTTGTTTGACGGCATAGTAGAGTCCTTTAGACAAGCCATAGCCATCGTGCGGTTCGCAAGTGACGGACACCATGGAGTCTTTTGCAACTACCTGGTCAGGAAGTATAATTTTCCCGTGCTCAATGTTTTCGCGTGAAATCACAGTGTGTGTCTGGGCCGACACACTGACTGACACGAGTAGCATCAGTGACGATAGGATTCTGGACAACTTCATTTATTTACGATTTACGATTTACTATTTACTATTTACGATTTAGGGTATTCGATTTAGGATCTGTTATTTACGAATTGAGAATTGAAATTCTCATTTTTCAATTCTCAATTCTCAATTGTCAATTCCGCTTCAGATACTTAGCGCCTTGGTAGATGTAGACACCGTGGGGAAGGCCGTTGAACGGATCCTTCATGTCGGTCACCCGGCGTACCACGCGGCCCCGCATGTCGTAGACATTGGTGTCTAACCGCTGCTGCAACGACGGTTTTTCAACAGATGGCATCTTGATAGACGTCGGGAACGAGTTGTTCTGCCAGCTGCCAATGTATTCGTAATACTGCATGAGGCTCATCTCGCCTGTCGTCGACGCTTCATCCTGGCCGTAAACGACAGACTGCACGAGTGCATCGTTATCATCGTAGATGAAGTAGATGCCATCGGTCAATACCGGCCAACCGCCAATCATGCTCTCCGAACGTATTTCCAGCAGGTACTGGTCGGAAGCACGCAGGATATAGTGCTCACGGCTGCCGGTCATGGTCTCGTTGTCAACAGTGGTGTAGATGATATGAATGGTATTGCTGAGGCTGTCTAAATACTCAGTGTAGGCTCCGTCTCCCGTATTGCCTTCCTCAATGTTGTATGACTCGCTGAATTCCAGATAGGTTTCGCCCGTTTCGAGGTCATAGGAATAGCCGGCGGTGTAGGCGATATTGCTCTCATCGTCAATGCGTGTCTCAATGCTCCATGCCGTCTTCAGCACACCCTCAACACTTTCCTGGTAGATGACGTCGTAGTCGTTCTTGAAACTGGTGCGCGCCGTGAGTGAGTAGTCACCGCTGTCGTCAACCGTGTATTCGTCGATGTGCTCATTGCCCTCCTCAGGATAATAGACGGCCTCTGTCTGGGGCTTCACCTTATCGCCTGTGATTTCGTACTCTCTCATGCCGAGGTAGGCAGAGTCGGCAGGAATAAAGTAGGACTCAAAGCCCAGCAGATTGCCTCCGCTAATCTTGTCGCCCATGTGGAAGCCCTCGGGAACGCTCTTCGTGATAATATATGTACGGTCGAAATCGGCATACAGGCTGGAGTCTTCGCTCATGACCTCGGCTATGGTCTTATAGAAGCGGGAGGGTGAGTTGGGGTCGACGTAGCCGCTGACCACCTGCGACTCCTTCTTGCTGTTCTCGACAGTCTCATCAGAGCTGTCGCCATCGGCGGCTGCCGCGGCACGGCGTGAGGCGGCAATCGGCTCAAGTGCCGGTACCCTGGCCAGACGGCTGGCCTTGGCAGGCACGGAGGTGGCCACCACGGGGACAGGATAGTGGTCGGTTTCCGACATCATGAAGCAGGGGTTCTCGCTCTCCTCGTTAAGCATCTGTATCATGTCGTATGAGGTCAGCACGTTCTGAGCAACCCGCTTCAGACCTTCGGCGCTGCCCTGTGTGGAGAAACAGTGGCGCAGCGTGGTGGTAGGCAGTTCGTCGAGGGTGCCGCCACGGCTGTTGGTGCTTGCACCGTAGCTGTTCTGGATGTGGCCGAAAGGCATGTTGCACACCATGGTGTTCCACTTGCCTTTGGTGCGTATGGTGGCTGTAGAGCCGCAGTTGATGATGCTCACCTGCTTGTCGGCATAGCCCACGATGCCGCCCACGAAGTTGGTGCCTTCCAAGGCTCCGAAGCTGGCGCAGTTGACGATGTCGCATTCTGAGGCGTAACCTGCTATGCCGCCCACACAGGCCGTTCCCTGCAAGGTGTTGCCGATGTCGAAGATCAGGTTGCCGATGACAGCATGCGAGAGAACCGTTCCCTTAGCCACGCCCACGAAGCCCAGGCAGTCGACGCTCGAATAGGAGTTGACGATACCGCTGATGCGGTGGCCGTTACCGTTGAGCACACCCTGGAACGGGTGGTCGTAGGTGCCTAAGGGCAGCATGACGATATCCTTGTTGAACACAAGGTCGTTCTTGATGTCGATGCCGATGTCGCCGCGAATACGGCCCAGCGACAGCAACTCTGCCAGCACGCGCATCTCGCCGGCATCGTAAATCTCATAGGCCGTGCCGTCGGCATTGGCTTTAGGAATATGCAGGCCGCACACGCTACAATGACCATTTGCGTCGAATTTGTGTTCCTCCGGCTCGTCGGCGCTTGTGATAGCTGTATACGGACAATGCTTGCACACCTTCATGGTGTCAGCCATGCTCAGGCAACTGGTTTTCGTTCTTTCCTGTACCACCAGTTCGTGCTCCTCATATGATGGGGCCACGTCGAACGAGGCTTGTTTGCCGCAGATGTCACAATTGGCGAAGCTCTGGCCAGTGACGCCGCATATAGGTTCGCGGGCTATTTGATAGTCGCTGTATTGGTGGACGTGAATAGAAAAGTTTTCGAGCGTTCCTGTCGTATTGCAGCCTGGAGCATCGTAATGCATCTCGATATACACATTGTGGTCGCCTGCCGGAATAAGGACTTCGTCAGAACTATACCGGAACCAGGTGTTGCCGCTATGATATATCTTTCGGTCGTTGTCGCCGAGCTTCACTGAGAAGGAGATGCTGGTCTTAGGCAACTTCCCACTCTTGGCTGTGACCTTGGAGAAAACCTTGTATCTGAGGCTTGCCACTTTCCCGTCAGGGACATAGACCGCAAACGACATCTTGGCATCTGTAATGCCATTTTTAGCCTTTAGGGTGTTCTTACCCTCCATCCGGGTGAAATTATCAAAAGTTGGTTTGGCCACAATGATACCGTCGCTGGTCGTACCACCTTCCCATGGAAACCCAATCGTGCTCAAATCGGCAGCATGCACCACGGAAAAGTGGAATAGGGAAAACGCTAAAACAGTAAAAAGGTAAATATACTTCCTGCCCATATCTCTTGATTCTATACTTTTAACATTTAACTTTTACTACTCAATCTTTTCAGATGCCGTGGCTGGCAGTTCGGCATCAGAGCCACTGCCGCAGATAGCCTGGGAGGTGTTGCCCGTAAGACTGCCACCATCGTTGGTGCCGCAGATGCCGCCGGCATAGTCGCGTGCGCCGCCTACCCAGACATCGTCTCTCGTGGTGCAGCCTGAGATGGTGCCCCTGTTCAGTCCGCAGATGCCGCCGAGGTTCATGCCGCTGCCGATAGAGCTCATGATAGAGAAGGCCACATGGCAGTTGCTGACCGTGCCTTCGTTGACACCGGCAACAGCACCGATATTGTCCCAGCCTCGCATGTCGCACGCGGCAAGCGTCACGTTCGTCACACTGCCGCCCTTACCGATGGCGCCGAAGAGTCCGCGATAGCCGCAGCCGGCCACAGGCTCTTCTGTCTGGAGCATGGAGATGACGTGGCCGCCACCGTCGAAGGTTCCCTGGAAGGCCGTGCTGTCGTTCTTGCCGATAGGTATCCACGGCAGCCGCATGAAGTTATCGGCAACGAGGTCGTTGGCCAGGCGGAAATTGGTCTTGGGGCGGCGGTTGTTCACGTAGTCGGCTATCCAGTAGAGGTTGCCGAAGGTCTTGATGACATACGTGCTGTCGGCACCCTGCGTCTCCACCTTGGGCTGTTCATAGGGGTGTAGGCAGTCCTTGCGGCGGCAGATGCCAAAGTCGTCGAAGTCGTGCCCGATGCCGGGTTCCTCAAAGTTGGCATGGTGGTAGCACTGCTTGCAGACATACTCCACGAGGGTGTGCTCGCAGTCTTGCCTGAGGACTCTGCTGTCGTTGCTGAACTCATGGCGCAGTTTCTCGAGGAAGCCGCAGTCAGCGCAGAAAATCATGTGCGAGTACTCGTCGACGGGAAGCTTTTGCTTGCCGAAACTGACGTGGTCGGCTGCCTCTACATAGTCGCAGATCAGGCACCGCTTGTTGTGGGTTTTCCAGTCAGACGAGAAGGTTGCCCATTTGTGCTTGTCATAGACAATCTGTCCGCACTCATCACATTTCTTATAGTGCGACTGTGATATCAGCGAATCTTTGGCAGTGCCTGTCGGCGACAGTATCATCCAGGTGTCGTTGCCGTAGAGCTGTGGAAATTTGTGTGGCTCAATCTTTGTGAGTCCGCAGTTGTCGCGGTCACAGTAATGCTTGTGCCAGTTAATGTCTTTCATCGACTTGTACTTTGACTCGTGGGTATGCCAGGTAAAGACAAAGTAACGCCCACCGCCGGCATGGGGGCCGTCCAACTTCTGGTTGTCCTCCAGTCTCTCAGGCCTGCTGGTAGCGATGTAGGCATCCTTGAGCACCTTGTTGTTGAAGTCCTGGTTGCCGCTGCGGGTGTAATAGACGTGGGGCTGTTTCGAGTAGGCGCCGCCATAGCAGAGGTAGTCGCGTCCGTTGAGTCCGCCACGGTACGTTCCGTCTTTGCGTGCCTTGGCCTGGAAGAAGGGGGCGGGGATGAATTTCCTGTCGCCATCATTGTACGCCATCCCATAGTCGTCTTTCCGGTTGGCGGTCACCACCACGTCGGTGATGTATTGAGCCGTATCGTTGGTATGCTTGAAGACGGCAAACACATAGCCGCCGCCACGGCCTTTGCGGAAGTCCAGGTCGAAATTGTCTGCGCCGGTATAGCCCTGGATGTTAGGTGCCAGGCTGTCGCTTTCCTGTACTGCCACGACTTTTATCTCCGTCAACATGCCCTGCGCCATGGCAGTGGCAGCGAAGAGCAGCGGGAGTGAGAAATATAAGATTGCTCTTTTTGTCATCATATCTATATTCACAATTAACAATTCACAATTAACAATTCACAATTCACAATTCACAATTATCAATTCACAATTATCAATTCACAATTCACAATTGACAATTCACAATTTTCAATTTTCAATTCTCAATTCTCAATTTACTACATGAATTTGAAGTCTTTCTTGCGTTGCAGCAGAGCCTGGCCAATGGTCTCCAGTGCCATCGGGCTGACAGTGGCGTTGTGAGGCTCCAAGCGGAAAATACCATACTGGTTTTTCTGTTTGTCGAACATGATAAAGCGCTTGTAGCTGAAGAACGAGGGTACGTCGTTCCACTTGATACGGTCAGAGTTGAACACCTCGCCCGAGTGGTACATGAAGTTCAGTATCTCGTTGACTTTGCTGGTATCGGCAATCTCATAGCCCACAGGGATATCCTTGAGCAGGGTGCGTATGGTGTTCATGGCCGATTTGTCTTTGCTGGTGTTGGCCATCACACCCTGGTGGAGGAAGTAGGGGCCAATCTTCATGTTGGCCACGCAGGTATCGTTCCACATATAGATGGCACCCTGGCTGATGGTGACGTTGGACGTATAGACCGTCTCGTCGTCGGCCGGTGCAATGTCGATCTCGCCGTTGTTATAATAGATATGGTCATCGTAGTTGAGGCGTACCAGCGGCGTGACGTATGCCTTCGCCCGGCTCTCGGCGCCATCGAGATACTGCCACGTGATGGTGAACAGGCTGTCGTCGCTACAGCGGCGACCCAGCCCCTCGCGGCACATCTTGCCGCCCAGGGTGGGGTAGAACACCGTGTACTCTACGTTGTGGACAAATTCATTGATAATCTCGCCGATAATCTCATTCTGGGCCTCCACCCGGTTGGTGACGGAGTGGTCGGAAAGCCTAAGGGCCGAGGTGGGTATCTTGGCAAAGATGCGATTACGGGCACGCGGCATGACATTGCTCTCGTAGGTGATGTGCTTGCCTACCATGCGGCTGTAGAGATTGGCCACCTCATGATCAACGATGAGGTCGGAGATGGGGGCCACCTTGATGTCAATCAGTTCTACATTGTTGTCATCCTTGTCGGCGTTGGGGTCGAACTTGAGCGACTGGAACCACTCGTTGACCACGCGGCTTTTCAGCGCCTGGTCATCACTGTCGTGCAGGCCAGCCAGTTGCAGGGCGAGGGCACTGTTGCCGCCGAGGGCCTCGATATGGGTTTCGCGGTCGGTGCTGGTGTTGATAACCCAGTCCGACGTCTCCGTACCCTCCGTAGTGCCGATGCAATAGAGGAACGATACGCTGGACTGCTCGTCGAGCGTGTTGCGAGAGTCTACGACATGGCGGTTCATGGTGGTGCTGAACTTCAGTTTACCGCCCAACTTGGCATGGTAGATGATGTGGGTGCCGTAGGTCTGGAACATGTTCTGGACGATGCGCATGGCCTCGGTCAGATTTCCCTGTTTGATGGCTGCCGACGCCAACTCCTGATAACGGAGGAATCCGGGCGAGAGGGCCTCGGGATGCTCGCGTGCGATATAGTAGAGGTCGTAGGGCTCGAGATGGCGCGAGGCTAAGGTCAGACCGTCGTGGATGGTGCAGAAGGCAAACTCATCGCTCGTCATGTCGGTCTTGTTAAAGGTCGATTTGACTTCTCCCTGGAAGAGGATGGCATCAACCTTCACCGATGAGTTCATGGTGAGCTTCTCGCAGATGGTCATGGCATCCTTGCCGCTGTACACATGATGGTAGGACGACGGTGAGATGTCGTCGACGATGGTGGCAGAGCCGTGCTCGCGGTCGAACTGCTGAATATACGACATGTCGATGATGCGGTCGCGCACCTCGTCGTAGTCGCTGTACTTGCCTGTGCCGTTATAGCCGTAGCCCACACCGTAACTGCGATACAGGTCGCCGATGTATGCCTGGCGCTGTGCCGCATGCAGCTTCTTCCAGTGCTCCTCGCTGTAGGTGCCGTTGGCATTCTGGGGGTCGTATTCCTCCATGGCCTCCAGCATGTCATCCTCTCGTGAACAGGAAGTGTACAGTGAAGCCTGAACCATGAAGCCTGCTGCACACAGCAACTTCACCAGCATTCCTGTCTTCACGCTCGTCTGTCTTACATCATTATAGGTCATCATAATTCTCAATTTTCAATTCTCAATTCTCAATTCTCAGAACTGGTCATTCGTTATATATATGGGGAAGAACTTAAAGAACACCTGGTCGGAGTAGTTGAACGACCTGACATACTCCGGATATTCCAGCAGCAGGTCGGTTCCTGAACCACTCAGGCGCATGATACGTGCCTGACCAGCGTCGTTGGTCAGCACAGGCATGCCCTGACCGTCGTTCTGTGTGGGATTGACAGCCATCGACGTCTGGCTGGGATGCGAGATGACCCAGTAGCCGGTAGGCCAGTCGAGTCCGAGCATGTTGCGGCCGTCGTAGGCGTGGCTGTAGAAGATGCTCATGCGGTTGCCCAGCATCTTGGTGATGCTTTTCGACTCTTCCACTGAGGGCAGCCACTCGTTCAGACCAATCGCCTTGACCGACTGGCTCACGGCGTCAATCCACTGCTTGTTGCCCTCATTGTCGTCTGTCACGTTGCCGACGCGCTTGATGTTGTCGCCGCCGTCAACCAGACAGAAGTTATAGTTGCCGCTCTTGTAGAGCACCCCGCCATAATCTTTGTATTTGTCTCTTGCGAATTGTACAAACGCCGTGTCACCCTGCCAGTATTTCAGACGCGAGTCGTTTTTCATCTCCACCGGGCGCACTGACCAGAACGTGCTGGCTACCTTGGCAAAGGTGGTGGCGCTGCTCAGCGGCTCAGGCTGAGCTTTGAACACGGTGGTAGCATAGGCTTTGGGGGCCTCTTCTTTCGTGGGACAGGGCATCGCATGAACGGCATTCCAGTAGAAGTACACGTTCCTCAGGGCATGGGTGTCCGGGTCGAAGAGTTCGTGGATGGCGGTGCTGTCGCTCTCGAAGAAGATGCTGTCGGAAGGGGTGTATACCGAGGCGCTGCCCTCCCAGATAACGCGGCCGGGACGGTGGCTCTCGTCGCCGATGAACAGGCCTGCATAAAGGTATGGGCGCACGTTGTTGTCGATACCGCGTATCAGCGGATAGGCCACGATACAGGGCTTGTCGCTGCGGATGGAAGGCACATATTCCTGACAGATGATACATGCTTTGTCTGTTCCTTGTGAGGCTACGCGCACATCGGGGCCGTAGTTGCCCTTGACAGGCATGATACCGTAGTCGGGCTCATAGATTTCCTGTGTGGGTGCCTCTTTCTTCATGTACATCTCATAGACCTTGCGCAGAATCACGCGGGTGTCGGCATTCTCAAACAGCTCATACAACGGCACGAAACGGCCGCTGACGAAGGAGGCGTTATAGTTGTCAGGCTCGATGCTGACATTGTTGGCCCAGCCATAATAGTCGCCGTCGCCAATTTTCACGGCTTCGGCCTTGGTCTGGTCGAAGGTCCTGTGGAGTTTGTCGCAGTCGGCCTTATTGCCGCCCTTCACATTGACCTGACCGTGATACTGGACGGTGTTTTTGGTTATTCTCTCGATAACCTTCGAGTTGGTGGTCTTTGTTACCTTCTCGCCAAGGATAATCTCGGTGACCTGCTGCGTGGTGTACTCCTTGTCAACGCAGGAATCGCGCTCAATCTCCATCTGCAGCTCTATCATGCCGCCAAGATTGGAGGAGACGACGAGGTGGGTGCCGTACTTCTCGGAAAACGCAGTGGCCTTAGCCTCGGTGAGACCACTCTCTCCGCCCTTCACCAGTTCGGCAACGGCATTGCGGAACTCTTCTTCGAGCACGTTCTCGGCACTGTTCAGGTTGTCTAACTTCAGATAGCGCAGGATGCCCACGTCGATGGTCTTGGTAGCCATGATATGCTTGATGAACACGTGGGCCTTATAACTGTTGTGCCACTTTATATTAGTAAAGATGGTGTTCTCGCGGAAATACTTACCACAGCCCATAGCATCAGAGCCGTCGATGGTGTACTTCGTCTCAGAATTGCCCAGTTCCTGCAGCGTATTGGCGCTGAACACGTCCATCGACGTGTAATGGCGGCGCTCTGAGTTGACAATCACTCCACAGGTTGCTTCGGCTGCCATGAGCCTGTCCATGTTGATAATCGGATTGTCAGAAAAACTGCTGTCGTTCATCACGTTGCCGGCGGCATTGAAGGCATATCCCAGTCGCTGCATCTTAATCTGCTCCGGCGAATAGGCTCTCGTCAGCGTGTTCTCGCCGGCATCGGCGTCCGTCATGTCGTCGGTACAGGAAACGAAGGACAGCGATAAAAGAAAAGTGACAAGTGGTAAGTATGATATAACTTTTTTCGCGCACATAACTCTTAATTCTTTATTCCAAACTCCAAACTCCAAACTCCAAACTCCTAACTCCTA